>Ga0070692_10000690_pt1 | contig 10850 bp, 10 predicted proteins | sample KBSK1102metaG_FD_64675 | JGI IMG/M metagenome (GOLD analysis project Ga0070692, IMG submission 64675) | Corn, switchgrass and miscanthus rhizosphere microbial communities from Kellogg Biological Station, Michigan, USA - KBS K1-10-2 metaG | ecosystem: Host-associated > Plants > Roots >...
GTGCGGGATCAGTTCGCGCGGACGATCGGGTTTGAATTCGATGCGGACCGCATCGGGCAGCTTCGGGGGCGCTTCGATCAGGTCGTGATCACCGATCTCGAGACGGTGAAGACGCTGCCGGCGAACGTCAGCGCCATCGTCCTCGCGGACATCATCGAGCACCTGCGCAACTCGACGACGCTGCTGCGATGCGTCAAGCAGTCGCTGGCGAAGGATGGCGTGCTGTTTCTCTCTGTTCCGAACATCGCCAACATCACCGTCCGACTCGGGTTGCTCTTCGGCATCTTCGAATATCGCGACCGAGGAATCCTGGACTTCACGCATCTGCGCTTCTTCACCATGCGCACGATCCGGCGCGAGATCGAGAACGCCGGCTTTCGCATCATCGCCGTTCGCGGATCGTCGGTGCCGATCCGCCTCATCATCGGTTGGATGCCTGATTTTCTGCTGCGCATCGGCGAGCGCGTGCTGACGTGGATTACGCGCGTCTGGCGCGGCCTCTTCGCGTACCAGATCATCCTGGTTGCCGTGCCGAAGTAGCGCGTCGCGAGTCGACGATCGACAGCGCGATCAGGAGCAACAGCGCGATGCCTGCGACCGGCCACCAGTTGCGCCCGAGGCGCTGCGTGAAAACGACACGATGATTGCCGGGCGGGATCGGGATTCCGGCGAAGAGGACGTTGATCTCGATTGGATCGATGACCTGACCGTCGATCGTCACGCGCAACTCAGGCGTCAGCTTCTGCGATGTAGCCAGCAGCGTTTTCGCCGGCGCGGAGACGTCGACGACCTGCTCGTCATCGAGGTAACTGCGCAACGTCACGACGGCGTCGGATGTCTCGGCCGGCCGCGGCCGCGGATCGGTGATGATCGCCTCGTCGGCGAAGTCGATGTTCTTCGTGGCCAGCAGTTGATCCGTCGTCATCCGCCGCACGCGCGTCACGGCGTGAAACCGCGGCACCTCGGCGACGTTGCGGAAGATACGGCCGTCGGGCAGATCGCGCTCGAAGATGATCGGTGTCACCACGCGGCCGTAGAAGAGGGGATCATCGCCCGCGACTTCAGTAGCGCCGGAGAGCATCCGGATTTTCATGCCGCTCGATGCGATTCGCAGCACGACCGTTTCGCCGAGGCGCGCATACGGGCGAAGCGGGATGTAGATCTTGTTCAGCGCCGAGATGTCGCCCTCGGTGAACGAACGCGCATACACGATGTTCGCCCCCTTCACCAGCGAAATGTCGAGATGCGGCGGGCGTCCGAGCGCGGCCTGCAGTTCCATCGAAAGCTCGATCGCGTAGAACGGTTCGGCATCGACGCGGATGTGACGCTGCACCGCGTGACCCGGCTCGATCACCATCGCCGCGATCTCCTTCACGCCCGGCTTTGTATTCGCGAAGATCGTCCACTTGATGACGTCAATCGATCGCTGCTCGAGCAGATAGCGGACGCCGAGCATCGATACGAGCGGATCGTTGAAGTCGAATTTGAGGCTGTTGAAATTGATGACGGTCGACGTTGTGAGCGCTGCGCTTGGATCGATCCGTTCCAGCAGTCTCCGGTAACTTCCCTCGGACGAGAAATGGCTGCGTACGTCTTCGAGCCGGTACAGCTCGGAGCTGTTCGGCCAGAGATAGTCAAAAAACGGCGCGATGCGAAACGGCTTCGGCTGCGATTGCAGGAAAGCGACTGTCGCGCCGGCCGGCGGCGAGGCGAGCCGCGGATCGAGATAGGGATAGAAGCGGCCAGCGAAAACCGCCAGATCGGCCGCCGAGGCGACGGCGAGGAGGGTGGCGATGACGATGCGAAATCGTCCGCGCGAAATCAGCGCCGCGCCGGCGGCGGCGAGATAGGCGGCGGCGATCGGCAGCATCAACTCGATGCGCGTCAGCGGCGAGTATTTGAATCCGGGCAGGCTGGCGATGAGTTTCGCGATCGGAGGAGCGCCGAACATCGCCGCGAGCATGATGGCCAGCATGGCCAGCCAGAACCATCGCGAGCGCGCGCGGCGATTGGCGATCGCGAGAAAAATCAGCGGCAACGCGATGATGCCGACGTAGACGGTCGCCTCGATGTAGTTGTTGAGCGTGCCGAGCGCCCGGTCGCCGCGCCAATCGCGCAACGCGATGTTGCCGAGGTGATCGGGATCGACGAAGAGGGCAAAGTGGTGCAGCGGGAAAACATGTTCCGCCGCGGCATTTGCGCGCGATCCGAGATAGCCGCTGCGGCGAACGAGTTGGGCGAGGGGGATGAAGGACGGGGCCGCGATGGCGATGCCGAGGAGCGTGGCGAATGTCGTGATGACAATGACGCGCAGGCTCAAACGCCGTTCGCGGAAAACGATGAAAAGAAAGTACGCAGCCGCCGCGTACGCGCCGTATGCCATCGTCGCCGGAAACGCGGAGAGGGCGTAGCAGAGTGCGATCAGTCCGATCGCCCATGCCGGCGTTCTTTTGCCGCGCGCGGTGCGCAAGGCGATCCAGAGCAGCGCGGGATAGAGCGGCGCGGCGTTCGTGACGTGCCACCACCAGCGGACCGCGATCGGTCCCGCGGCGGCGAAGAGAATTGCGCCGATCGCCGCGCCGCGTTTACCGAGTCGTTCTTCGCGAAGCCAGAGGTAGGCGAGCCAGAACGCGACGTTCAGCTTCAGCAGGATGATGCCGGTGTAAATCCACGGCAGCGGCAAGAGCAGCGCGGGGAAAAAGCTGAACGGCGCGAGCAGCGTCGATCCGAAGCCCGGCACGCCCGACCCGATGAACGGATTCCAGTGAAACGCGCGCCAGTCCGTTTTGATCAGCGAGAGGACGGTGTAGTACGCCGTCGGCGGGTCGTTGATGAGCGAGTTCTGCGCGACCATCTGCCGCACGCTCTTCCACGGCTCGAAGTTGTAGAAGACATCGTTCGGCGACGCGATGCGCCCCATGAAGAGCGTGGGAAAGAAGAAGACGAAGTGATAAACGGCCAGCGCGATGAGGGCGACGCGGTGTTTTTTGATGGCGCGCAAGGTGTGGTCCCGGAAGTTTATCCTGCGGCGAAGCGCTCCCCTGTCATCCTGAGCCGCCGAAGGACGGTCGAAGGACCCCCCAGTGCTCGACATCTGCCGCCGCCCAACCAGGGTTAGCAGGAACGGGGTCCTTCGCCGTCCTTCGGCGGCTCAGGATGACAGGGAACGCTTCGCTGCGGGATAGAGTTTAGAAACCATGAGCCGCCTCCTCATCGCTGCCGATGTCGACCAGTCTCTGCGAACCCGTGCCCATGCGGACGGCCGTTTCGAGATCATCGATCATCCCGTGAATTCCGAGGAGGAGCTGGCGTCGATCGTCGGCGACTGCGACATCCTCGTCACCCGTTCCTACAACCGCGTCTCGAAGCGCGTGATTGATGCGGCGAAGAAGCTCGAGCTGATCGCGCAGGGGACGAGCGGGACCGACAACATCGACATGGAGGCGGCGCGCGCGCGCGGTATTGCCGTCATCAACATGCCGGGCGAGAACGCGAACGCGGTGGCCGAACTTGTGATCGGTTTCATGATCGCGCTGACGCGCACCGTTCCGCGGTACGACCGCGAAATGCGCGCCGGCGAGTGGACGCGCGATGGCTGCGCTTCCCGCCACGAGCTTCGCCATCATCGTCTCGCCATCGTCGGATTGGGACAGGTAGGGATGCGCGTGTCGCGACTCGCCACCGCATTTGGGATGCGCATAACCGCATTCGATCCGTACATCAGCGATCAGGACTTCGCGGACCGAGGTGCGGTGCGCGTCACATCGCTCGACGCCTTGCTGCGCGACGCCGACATTCTCACGCTCCACGTTCCTTTTACTCCCGAAACGCGGACGATGATCGGCGCGAAGGAGATCTCGTCGCTTCCTTTCGGCGCCATCCTCATCAACGCTGCCCGCGGCGAAGTGCTCGACCTCGACGCCGCGCTCGATGCTCTCCATCGCAACGCCCTCGGCGGACTGGCCATCGACGTCTACGATCCCGAACCGCCCACCCGCACCTGGCCCGACGATCCGCGTCTCATCCTCACCCCACACATAGCCGGCTGCACGACGGAAGCGAAAAGTGCGATCGGCGCGAAGCTGTACGAAAAGATCTGCGCGTTCTACGATTGACCGCTCGCATGTTCTGCCCTCAATGCCACGACGAATACCGCGACGGCATCGTTCGGTGCGCCGACTGTGATGTCGCGTTGGTGCACGAGCTCCACGCCGAGCCGGAGCATCTCGGCAATCTCCTTCCGCTCGCCGAGGAGAAGTCGCCGGAGCTCGTGGCGGAGTTGATCGACCGGCTGGAGAAGTCGAATGTGCCGTACGTTATCGAAGCCGGAACGGCGCTGGCGATGCTGGCAAGCGAAGAGATCGCGTTCGATGAGCCGCAGCCGTGGGAAGCGCGCGTTTACGTGGCCGAGGCGTTTGGCGAGCGCGCGACGGAGATATTGCGCGAGGTCGATCGGGAATTCGGTCGGCGACGCAACCTGCCGCTCTAGCTCACCACCCACTCCCCGTCGCGCATCGTGTGCGTGACGAGGTTGACGCCGAAGTGGTAGACGAGGTGGAGGTAGTTCGGGGCGTCGAGCAGGACGAGATCGGCGCGTTTGCCTACTTCGATCGAGCCGGTTTCGCGCGCGACTTGAAGGGACGCGGCACCGTTCAGTGTGGCGGCGGTCAACGACTCCTCCACCGTCATCTTCATCTGCAGCGTGGCAAGTTGCATGACCATCGGCATCGATTCAGTCATCGATGTACCGGGGTTGCAATCGGTTGATAGCGAAACGATGGCTCCGGCGTCGATGAGTTTGCGCGCGGGCGCATAGCGGTCGGACATCAGAAAAAAGCTGGTGGCGGGGAGGAGGTTGGCGACGGTGTTCGACGACGCCAGCGCGGCGATGCCGGCATCCGAAATCTGCATGAGGTGATCGGCCGACGCGCAGCCGAGGGTGGCGGCGAGCGAGGCGCCGTCCGTGTCGGAGAGCTCGTCGGCGTGCATGCGGGGGATGAGGCCGAGGGCCGCGCCGGCGCGGAGAACGGCATCCCCTTCTTCGCTCGTGAAAACGCCGCGTTCGACGAAGACGTCGCAAAACACCGCAAGCTTTTCTTCGGCGACGGCGGGAAGGATCTCGCCGATGATCGTCGAGACGTAGCCGCGGCGCGCGGCGGCGCTGTTGCGGCTCTCGGGCGGGAAGTCGTGCGCGGCGAGGCAGGTCGGAATCAGGCGGACAGGGGAGCGTTGATTCGCATCGCGGATCGCGCGCAACTGTTTCCGCTCTCCCTCGACGCTCAGTCCATAGCCGCTCTTCGCTTCGGCGGTCGTCGTTCCGTAGCGCGCCATGGTGCCGGCGCGGTTCAGGATGTTCTCGACCAGCTCCTCCTGCGACGCGTGGCGGGTGGCGTGGACGGACGACGCGATTCCGCCGCCCGACGCCGCGATCTGTTCGTACGTCTCACCCTGCAAACGGCGGTTGAACTCCGTCTCGCGGTAGCCGGCGAAAGGGATGTGCGTGTGCGAATCGATGAAGCCGGGTAGGGCGGTGGCGCCGTGTGCGTCGAAATCGTCGGCGATGGAGGCCCGAAGAGCGGCGTCGATGCCCGCCTCACGTCCGACGAACGCGACGCGTCCGTCGCGGACGACGATCACCGCGTTGTCGTACACCGCCAGCTCGCGCATCGCGCGGCCGCGCAGTGCGCCGCGGCCCAGGGGCGTGGCGATTTGGGACAGATTGCGGATTAGTAGAGACATGCGGCTATTAGATCGTAGCGCCGTTGGCCCGACGGCTGGACCGCCAGCGGCTCGCTGGCGCGATGCCGAACATGCCGCCGAGCCGGCGGCGGGCCAGCCGGCGAGCCGCCGGCGCTACGGCACTCACGCTCTACTCCCGAGCGCGAAACATCGCCGTGATCGGCTGCTCGTTCGCTTCCTGCTCGGCGTCGAGCATCACGAGCTGCTGCATCGTATCGAGCATCGACTGGAGCTTGTTGCGCGCGCCGCGGCGTTCCATCTTCAGGTCCTGAATGGCGCGCTCCAGATCGCCGACGCGCGCCATGGCCTGCGACGTGAGGCGGTCCGACAGCAGCTCCGCATCCTTCACGATCAGCTCCGCCTCTTTGTGCGCGTTGGCCTTCACATCCTCGGAGACCTTCTGCGCGGATAGCAGCGTGTCTTTGAGGATGCGCTCGCGGGCGTTGTGCTCGTCCAGCTCTTCGCGCAGCATGATGTTCTCGCGCGAGAGCCGGTCGACGTCGCGGAGCAGCCGTTCGATCTCCTCGGCGATCAGGTGAAGGTAGCCGCGAACCTCGTCGACGTTGTAGCCCTTGAGACCACGCGCGAACGTCTGCTTCTGAATATCGAGTGGCGTGAGACCCTGCATCGACATCGGCACCCTCCCAACACGTAAGCGGAAAGTATACGCCGTCAAATAAAAGTGGCGCCGTATGCCATAATAGCATAAATTGTCGCTTAACCAAGCAAAGGAGCGGCAATGAAGAAACTGCTGGCGTTCGCCCTGTTCACGTTTCTGATCGCGCTTTCCGCACGGGCCGGAGTCCGGGACAACGACGATACGTGCGACGTCATCGTCGCACCGGCGGCGACGCTGCTCCTGCCGTACTTCGAAGTCGATCTGGGTAATCCGGGCGGGCAGACGACGCTGTTTACGATCACGAACGTCTCCCGCTATTCGCAGATCGCGCACGTCACGCTCTGGACCGACTTCGCCTTACCGGTGCTCGACTTCAACATTTTCCTCACCGGCTACGACGTGCAAAGCATCAATCTGCTGGACGTGCTCAACAACGGGACGGTTGCCTCGCCGAACGGAACTGGTCCGACGACCACGAAATCCCCGCTCGGGACGCTGGGATCGGTGCCCTCGCTGACGGCGCCTGCGAACGGTGGACCGGGGTATACGAACCCGAACTTCAAAGCAGCGATCAACTGCGACAGCCTGCCGGGCACGATCCCGCAGAGCCTCATGGCCGCCGTACGGACGGAGCTGACGGCCGGCCGAGCGCCCGCTTGCCTGGGGGTCGGCGGCACCCATGCGCATGCGATTGGCTATGTAACGATCGATCTGGTCGGCGCCTGCACCAGCCGTTTGCCGAACGATCCGCTCTACTACACGACCGATCTCCTCTTCGACAATGTCCTGATCGGCGATTACCAGCACCTCGGACCGCACCCGGCGGACAGCACGTCAGGATCCTTTGATGCCGGCGCCAATCCGATGGTTCATCTCCGTGCCGTCCCCGAGGGAGGGGCGGCGGGATCGAACGTGCCGACGGAGCTGCCGTTCACGTTCTACGACCGCTATACACCGCCCATCAATCGCGCCGCCGATCGGCGCCAGCCGCTGCCCGCCACGTTCGCAGCGCGATACATTCAGGGCGGCCCGAGCGCGTTCGCCACGAACTTCACCATCTGGCGGGAAGGATTCGGTAACGCCACCACGTGCCCCTCGATCCCGGTCAACGGCACCCTCCCCATCGCGGAGATCGTGCGATTCGATGAAAAAGAGAATCCGTTCGTCACTGGAGCCGGAGTGCTTTGCAGCATCGTGGGATGCGGTCCGTTCGTGCCTACACTTCCAGCCACGTCGACGTCGTTGACCTATTCGTCCATCTACCCGACCCTGACCGGCATCGACGTCGGCGGCTGGATGTATCTGAATCTGAACAACGGCGGCAGCAAGTCCTACAGCGTGACGACGGATATCGGCGGCCAGCCCGGCGCGACCAATCTTCCCGGCGTTCTCGCACCGAAGGGCGCAAGTACGACTCAAGGTCCCCGTCCGAGCCAGAACTGGGTCACGGTCACGATGTTCGGCAACCTCGGCACGAACCACCTGGCAGGGGAGTTCGACGCGGCATCGCTCGGCAACGGCTGTTCGCCTGCCGCGTATTTGTCGACAGCGAACGGTGGCGGCGGCGTCATCGGCCCCGCCGGCGGCGTCTTCGTCTGTCCGCCCGGCCCGACGCTGACGAACGGCACGACCGCACTCTGCACCGGTACGAACGTCAACCCCAAGCCGTGAACGAATTCAGACGCGGCGGAAGACCAGCGGCCAGGTCTTCCCGCCCTGCGTCCACTCGCCGGTCAGCGTTTTTTCGTCGTCGCTGAACGTGCCCGTGTACAACGCCCCGATCGCAGTCATCTCGAAGCGGAGCGTCGATCCCTGGCGCACGATGCGATCGATGACGAGGTCGCGGGCGTTCTGATCGAGGCTGTCCAGGCGGCCGGTCAATCTGTCGTTCGACGGGGCGAGCTTGAGCACGAGACGCAGCCGGGCGGTGCCGAGGTCGAGGATGCCGTCCCAGATTTCGGCGATGCGCTGCGGTTCGTTTTCGAGATTCTGCGCCAGGCAGAGGCGATAGCCGTCGGGATCGAGGACTTCGATCTCACGCATCCCGTAAAACGTGTCCGTCGGTCCCTTGGCGATCGGCACGCCGGACGCTTCGAGCGCGGCCATCTCCGCGGTGACGTCGGTGATCGAGAGGAAGATGTCCCAAACGCCGACCGGGCCGTTCGGGCGTACGTGCGAGGGAGCCTCGGCGAGGCTGAGCATGAGATCGAAGCCGTCGCGGTTCATCATCGCGAAGCACGGCGGCTCACCCCAGACGTTCGGCTCGATGAATCCGAGCTTATTGCAATAGAAATCGATCGACCGCTGAAGGTCGGACACGATCAGGTCCGGAGTCACGGCACGTACCCGAGGTCTCTGGCTCATATCAGCCGCGGAACATGAGCATCCGATAGAAGTAATCGGCGAGGCCGCGGATGATGTAGATCGCCAGCAGAAGCAGCAGCGGCGACCAGTCGATGCCCGCCGTTTTGTGCGGCGGCAGGATGCGGCGGAAAGGGCGGAGGAACGGGCTGGTCATCCGCGTGAAAATCTCGTTGAGCTGGTTGAGGATCACGTACGCCTGTTTGTAGCGCCAGCGGAACGAGGTCTGCGAGGCGAAGAAGAGGATCCAGGAGAGGATCACCCAGACGAAGACGATCCACTGGATCACTCCCAGAACGATCTGGAACGCGTTGTAGAACGGCGTGATGATTCCCATCTACCCTCGGCTCCCGAAGATCGCCCGCCCGACGCGGACGATGGTCGATCCTTCCTCGATCGCGGTCTCGAAGTCTTCGCTCATTCCCATCGACAGATGCCGGAGGCCGAGCGCATCGCGCATCGACCGCAGCTCGCGGAAGTATGGACGCGACTCCTCGGCAGTGCCAATCGGCGGGATGGCCATGAGGCCGATCACGTGCAGCGACGCGAGTGCCGCGGCCTGTTTCGCGATCGCGCCGACGTCCGCGCGGGCGATGCCGCTCTTCTGCGGCTCGTCGCCGATGTTGACCTGCAGCATCACTTCCTGCCGCTTTCCGTGCGCGTCCGCGGCGCGGGCGAGCTTCTCCGCCAGATCGAGCGAATCGACCGCCTGGATGACGTCGAACAGCTTGACGGCATCCTTCGCTTTGTTGGTCTGCAGATGCCCGATGAGGTGCCAGCGCGCGTTGCCGTGAACGAGCGGCTTCTTGTCGCGTGCTTCCTGGACGCGGTTCTCGCCGACTTCGGTGATGCCGGCGGCGAGCGCCTCGTCGACGAATTCCGCGAAAAACGTTTTCGAGACGGCGACGAGCGTTACGTCGTCGCGCGAGCGTCCCGCGCGTGCGCAGGCGTTCGCGATGCGCGCTTCGACGCCGGCGACATTCTCACGAATCGACACGGCGCCGCTCGATCCATCGGTCGTTTGGAGTGCGCCCGGCGCGGTCGAGCGCGGCGTTGGCCAGGCGGTCGGCGTCCTTGTTTCCCGCGCGCAGCGTGTGGCGGATTTTGAACTTCGGGAAATGCAGCGACATCGATTTCGCGCGCTGGAACAGCGGCACGAGATTCGGATGCTTGACCCGATACTTGCCGAGCATCTGCTGCACGAGCAGGAGCGAGTCCGACACGATCTCGACGTCGGTCGCGCCCTCGGACTTCGCGGTCGCCAGCGCCTCGAGCAGGCCGGCGTACTCGGCGACGTTGTTCGTCGTCGTGCCGAGGAAGCCGGAGATCTCGAGGATCTCGCCATCTTCCTTGCGCATGTACACCCCATAGGACGCGGGACCAGGATTACCTCGGCATGCGCCGTCGACGAAGGCAGTGATCTTCAGGATGGGGGCGTCTCCAGGTAGAGGATGCGGCTGCACCCTTCGCAGTGAACGAGATCGCCGCGTTTGAGCTGTTGCAGGACGGCGGGGCGAACGCGCGTGCGGCATCCGCTGCAGGAGTCGGCGATGACTTTCGCGATCGCCACGTTCTGCCGCTGCTTGAAAATGCGATGGAACTCGCGGCGCAGACGCTCGGGCAACGTTGCCTCGATCGACGCGGCGCGCGCCCTGAGTTGCTCGGCTTCCGTGCGCAGATCGCCGAGCGAGTGCTGCCAGGCTTCGTGCTCGGAGTCCCAGCGCGACTTCAGATCGGCGCTGCCCGCGGCCAGATCGTCGTTCTGCTTCTGCAGCGTATCGATGTCAGTCATCGTCTTGAGCGCCGAGTCCTCGAGCTCCTTGACGTGTTTGCGCGTGGCGTCGATCTCCTTCCACGCAGCGGCGTACTGCTGCTGATTTTTCACCTGCATGAGCTGGCCCTGATACTTTTTCAGGAGCTCCTGCTGGTCCGACAGCTCGCCATCGACGCGCCGCCGTTCCTTCGAATGCTGTTCGATTTGCGCCTGCAGCCGCTCCATCTCGGAGTTGACGTTCTGCCATTCGCGGTCGACAGCCGCGAACGATTCGGGCTTGTTCGTCAGTTGCTTTTCGCGATCTCCGAGCTGCGACAGGACTGTTTGCAATTCCCAAAGCTTTTCAACGTCCTGATT
>Ga0070692_10000691_pt1 | contig 10843 bp, 11 predicted proteins | sample KBSK1102metaG_FD_64675 | JGI IMG/M metagenome (GOLD analysis project Ga0070692, IMG submission 64675) | Corn, switchgrass and miscanthus rhizosphere microbial communities from Kellogg Biological Station, Michigan, USA - KBS K1-10-2 metaG | ecosystem: Host-associated > Plants > Roots >...
ATTTGTTGGTGGAGAAGATCGGTTATCACTTCAGCCAGCCCCAGCGCGGCGACGTCATCGTCTTTCGCTATCCTAATAATCCCCAGATCGACTACATCAAGCGAATCGTCGGTTTGCCGGGCGAGACGATCCGCATCGCTGACAATAAGGTCTATGTTAATAGCCGGATTCTTAACGAGACCTATCTAGCGCCAGACGAAAAAACTTTTGTCGCTCAGCAGAGTGATCGGCCGTACGAAATAACACTAACTGGTACTCAATATTTTATGATGGGCGACAACCGCCAGCACTCGTCCGACTCTAGAGAGTGGGGACCACTTGAGAAAACATTTATCATTGGCAAAACCGAGCTGGTTCTCTACCCACGTTCCAATATGGAAGCGGTGGCTTCGCCGACGTATTAAATGTAAGAAAAAGCCCGCGGTCTGCATGTCAAACAGACGTTGGGCTTCGGGTCGCTGGAGCAATCTGGGGAACTCAGGCCCAACCCTCGACTCCAGCTTCAAGGCCGCTCGAGGGTAACTAGATATTAGGCTCAAGCAACAGTCTTGTCAATCAGCCACTGACGGATTTTGACCAGGTTATCGCCAGTCAGAGCCGAGCCAATGATTTGGTCGAATTTGGCGATGTGATGATGGAACGTCACCGGCTTGCCTTCCAGTAAGTCGGCCTTATTGAAAACAACCAGAACTGGTTTCTTGAGCGAATTGGCAAAATAAATTAAATGGAGGTCGGAGCGAGTCGTTCCTTCGTTGGCGTCAACGACAACGATGACAGCATCGGCGTGAGTAATCGCCGCCAAGGTTCGTTTGACGCTGAATTTCTCAACGCCAATAGCGATCTTGCCCCGGCGGCGGACACCAGCAGTGTCGACTAATAGGAGCTTTTTGTCGTTAATCTTTAAATTAGCGCTGACGATATCACGGGTGGTGCCAGCGACCGGGCTGACGACCGATCGGTCAGTGCTGGTTAGAGCGTTGAGGAGGGTTGATTTGCCGACGTTCGGTCGGCCGACGATAGCGACTACCTGTTCGGGAGAAGCGTCTGCTTCGGGCTGGGTGACCGGCTGATTAACTGGTTTGACCGGGCTAGGAAAAGCCTCGCAGACGGCTTCGAGCAAATCGCCGACGCCTTTGCCGGTGGCCGCGGAAATTTTGTAAAACGGCAAGCCGAGATAGTCGACGTTTTTGACCGCCTGGTTAACCGATGGCGCGTCAACCTTATTGGCGACCAGCCAGATCGTTTTACGGTTACGGAGTCCATCCATAAACTGTTGATCGCGCGGCTGTAAGCCTTCACGGCCGTCAAAAACAAACAAAATTAAATCGGCTTCTTCTACCGCCACCAGCATCTGTTGCTTGATACTGCGGTAAAGGTCGGATTTATCGTCAACCAAGCCGCCGGTATCGACGACGGTTAACTGATGGCCTTGCCAGTCAGTCTCGCCATAAACCCGGTCGCGAGTGGTCGACTCTTCCCGGGCGGTGATCGCCTGTGGGCTGGCCGTCAACCGATTGAAGAGCGTTGATTTGCCAGCGTTAGTCGGACCGATTAAGGCGACGAGCGGTAAATCTGATTTCGCTTCACTGATAGGATTTATTTTGGCCATTTTGGTGGGTGGAGCTTGAGCTTTGGTTTACAATGCCGCTATGTTGTACGCCCAGGTCATCGTCAAACAACGGACTCAAGTTCAGGAGCTCTCCTACGCTCTTAGCGCCCAAATTATACCTTATCTGAGGGTCGGCAGTCTAGTCGAGGTGCCCTTGAGGCAGAAATCGGTTTTGGGGGTGGTGGTTGGCTTCAGTCGTCAGGTCGCGAGCAATCTTAAAGGCAAAATCAGAGAGATCGAGAAACTGGCCAAAGGCGACGGTGTCTTTTCGGAAGACCAGATAGAGGTCATTAAGCAGCTAGCCAATTATTACGGCGCGCCGCTGGCCGAAGTGGCTTTTCACGCCCTCAAGTGGCCCAACGCCATAGCTCCGAATGCTGCTCGGGCTAGCTCTTTGCCGTTAATTGTTCAGGGACCGCACGGTGAGCGTTCGGTTCAATACTTGAAAATAATCGAGCGTTCCAAAGGTCGAGTGGTGGTTATTTTTAGTGTCAAAGCTCAGGCCGAACGCTTCTGGTCAACGCTGTCCAAAGTTCAGCAGGCTCTCGCCGTCCTTGACGATGGTCGGGCATCGACCAGCCGTCGGATCGGCCAGGGCTTGGTTAATGGAAAGGTTAAGATTGTCGTCGGTACCTTGAGTAATATTTTTGCCCCTCTGGCGGCCGGCGACTGGCTAATTATCGACGGCTATCGCCAGATTGGGGCTGTTAGCCAGTTGCGACCGTACCTCCGAGCTCAAAAAATTGCTCAAATCAGGGCCCAAGTCGAGCGCCTCCGAGTTGTTTTGGGTGAAACGCTCATTGCCGTTGAGGATCTGCCGCTGGTGCGCCAAAGACAATTTAGACTCGTCGCCTCTAAGTTCATGGCTCGGCCGTTGGTGGTCATCGATCAGCGCGGCCAAAGCGAGCTAATCGCCCCTAATCTACTGGCTGATCTGGCTGAAACAGTCGAAAAGGGTGGCCGAGCCTTAGTCTTGGTTTTGGCTCGGGGTTGGTCGTCGGCCTTGGCTTGCCGAGATTGCGGCCATATTTTCAGTTGTGATCATTGCCATCGCACAGCCGGCGTTATCGGGAGTCAGCTGCGCTGCTTATACTGCGCCACCGAGGCAGATTTGCCTAAGGTTTGCCCAATCTGTCGTTCGACTAACCTTCACGCGGTCGGCGTCGGCGTCTCCAGAATCAAAAGCACTTTAGCCAACAATTTTCCCTCAAAAACCGTTATCGAATTAAGCAGCGATCAGCCGATTTTGGTCTCCAAGGCTGATATCGTCGTTGCTACCGAAAAAATCTTCAGCCACCCGACCGAAAAGTTCACCAAAACCTACATCGTCAGCGCTGACCGGCTCTTGTCTGGCGCTCATCTAGACGGGTCGTGGCGACTACTTAGCTACATTCTGGAGCTTCAAAACCGTTCGGAGCGAGTCATCGTCCAGACATATTTCCCCGACTCGATCGTCTGGACGGCTGGTGCCACCGGCCAGCTCCGGCCGTTTTTTGCCACCGAGCTTAATAATCGCCGCCAGCTTTCGCTGCCGCCGTATGGCGCCGTTATCGGCGTTCGTGGCAGCGCCGCGACGACCGACAAACTGATCAGTCAAGCCGAGGCAATTACGAGTCAGATACTCCAAATCCTACCAACAGCCGACATCTCTTACCCCGAGATCGACGACCGATCGGGCCATTCCTACGCCGGCCATTTCACGATTTACTTGCCTAAGCCAGCCTCAGTGGCGTTGAAGCTCAAGTTGGCCAGTTTGCTGTCGCCGGCTTGGCATTTAGATATAGATTAGTCTCGACATTTTCAACCTGGTAAGCTAAACTGACACAGCATGAAAAAAGTCCGCGTCATCTACGACCCGATTTTACGCACCGCCGCCACGCCCGTGACGGTTTTTGACGCGTCGCTCAAGCCTCTGGCGGACGAAATGCTGGCGGTAATGCACCAAAACGCCGGCATGGGCCTGGCGGCCAACCAGCTTGGCGTCGACAAAGACCTCCTGGTCTTGGAGTATCGACCAGCCAAGGGTGAGAAAAATCTCAAAGCGATCCCGCCGCTAGCGCTCTGCAACGCCAAAGTGACTAAAGCCAGCCAAGCCAAGGAGACCAGCACCGAGGGTTGCCTGTCGCTACCAGGGTTGGAACTGCTAGTTGAACGGCCCAGCGGCGTCACCGTCACCGGTCAGGATCTCTCCGGCAAGCCAGTGACAATCAAAGCCAAAGGAATGCTGGCCCGAATTTTACAACACGAGATCGACCATTTGGACGGCATCTTATTTACCGACCGAGCCAAAGGCGTCAAAGAACTGGCTAATTACGCCGGGGCGACGATCATCTTTTTTGGCTCCGATGCCTTTAGCGCCGCCGTTTTTGAGCGGCTGATTAAAGCGAAATTAAACGTCATGGCGGTGGTGACCGAAACCGACAAGCCTTCTGGCCGGGGCGGGGCGCTTCGCTCGCCGCTAATTAAAACCGTCGCCGATCAAAAACAAATCGCCGTTATCCAACCGGAAAGTAAGACCGAAATTACCGAGATTCTCCGCCAGCTCCAGCCTGACCTAGTCGTCTTGGCCTCCTACGGCAAGATTCTGCCGGCCGAAGCGCTGGAGATTCCAACCTACGGTGCTCTCAACGTCCACCCGTCGCTGCTGCCAAAGTACCGCGGGGCGACGCCGCTCCAGTCGGCGATTTTGGCAGGCGAAAATGAAACCGGAGTGACAATTATGAAAATGAACGCCGGGGTTGATACCGGCGAGCTGGTTGCTCAAACGTCAATTAAGTTGGCTACCGACGAGACGTTTTTGACGCTGCGCGATCGGCTGGCTGAGCTCGGCGCCGATTTACTGATCAAGAATTTACCGACTTATCTGTCGGGACAAGCTCGGTTAGGACTTCAAGATCAATCCAACGCCAGCACCACCACTAAACTGACCAAGGAGATGGGCGAGATCGACTGGCAGCAGCCGGCCATACTTATCGATCGCCAGATCCGGGCGCTCAACCCGTGGCCGGGGACATTTACGACCCTGGGCGACAAAAGACTGAAGATCTTAGCCTCCGAACTAATTGGCGATCAGTTGCGATTAAACGAGGTTCAGCTCGAAGGCAAGAGTCCGACTGCCTGGGCCGATTTTGTTCGCGGTTACGCTAAAGAGTTGAAAAATTCCGTCTGGTTCGGTAAACTACTCTAATGCTAGTGATTAGGTTACGCCGGATCGGCAAAAAGAGCCAACCAACCTACCGAATTGTCGTGGCCGAACATACGGCCGCTGTTCAGGGCAGCTTTGTCGCTGATCTCGGTTTTTACAACCCTCACGTCAAACAAATATCGATCAAGAAAGACGAAGCCACCGATTGGATGAATAAGGGCGCCAAACCGTCCAACACCGTCGCCAAATTACTCGAGAACGAAAAAATCAAACACAAATCGGTTGTTGTGACTAAATTTAAAAAAGCGCCGAAGAAAGTGGAGGAGAAAGCTGCTCCCGTTGCCAAAGTAGCCGTTGAAGAAGTTGTTGCTGACGAAGCGGCCGAGGCGCCTACTGAAGCTAGCGAACCGACGGCTACTGAAGAAAAACCGGCCGAAGAGACCGTGGTCGAAGAGCCTGCTCCAGCGGTCGAGGCCGAAGTTGAGCCGGTTAACGAAGCTAAGGCCGAGTAAAGCATTTTCTTTACACCAATTGGCTTTTTTGTTACAAAAAACTTACCCGACTGAAACCAATTTAATCTAATCTGCAAAGGAGAAAATGACTGCCAAAACCGAACTGACTGACCAAGAATTTGTGGAAAATATTGTCAAAGCCATCGTCGACCATCCGGAAGAAGTTGTCACCGGCCGCACCCTCGATGAGCGCGGTGTCTTGATTCAGCTGACCGTTAACCGCGAGGATATGGGCAAAGTTATCGGCCGCGAAGGCCGCACCGCCAAAGCGATCCGGTCGTTACTACGCGTTTTTGGTGCCCGCAACGAAGAGCGTATTAACCTGAAGATCGTCGATCCGGAAGGCGAAACGGCTGAAGCTCCGGAAGAAACCCGTGAGCCAGCGATGCCGGAGAAAAAGGCCGACCAGCCAGTTGAGGCGCCTGAGCCGATGGCCGAAGAGCCGATCGAAGTCGCTCAGCCAGCTGAACCGGCTGAAGAAAAAGCCACCGGCGTTATCTAAACAAGATTCCAGATTTAAGAAAAGCGGCCGCCCGATTGGGCGGCAGTTTTGGTTCAGTAAGCCTGCTAGAATGGAATGATGGTTATCGATGTTTTGACTTTATTTCCGGAAATGATTGAGCAAGCGCTCAGTCACTCTATTCCGGCCCGAGCTCAAAAAGCCGGCCAGATCGAGGTTCGGGCTCATCAACTCCGGACATGGGCAGTCGATCGTCACGGTACCGTTGACGATACGCCTTACGGCGGCGGCCCGGGCATGATCTTGCGGGTTGATGTCGCCCACGCCGCTTTAGCCGCCCTCGATCACGGCCACAAGGCTCATCGGGTGATGCTAACGCCTGATGGCGAGCCGTTTGACCAGGCGATGGCCCAGCAATTCTCCGCTAAAAAGCGCTTAATCTTGCTCTGCGGTCGCTACGAAGGTTTTGACGCTCGGATCGACAAATATATCGACCAAAAAGTCTCGATCGGGCCGTACGTTTTATCGGGTGGTGAGATCGCCGCCGCCGCTATCATCGACGCCGTTACCCGCCTCATCCCCGGCGTGCTTGGCAACGCCGCTTCACTAACTGAGGAAACCTTTGTTGACGACCGGACCGAGTACCCCCAGTACACCCGTCCCGACAAGTATCAGGGCATGGTCGTGCCCGAAGTCTTAAAGTCTGGCCATCACGCCCAGATCCAGCAGTGGCAGCAAGAGCAACGCCGCCAATTGGATCATTGACACGAACCACCAGGTTAAGTAAGTTAGAAACACTAATGCGCTCGCTCCAAGATGAAATCCGCCAGGCCCAACAAGAGCTAACTTGCCCGGTTTGCTCCCGCACTTTCGAACTACGCGATATTCATATCCGGGCTTTTGACGTTAATAAAGCGGTGGAATTGTCGGTCACCTGTAACCGCGGTCACTTTCCGATTATCTTACTCGTCCCCTTGACGCTTAAAGAGTTGATTAAGGCGGGGCCGATTTCCAGCGGTGAGCTGAAGAAGATTAACGCCGAGGTTGACGCACTCGACGGTACTCTAGAAAAAATCTTCTAACTAGGCTACAATAACTCGGATATGGAAAGTGTAGCCCTGTCCGCAACAACTCGAGAAATAACCGGTAAAAAGGTTAAATTACTGCGCCAAAAAGGAGAGATCCCGGGCGTGGTTTACGGTCGTGGCACTAATCCGACCTCAATTACTGTCGAAAAAGTCGCTTTGAAGAAAGCTTACGCCAAGGCCGGCAGCGGTACTCTGGTTGATCTCACCATCGACACTGCCAAGCCGATCAAAGTCCTTTTTCACGAGCCCCAAATGCATTACCTGACTGGCGAGCCGGTTCATTTTGACCTCTACGCCGTTAAAATGGACGAAGAGATCGAGACGACTATCCCGATTATCTTTGTTGGCATCTCGCCCGCCGTTGACGAGCTGGAAGGTAACTTTATCGCCAACACCGACGAACTGACCATCCGTTGTCTGCCGGCTAATCTGATTCCGAACGTTGAAGTTGACATCTCTATTTTGAAAACCTTTGACGACCAAATTCGGGTGGCTGATTTAAATATTCCAGAAACTGTCGAAGTCACTAATGATCCTGAAGAGGTCGTTGCCTTAGTGACCGCGCCACGCAGCGACGAAGAGCTCGAAGCCGAGCTGGCTGAAGACAAAGCCGAAACCGAGGCGGCCATTGGCGCCCTGGCTGAAGAACCAGCTGCTGAAGGCGAAGAGAAGGCTGAGGGCGAAGCTACCGCCGAGACACCGAGCGAAGACAAGGCCGAAAAGGCTGAGTAGCTAAAACTAAGTAATCTAGAAAAAGAGCTGGGCACTGCCAGCTCTTTTTCCGTGGCGTTAGATATCAGAGCCACCTCCGGGATTCGAACCCGGCGCCTATACTTTACGAAAGTATCGCTCTGCCAAATGAGCTAAGGTGGCTTGGCCCTATTTTACCTAAAATAACAGAATAAATTAAGCTTTGTTCTTGGTAATCTCGGCAACTCGTTCGATAATCTTTGACTCGTCAAAATCACTCCGACCAATTGCTTTGGCTTGAGCTCGACTAAGTTGAGCCAGGCGGCGTGGACTAAGCCATTCTAGGTGTGATCTTGTTTCTAGGTCTTCACCGGTGCGGCCGCTCGGTAACGGATGGTGATTAATACAGAGAAAATAGATCGTCGTCTTTTCTACCTCGACGTTATTGTCATGCCTAAAGCTGCAGACAATTGAGCCGACAAATTCAGCTATATCTGCCTTTAAACCAAATTCTTCGGCCAACCCCCTCCGAACAGTTGTCAGTGGGTCTTCGCCCATCTCAAGCGACTCACGCATCAGTAGGTAAGCCTCGGTCTTGGCTGCGGTACCCGCCGGGTAGTGATGGACTAAGACTTGGCCAGCGTCATCAACTACTACCGCGCCGACCGACAGATGAAACGGCTGGCCAGTAGACCAGTAGAAAATGTTGGCTTGTTGTGGGGTCATTGTTATTTGAGGGCTTTACGGAAGGAAAGCAAGACGATCGTCACTAGGACGACGAACATCGAACCAGCGGCCAAGAAAGCGTAACCGACGGCATGTCCGCCCCAGCCGGTAATAACCAAAGCGCGAATGCCCTCGATGATGTAAGTGACGGGGTTATAGCCGGTGATAACGCCAAAGGTGTGCGGCAGTAAGGCTTTGGGGGCTTGCGACGTCGTCAGATACAAGAGCGGGAAAACCAGGATAAACATCGACTGAACCAGGCGAGCGTTTTGGGTTCGGAGGGCAAAGATCATACTGATACAGCTCCAGGCCATAGCGAATAAGACCAGGATGGCAAAGATAGTTAGGACGCCTAAGAAACCGGTTTTGAAGTGGACGCCCCAGATCAAAAGCAAGATCAGCATCACCAAGCCTTGGCCCAAAGCCTGGACGGCGACTTCCGTTAATTTGGCCAAAATAATCGCTAGGCGGTTGATCGGCATAATGATTAGCTTCTTGAAGTAGCCGCTCTGAATATCTTGAACCATCTCGATGCCGGCGTTACCAGCGGAGAAGAAGATAGCGGTGAACATCGCCACCGGGGCGATAAAATCTTTATAAGAGACGTCTGGGAAACCTGGCACTTTGGCTAGGGCCGAGAGCGAGAGCGAGTTAACGGCGAAAAAGAAAATCGGCATGAAGAACGGTGGCAATAAAGCCAGCAACGGTCGCCAGATTAGTTTGATATTTCTGATCGAGAGGTAGTACCAGTCGGAGAAGAAAGTGTTAGCCATTGTTTTAACGGCGACCTCCGCTCCGGGCTCGTGAGAACGGATCGGGGGCATTGGCGTTAACTTCTTCCTCGCCGATGGTGCTGCCGGTCGTTTTCAAGAAAACTTCTTCCATATTCTTGGCGTTATGTTTTTTCATTAGCTCGGCCGGTGAACCTTCAGTAACGATGACACCTTTATCCATAATTTCGATCCGGTCACAGAGCTCCTCGGCTTCGTCCATAAAGTGAGTCGTTAAGAAAATTGTCATCCCCTGCTTGTTCAATTCACGCAGATGGCCCCAAATTAGCTGGCGGGCGTGAGGATCGAGACCTTGGGTCGGTTCGTCTAAGAAGAGAACTTTAGGCTTGTGGATCAGTGACAGCGCCAGGTCGAAACGACGGCGCATTCCGCCTGAATAAGTAGAGGTAAACTTATCGGCGACTTTTTCCAGCTCAACCAACTTGAGGAGCTTGGCGATCTGAGCATCGATCTCCGCTTTGGGCATATGGTAAAGCCGGCCATGGAGCTGCATCATCTCCCGGGCGGTGGCGACTTCGTCCAATCCCACCTCTTGCATCGCGAAGCCAACTTTTTTGTAGATTTCATCGGGATTGTCAGAGATCTCCAAGCCGTCAATTTTAACCGTACCGCTGGTTTTCTTGACTAAGTTAACCAACATATTGATGGTCGTTGTTTTGCCGGCGCCGTTGGGACCAAGGAAACCAAAAAACTCACCCTCTTTAACGTTAAAGTTAATCCCCCGGACAGCTTTGACGTCGCCGGGATAAGTCTTGACTAGGTTTTTGACTTCAATAATATTGCCGGCCATGTTTAGTCAGCTTAGCGATCCAGCCACTGTTTGTAAAGGCTCCTTGACAGGCTAATTGTAACGATCTGCCAACAAAAACGATTGGTTGACCGTTAGCCGTCGTAATAATCGCTAATGTCAGGAGCCGGCCCGAGGTGTAGGTTGAGCCTATGTTAGAGATAGATAGAAGGGTCGTTGAGTATGAAAAGTTCCTGGATGCTCACCCGACTTGATAACGCCAGGATGTAAATTTAGTTCCACCTCAACTCTAGCAATCACCCCGCGAAGTGCGGGGTCTTTGCTAATTAAAAAAAGGCGGCTCCCCGCGAACGGGGAGCCGCATTCTCAGGAGGCGATTTCGATACTGTCGAAGAAACGATCTTCGAATCGAAGCAGGTGGGAAGGCTGGAAGGTCTCGCGCCAGCGACTGATGTTGTTGGCGTCGGAGAAGATCTGCCCGAGTATCTGGTTCCATCTTTCCACGGTTGGCTCGCTCACATCCAGTTGGGATGAAAGCTCCAGGGCGCCTAGCTGGACGATGTCTTTGAACTTCATTTGTGCGGGGCGAGATGTTTGGCCGAAACCATGCATGAGGGTGTCAGCTTCTTCTAGGTCTGCCGGTCGGAGGTAGGCGTATTGTCGTTGGGTGGCTTCAAAATAGTTGAAAGCCGCCAGTTGGACGATTCGGTAGGCTTCATCGGCCTCTAGCCCCAGGGGCTCGCCAAGCTCGCCGAGCACCTCCTTAGCCTCGTTGCTGGCGTAAAGCCCGCCGGATTCCGTGACCTCGAGCATCATATTCTCCGGATAGACTTTCAGCCCAGACAGGACGTAGTTGAGGCGTTTGAGGGCGTGGACGGTGACGTGGAAAAGATCCGGCCAGTGGACGCGCTCGACGGATGACTGCTCGATCGACCGCTCTTCCCAAGTGGAGATGTTTTGAGTCAGCGCCATTAGGGAAGCAAGGGCTAGTCGGCCCATGCCCTCGAGCTGCTCGCTGACGATAGGATTCTTTTTGTGGGGCATCGCCGATGAACCCATTTGACCGGTGCCAAA
>Ga0070692_10000699_pt1 | contig 10799 bp, 8 predicted proteins | sample KBSK1102metaG_FD_64675 | JGI IMG/M metagenome (GOLD analysis project Ga0070692, IMG submission 64675) | Corn, switchgrass and miscanthus rhizosphere microbial communities from Kellogg Biological Station, Michigan, USA - KBS K1-10-2 metaG | ecosystem: Host-associated > Plants > Roots >...
CATGGCGACGTGCAGGACGTCGTGCCGGGCGCGGACGGCATCGGCGATCCGGGCCATCTCGGCCTCGGCCATCTCGGGATAGGCGTCGTACTCCAAGTGGGTGACTGTGCGGCCGCGGCTGTGAAGGCGCGTGATCCCGACGAAGGTGGCGACCGCGCCGGCGCCGGGGTCGGCCACCTCGGCCACCACCGCGTCGAGGTCGAGCGGCCCGGCCTGCACCCGGAACGCGCCGCCCGAGACCGGCGGGATGACGGCCACCTCGTCGCCGGCGGCGAGCCGATCGCTGCGACCGGCGTACTCCCGGTTTCGGGCGTAGGCGATGCCGGGGGGCTCGTCGCCCAGCTCGAGCAGCGCCCACACGTCGCCCACGGCCGCGCCGTCGGGGGCGTCGACCTCGCGCTCCGACCAGCCGGCCCGCTCGCGGAGCGCGGCGAACAGCCTGACGGTGATCCGCATGCCCCGCAGCGTATCGACGCTCGCGGCTCTCCGGCCGCCACCCTCGCTCTATCGTTTGCAGCGATGACGAAGCCGGTCTACGGCCCCGATGACGCTCCCGGCGAGCGCCCGCCGCCGGGCGAGTTCCCGTACACGCGCGGCATCCGGCCCGAGGGCTACCGCGGCCGGGCGTGGACGATGCGCCAGTACGCCGGCTTCTCGTCGGCCGAGGACACGAACCGCCGCTTCCGGCTCCTGCTCGACCGCGGCCAGACGGGGCTGTCGGTCGCCTTCGACCTGCCGACGCAGCTCGGGCTCGACTCCGACGACCCGCTCGCTCTCGGCGAGGTGGGCCGTACGGGCGTGGCGATCGACTCGCTCGCCGACATGCGGCTCCTGTTGGACGGGATCCCGCTCGGCGAGGTGTCGACGTCGATGACGATCAACGCGCCGGCGTCGCTCCTGCTCCTGCTCTACGAGCTCGTCGCCGAGGAGCAGGGCGTCGCGCCCGCGGCGCTCTCGGGCACGATCCAGAACGACATCCTGAAGGAGTACATCGCCCGCGGGAACTACATCTTCCCGGCCCGGCCGAGCATGCGCCTCACCGTCGACACGTTCCGCTACTGCACGGAGCGGCTGCCGCGCTGGAACACGATCTCGATCTCCGGCTACCACATCCGCGAGGCGGGCTCGACCGCGGCCCAGGAGCTGGCGTTCACGCTTGCCAACGGGATCGCCTACGTCCAGGCGGCCGTCGCCGCGGGGCTCGAGGTGGACGCGTTCGCGCGCCGGCTCTCGTTCTTCTTCAACGCGCACAACGACTTCTTCGCCGAGGTGGCGAAGTTCCGGGCGGCGCGGGGGCTCTGGGCCGAGATCATGCGCGACCGCTTCGGCGCCCGCGACCCGCGCTCGCAGATGCTGCGCTTCCACGCCCAGACCGGCGGCTCGACGCTCACGGCCCAGCAGGCCGAGAACAACATCGTGCGCGTGGCGGTGCAGGCGCTCTCGGCCGTGTGCGGCGGCGCGCAGAGCCTGCACACGAACGGCTTCGACGAGGCGCTGGCGCTGCCGACGGAGCGCTCGGCCACGATCGCGCTTCGCACCCAGCAGATCCTGGCCACGGAGGCCGGCGCGACGGAGGCCGCCGACCCGCTGGGCGGGAGCTACTACATCGAGGCCCTGACCGACGAGCTCGCCGGCGAGGCCCGGCGGCTGATCGAGGAGATCGACCGCCTGGGCGGTGCCGTCGCGGCCGTCGAGGCGGGCTGGGTGCAGGACGCGATCGAGCAGAGCGCCTTCGAGGCCCACCGTCGCGTCCAGGCGGGCGAGGACGTGATCGTCGGCGTGAACCGCTACCAGAGCGGCGAGTCCGAGGCGATCGAGCTCCTGCGGATCGACCCCGACGCCGAGCACCGGCAGGTGGAGCGCACGCAGCGGGCCAGGGCGGAGCGGGACGCCGCGGCCTGCGGGTCGGCCGTCACGGCCGTCCGCGAGGCGGCTGCGTCAGAGGCGAACGTGCTGCCGCCGCTCCGCGAGGCCCTCCGCGCCGGAGCCACGATCGGCGAGCTGTGCGGCGTCCTGCGCGAGGCGTGGGGCATGCACGACGCCGTTCGCCCCCACCCCTAGATGATTGATTCCACGCCTCCGCGCGCCTGGACGTCCGATTGTGGCGGGTTGTCCGTGTCGTGACGGCGCTGCGGCTGCGAACCTTCTGCTCGCGTTGTCCTCGGTCGGCCCGATATCGCTGATATCGGGCCTCCCTGCGTCCTAGCGAGCCTCGGTTCTCGCCGCCCACGACATCACGGGGGCGTGGAATCAATCATCTAGTCGCGGCTCGCGAATGGGGCGCCTGCGCGGCCCGAGCGATCGAGACCGGCGCGGCGCCCCTGGGGTGCGACGCCTTTAGACGGCGCCGCGCGTCTTGCCCATCAGTGCGGGAACGGTGCGCATGATGAGCTTGATGTCGCCCCACAGGCTCCAGTTCGTCACGTACAGGTAGTCGAGGACGAGCATCTGCGAGAACGTGACCTCGCTTCGGCCGCACACCTGCCAGAGGCCGGTGAGGCCCGGGGTCAGGTCGAGCCGGCGCAGGCCCCAGTCGTTCACGAACTGGTGCTCGTGCGGGATCAGCGGCCGCGGGCCGACGAGGCTCATCTGGCCGCGCAGCACGTTCCAGAGCTGCGGGAACTCGTCGATCGAGTACTTGCGAAGGAGCCTGCCGACGCTGGTCACACGCGGGTCGTCCGGGATCTTGAACATGCGCGCGTCGTTGTCGCGGTGCGCGTTCAGGTGGGCCACCTCGGCCTTGCGGGCCTCGGCGTCGCGCACCATCGTCCGGAACTTGATGATCGTGAACGGCTGCTGGCCGCGGCCGATGCGGGTCTGGCGGAAGAAGACCGGGCCCGTGCTGTTCACACGGATCGCGATCGCCGTTGCCAGGAAGATCGGCGACAGCACGACCAGCCCGAAGATCGCGCCGGCGACGTCCATCGTCCGCTTCGCGAGCCGGTGCGACGCGCCCAGCTCCGGCGGCGTCAGGCCCAGGAGCGGCGTGCCCTCGAGCGAGTAGACGCCCGCCCGGCTGCCGACGACCTCGAAGAGGCGCGGCACGATGTCGACCTGCACGCCCAGCTCGTTGCAGACGCGCACGACGTCGAGCCCGGCCTCGTGGTCGGCCGTGAACGCCAGGACGACGTGGTCGATGTCGTGCGTCTGGAGGATCATGCCGAGCTCGTTCGTCGAGCCCAGGATCGGCACGTCGGCCAGCTCGTCGTGCAGCGGCAGCGGGTTCTGGTCGACGAAGCCGACCAGGTCGAGGCCGTAGTTCGGCGAACGGCGGATCTTGCGCGCGATCTCCTGGCCCACGAGGCCGGCGCCGACCACGACCGCGTTCTGCTTGAGCGCGAGCTGGCGGCGGAGCACCGACCGCGAGAGGCTCCGGTAGGCGGGGATCGCGACAGATGCGACCGCCCAGAAGGCGATCACCCGGCCGCCGTGAAGCGCGGTCGGCGACAGCACCTGGACAATCGCGAAGACGGTCCACGACGCGACGGTGACGCAGTGGAAGATCGGCCACACCTCGTCGAGCGTGGCGTTGTCGGCGCCGACGCGGTCGCGCCGGTAGAGGCCGTAGAAGCCGGCCAGCACGGCCCACGCGGGGAGCACGATGAGGAGCGGGTCGAGGGTGGTGCCGCCGGACGTCAGGAAGTAGGCGCCGGCGAGCGCCGTGACAAGCCCTGCCAGGTCGGCGAGGCCGAGCGCGTAGCGCACCATGCCCCGCCGGACGCGGCCCGTGGGGCGCGCCGAGCGCGGCAGCTGGTGGACAGTCGCGGTCTGGCGCGGTGCGCTGACCACGCCTGCCTGGACCGCTTCCTGGTCCAACCTAACGGTCGTTCTTGACTCCGCTCGAACCTGCTCGCCCACAGGGTGCCCACCCTTCTCGGTTGTCTGCCTCGCATGGTCGAACGTACTCGTCTCTTTGCGGGGAGTCAAGGTGGATTTTCACCAATTCGTTGCATTTGGACGCCCTTCTGCCCCCATCTCGTCCTCCGCGGCATCCTACCGCTCCTGGAGGACTTCGGTAGGCTGCCGCCGCGATGACGCCCCGAACCACCCGCGAGCGGATCGAGGCGGTCGAGCGGCTGCGCGAGGAGGCGGCGCACGCCGGGTCGCCCGCAGCGGTCGAGCGCCAGCGTGAGCGCGGCAAGCTCCTGGCCCGCGAACGGATCGAGCTCCTGCTCGATCCCGGCTCCTTCACCGAGCTCGACGCGTTCGTCCAGCACCGCAACCCGAACTTCGGCATGATGGACAAGCGGCCCCACGGCGACGGGGTCGTCACCGGGCACGGGACGGTCGAGGGCCGGCGGGTGTTCGTCTTCTCGCAGGACTTCACCGTATTCGGCGGCTCCCTGGGTGAAGCCTTCGCCGAGAAGATCGTGAAGGTGATGGACATGGCCGTGCGGTTCGGCTGCCCGGTCGTCGGCATCAACGACTCGGGCGGCGCGCGGATCCAGGAGGGCGTCGTCTCGCTGGCCGGCTACGCCGACATCTTCCTGCGCAACGTGCAGGCCTCCGGCGTCATCCCGCAGATCTCGCTGGTCATGGGCCCGTGCGCAGGCGGCGCGGTCTACTCGCCGGCCATCACCGACTTCGTGATGATGGTCGAGGAGACCTCGCACATGTTCATCACCGGCCCCGAGGTGGTGAAGACGGTGACGGGCGAGGACGTGAGCTTCGAGGAGCTGGGCGGGGCCGCCACCCATGCGGCCCGCTCCGGTGTCGCCCACTTCACCGCGCCCGACGAGCGGGCGCTGATCGAGGACTGCCGCTACCTGCTTTCGTTCCTGCCGCCGTCGAACGCCGACCGAGCGCCCTGGGAGCCCCCGTCCGACCCTGCCGACCGCGAGGACGCCGACCTCGACGAGCTCATCCCCGACGATGCGGCCAAGCCCTACGACATGCACCAGGTGATCCGGCGGGTCGTCGACGACGGGGAGTTCCTGGAGGTGCAGCCTCGATGGGCCGAGAATCTGATCTGCGGGTTCGCCAGGCTCGGAGGCTACCCCGTCGGTGTGGTCGCAAACCAGCCGCGGGCGCTCGCGGGCGTGCTCGACATCTCGAGCTCGGTGAAGGGCGCCCGGTTCGTGCGCACCTGCGATGCGTTCAACCTCCCGCTCGTCACGTTCGTCGACGTCCCCGGGTTCCTGCCGGGGACCGACCAGGAGTGGGGCGGCATCATCCGCCACGGTGCGAAGCTGCTCTACGCCTATTGCGAGGCCACCGTACCGAAGCTCGCGGTCATCACGCGCAAGGCCTACGGCGGCGCCTATGACGTCATGAGCTCAAAGCACGTGGGCGCCGACTTCAACTTCGCCTGGCCGACGGCCGAGGTGGCGGTCATGGGCCCGGACGGGGCCGTCAACATCGTCTTCCGCAAGGAGCTCGAGGCGGCCGACGACCCGGAGGCGCGCCGGGCCGAGCTCGTCGAGGAGTACCGCGACCAGTTCGCGAACCCGTTCACGGCGGCCGAGCGCGGGTACGTCGACGACGTCATCGCCCCCCGCCGCACCCGGCCGGTCCTCATCACCGCACTCCAGGCGAGCGCCGGAAAGCGGGTCGACCCACCCCGACGCAAGCACGGCAACATCCCGCTGTGAGCGGCGAGCGGATCGACGTCACCCCCGAGCCGACGCCCGCCGAGGCGGAGGCCATCCGCCGCGCCCTCGAGGCGCTGGGCCTGCTCGAAGCCGGCGCTCCGGACCGGGGACCGTCCCCGAACGGTCGTGACACTTCCGTGACGGGTTCGATGCCAAACCTGGTTTCCGACCCTTAAGATCGCGGCGTGTTCACCAAGGTGCTCGTGGCCAACCGGGGCGAGATCGCGGTGCGCGTCTTCCGCACGCTGCGCGAGATGGCGATCGCGTCGGTCGCCGTCTACTCCGACGCTGACCGCGAGCTGCCCTTCGTCGGCTACGCGGACGAGGCCTACCGGATCGGCGCCGGGCCGGCGACCGAGAGCTACCTGCGGGGCGAGACGATCATCCGCACCGCCCAGCGGGCCGGCGCCCAGGCGATCCATCCCGGCTTCGGCTTCCTGGCCGAGAACCCGGACTTCGCCCGCGCCTGTGCCGCCGCCGGCCTCACGTTCATCGGCCCGTCGCCCGAGGCGATGGAGGCGATGGCGTCGAAGACGGCCGCCCGGCGCGCGATGGCCGCCGCGGGCGTCCCGATCGTCCCCGGCGTCACCGAGCCGGTCGAGTCGATCGAGGAGGCGCGGGCGGCCGCCGAGGAGATCGGCTATCCGGTCGCCGTGAAGGCGGCGGCCGGCGGCGGCGGCAAGGGCATAAAGACCGCCGCCGGGCCCGACGACCTGGAGCGGGCCTTCGAGTCGGCCCAGCGCGAGGGCAAGGCCTACTTCGCCGACGACGCCGTCTACCTCGAGCGCTACCTGGAGCGGCCGCGCCACGTCGAGGTGCAGGTGCTGGCCGACCTGCACGGGAACATCATCCACCTCGGCGAGCGCGACTGCTCCGTCCAGCGCCGCCACCAGAAGATCCTCGAGGAGACGCCCTCGCCCGCCGTCACCCCGGAGCTGCGGGAGCGAATCGGCGAGATCGCGGTCAACGCCGCCAGGGCCGTCGGCTATGCGAACGCCGGCACGGTCGAGGGCCTGCTCGACGCCGACGGCTCGTACTACTTCCTCGAGATGAACACCCGGCTCCAGGTGGAGCACACGATCACCGAGATGGTGACGGGCCTCGACCTCGTGCGCGAGCAGGTGTGGATCGCCGGCGGCCGGCCGCTCGGCTGGACGCAGGCCGACGTCCGCTTACACGGCCACTCGATCCAGTGCCGGATCAACGCCGAGGACCCGGCGGCCGGCTTCGTGCCCACGCCGGGCACGATCACCCGCTACCGCGAGCCGGCCGGCCCCGGCGTGCGGGTCGACTCCGGCGTCGCCGAGGGCTCGGAGATCTCCGGCCTCTACGACCCGATGATCGCCAAGCTCGTCGTCTGGGACGAGGACCGCGACCTGGCCCGGCACCGCATGCTGCGCGCGCTCGCGGAATTCGAGATCGAGGGGCCGAGCACGCTCATCCCGCTGCACCGCCAGATCCTGGAGCACCCCGACTTCGTCGCCGGCGGCCTGCTCCACGAGTTCGTCGAGGCCGGCGGGAACGTCGACGGCCGGGTGGGGCCTGACTCCGCACGGGGCCTGGCCCCGGTCGTCGGCGAAGCCCAAACCGTCCCGGTCGAGGTCGACGGCAAGCGCTTCGAGGTGACCGTCACCGTCCCCGAGCACCCGGGTCGCACGCGCCTGCGGGCTCGTCGCACCGCGATCGCCGAGCGCGAGCGAACCGCCCATGGACACGGCGACGTCGTGCGCAGCCCCATGCAGGGCACCGTCCTCACCGTCGGCGTCGAGGCCGGTGCGACCGTCGCGGCCGGCGACGTCCTGGTGGTCGTCGAGGCCATGAAGATGGAGAACGAGATCGTGGCCCACGGGCCGGGCGTGGTCGAGGCCGTCGAGGTGGCGGTGGGCGACCAGGTGGCCAACGGCCAGGCGCTCATCCGGCTCGGCGCGGCGTAGCTGTCCAGGACGACCGTCTAGGACCAATTGCCCCTGCGAGATCGGCCCGGCGGCCGAGGCGCCTGTGCCGGCCCGTGCCTACCGTGGAGGCATGGAACCCACACGCACCGCCATCGTCACCGGAGCCTCCCGCGGCCTCGGCCTCGCGCTCGCCCGCGAGCTGGCCGCACGCGGCTGGAACCTCGTCGTCGACGCCCGCGACCAGACCGCGCTCGAGGCGGCCCACGCCACCTTCGCCGTCCCCGGCCGGACGGTCGCCCTCCCGGGTGACGTCGCCGACCCCGCCCACCGCGAGGCGCTGATCGCCGCGGCCTGGGATCTCGGCGGCCTCGACCTGCTCGTGAACAACGCGAGCGCGCTCGGCCCGTCGCCGCTCCCGCCGCTCGCCGAGCTCGACCTCGCCGCGTTCGAGGCGATCCTCAAGACGAACACGGTTGCGCCGCTCGCCCTCGTCCAGCTCGCCCTGCCGCTCCTCGAGGCGCATAACGGTCGCGTCCTGAACGTGACCTCCGATGCCGGCGTCGAGGGCTACGAGGGCTGGGGCGGCTACGGCGCGTCCAAGGCGGGGCTCGAGCAGCTCTCGAACGTGCTCGCCGCCGAGCACCCGGGCCTGCGCGTCTACTGGGTCGACCCCGGCGACATGCGCACGCAGATGCACCAGGATGCCTTCCCCGGCGAGGACATCTCCGACCGGCCGCCGCCGGAGGAGAGCGTCCCCGCCCTCATCGACCTGATCGAGGGCGACCGCCCCAGCGGCCGCTACCAGGCCCGCGCGCTGGCGGGCGCGGGAGTCGCCGGATGAGCACGCCCGCGCTGCAGGCCTTCGACCTCGCTCCCGAGCTCGAGGCGGCCTCGCCGCCAGAGGAGCGCGGCATCGCCCGCGACCGCGTCCGCATGATGGTCGCCCACCGCTCGTCCGGATCAATCGAGCACTCCCGGTTCGACCGGATCGCCGGGCACCTCGCCGCCGGCGACGCGATCGTGGTGAACGTGTCCCGCACCCTCCCGGCGGCCGTCACGGCGATCTCGCCGCGCGGCGAGGAGCTCGTGCTGCACTTCTCCTCGCCCTCCCCGGCCGACGAGCGCCTGTGGGTCGTCGAGCCGCGCCTTCCTGCCGGGGCGGGCACCGCCCCCTTTCGGGGCCTTCGGGCCGGCGACCGGCTGGCCCTCCCCGGCGGCGCGTCGATCGACCTGCGCGAGCCGTACCTCGGCGAGCGGCTGTGGGTGGCGCGGCCGAGGATGGTCGGCTCGGTCGAGAGCTACCTCGGCCGCCGCGGCGGCCCGATTCGCTACGCCTACGCCGCCGGCGAGTGGGACATCGGCGCCTACCAGACGATCTTCGGGATCGAGCCCGGGAGCGCCGAGATGCCGAGCGCAGCGCGCCCGTTCACCTCCCGCACGCTCGCCGCGCTGGCGGCACGGGGCGTCCAGGTCGTGCCGATCGTGCTGCACTGCGGCGTCTCCTCGCTCGAGGACGGCGAGAGCCCGCTGCCGGAGCGTTTCGCTGTCTCGCAGGCCGCCGCGGCCCGCGTGAACGGCGTGCGCGGCTCGGGCGGCCGGGTGGTCGCCATCGGGACGACGGCCGTGCGTGCGCTCGAGTCGGCGGCGGACGCCGACGGTCGGGTGCAGGCGGCGGCCGGCTGGACGGACGTCGTGATCGGGCCCGGCCGGCCGGTCACGGCCGTCGACGGCCTGCTCACCGGCTGGCACGAGCCGGGCGCGAGCCACCTCGATGTGATCGAGGCGATCGCCGGCCGCTCGCTCGCTTCCCGCTCCTATGCGGCCGCCGTCGCCGGCGGCTACCTGTGGCACGAGTTCGGCGACGTCCACCTGATCCTGCCGTAACCTCTTGCGATGTCCGACACCGGGCTGCGCTCCGTCACCGACGTGCTCCTGGCCGTGGCCGCCGAGCCGTCCACCGGCCGTCGCCTGCACATGCTCGTGGACGCCGCCCGCGACCAGGTGGGCGCCCGCTACGGGGCCATCGGCGTGCCCGACGGCGAGGGCGGCTTCGCCCGCTTCGTCACTTCGGGGATGAGCGAGGAGGAGATCGCCGCCATCGGCCCGCTGCCGCGCACGCACGGCCTCCTCGCCGCGATGCTCGAATCGCCGGAGCCCGAGCGGATGACCGACATCCGCCGCGACCCGCGCTACCGCTGGTGGCCGTCGGCGCATCCCGTCATGACGTCGTTCCTGGGCGTTCCGATCCTGGCCGGCGGCGAGATCGTCGGCGCCTTCTATCTCGTGAACAAGGCGGGCGGCGGGGAGTTCTCGCAGGACGACGAGGACGCGATCGCCCTGCTCGCTGCCCACGCCGCCATCGCCATCCAGCACGCCGCGGCCGGTGAGCGGTCGCGCGAGCTGTCGGTCGTGGAGGAGCGAAACCGGCTCGCCCGCGAGCTGCACGACTCGGTGAGCCAAACGCTGTGGGCCGCCGTCGCCACAGCCGAGGCGGCGACCGAGCGCCTGGTTGGCGACCCGGCGGGCGCCGCCGCGGAGGTGGCGCGCGTGCGCGAGCTGGCGGGCTCCGCGCTCGAGCAGCTGCGCGCGCTCGTCTTCGAGCTGCGCCCGGCCGAGGTGGCCGCCGACGGCCTGGCCGGGGCGCTCCAGAAGCACGTGGACGTCCTGCGCCAGGTGCACGCCGCCGCGATCCGCTACACGCCGCCGCCCGAGCCCGTCCTGCGTGCGGGCGCCAAGCGCCAGGTGCTGCGGATCGCGCAGGAGGCGCTCGCGAACGCCGTCCGCCATGCGGGCGCCGAGACGATCGAGGTGCGGCTGGTCGACCACGACGGCCTGCTCGAGCTCGAGGTGGCCGACGACGGCGCAGGCTTCGACCCCGAGGCGCCGGCGCTCCGCGGCCGCCATCTGGGCCTGACCTCGATGGACGAGCGGGCCGCCCTGCTCGACGGCACGCTCCAGGTGAGCTCGCAGCCCGGGGCGGGAACGACGGTCTCGCTGCGCGTCCCGGCCGCGCGCCACCGGCCGCGGGGCGGGGAGGAGCCGTGACGCCGGCGGTTCGGGTGCTCCTCGTCGACGACCACCCGGTGGTGCGCCAGGGCCTGCGGGCGCTGCTCTCCACGCAGGACGGGATCGAGGTGGTGGGCGAGGCGGACGACGGCGAGGCGGCGGTGGCCGCGGCCGAGCGGCTCTCGCCCGACGTCGTCCTCATGGACGTCGTCATGCCCGGCATGGACGGCGTCGAGGCGCTGCGCCGGATCGGCGAGCGCCGGCCCCAGACCCGGGTCGTCATGCTGACGAGCTATGCCGACGAGCG
>Ga0070692_10000700_pt1 | contig 10799 bp, 9 predicted proteins | sample KBSK1102metaG_FD_64675 | JGI IMG/M metagenome (GOLD analysis project Ga0070692, IMG submission 64675) | Corn, switchgrass and miscanthus rhizosphere microbial communities from Kellogg Biological Station, Michigan, USA - KBS K1-10-2 metaG | ecosystem: Host-associated > Plants > Roots >...
ACCCAGTGGCTCCCGCTCGTCGTCGGCGACAAGCGTGCCCGCGAGATGCTCTTCACCAACCGCCGCATCCCCGCGCGACTGGCGCTCGACTGGGGTCTCGTGAATCGTGTGGCGCCGTCGGTTCGGCTGGGAGAGAAGTGGATCGAAAACCCCACGGAAGGTGAAGTCCGGCTCGCGCGGCTCCGGGAAGACGGCTGGGAACTGGATCTGTCGCGGCTCGACGCGGAGGTCGACGAGCTCGCCCGACAGCTCCTCGAGACTTTCCCGGAGTGCGTCCGCTACACGAAGCAGCAGACGAACTTCTGGAAGGATCTCTCGTGGTCTCTCACCGCGCGGCACGCGCAAGACTGGCTCGCGCTCCACTACACCGATTTCGAGCCCTTCGAGGGGATGAACGCCTTCCGCGAAAAACGTCCCGTCGACTTCGCGGCGGTCCGCCGCCGCGCGGTCGAACCAAACGGCTCGCCCGAGACTCCCTGGGGCGCACACGTCGCGGCCTGCGGCGCGTGCGGGGCGACCGGCTTGCCTTCGACGTTCCGACACTGCGGCCTCTGCGGCGCCGCGCTGCCCGAGGATTCCGTCAAAGAGCCATGACGCGGCGCGGGACGCTCGACGGAAAGGTTGCGTTGATCACCGGCGGAGCGAGCGGCATCGGGCTCGCCTGCGCGCGGCGGCTGCGCCAGAACGGCGCCCGTGTCGCGATCGCCGACTGCGACGCTTCCCGGCTCGCGCGTCTCCGCCGGGAGTTCGGCTCGGCCGACGTCTACGAGAGCGACGTCTCCGACGCGGGTGAAGCGCGGCGCGTCGTTTCCGACCTGGCCCGCCGCCGCGGCCGCCTCGACCTGCTCGTTATCGCCGCCGGGATCTGCCGCGACTCGGTCCTCTGGAAGATGAGCGACGAAGCGTGGTCGCGCGTGATCGACGTGGACCTCTCCGGTGCCGCGCACTTCCTCCGCGCCGCGTCGCCCTTCCTGCGCGCGCGGCGCTCCGGCCGTGTCGTGATCATCTCCTCGATCAACGGTCGTCGCGGAAAATTCGGGCAGGCGAACTACGCGGCCGCGAAAGCGGGGCTCGTGGGGCTCGCGCGCTCCGCGGCGAAGGAGCTCGGGCCCTCGGGCGTCACCGTCAACCTCGTGGAGCCCGGATTCACCGAGACACCAATGACCGCGATGCTTCCTCCGGGGATCCGGCGGAAGGCGATCGCGGAGACGCCGCTCGGTCGCGTCGGTTCGGCGGAAGACGTCGCGCACGCGGTCCTCTTCTTCGTCGGGCCCGGGGCGGGACACGTCACGGGCCAGTCACTCGCGGTGGACGGCGGGCAGGCAATGGGAGCGTAGGCCATGACCAGTCGCGTCATCACCGGTTGGGAGATGTCGGAGCCGGGCGGTCCGCTCACGCGAACGGTGCGGCCGATGCGCCGTCTCGAGGACGACGAGGTGCTGTTGCGCGTGGCCGGCTGCGGCGTTTGTCACACCGATCTCGGCTTCCTGTACGAAGGGGTCCGCACCCGCGTTCCCGCGCCGCTCATTCTCGGGCACGAAATCGTCGGATGGGTCGAGGATGGCGGTCGCGCCCACCGGGAACTCGTCGGAAGCGCGGTCGTGGTGCCTGCGGTCATCCCGTGCGGTGAATGCGTCGCGTGCCGGACCGGCCGGCCGACGATCTGCCGGCGCCAGGTGATGCCGGGCAACGACTGCGATGGCGGGTTTGCGACGCACGCGATCCTGCCGGGCCGGAGTCTCTGCCCGGTTCCGGGAGCGAGCGAAGACGGCCGCGCTCCGCTCGGGCACGCGCCGGGTCTGACGCTGCAATACCTCGCGGTCGTCGCCGACGCCGTCTCGACGGCTTACCAGTCGGTCGAACGCTCGGGTCTCGCCGCCGGCGAACTCGCCATCGTCGTGGGGCTCGGGGGCGTCGGTACGTACGTCGCACAGCTCGCGTCGCTGCGCGGGGCGGCGCTCGCCGGCGTCGACGTGGACCCACGCCGGCTCCAGGACGCTTCGAGGATCGGCGTTGGCCTCGCGATCGACGGCCGCGAGGTTGCCCCCAAGGAGGCGCGCCGGCGGATGCTGGAGTTCTCCCGGGCGCAGGGCGCGCCCGAGATCGGCTGGAAGATATTCGAGTGCTCGGGCACGCCGGGCGGGCAGAAGGCCGCCTTCTCGCTGCTCGTCCCGGGCGCGACGCTCCTCGTGGTCGGCTTCACGCTCCAGCCGGTCGAGATCCCGCTCTCCCACCTGATGGCCTTCGATGCACGCGCGATCGGCAACTGGGGATGCGCTCCGAGTCTCTACCCGCAGATCCTCGAGCGGGTTCTCGACGGATCGGTGGACGTGGTCTCCCATACCGAGTTGCGTCCGATGTCCCAGCTTCGCGAGGCTCTCGAGGACGTTCACACGCGCCGCGCGGCGCGGCGGATCGTTCTGACGCCGAATGGAGACAAGGGAGTCGCATGAGCTCACCCGTTCGCTTCTCGACCGAACGCTCGGGACAGATCGAGCGCATCGTCCTCGACCGCCCGAACGGAAACGTCCTCGACCTGGAGATGCTCGCCGCAATCCGCGAGAGGATCGGGCACATCTCGGCGGGCCCCGGCGCGTGCAAGCTTCTCGTCTTCGAGGGGGCGGGTCGCCACTTCAGCTTCGGCGCCTCCGTCGAGGAACACCTCCCGGATAAAGTCGGTCGGCTCCTGCCCGAGTTCCACCGGCTCTTCGGGGACCTCGAGGGGCTCTCGATTCCGACGGCCGCCGTCGTGCGTGGCCAGTGCCTCGGCGGCGGCTTCGAGCTCGCGCTCTGGTGCGGGGTCGTCTTCTGCGACGCGACGGCGCGTTTCGCGGTGCCGGAGATCAAGCTCGGCGTCTTCCCGCCGATCGCCGCGATCGTACTGCCCTGGCGCGTGAGCGGCGCTCGCTCGACGCAGATGATCCTCTCGGGAGAGCCGATCGACGGAATGTCGGCCGCTCACCTCGGGATCGCCGACTGGTGCTCCGAAGATCCGGAAACCCGCCTCCAGACATGGTTCACAGAGAATCTGGAACAGAAATCGGCGATCGCCATCCGTACCGCGTGGCGCGCTTCCCGGTGGCCGCTCGCCGACGCCCTCAGCAACAACCTGACGTCGCTCGAGTCGCTCTACCTGAAGGACCTCATGTCGCACGTCGATCCGGTCGAGGGAATCTCGGCATTCGTCGAAAGGCGGCCGCCCGTCTGGAGAAATCAGTGACCTCGCGCCGTGCGGCGCTCGTCGATTGGGCGCACGGGGCGGCAGAGGACTTCGAGTTCACCGCGGCGCGCGAATGGATCGCCGAACGGGCGGGCCGCAAGGCGGCCGGATATCTTCCTGTCTACGCGCCACGCGAAGTGATCCGTGCGAGCAGCCTCCTGCCGGTGGGCGTCCACGGCGCCGGCGAGCAGATCGAGATCATCCGCGGAGACGCTTTCTACCAGTCGTACATCTGCCACCTGCCGCGCTCGGTCATCGAGCTCGCGCAGTCCGGGCGGCTGTCGTTTCTCTCCGCGATGCTGTTTCCGTCGACCTGCGACGTGATCCGGAATCTCTCCGGCGTCTGGCAGCTCCTCTATCCGGACCTGTATGTCCGCTACCTGGATCTCCCGCAGGTCTTCGATCCGCATCTCTCGCTCGAGTTCTGGGCGGGGGAGATTCGGAGGCTCGCCGCGGACCTGGGCGCCGTCTCCGGGGCGCCCGCGACCGACCGCACGTGGCGGGAGGCGATCGCCAGCCAGAACCGGGCCCGCGCGCTCATCCGGGCGCTCTATCAGGTCCGCCGGGAGTCGCCCGAACGCGTTCCGACCGAGGAGCTCTTCCTGATGCTCCGGGCGGGTGAAGTCGTGCCGGTCGAGGTCTTCATCGAGAAGATGGAGGAATACCTCGCCGAGACCGAGGAGAGTCCGGGCCCGCCGCGGGACCGCGCGCGGGTGATCGTCGTCGGTGCTTTCTGCGAGCAGCCCCCCCTCGGGTTGATCAAAACGATCGAGCGAGCCGGCTGCTCGATCGTGGACGACGATTTCCTGCTCGGCAACCGGCTGCTCGGCGACGACGTCCCGACGGACGGTGATCCCGTGGTCGCGCTCGCCGAGGCGTTCCTGCGCAACGCCCGCGCGACCTCCACGGTCTACGAGCCGGACCCGGCGGCGAAACGCGAGCTCATGCGGCGACGGGCGGAAGCCTCGGGCGCGGACGGAATCGTCTTCGCGGCGGCGAGCTTCTGCGACCCGGCTCTCCTCGACCGTCCGATGCTCCGTGCGGGAGCCGAGGCCGCGGGGATTCCCTGCATCGCGTTCCAGTTCGCCGAGAACACCGGGCAGTTCCAGCAGTTTCGGGAGCAGGCCGGAACGTTCGCGGACTCCATCAAGCTGTGGGGCCCCGGGCAGTGAGCGTCGAGACAAAGGACCGCTCGATGCTTCTCCAGAAGGAGATGATTGCCGCCCACTACCGGCGGCTGGAGCAGGCGCCCGAAACTGGGGAGCCGGTCGTCTACACGTTCGTCCCGGGAAACCTGACGGAGCTCATCCGTTCGTTCGGGGCACTGCCGGTACTGCCCGAGATCAATGCGCTCCAGTCCGCGATGCGCGGCAAGAGCCAGGCGTACATCGCAGCGGCCGAACGCTCGGGCCACTCGGAAGACGTCTGCTCCTACGTGAAGTGCGACGTCGGCATGCTCCGGTCCGGAAACGTCGGCCCGACCGGGACGCGCCTCCCGAAGCCGGACCTTCTCCTCCTCTCGTACACCGGGTGCTTCACTTTCATGAAGTGGTTCGAGCTCCTGCGCGAGGAATACGGGTGTCCGACGGTCTTTCTCCACGTCCCCTATCAGGCGGACGGCCGCGAGACGCCGGAGCAGCGCGCTTATGTCACGAGGCAGATCCGGGAGGAACTTCTTCCGGCGCTGGAGCGCGTGACCGGCCGCCGGTACGACGAGGACCGGCTGCGCCAGAGCCTCGCGATCAGCGCCTCGTCGGAGGACGATCTCGTCGCGGTGCTCGAGTCGGCGAAGCGCCGTCCCTCGCCGATCGACGCTTACTTCGGCGCGGTCTACTACGTGGGACCGATCTTCAGCGCTTTCCGCGGAACCGAGGACGGCGCTCGGTATTACGCGGCGCTGCGCGGGGAGGTCGAGGAGCGGGCATCGCAGGGGCTGGGGCCGCTCACCCCCTCCGGCCCGCTCGACCGCCAGAAGTACCGCCTCGTCGTCGAGGGCCCCCCGAACTGGACGCACTTCCGCGACTTCTGGCGGATGTTCTCGGACGAGGGCGCGGTCGTCGTGGCGTCGACCTACACGAAGGTGGGGGGCACGTACGACGGCGGTTTCCGCCACGACCCCGCTGATCCGCTGGGAACGCTCGCGGACTACTGCAGCGGCTGCTACACGAACCTCTCTCTGCCGGCGCGCGTCGAGATGCTCGTGCGCTACGTCCGGGAGTACGACGCGGACGGCTTCCTCATCCACTCGGTCAAGTCGTGCAACTCGTTCTCGGCGGGACAGCTGACGATCCTGCGCGCGGTCGAGCGGCAAACGGGCGTTCCCGGAGCGTTCATCGAATCGGATCTGGTCGACGCCCGTTACTTCTCACCGGCCAACCTGAAGACCCGCCTCGAGAGCTACTTCCAGATGATCGACGCCCGGCGCGCCGGAGCGCGGGCATGAAAGTGTTCGTCGGGATCGACCTCGGCTCGACGACGACGAAGGCCGTCGTCCTCGACGAGGACGGCGGCGTGCTCGGTCGCGGCATCACGAACTCACGTTCCAACTACGACCTCGCGGCCGGGGTCGCGCGCACGGAGGCGTTCGTCTCGGCTCGCTTCGACCTCCTGCGCCGCGAGGTGGAGATCACGGCCGGAAGAGAAGCGCTCGACCGGCTGCTCGCGGCGTTCCGGCTGGAGCAGCGCCGGAGGCAGCTCGAGCTCCTCCGCCAGCGCGTGAACGCGGAGGCCGAGCTCTTCGAGCCCTCCGGCGATCGTCGCGCCCTCCTCGAGAACCTGCACGTTCTCTTCGACCGGATGGGAGCCGAGGAGGAGCAGCGTTTCGAAAGCGGTGACGGCGGCGAGCGCTCCGATTTCTTCCGTGACGCCGCCGGCTCCGCCTACGCCCGGATCGCGGGGGAGCTTGCGCGGCCATCCCGCGCCCTCCCGGCGGCAGGACGGGGAGTCCGCTTCGACGCCCTGATGGGCCTCTACGACAAGTCCATCGTCGCCGTGGAAAACCAGCCGCTGGAGCTCGGCTTCGCCGACCACATCGGTCCGGCGCTCCGACGCCTCGGAGATCCTCCCGAACTCCGGGAAGGCGCGGCCCGTGCCCTCGCGACGGACCTGGTCATCGCCGGCGAGGTGGGCACCGGCTACGGTCGGGCGCGGCTGCCCTTTCCGAAAGAGCAGATCCGCTCGGAAATCCTCTGCCACGGGCTCGGCGCGCACGTGATGTTCCCGGCGACGCGCACGGTGCTCGACATCGGCGGCCAGGACACGAAGGCGATCCAGGTCGACGAACAGGGAATCGTGACGAGCTTCCAGATGAACGACCGCTGCGCGGCGGGCTGCGGGCGGTACCTCGGATACATCGCCGACGAGATGAACGTGGGCCTCCACGAGCTCGGGCCGATCGCTCTCGCCGCGAAGCGGGCGGTGCGGATCACTTCCACGTGCACCGTATTCGCGGGCGCCGAGCTGCGCGAGCGGATCTCGCTCGGCGAGAGGCGGGAGGACATCCTCGCGGGCCTCCACCGGGCGGTCATCCTGCGGGCGATGAGCCTCCTCGCGAGGTCCGGCGGAATCGAGGAGGAGTTCAGCTTCACGGGGGGCGTTGCGCGGAACCCGGCGGCGGTCGCGGCGCTCGAGCACCTCGTTTACGAGAACTACGGCACGCGCCGCGTCAACATTTCTCCGGAGAGCATCTATACGGGAGCGCTCGGCGCCGCTCACTTCGCCCGGAGGGCGGCATGACGGTCGCCTGCGGCATAGACGTCGGATCGAGCGCCGTGAAGGTGATGGTCCTGTCGGAGACGGACGGCGAGATCACGCTCCGGGGGCGCGCGTTGTGTCGCGTCCGGCGGCGCACGCTCCCGCAGGTCGTGGAGGAGGCTTTCGAGGAAGCGGTCCGGACCGCGGGCGTGGACGCGATCGAGTACGTCGCGACGACCGGGGAAGGGGAGGAAATCCCGTTCTCGACCGGTCACTTCTATGGGATGACGGCGCACGCGCGCGGCGCCTTGTACCTCGAGCCCGAGTGCCGCGTCGTTCTGGACGTCGGCGCCCTTCACTCCCGCGCGTTCGCGATCGACGCGAGAGGACGGGTGCTTCGCTACAAGATGACGAGTCAGTGCGCTTCGGGGTCGGGGCAGTTCCTGGAGTCGATCGCCCGCTACCTCGGAGTGGCGCAGGCCGAGATCGGCGCGCTGTCCCTTTCGTCGACCCGGCCCGAGACGGTCAGCTCGATCTGTGCGGTGCTCGCCGAGACCGACGTCATCAACATGGTCTCGCGCGGGATCGCGCCCGCCGACATCCTGCGCGGCCTGCACGACAGCATGGCGGGACGGCTCGCCCGGCTGGTCCGGTCGGTCGCCGGAGAGGGGGTCGTGTTCGTGAGCGGGGGCCTGTCGGGCGACGACGGTCTCGTCGCAGCCCTCGCGCGCGCGCTCGAAGGTGGCGGGTCCGGCGCACGCCCGATCGAAATCCGCCGGGATCCGCTCTCGATCTTCGCCGGGGCGATCGGCGCCGGGATCTGGGGCGCATTTCGCTTCGTCCGGCTCGGAACAAGGGGGGTGGCATGGAAACAGGCGACGGCGTGACTCTCCGGACGCTCCGCGCTTCCGACGGGCCGCGGCTCGTCCGGATGGACGAGCGCATCACCGGCCGCAACCGCGGCATGTGGTACGAGCGGAAGCTCGAGCGGGCAGTCCGCGATTCGGACGTCAATGTCTCGCTGGGCGCGGAGCAGGAAGGAGTCCTGGTCGGGGCGGTTCTCGGGGCCGTGCACTACGGCGAGTTCGGCATCCCGGAGCCGGTGGCCGTGCTCGACACGATCCTGGTGGATCCGCTGCACGCCCGGCGCGGTATCGCTTCGGCGATGCTCAAGGAACTTGCCTCGAATCTCACGCGCCTCGGAGTCGACCGCATCCGCACCGAAGTCCCGTGGAACGATCCGCTCACGAGATTTCTCGGAACGCATGGGTTCGCCCTCGCTCCCGTGCTCGTCCTGGAGCGTTCGCTCGTCCCGGGAACGCCGGAGCACGATGAAAAGGAGACGGGAGATGAGTGATCCGACGGAGCCCCGGACAGTCGATGCCGAAACTCTGTCGCCGGCCGAGAAAGCCTCGACCGTGCTCGCTCTTTTCGACTCCGTCCCGCCCGGCGAGACCTTCATCTTCTCGTCGCTCGAGTCGCCGGACTGGCTCCTCGAGACTCTGCGGGCGAAGAGGCGCGGGCAGTTCGACTGGACTCCCCTCGAACCCGGCCGAGCCGGTTTCCGGGTCGAGATCTCCCGGCGGGGGGCGGAGCGGGGGAGCCTGCGACGGGTCTCGGGCGCGCTCGGGTGGGACCACGAACGGCTCGCCCGCCTCGAGGTGGGCGCTTTCGTCGCGCGCTCCGCCGGCGACACCGACACTGCGTTGGCATGGTACGAGTCTTTCTCGTCCGGGCTGCGGCGCCACATCGCGATCGAGGAGCAGTTCCTGTTCCCGCTCTTCGAGGAGCGCTCCGGCATGGGCCCGGGGACCGGTCCGACCGAGGTCATGCGCAGCGAGCACCGCGAGATCGTGCGGTTGCTCGGAGAGATCCTCCGCACGATCGGAGACCCGGCGAAGCTGCCGGACGAGAAGCGCGCGGCCTTCCACGAGATCCTGGAAGAGCACCATTTGAAGGAAGAGGGGATGCTCTATCCGGCGATGGATGAGGTGCTCACTCCCGAAGAGGGCGACGCCCTGGTTTCCAGGATCCAGGGTTTCACGGGCTGAGTGGAGCGGCGTCTTCGGGAAAACCTGAATCCGAAGGCTTCGATCGGCGCCGGTGGTCGCCGGACCATAGCGGGACGTGGGCGGACCGGCGATTAACGCGGAAGGCGCGCCGAGAAGGGATCACGCCGCCTGGACCCCCGTTTCGGGCTCCGCCATAGAATTCCCGGCGGTGATCCGATAACACTTCCCGCCGGCACCCGCCTCGGCCCCTACGAGGTCCTCGCGCCTCTGGGCGCGGGTGGAATGGGGGAGGTTTACCGCGCGCGGGATCGAAAGCTCGACCGCGACGTTGCGATCAAGGTCCTCCCTCCGTCCGTTGCGGCCGATCCCGACACGCTGGCCCGGTTCGAGCGCGAGGCGAAGGCGGTCGCGGCGCTCTCGCATCCCAACATCCTGTCGATCTTCGACTTCGGAGCGCAGGAGGGCGTCTCCTACGCCGTCATGGAGCTCCTGGAGGGCGAGACGCTGCGCGGGAAGCTCGACGCCGGCCCGATTCCACAGAAGCAGGCCGTGGACTATGCGCTGCAGGTCGCCAAAGGCCTCTCCGCGGCGCACGAGAAGGGCATCGTCCACCGCGACCTGAAGCCCGAGAATCTTTTCGTGAGCCGCGATGGCCATCTGAAGATCCTCGACTTCGGCCTGGCGAAGCGAGTCGAGTCCGTCGCTCCGGGCAAGGAGACGAGCGCCCCGACGCGCTCGGACCACACGGAGCCCGGGACCGTCATGGGGACCGTGGGCTACATGTCTCCCGAGCAGGTGAAAGGACTCCCGGTCGATCACCGCTCGGACATCTTCTCGTTCGGGACGATCCTCTACGAGCTCCTCTCGGGCAGGAGAGCGTTCAAGCGGGACACGAACGCCGAGACGATGGCGGCAATCATGCGGGACCGACCGGCGGAGCTGTCGGAGTCGGGGCGGAACATTCCACCGGCCCTCGACCGCGTCGTCCAGCACTGCCTGGAGAAGGACCGGGAACACCGGTTCCAGTCGGCCCGGGACATCGCGTTCAACCTCTCCGAGCAGTTCTCGCCGGCGGCGACGAGCAGCCCGCGGGAAACCGCACCGCCGATCAGCGCTGCGGGGTTCTGGGTGGCCGTGCTTCCTTTCAAGAGCTCGGGTGACCCGGAGATGGAGTCGTTCGCGGATGGCTTGAGCGAGGAGATCACGACCGGGCTCTCGCGGTTTCGGTACCTGTCGGTCGTCGCGAGCGCCTCCACGGCCCGCCTGAAGGGGGAGGCCGGAGACGAACGGGCCCTGGGAGCCCGGCTGGGCGCGCGTTACGTGCTGGAAGGAAGCATCCGGAAGGGAGGTTCGGCCGTTCGCGTGAGCGCCCAGCTCGTCGACGCCCAGACGGGAGCGCAACTCTGGGCCGAGACCTACAATCGGGACCTCCAGACGTCGAGCATCTTTGCGGTGCAGGACGACATCGCTGCCCGCATCGTGGCAACCGTCGGCGACAGCTACGGTGTGCTCGTGCATGCGATCCGGGACGCCATGCGGCGGACGGACGACGTCCAGCTCACTCCGGCGGAGTGGCAGTTCCAGTATTTCGCCTACCGCGAGCAGATCACGCCGGCGTCCTACGCAGCGCTCAAAACGCGGCTGGAGCGCGCGGTGGAACGGGACAACCGGCAGTCGGACCTGTGGGCGTGCCTCGCACAGATGTACGTGGACGAATACTCGTTTGGCTTCGGGGGCGACGCGGCCTCTCTCGATCGGGCCCTCGGCGCGGCCCGGCGCGCCGTCGAGCTGGATCGGGCGAATCAGTTCGCGCTCGTGTCACTGGCGCAGACGCATTTCTTCCGCCAGGACCTCGCGGCGTTTGGCCCCGCGGC
>Ga0070692_10000702_pt1 | contig 10786 bp, 9 predicted proteins | sample KBSK1102metaG_FD_64675 | JGI IMG/M metagenome (GOLD analysis project Ga0070692, IMG submission 64675) | Corn, switchgrass and miscanthus rhizosphere microbial communities from Kellogg Biological Station, Michigan, USA - KBS K1-10-2 metaG | ecosystem: Host-associated > Plants > Roots >...
GCCGACCACCGGCGTCGACCCCGTCTCGCGACGCGAGTTCTGGGACGCGCTGGTCGGGCTCTCCGGCCGGGGGATGACGGTGCTGGTGGCCACGCCGTATCTCGACGAGGCCGAGCGGTGCCACCGGGTGGCCCTCATGCACGAGGGGCGCATCCTCAAGACCGGTACGCCCGCGGAGGTGCGCGAGGGCCTCGGGCTGTCGCGCCTGGAGGTACGGGGCCCCGACCTGCCCGCGGTGGAGACCGTGCTCTCCGGGCACCAGGGTATCGCGGACGTGCAGCGCTTCGGCGATCGCCTCGACGTCATGGTGCGCGACGTGGCCGCGGGCGAGCGGGCGGTCCGCGAGGCGATGGCCGCGGCGGGCCGGCGGCTCGAATCGGTGCGGGCCGGGGCGCCCACGCTGGAGAACGCGTTCGTGTCGATCCTCCAGTCGCTCCAGGGCGAGCAGCACGTGCCCCCGTTTCCGGGCGCCCGGCACGAGGCGTCGTCGCCCGGCGCGATCGCCATCGGCGCGCGCGGGCTGGGCAAGAGCTTCGGCGCGTTCCACGCGGTGAGCGACGTGAACCTGGAGGTGCGGCCCGGCGAGGTCTACGGGCTCCTCGGCGCCAACGGGGCGGGCAAGACCACCACCATCAAGATGCTGTGCGGGCTGCTCGAGCCGAGCGTCGGCGAGGTCGAGCTCGCCGGCGAGCGCGGCACGCTGCGCTCGGAAGCGGTGCGCCAGCAGGTGGGCTACATGTCGCAGAGGTTCTCACTCTACGACGATCTCACCATCGACGAGAACCTCGACTTCTTCGCCGGCGTCTACCAGGTGGAGCCCGCGCGTCGAGAGGAGCGGAAGCGCTGGGTCCTCGACTTCGCGGGCCTCGCCGGGCGGGGCGGCCAGCTCACCGGCTCGCTGCCGGGCGGCTGGAAGCAGCGGGTGGCCTTCGGGGCCGCGATCATGCACGAGCCGCGCGTGCTCTTCCTCGACGAGCCGACCTCGGGCGTGGACCCGATCGCGCGCCGGGCCTTCTGGGCGATGATCAACCGGCTCGCCGACGCCGGCACCGCGGTGCTGGTGACCACGCACTACCTGGAGGAGGCCGAGCAGTGCAATCGCCTCGGCTTCATGGTGGGCGGCGAGCTGGTGGCGGAGGGCACCCCGAGCGGGGTCAAGGCCGCGCAGGGCGGGCGGGTGCTCGAGGTGCGCGTGGACGATTCCCCGCGCGCGATGGCCCTGCTGAGGAGCGAGATGGAGCACTGGCGGGTCTCGCTCTTCGGCGACCGCATCCACGTGATCGTGGACGGCGACTCCGCCGAGACGCGCCGCCGGCTCTCCGCCCGTCTCGAGCGCGAGGGCCTGCACGTGCGCGGGATCACCGACGAGGACTACTCGCTGGAGGACGTCTTCATCCTGATCGTGGCCCGCAACGGGCGGGCCAAGGGGACGCGGGCCGCGGCCTGACCGCGCCCGCCGCCGGCCGGCCGTGCGACGCATCCTCGCCCAGGCGCGCAAGGACGTGACCCAGCTGCTGCGCGACCGGCTCGCCCTGGCCCTGGCGGCGGTGCTGCCGGTGGTCCTCACCGCGCTGCTCGGGACGTCGATCTCGCTGACCGTGACCGACATCCCGCTGGTGGTGCAGGACCTCGACCAGACCCCGCTCTCGCGCCGCTACGTCGACGCCTATCGCAGCTCGCTGACGTTTCGGGTCGTGAGCCTGCCGATCGCGACCTCGCCCGAAGCCGCGATCGCGAGCGGGAGGGCCCGCGGGGCCGTGATCCTGCCCGAGCACTTCGCGCGCGAGATCCAGCGGGGGCGGGTGGCCGAGGCCCAGCTGCTGGTCGACGGCACCGACACCAACACCGCGCTGCTGGTGCGGGGCGGGGCCGGGCAGATCACGCGCGCCTTCAGCCGTCAGCTCTCCGGCGCGGGCGACACCGGCGCGATCCGCACCGCCACCCGGCTCTGGTTCAATCCCGGCCGGGAGCCGCGGAAGTTCTACGGCCCCGGCATGCTGGTGCTGGCGCTCTCGATCTTCCCGACCGTGCTGGCCGCGCTGGCGATGTCGCGGGAGGGCGAGCAGCAGACGATCCTGCAGGTCTACGTCTCCAGCATCTCGGTCCACGAGTTCCTGCTGGGCAAGATCCTGGCCGGGGTGGTCATCGGCATCGCCCAGTGGCTGCTGGTGAGCGGGCTCATGTTCACGCTGTTCGGCCTGCGCCTGGCCGGCGATCCCACCCCGCTGGTGGCGGGCAGCCTGCTCTTCCTGTTCTGCGTGGTGACGTTCGGCACGCTCGTGGGCGGAGCCATCCCCAATCAGGCCGCCGCGGTGCAGGGGGTCTCGCTCGGCGGATTCCTGCTCGCGTTCCTGCTCTCCGGTCTCATCTTCCCCATCGAGAACATCCCGCCATCGCTCTCGTGGATCTCGAGCCTGGTGCAGGCCCGCTACTACATCGTCATCGTGCGCGACGCGTTCCTGCAGGGCGGGGGCTGGCCCGCGGTGTGGTGGGCGGTGAGCATGATCGGGGTGATCGGCGCGGTCTACTACGCGTTCGCCTGGCTCGCCATGCGGCGCATGCAGGTGAAGGCGTGAGGGAGCGGCTCGGCCGGCTCTTCGGGGGACGCTTCTGGGCGCTGACCCGCAAGGAGCTCCGGCAGATCCGCCGCGACCGGCGCCTCGCCATGTCCCTGGTGGTGCCGCCCATGCTCCAGGTGCTGCTCTTCGGCTTCGCGCTCGACTCCCACGTGCGCGATCTGCGTCTGGGGGTGGTGGACGACAGCCGGACCTACGAGAGCCGGGAGCTCATCTCGGCCATCACCGAGAACCAGACCTTCCGCCTCGCCGGCACCTACCACACCTCCAACGAGCTGGAGCGCGCTCTCGCCGTGGGCCGGCTCGACGTGGGGGTGGTGGTGCCCTACGACTTCGCCCGCCGGCAAGCGCGCGGCCGGCCGGTGACGGTGCAGGTGCTGCTGAACGCGGCCAACGCCAACACCGCGCAGATCTCCCAGGGCTACGTGGAGGGCGCGGTGGCGTGGCTCAACGCGCGGACGCCGGACGGCGCGCCGAGCCCGACGCCGGAGGCGGGGACCGGCGGCGAGGTCGTCGAGCCGCCGGGGATGATGCGGGCGCGGGTGGAGGTACGGCCCACCTTCCTCTACAACCCGGGGCTGGTCAACACCTGGTTCATCGTCACCGGGGTGTTCGGCACCCTCATCATCCTGAACGGCTCGCTGGTGGCGGGCGCGACCATGATCCGGGAGAAGGAGCGCGGCACCGTCGAGCAGCTCCTGATGACGCCGGCCAGCGCGCTCGAGGTGGTGGCGGCCAAGATCATCCCGCTCTTCGTGCTGCTGATGGGCATGGTGGGGCTCGTGCTGACGCTGGCCCGCGTGGTCTTCCACGTCCCGTTCCGCGGCAGCCTGCTCCTGGTGGTGGTGGCCTGCGGCTTCTGCGTGCTCACCGGGATCGGGATCGGCACGTTCCTCTCCACCGTCTCCCGCTCCGCCAACCAGACCCAGCTCATCGGCTTCTTCGTGAACCCGCCGCTCGCGATGCTCTCCGGGGCGCTCACGCCCATCGAGGCGATGCCCCACTGGGTCCAGCCGGTGACCCTCCTGAACCCGATCGCCCACTTCGCGAGCGTGGCGCGCGCGGTGCTCGTGAAGGGCGCCGGGGTCGATGTGGTGTGGCCGCAGCTGCTGGCCCTGGCGGTGCTGGCCACCGGGCTCGTCGCGGTGAGCGCCTGGCGCTTCCGCAGCCAGCTCAGCTGAGCCGCGGCCGCGTCAGGCGATCTGGGCGCGCACCGCGCGGGCGCCGTCGACCAGCGCGCGCAGCTTGCCGAAGGCGGTCTCGCGCGGCAGGTACTTCATCCCGCAGTCGGGCGCGGCCACCAGCCGCTCGGCGGGCACCCGGGCGAGTCCGGCCCGGATCCGCTTGGCCACCTGGTCCATCGTCTCGATCGCGGGGTCGCCCAGATCGATCACGCCCAGGATGATGGTCTTGCCGGCCAGGTCGCTCAGCACCCCCAGGTCGAGCCTGGGCTGCGCGGCCTCGATGGAGATCTGCTGCGCGGTGGTCGCGGCCAGCTGGGGGAGGAACGAGTAGCCGGTCGGCTTCTGGTGCTTCACCACCGCCGCGTAGCCGAAGCAGAGGTGGAGCGCGGTGGGGACGCGGAGGCCCTCGAGCGCCCGGTTGATCGCGGGCACCGCGTAGCGCTTGGCGCCCTCCGGATCGTTGCGCAGCCACGGCTCGTCGAGCTGGATCAGGTCCGCGCCGGCCGCCTCCAGCTCGCGCGCCTCCGCGTTCACCGCCGCCGCGAAGTCCATGGCCAGCGACTCCACGTCGCGGTAGAACTCGTTGCGCGCCTGCTGGGTCATGGTGAAGGGCCCGGGCAGGGTGATCTTGGCCGGGTGGTCGGTGTGGCGGCGGAGGAACTGCATGTCGCGCAGCTCCACCGGCCGCGTCCGGCGCACGCGCCCCACGACGCGCGGCACCGCGGTCTGGTTGCCGTAGCGATCGGTGATCAGGGCGGGCTGCGCGATGTCCACTCCGTCGAGCGCGGTGGCGAAACGATTCGAATAGCTCTCGCGGCGGATCTCCCCGTCGCTCACGATGTCGATGCCGGCGCGCTCGATCTCGCGGATGGCCACGATGGTGGCGTCGTCTTGCGCCTGCTCGAGCAGGGGCTCGGGGATGCGCCAGATCGCCTGCTGCCGCACCCGCGGCACGCCTTTCGAGAGCAGCGCGCGATCGACGAGCCAGTCGGGCTGCGGGTAGCTTCCCACCACGGTGGTCGGCAGCACGGGGAGGGTCATGACGTTCAGCCTCCTTGACGGTAGGCGGCCACCCGGCGCTCCAGGCCGCGCAGCAGGACCTCGTGCAGGCCGGTGATCAGCAGCACGAGCACGATGCCGGCGTAGACCCCGGGGCTGTTCAAGAGCGTCCGGTGCCGGGTGATGAGGAAGCCGAGCCCCTCGGCCGCGCCCAGCATCTGGGCCACGATCACGCCCACGATGACCAGCGCGCCGCCCAGGCGCAGGGCGGCCACGATCGAGGGCAGGCTCGCGGGCAGCGCGATGTAGAGGATCTGCTGCAGCCGCGTGGCCCCGAAGGCGCGCGCGGTCTCGGCCAGGGCCGGGCTCAGCGCGGTGACCCCGGCCACCGCGGTGAGCAGGGTCGGGATGAAGGCGTAGATCGAGGCGAAGGCGATCTTCGACTCGGACCCGAGGCCGAACCACACCATCATCACCGGGTAGAGCACGACCAGCGGCACCGCGTAGGCGCTGCGGAGCACCGGCAGGATCATTCGGCGGGCGCCTGCCGACGAGCCGATGAGCTGGCCCAGCAGGATGCCGCCGCCGCAGACGATCAGGTAGGAGACCGCGATCTCCCCGAAGGTGGTGGGCAGGCTGCCGAGGTACTCACGGCGGTCGGCCACCAGGGTGGTCAGCGCCTCGCTGAGCGGCGGCACGAACAGGCGCGGGATCACGCCCGCGCGCGGCAGGATCTCCCACGCGGCGAGGATGCCGAGATAGAGCGAGGCCTGGCCCAGCCGGCGCCCGGTCGCGGTCACGGCCGCTCCGCGTGCTTGATGTGCTGCCAGATGCGGTCCTTGAGCGCGCCGAAGCGCTCGCCCGCGCTCATCGTGAAGGTCCGCGGACGGGGCAGGTCGACCGCGACGTCGTCCACGATGCGGCCGGGTCGCGCGCTCAGCACGATGACCCGGTCCGCGAGGTAGACCGCCTCGTTCAGGCTGTGGGTGACGAAGAGCACGGTCTTGCGCGTCTCCGACCAGATGCGCAAGAGCTCGTCGCCCAGCACCATGCGGGTCTGCTCGTCCAGGGAGGCGAAGGGCTCGTCCATCAGGAGCACCGCGGGGTCCTGGACCAGGCCCCGCGCGATCGCCACCCGCTGCTTCATGCCGCCCGAGAGCTGGTGCGGCAGCCGGTCCTCGAAGCCGGAGAGCCCGGTGAGGGCCAGCATGCGCCGCGCCGCGGGCAGCCGCTCCGCCTTGGCCACGCGGCGGAGCTTGAGCGGGAACGCCACGTTGTCGAGCGCGGAGAGCCAGGGCAGGAGGTTCGCCTCCTGGAAGATCATGCCGACCTTGCGGGGCATGGGCGCGGTGATGGGCTCGCCGTCGCACAGCACGGTGCCGCGCGAGGGCTGGCGCAGGCCCGCCACCAGCGAGAGCAGGGTGGACTTGCCGCAGCCGCTCGGTCCCACCACCGCCGCGAACTGGCCGTCCGGGATCTCGAGGTCGATGCCGTCGAGCGCGGCGACGCCGGCGCCGTCGGTCCCGAAGCGCTGCGAGACGCCGCGGATCGCGACGAGGGCCCGGCTCACGCGCGCTCCCGCCAGGCGCCGAGGCGCGACTCCACCGCGCGCAGCGCCTCGTTCACCGCCACCGCGGCGGCGGCCACGATCACCAGCGCCGCGTAGAGCTGTGGCATCTGGAGGTTCTCGCCCCACGAGGCGATGCGGTAGCCGATGCCGTCGCGCGCGCCGTAGATCTCGCAGAGCAGCACCGCGGTGATGTTGAACACCATGCCGAGGCGCGCCGACTCGAGCAGGATCGGCGCCATCGCGGGCAGGTAGATCTCGCGCGCGATCTGGGCGCGGCTCGCCCCGTAGGCCCGGCTCACCGTGATCAGCTCCGGCGGCACCGACTGCACCGCCGCGATGCCGCCCACGATCAGCACGAAGATCGTGGTGAACACCCCGAAGGCGATCTTCTGGGGGATGCTCACCCCGAACACCAGGATGAACACGGGCAGGAAGATCGACTTGGGTACCCCGAAGAGGAAGTTGACGAGCGGACGGAAGAGCGCGCCGAGGGCCGGCACCTCCGCGAGCAGGAAGCCCAGGCCCAGGCCGAGCGGGGTGGCCAGCAGGAACGCGGCCGCCACCTCCCACGCGGTGACGCCCAGGCTCGCCAGCACCTCGGGCCGGCCGGCCAACCGCACCAGCGCGGCGGCGACCACGCTGGGGGCGGGCGCGAGGCTCGGGTCGACGAGGCCCAGGCGGGCCAGCCCCTCCCACAGCGCGAAGAGCGCGAGGATCGCGGCGGCGGCGATCAGCCGCTCGTGCCGCCGCATGGCCCCTAGGGCTTGGTGGGGGTGATCGGCACGTTCATGAAGACCTCGGCGGCCGGCGCCATGTCCTTCACCCCGCTCGCGGCGGCCAGCTCCATCGCCTTCTCCACCGAGGCCTGGGTGATCTTGCCGTCGCGGGAGAGGCGCAGGAAGGTCTTCTCGTATTCCATCTTGGCGATCTCCATCGGCAGCTCGTTGTTGCTGGCGATGGTCTTGATCGCGTAGTCCGGATTGTTCCGCATGTACTCGAGCGCGCCGTAGAGCGCGTTCAGCCCCTTCAGGATGAAGGGTCGGCGCTCGTTCAGATTCTTCTCGGTGGCGGCCCAGCCGCCGATGAGGTTCGGCGGCATCGCGGTGGCGAAGTCGATCAGCACCCGGACCTTGCCCTCCGAGACCACCTGGTACGACAGCGGGGAGTAGATGACCGCCGCGGCCAGGTTGTCGTTGAGGAGGTTCGGCACCAGCCCGCCGCCGCCCACGCCGACTCTCTGGAAGGTGGCCTTGGCCTCGCTCTGGGCCCAGAGGGCGAGCGTGTCCGTGCCGGAGCCGGCGGAGGTGATGCCGACCTTCTTGCCGTCGAGCTCCTTGGCCGACTTGATCGCCGAGCCGGTCTTCACCCCGAGGATCCAGCCCGACCACTCGTCGCCGTTGCCGCCCACGATCTTCGTGAGCACGCCCCGCTTCCGGGACGTGGCCACCAGCGGGACCGCCACCGGGCCCAGGTCGGCCGAGTTGGCCGCGATCGCCTCGAAGGTCTCGCCGCCGCCGCGGTAGATGGTGATCTCGGGACGGAGGCCCTCCTTCTCGAAGAGGCCCTTCTCCTTGGCCACGGTTGCGAGGATGGTGGGGAAGTAGGTCTTGGTGGGGCAGCCGATGCGGATCGTCTCCTGGGCCGTCACGCCCGCCGGCCACCACGCCAGCGCGCCCAGCGCGATCATCGTCGTCACCGCCAGCCGAGCCACGAGCGTCGTCGCCATGAATTCCTCCTCGAGGGTCGCACGTCGCGGGGAATCGTAGCACGGTTGACCCGCCCGCCCCACGGCGGTAGATTCGGCCGCGGCCGCCCCACGCTCGGGCCGCGAGGAGACCTCATGGATTTCGGCGCCGCGATCTTCTTCACCGACTACTCGATCGGCCCCGCCGCGCTCGGCCGGGCCCTGGAGGAGCGCGGCTTCGAGTCGCTCTGGGCCCCCGAGCACTCGCACATCCCGCTGTCGCGCGCGTCCGCGTTCCCGCAGGGGGGCGATCTGCCCAAGAAGTACTACGACGTGATGGACCCGTTCGTGACGCTCGCGGCCGCCGCCGCCGCGACCACGACCCTGCGGGTCGCCACGGGGGTGTGCCTGGTGGTGCAGCGCGATCCGATCCAGACCGCGAAGGCGGTGGCGACCCTCGACCAGGTGTCGGGCGGCCGCTTCCTGTTCGGGATCGGAGCGGGCTGGAACGCGGAGGAGATGGCCGACCACGGCACCGAGTTCGCGTCTCGCTTCGAGGTCATGCGTGAGCGAGTCGAGGCCATGCGCGCGATCTGGTCCAGGTCGAAGCCGGAGTACGCGGGCCAGTTCGTGAAGTTCCCGCCCATGATGACCTGGCCCAAGCCGATACAGAAGCCGGGCCCGCCCCTGCTGGTGGGCGGGGCGTTTCCCTACGGGGCGCGCCGCGCCATCGCCTACGGCGACGGCTGGGTGCCGCACGCGCGCCGTCCCGCCTACGGCGACGTGCTCGGCAAGCTGCCCGAGTTCGCCGCGCTCGCGCGCGCGGCGGGGCGCGATCCGGCCGCGCTGCCGATCACCGTGTTCGGGGTCGCCGAGGACGGCGACCTCATCAAGCGCTACCGCGACGCGGGCGTGGCCCGCCTGCTCTTCAATCTCCCGCCCGCGAAGGCCGACGAGGTGCTGCCCGTGCTCGACCGCTGCGCGACCCTCATGCGCCAGGCCCGCTAGCGATGGCCGCCCACACGCCCGCCATCAAGCAGATCGCCTCCGGCCTCCGATTCCCCGAGGGCCCGGTGGCCATGCCGGACGGCTCGGTGATCCTGGTCGAGATCGAGCGGCGCTCGCTCTCGCGCGTGACCCCGGACGGCAAGGTCCGCGTGATCGCCATCCTCGGCGGCGGCCCCAACGGCGCCGCGATGGGGCCCGACGGCAAGATCTACGTGACCAACAACGGGGGGCTCAAGTTCGTGGAGCGGCCGGGCAAGCTCTTCCCGGTGGCCCAGGCCGACGACTACCTGACCGGCTCGATCCAGATCGTGGATCCCGAGACCGGCAAGTTCGAGACCCTCTACGATCGCTGCGACGGCCAGCGCCTGCGCGGACCCAACGATCTCGTCTTCGACGGGGCGGGCGGCTTCTGGTTCACCGACCTGGGCAAGACGCGCGAGCGCGACATGGATCGGGGCACGGTCTACTACGCGAAGGCCGACGGCTCCATGATCCGCGAGGCGATCTTCCCGCTGGACCGGCCGAACGGCATCGGGCTCTCTCCGGACGAGCAGACCCTCTACGTGGTGGAGACGCCCACCGCGCGCTGCTGGGCCTTCAACGTCTCCGCCCCCGGCCAGATCGAGTCCGCGAACGGCCCCTACCGGGGCGAGAAGGGCACCGTGATCACCGGGCTCGGCGGCTATCAGATGTTCGACTCCCTCGCGGTGGACGGCGAGGGCCACGTGTGCGTGGCCACCCTCATCACCGGCGCGGTGAGCGACATCTGGCCCGACGGCAGCCGCGTCGACCAGTACACGCTGCCCGACATGATGGTCACCAACGTGTGCTTCGGCGGCAAGGACCTGCGCACCGCGTACGCCACGCTCTCGATGGGCGGCGCCCTGGTGTCCTTCGAGTGGCCGCGCCCGGGCCTGCCGCTCCGCTACTTGAACCGCTGATGCGCTTCGGGATCTGGCTGCCCACCTGCCGGCATCTCGCCACGCCGGAGATCATCCGGACCGCGGCGGTGCGCGCGGAGGCCCTCGGCTACGACTCGGTCTGGGTGAGCGACCACGTGGTGGTGCCGCGCGCCAACGTCGCCAACTTCGGCACCACCATCTTCGATCCGCTCGTCACCCTCGGGGTGGTCGCGGGCGCGACCCGCCGGGTGCGGCTCGGCACCACGGTGCTGATCGTGCCCTACCGCCACGCGGTGGTCGCCGCCAAGATGATCGCCTCGCTGGACGCCCTGAGCGACGGCCGCGTGATCGTGGGCGTGGGCGCGGGGTGGGTGGCCGCGGAGAGCGCGATGCTGGGGGTGCCGTTCGCGGAGCGCGGCCCGATGACCGACGAGTACCTGCGCGCGATGCAGGAGCTGTGGACGAGCCCCGCGCCCTCGTTCTCCGGCAAGTACGTGCAGTTCCGCGATCTGCACTTCGAGCCCCGGCCGATCCAGGCGCCGCACCCGCCCATCTGGGTGGGCGGCCACAGCAAGGCGGCCCTGCGGCGGACCGTCGAGCTGGGCGCGGCGTGGCATCCGATCAATCGCGCGCCCGGGGAGCTGCGCGCCGGCGTCGCCGAGCTCGCGCGTCTCTCGCGGGCCCGCGGCCGCGCGACCCCGCCCGCGCTCACCCTCCGCAACGACGTGCGCATCCTGCGCGCGGGCGAGACGGCCCCGGCCTCCGCCCACGCCGGTCGCGTGATCGCGGGCGAGCCCGCGGCGGTCGTGGATCAGATCGCGGAGCTGGCCGCGTGCGGGGTGGAGGAGCTGGTCCTGGAGCTG
>Ga0070692_10000709_pt1 | contig 10761 bp, 4 predicted proteins | sample KBSK1102metaG_FD_64675 | JGI IMG/M metagenome (GOLD analysis project Ga0070692, IMG submission 64675) | Corn, switchgrass and miscanthus rhizosphere microbial communities from Kellogg Biological Station, Michigan, USA - KBS K1-10-2 metaG | ecosystem: Host-associated > Plants > Roots >...
TACGACCTTGCGCCTGAGCTCGAGAACGGCCGCGCGGTGCTCGTCCTTCTGGATCATTTCGGACCGCCCAGCTACGACCTGGGGGCCGCGACGGCCCCGCCGGCGCTCGAGCTGCGCGGCGCGGCCGGATCGCACCTGGGCTCGAGCGTGGCGCTGGGGGACGTCGACGGCGACGGCCGGCCGGAGGCGGCGGCCGGTGCGCCGGACGCCTCGCCGCTCGGACGGGCCCTGGCGGGCGCCGCGTACCTCCATCCCGATGCGAACTCCGCGCCGGGGGGGGTGGTCAACGTGGTCACCGACGCGGCGCGCGTGGGGATCCTCGCCGGGGCCGCGGCCGGAGACGCCGCCGGGCGCAAGGTGCGGCTCGGCACGCTGAGCAACGACGGACGGGCCGACCTGATCCTATCGGCGCCGCTCGCCGACGGCGCGACACCGCCGGGCGGGTCCGACGGCGGCGCCGTCTACGTCGGGTTCGATGCGTCCACCTGCTTCGCGCCGGGAACGTTCGTCAACCTCGCCAGCCCGGGATCGTGCCTCACGAAGATCGAGGGGCCCGCCTTCAACGCCAAGGGGACCGAGGTCGTCATCGAGGACCTCGACATCGATCATGAAGGGGAGGTCGTCACCGGCGCACCGCTCGCCCCGCCGGGGCGCGGGCGCGTCGTGGCGCACAGTCCGCGTCCGGGGGCGCCGGTGCTCGACCCGGCCCAGGAAGAGGCCCGGGCACCGCTCCTGGTCACCGGCAAGGCGGATGCCGATCATCTCGGCGCGGCCCTGGCCGCGGGGGACGTCAACGGGGACGGGATCGCCGATCTGCTGGCCGCCTCCCCCGATGCCGACCCGTCCGGGCGCAACCGGGCCGGCAGCGTGTCGATCCTCCTGATGCCCGGAGCGGACGCCGATCACGACGGCCTGGCGAACTCCGTCGATCTGTGCCCGCACCTGCCGCTCGGGATCAATCCGGCCGCCATCCTGCAGGGGGGAATCTACGTGCAGCCGGACGCCGACGGCGACGGGCGCGGGGACGCCTGCGACAACTGCCCGGCGGCGTCCAACCCGTCGCAGCTCGACGGCGACCAGGACGGCGCCGGCGACGCGTGCGATCCGGCCCCGGCCGCGACTCCGGTCGCCCCGTGCGACGGCGTGTTCGACGTCCTGAACGGCTATCCCGACAGCGACGGCGACGGGTGGGGAGACTCCTGCGACTGCCGGCCGCTCCTGGCCTCGGCCCACCCCGGCGCCCCGGAGATCTGCGACGGCGCCGACAGCAACTGCGACGGCGCCGTCCTGCTGGTCGAGGCGGACGCCGACGCGGACGGCTACGCGATCTGCCGGAACGACTGCGACGACGGCAACCCCCTGCGCCATCCCGGCGCCGCCGAGGCGTGCAACCGGATCGACGACGACTGCGACGGCGTCGTCCCGTCCGCCGAGGCGGACCTCGACCAGGACGGCCTCGCCTCTTGCGAGGGGGACTGCCTCGACGGCAACCCGCTGGTGCGCCCCGGGATCCCGGAGGTCTGCCGCAACGCCATCGACGACAACTGCGACGGGCGGATCGACAACCAGGAGGCGGCCTGCGTCTCGCCGTCCTGCGTGGCGATAGCGCTCGGCGCGCCGGGGAGCGATCCCACCCTGACCCTCGGCAACCCGCTCGCCTGCCCGCTCGGGACGACGCTGCCGCGCTCGATCGACCTCGTCTGGGGCAATGTCGCGGACCTGCGCATCGCGGGGGGCCAGGTGCATCTCGGCACCGTCAACGCGATCGCCTGCGGCCAGATCGCCGCGAAGTACCTCTTCGATCCGCAGCCGCCGGCCATCGGCAAGTCCGACTTCTACCTGGCGCGCGAGACCGGCCAGACGTCGTACGGCACGGACACCGGCGGCCTGCCGCGTCGACCGGACGCGGCCGATTGCCCATGACCGCCGCGCGCGCGCCCTTGAGCATCCTGGTCGTCGACGACGACGTGGACTTCTGCGAGTCGCTCGCGACCATCCTGAGATCGGACCAGGTGCAGGTGCGGACCGCCGCCACCCTGGACGAGGCGGAAGGGCTCCTCCGCCGCCGCTCGTTCGACCTGGTGATCACCGATCTGCGCCTGAGCGGCGCGCCCGATTTCGAGGGGCTCCAGGTGATCGGGCGGGCGAAGGAGCGGGCGCCCGCCACCCGGGTGGTCCTTCTGACCGCCTTCGGCGGCGCCGCGGTCGAGCGGGCGGCCAAACGGCTCGGGGCGCTGGAGTGCTGGAGCAAGGGGATGCCGGTCCCCGACCTGATCGCGCGGCTGCACGGCCTCGGAGTTCCCGTCAGGCAGACGCCGCCCCCCGCGTCCTAGCCCGGATTTCTAGGCGGGCCCCCGGGCCGGAAGGACGATGGTGAAGACCGTCCCTCCCTCCGGCTTCGACTCGACGTCGATCGTGCCGCTGTGGTCCTGCACGATCCGGCGGACGATCGCCAGCCCGAGACCGGATCCCCGCCCCGTGGTGTAGAACGGCTCGAACAGGCGGGACAGGTGGTCGGCGGCCACACCGGCCCCATCGTTCGCCACGGACAGGCGCACCGCCGGCCCTCCGTCCTTGCCGGCCACAGGCCCCGTTCCGGCCACAGTTCCGTCGGCTTGGGCGGTCAGGGTGATGCGCGTCAGCCCGGCGGCGTGCTTGCGGGCGTTGTCCATCAGGTTCAGGAGGACCTGCGCCAGGCGGCTCCGGTCCAGGACGACGGCGGGAAGGCCGTCGGCCGCCTGCACCTCGATCGCAATCGCATCCCCCGGGTGCTCGTCGCGGTACGTCTCCACCGCCGAATGCAGCAGGGCCTTGACGTCGGCCGGCGCGAACACCAGCTCCGCGGGGCGGGCGAACTGCAGGAGATCGTCCATCAGGGTCGTCATGCGCTTCGTCTCGCGCTCCAGGATGTTCAGCTGCGGGCGGAGATCCGTGCGCTCGGCCAGGCCGTCCGTCAGGACGTAGGCCGCCGCCTGCAGGGCGAAGATCGGATGGCGGACCTCGTGCGCCACGCCGGCGACCATGTGCCCGTAGGCCGCCATGCGCTCCGACTCCTTCACCGCCAGCGTCGCCTCCTGCACGCGCCCCTCCAGGGTGCGGTTCCAGTCCTTCAGCTGGTCCTGGGCGATGGTCAGCGCCTCCGTGCGCACCGCGACCAGCGTCGAGAGCTCCCGCTGGCGGGTCTCGAGGCGGCGGATCCGCAGGCGGAAGGCGCCGCCGCCGAGGAGGACGACCGCCGCGCCGCACAGGCCGTAGAACCACCAGGTCTGATAGAAGAACGGCCTGATGTAGACATCGAGGGACGCTCCGGCCTCGTTCCACACGCCGTCGTTGTTGCAGGCGATCACCCGGAAGCGGTGCCGGCCGGGAGGCAGGCGGGTGTAGTGGGCGACGCGCTCGGTCCCGGCGTCCACCCAGTCCCGGTCGAGCCCGTCCAGGCGGTAGCGGAATCTCATCTTCGCGGGGTCGAGGAAGCTCAGGGCGGCGTACTCGAACTCGAATCTCTCCGCACCGGCCGGCACCGTGACCGGCGCGCCCCCCGAAGGGGCGTTGCTCGTCGGGCCGCCGCCGGCGAGGCTGTGCCCGTCGGCGACGAGCGCCTCCACGACGACCTCGGGGGGGCGGTCGTTGCGGCGCAGGTGCGCCGGGTCGACCACGACGATGCCGTCCCCGGTCGGGAACCAGAGACGTCCGTCCCGCCCCTTCCACCCGGCCGGCTGCGAGCCGCCGTTGCACTCGCTCCCGCGGATGCCGCTCGATCGGCCGTAGGGGACGCACTCGATGGGAGGACCGCTTCCGGGGGGGCGCGCCTCGAGAGCCTGCTTCGAGACGCGGAACACGCCGTCGTTCGAGCTCATCCAGAGATTGCCGAGATCGTCCTCGAGCACCCGGAACACGGTGTCGCTGCACAGGCCGTCGCGCGCGCGCCAGGCGGTGAACGCCCCGTCCTTGAAGCGATCGAGGCCGCCTCCCTGCGTGCCGATCCAGAGCGTCCCCGCGGCGTCCTCCCAGAGCGACGCGACCCGGTCGTCCGACAGCCCCTCTTTCGTGGTGTAGGCGGTCACCGTGCCGTCCCGCAGGCGCTTGAGGCCTCCCCCGAACGTGCCGATCCAGAGCGCCCCCTGCGCGTCTTCGTGCAGGGCGGTGACGTACGCCCGCCCCCCGACCACGTCCGGCACGGCGGTCAGGACTCCGTCGCGCAGGCGGCGCAGGCCGCGCTCGCTCCCGATCCACAGGCTTCCGTCACGCCCCGGCTCGAGCGCGCTGACGATCACGCCCCCCTCGGTGTTCCCCTTCGGGAACGGGGCGAACCGGCCATTCGTCTCCATGCGGCTGAGCCCGCCGCCGGCCGTGCCGAGCCAGATCGTTCCGGCCAGGTCCTCGGCGATCGAGATCACCGAGTCGTGCGGCAGCCCCTCCTTCGTGGTGTAGCGCGTGAACGAGCCGTTCCGCAGCCGGTAGGCGCCGCCTCCGACCGCGCCGGCCCACACCGACCCGTCGGCGGATTCGAGGACGGTGGACACCACCCGGGTCGTGAGCCCCTCGGGAATGCCGAACGTCGTGAAGTCCCCGTCCTTCAACCGGTGAAGCCCGCCGCCGTTGGTCCCGACCCAGAGACTTCCCTCGACGTCCTCGCGCAGCGAGTTGACCTCGTCGGCCAGAAGGCCGTTGTCGGCGCGCAGCGCGGAGAAGGCGCCGTCGCGGTAGCGCACCAGGCCGCCGCCGCTCGTGCCGATCCACATGGTCCCGTCGCGGTCGGCGCGCAGGGCCATCACCATGTCGGACGGCAGGCCCTCCTTCACGGTCACCCGCACGACGCGCTCCCCTTCGAGACGCCCCGCCCCCAGGCCCAGCGTGCCGTACCACAGCTCCCCCTGCGGCCCCGGGGCGACGACGAAGACCCGGCCCGGGACCCCGCGCGCCTCGTCGTACACCGTGAACAGGTCGTCCTTCAGCCGGTAGAGGCGGCCGGCGGCGATCCACAGGCTCCCGTCCGCGGTCTCGCAGAACGACGACCCGCCGGTGACGCCGATTCCCGCCTTGTCCTTGTAGACGCGGCCGCGGCCGTTCTCGAAGATCGCCAGCTCCCCCGCGCTGCCGATCCACAGGGTCCCCTTCCGGTCCTGGTAGATTCCCCGCACGTGATTGGCCGGGAGCCCGTCCTTGGTGGTGTAGGACAGAAACCCGCTCCCGGTCCGCGCCATGAGGCCGCCGCGCGTGCCGATCCACAGCCGGCCGCCGCGGTCCTCCCGCAGCGCCCAGACGTTGTCGTCCAGGAACGCGGGCGTCGTGCGGGTGTTGTAGACGGTGAAGCGGACGCCGTCGAATCGGGCCACGCCGTCCTGGGTCGCCAGCCACAGGTAGCCGTCGCGCGTCTGGACGATCTCCTTCACGGAGTTCTGCGGCAGGCCGTCGTCCTTCCGCCAGGTGTCGTGGACGTACTGCGTGACCTGGCGGGCGGGATCGAGCGCCCAGGCGGCGCCGACGTGCGACAGGAGAAACGCCAGCAGGAGGGCGGGCCGGGGGCCTCGGCGCAGGATCATGGTTCGAAAGATTCCGCGTTCAGAGAAATCCGCGCTTCTATGGTGGAAGGGCGGCAGGAGTGTATGCGGGGCCACCGGGGGCGTCAAGGCATGAGAAAATGCCCTACAACCGTGGAGGTGGACCGGATGCGCTCCCTCGGCAATTGGGCGTTTTGATCGGAACGGGGGGCCTCCTGCGGCAAAACCGCTCGGCCAAGCCAAATATGTACTTGAAACTCAAAGGGTTAGTCGGCTCCCACCCGAATCCACCTCCACGGAAGTAGGGCATTTTCATGACGCACCCGACCCGGAAGATCCTGATCGTCGACGACGACCCGTCCCTCAACGAGGCGCTGTCGGGGCTGCTGGCGCACGCCGGCCACGCCGTGGCGTGCGCCGAGACCGGCGCGTCGGCCCTCGAGATCGCCACGCGGGAGCCGGTGCGCCTGGCGCTGGTGGACGTGCGGCTCGGGGCGGAGAGCGGGCTCGACCTGCTGCCGCGCCTGCGGACGCTCCGGCCGGAGATGGCGATCATCATGATGACCGCGCAGGGGTCCATCGAGATGGCGGTCGAGGCGATGCGGCGCGGCGCGGACAACTTCGTCACCAAGCCGCTCGACCCGAAGCGGCTGCTGGCTCTGGTGGAGAAGGGGCTGGAGACCTGGGCGCTGAGGCACAGGACCGCCCGGCTGGAGCGGCTGGACTCGCGCACCGCCCCGGCGCGGCTGGGGGATTCCCCGGGGATGGCGGACGCGCTGCGCCTGGCCGGGGCGGTGGCGGCGCGGGACACGACGGTGCTGCTGCTCGGCGAGACCGGCACGGGGAAGGGGATGCTCGCGCGGCACATCCACGCCCTGTCGCCGCGGCGCGCCGAGCCGTTCGTGGAGCTGAACTGCGCCGGGCTGCAGAAGGACCTGACGGAGTCGGAGCTGTTCGGTCACGAGCGCGGCGCCTTCACGGGGGCGACGGACAAGAAGATCGGCCTGTTCGAGGCGGCGGACGGCGGCACGCTGCTGCTGGACGAGATCGGCGAGATGGAATACGGCATCCAGGCGAAGCTCCTGAAGGTCCTGGAGGAGGGGCGCTTCCGGCGGGTGGGGGGCCTGGCGGAGATCGAGGCGGACGTGCGCCTGCTCGCGGCGACCCATCGCGATCTCGATGCCGCGGTAACGCAGGGACGCTTCCGGCAGGATCTTCTCTATCGTCTGAACGTCTTCGCGATCCGGCTTCCGCCCCTGCGGGATCGCCCCGATGACGTCCTGCCGCTCGCCCGGGGTTTTCTCTCGGAGTACCGCGAGGCGGCCGGCGACGCCTCTTCGAGCGGCGGCCCCGCCGGCGATGCGTTCTCGAGGCGGGCCGCGGCCGGATCGCCTGCCGGGCCGCCGATCTCCGAAGCGGCCGCGCGCCTGCTGCAGTCGTACGCGTGGCCGGGGAACGTGCGGGAGCTGCGCAACGTCATCGAGCGGGCGAGCATCCTGTGCCCCGCGGGAGCGCCGATCCTCCCCGGGCACCTGCCGCCGCTCCAGGCCGGCCCGCCGGCCGCACCCCGGGCCACGGCCGGGATCGCCGCCGGGTCGCCTGCCGTATCCGCGACCCACGCGGCCCCTGCCGGCCCCGCGGCACGCTCGACCACGATCGTGGACGCGGAGAAGCGGTTGCTCGAGCAGGCGTTGAAGACGCGCGGGGGGAACATCCGGGCGGCCGCACGCGACCTCGGGATCGCCCGCGGCACGCTCTACCGCAAGGCGAAGAAGTACGGCATCGCACTCGACCCGGAGGAGGGGACGGAATGATGCTTCATAGGCGGGATGGGAGTCGGCCGGAAATCCGTGCGTTCGTCCCGGTCACAGTCGTCCGGGCGGCCATGGTGCTGGCGCTCCTCGGGCCGGGGGCCGCGGCGCAATCGGCGGCACCCGCCGCGAAGTCCGCCGGCGCCCCGGCCCCGAACGCTGCCGGTGTGCCCGCCGCCGATCTGATCGTCACGAACGCGAAAGTGTTCACCGTCGACACGGCGCGCCCCGAGTGCGAGGCGGTGGCGGTCCTCGGCGATCGGATCGTCGCGACGGGGACGCGCGCCGAGATCGACGCCTGGCGCGGCCCCTCGACCCGGGTCCTCGACGCCGGCGGCCGCCGCGTGGTGCCGGGGTTCAACGATGCCCACGTCCACTTCGTCCCCGGAGGAATGGACCTCGACAACGTCGACCTGAAGGACGCCCCCACGCGCGAGGAATTCGTCAAGCGAATCGCCGCGCAAGTGGCCAAGACCCCGAAGGGGGAATGGGTCCAGGGGGGAAACTGGGACGAGCAGATGTGGAGCCCGGCTACCATGCCGGACCGGACGCTGATCGACAAGGTCACCGGCGACACACCCGTCTTCCTCGCACGCTACGACGGGCACATGGCGCTGGCCAATTCGGCCGCCATCCGGCTGGCCGGGGTCACGGCGAAGACGCCCGACCCTCCGGGCGGGACGATCGTGCACGACGCCTCGGGCGCGCCGAACGGCCTCTTCAAGGACGCGGCCATGAGCGCCGTCTACAAGGTCATCCCGCCGTTCACGCGCGAGCAGCGGATGCGGGCGGCGCGCCGGGCGGTGGCGCACGCGGCGCGCCTCGGGGTCACGTCGGTGCAGGACATGGACCCGGAGTACGGCGACATGGCCGTCTACGCCGAGCTCCTCGAGCGCGGCGAGCTGACGACGCGCATCTACGCCGCGCCCCCCCTGGCCGGCTGGGAGGACCAGGCGAAGATCGGCATCCGCCGCTCGTTCGGCTCGCCGTGGCTCAGGCTCGGTGCCCTGAAGGGATACGCGGACGGGTCGCTCGGCTCGACGACCGCGTACTTCTTCGAGCCGTTCAGCGACACCCCAGGGACGCGCGGCCTCCTGTCGGACGAGATGCAGCCGCTCTCGCGGATGCGCGAGCGGATGACCGGGGCGGACGCCGCCGGGCTGCAGCTCTGCATCCACGCCATCGGCGACCAGGGGATCTCGATGATCCTCGACCTGTTCGCCGAGGTGGCGAAGGCGAACGGCGCGCGCGATCGGCGCTTCCGGATCGAGCACGCGCAGCACATGGCGCCGAAGGACTTCGAGCGCTTCGCCTCGCAGCGCGTCATCGCCTCGATGCAGCCGTACCACGCCATCGACGACGGCCGCTGGGCCGAGAAGCGCATCGGCCCGGTGCGGATCAGGACGACGTACGCCTTCAGGACGTTCCTGGACCGCGGCGTCCGGCTGGCGTTCGGCACCGACTGGAGCGTGGCGCCGCTCGACCCGATGCAGGGCCTCTACGCCGCGGTCACCCGGGCGACGCTCGACGGCAAAAACCCCGCGGGCTGGGTGCCGGAGCAGAAGATCACCATCCAGGAAGCCGTCGAGGCGTACACGCTCGGTTCCGCCTACGCGGAGTTCCAGGAGACGGAGAAGGGATCGATCGCCGCCGGCAAGCTCGCGGACCTGGTGATCCTCAGCGACGACGTCTTCTCGATCGACCCGAAGACCATCAAGAGCGTCAAGGCGGTCACCACGATAGCCGGCGGCCGCGTCGTCTGGCAGGCCCCCGAAAAACAGGCCGGGTATTCACCCTAGGGCTAATCCTCGTCGCGGATTCAGGGATCCGTCCCATGGGCCCGCCCCGATTCTGCCCTTAGGCTGTCCTGTCCCAACACGACGGGCGTCGCTGACTGCGACTTTCCTGACAACGGGAGGGAAACAGCCATGGATGAATCCCTGCGCACTCGCACCCTGACGGTCCCCGGCGCGCGGTCCACGGAGACCGAAAGCGCCCCGGCCCCGGCGACCCTGCATGAACTCTTCGAGCTCCAGGCGGACCTGCGGCCCCGGACGGTCGCGGTCGATTGCGGCGCGGAGCGGGCGACCTACGCCGACCTCGAGTCCCGGGCCAACCGTCTGGCCCGGCACCTGCGCGGCCGCGGAGCGACGCGCGGATCGATCGTCGCCATGCTCCTGCCGCGGTCGATCGACGCGTACGCCGCCCACCTGGCGATCCTCAAGTCGGGGGCGGCGTACGTGCCGATCGACCCGGACTACCCGGCCGACCGCATCGCTTACATCCTTCAGGACTCCGGCGCCTCCATCCTGGTGACGACCGCTGCCCTTCAGGCGACCTGCGCGACGTTCGCCTCGGCGCCGGGGCGCGCCGTCGTCCGCGTCGACGCCGACGCCGCCTGGATCGAGTCCGAGCCGCCGGCGCGCCTGGATCCGGGCGCCGCCGGGCAGCGGGACCTCTGCTACATCATCTATACCTCCGGCTCGACCGGCCGCCCCAAGGGGGTGATGATCGAGCACCGGAGCGCCGTCCACCTGGTCCGGGCCGAGGCCGGCCTCTACGGCGCCAGGTCCGACGACCGGATCTACCAGGGGGCCTCCCTCGCCTTCGATCTCTCGATCGAGGAGATCTGGCTCGCGTTCCAGGCCGGGGCGACGCTCGTCCCGGGGACCGGCGACCTGCTGCGCGCGGGGCCCGACCTGTCGCGCCTGCTCGCCCGGCGCGGGGTGACGGTCCTCTCGACCGTGCCGACGCTCCTGACGATTCTCGACGAGGACATCCCGACCCTCCGCCTGCTCATCCTGGGCGGCGAGGCGTGCCCCCCGCATCTCGTCGACCTCTGGTCCCGCCCGGGCCGGCGCATCGTGAACACCTACGGCCCGACCGAGACCACGGTCATCGCGACCTGCGCCGAGCTCCGGCCGGGACGGCCGGTGAGCATCGGACGCCCCATCACCGGGTACCGCGTGCACCTGCTCGACGAGCAGCTGCGGCCGGTGGCCAGGGGCGCGCCGGGGGAGATCTGCGTCGGCGGCATCGGCGTGGCCCGCGGATACAGGAACCGCCCGGACGAGACGCGCGCGCGCTTCGTTCCGGACCGGTTCGCCCCCGGCGGCCTCACCCCGGACGGGGACGAGCCCGCGCGGCTGTACAGGACCGGCGACCTGGGGCGGCTCGACGCGGACGGAAACATCGAGTTCCTGGGACGCCTCGACGGCCAGGTGAAGCTGCGAGGATTCCGGGTGGAGCTCCAGGAGATCGAAGCGGTCCTGGCGCAGGGTGAGGGGGTCCAGGCCGCGGCCTGCACGGTGCGCGAGGACCCGCCGGGAGTGCAGCGGCTGGTCGGCTACATCGTCCCGAAGAACGGCCAGGTGGACGAGAGGCGGCTGATCTCCCACCTGAGGACGCGGCTGCCGGCCTACATGGTGCCGGCGACGATCGAGACGATC
>Ga0070692_10000711_pt1 | contig 10755 bp, 9 predicted proteins | sample KBSK1102metaG_FD_64675 | JGI IMG/M metagenome (GOLD analysis project Ga0070692, IMG submission 64675) | Corn, switchgrass and miscanthus rhizosphere microbial communities from Kellogg Biological Station, Michigan, USA - KBS K1-10-2 metaG | ecosystem: Host-associated > Plants > Roots >...
CGATGGCGGAAACCATCGCGGACGGCCCCCGCGGCAACTGCGGGCCGGCACTGAGAATGAGACTCGCCGTCAGGACCACGATCATCATCGCCGCCGCTCCGAACGAAACCGTCTTTCGCTCCGCCGCGGTGGAGGCGACGATGAGCAGGAAGACCAGTGCGGCGGCGACCAGCGCTCCGGCGAAGTACCAGCGAATCCCGGCGAGAAGAAAAAGAACAACGATAAGCAGGGCGCCTGAGACGACGCGGGCGCGCCACCGGGCCGCCGACAGCCAGGCGCGCTGCCACATCGAGCACGCGACTACGAATGCGACGAAGAGAACTTGGAACAACGAATCCTTGAGCGGCTGGAGCGACCAGAGCACCAGCGATGGAGTGAGACTGATCGCCGCGATGGCCACGGCCGCCGCCGCGCGCGTGGCCGGCTTCGCGCGGCTCCAACGCACCAGCAGCGCGATCGTGCCGAGGTAGCAGAAGAGATTCAGCAGGACGCCGACGGATGTCTGCCGGCCGAGAAGCGAGATCATGCTGGCGAGCAGCTGGACGTAGGTTGGCGACACGCTGCCGCGGTCGTAAAAGATGATCGCGAAAAAGCCTTTTTCAGCAGCAGCAGCGGCCTGCGGAAAATAGAAGTTCGAATCCTGGGCGAAACGCCAGTAGCCGTCCGCCATTTGCAGCGACCGGAGGATCGGAAGACGCGCCCACGAGATCCAGAAGAGCGCCTGACCGGCGACCGCGCGCGAGAGAAATCCGGCGGCTACGATCCATTTGAGCCAGCGCTCCGGCGGTTCCGCGGCGCGCCACAGCAAACCGAGCCCGATCCCGAAAACAACCAGCAGCAGGGTGTGCGCTAGCAAGAAAAACATCAAGGCGGGCGAGGCGCGGCCGATCGTAGCACGGCGTCATTCGAGTCTCTATACTGCGCTCCTTGTTCGAGGGTCCCCGCGTTTCAGTTCTACTTCCCGTCTGGAATGGCGAAACATTCCTGGCGGCGGCGCTAGAAGGCATCCTGCGGCAGACCCTCTCCTCATTCGAGCTGATCGTGATCGATGACGGATCGACCGACGCGAGCGCGGCGATCGCCGAGAATTTTGCGCGCAGCGACGACCGCGTCCGCGTGCTCCGCCGCGCGCACGAGGGGCTCTCGGCGTCGCTGAACGCCGGCATGGCCACGGTGCGCGGCGAATACGTCGCACGCATGGATGCCGACGACATCAGCGTTCCCCATCGCCTGCAGAAACAGGTGGAGTATCTCGACGCACATCCTGCGTGTGCCGCCGTCGGTGCATGGATCGAAGTGATCGATGAGGCGGGGCTGCCTGTCGGACGGAAGACGTTCGTGAAGACGCACGAGGAGATTCTCGCTGCGCTGTTGCAGGGCATTTCGGCGATCGCGCATCCGACCGTCGTCATGCGCCGCGACGTCCTTCGAGCGGCCGGCGGCTACGACGCCAGCCGCTATCCCAGCGATGATCTCGATCTCTGGTTCCGCCTTGCCGAGCGCGGCGAGCTCGCGAACCTCGGCGAGGTGCTGCTCCGGCATCGCCGGCACAGGTCCGCCGTCGGCGTACGCGAGCGGGAGAAGATGAAAGCGATGGCGCTCGCCATCTGCAACGAGGCGCGAAGCAAGCGAGGGCTGCCCGCGCGGCGCGGCACGTCGATCCTCGCCGGAACGAACGCGGATGCGCAGTACCACTTCGAGTGCGCGCGCACGGCGCTCATCGCCGGCTCGCGCATAACCGCCATCCGCCACGCCGCGGCCACGATCGCGGCGGAGCCGGACCGGCTGTACGGGTACGTGACGCTCTTCGCCTGCGCCGTGCCGAAGCCGCTGCTGCGCTTTCTGCTCGAACTGCGAGCGCGTTTCCTATGAGCGAAGAGTCGTCCATCCGCCGGGCGATCGAAAGGGGCGTTGCCTTTCTCGAATCGGCGCAGCTCCCCAGCGGCGAGATCCCGATCGAAACCGCGTCCAATCCCGAAATGACGGGCGACCGCGTTCGTGATCCGGTCGTCTTCGGAGCAGCTCTCGCGGCGCGTGCGCTGTCGATCACACCATCCGCCGCGCGGGTACGGTCGCGTGCCCTCGATTTCCTTCAGCGCGAAATGGATCCGAGCGGTCTGTGGGGTTACCCGTCGAGCGAGCACGCAGGGCGCGACTACATTCCGCTCGATGTCGACGATACGTCGCTCGCCTCGTCGGCGCTCCAGAGCGCGGGACGGCCAGTCCCGAACAACCGCGCCCTCCTGCTGGCCAATCGCAACCGCCGAGGCCTCTTTCGCACGTGGATCGTGCGATGGTGGCCCCATCCGCGCAGGATGTTCGACTTCTTCCGGCTCACGACGGCGAACGTGGGCGACGTCGATGCGGCGATCAACGCCAATGTCGTCGCCTACCTCGGCGATGGCGAAGAGACCCGGCCGGCGATCGCGCACATGCTCGCGGTCCTGCGCGCGAATGGCGAAATGAGGTCCACCAAGTGGTACGCGAGCCGGTTCACCGTCTGGTACTTTTTTTCGCACGCCCTTCGCGAGATTGCTTCGGAAGCGGGCGAGTTGATCGTGCCGCGCATCGAGGCCGCGAATCCGTACAACGCGCTCGATCTCGCGCTCGCCGTGTCGACGCTGCTGCTGTGGAATCGCACGCCCGACGTCCAGCCTCTGATCGACGCGCAACTTCCTTCGGGTGCCTGGCCCCGCGCCGCTTTCTATCACGCAGGACTCAAGCGGATCTCACGGAATGAGTTTCAGCCGACGCCGCCGTGGTGGGGTTCCGAGGCGCTGACGACGGTCCTCGCGGTCGAAGCGCTGAGCCGCCGGATCGCGTGAATCACGCGCCGCGGAAACAACACGAGATGGGCGGCCAGAACGATGAGTGCCCGCCGGTCGTGAGACAACGCGGCGATGAGCAGCGCAACGGGAAACAGATCGCAGTAGAACTGCTGCAGGACGATGAAGAACCGCGGCTTCGGCACCACGATCACCGGCGCCGTCTGCCAGCGCCGCGCGCTGCGAACGGCATAGAGCAAGTACAGCACGAGAAACGCCGGCGGCCACGCGCTGCCGATCTGCCAGAGCATCGCGAAGAGTGCCCCGAGCTCGAGAGGAAAAACGACGAACGTGCCGATGAACGGAGCGGCGCGCGGATGCCGGAGCGCAAACGTCCGGAAGCCCGCAACGCGATCGTTGCCGGCATCCGTCAACTGATGCCAGACGATGCCGCGCAGACCGTACGCCAGCGCCCAGATAGCTACGCTCGCCACCCACGCTCCGCTCACCGCGTGATGCGCCCCTCGGCTGGCCAGAAGCACCGCGACGAGCGTGGGAAACAGTTGCTCGCCGGCAGCGACGCACAGGACCCCCGCTGCTCCACGCTCCTTGAGCCGAAGCGGCGGAAGCGAATAGAGCGAGAACGCGAGCCAGGTCGCCAGGTAGCACGCGAGGAGGGGCGCGTCATCGCGCCAGAGCCAGGCGAAAAGAAGACCCGCGCCGATCGTAAGCGCCGCGAGCGTCGCGACCATCGAGCGGGACCGGCCGGCGACGCGATTCCGTTTTCCCGCCTCGCGGTCGCCGGCGAGGTCTGTGACGTCGTTGATCACGCTGGCGTAGATCGCGGCCAGCACGATCGCAAGCAGCAGCGGCAACGCGCTTGTCCATAGCGAGATCACGGCAACGTGCAGGACGAGTGCGGTCGCATAGAACGTGGAGAGAATCGGAACGAGCTTGTACTCCCACCACTCGTCCGCGCGCATGAGGCCAATGAGATCGTGGCGAATGAAAGGAGAATAGCGCAATGCACTTCGTCTTCGTCAGCGGGAACCGGGCCTGGGGTGGCAGCGAGGAATTGTGGAGTGCAACGGCCGAGGTGCTGGCGTCGGAAGGGCACCGCGTCACGATCTTCAAGAGCGACGTCGAGCCCTCCGAGCCGCGCATCCAGCGCCTGCGCGCGCTCGGCTGCCGCATTCGCGATCTCTCCCGTTTTCCCCTCATGCCCAGACGCATGTTCCCGCTCCTTCGTGCGCTGTCCTCCGGCGCTGCGTACGGCCACGAGGCCGCGCGGCTTCTGACCGGATTAACGCTTTCGCGCCGTCCCGATCTCGTGCTCGTTTCGCAGGGCGGGAACCATGACGGTTATTTCCTCGCCGAGATCTGCCGCCGGCTCGGCCTGCCGTACGCGACGGTGTCGCACAAAGCGAGCGAGCTGTATTGGCCGCCCGACTGGCAGCAGAAGACGATCGCCGCGGTCTACCGCACCGCGCGCGTCTGCTTTTTCGTCTCCGAGCACAGCCGCCGGCTGACCGAGGAACAGCTGGGATTCGCGCTGCCGCACGCGGAGATCGTCCGCAATCCGTTTCTCGTTCCGTGGGAGCAGCGCACGGACTGGCCCGACGACCGGAGCGGACTTCGCCTGGCCTGCGTCGGGCGCCTGCACCCGAAGGAAAAAGGGCAGGATCTCCTGCTGCGCGTTCTGGCGCGCCCGCGCTGGCGCGCCGTGCCGCTGTCGGTCACGTTCTACGGCGACGGCCAGCAGCGCGAGAGTCTCGAGCGCATGGCCCGCAACCTCGATCTCACCAGCGTGACCTTCGCCGGCTTCGTGCGCGACGTCCCCGCGATCTGGAGCGACCACCATGGCCTCATCCTTCCGTCGCGCTGCGAAGGGTTGCCGATCACGCTGGTCGAAGCGATGCTGAGCGGCCGCGTCCCGATCGTGACCGACGTCGGCGGCAACGCGGAGATCGTCGATGACGGCGTGACGGGCTTTCTCGCCGCCGCGCCGACGGAAAACGCGCTCGATGACGCGATGGAGCGCGCCTGGAACGGTCGTCTTCAGTGGCGCGCGATCGGCGCCGCGGCCGCCGCGCGCATTCGCACAATCATCCCTCGCGAGCCGGCACGTTGTTTCGCCAAACGCCTGACCGAACTGGCCGGCAGCAGCTCACTTTGAACGCCCGGCGAATCCGATCCCCAGCAGGTCGTCGTCTTCGGGTCTGGGCTTTACGTCCGGCCGCGGAGCACGTGCGATGGTGTGATCCGGCAGATCGCTTTGGACCGAGACGTCCATGCCGACAAGCGCGTGGGCACCGACACGGCGGCCCTCGCCGATGGTCGCATTCAGGCCGATCCACGCTTCGGTCTCGATGACGGAGTGGCCGCCAAGGATGATTTGCGCGGTCAGGCTGGCGTTTCTTCCGACGCGCACGTTGTGGCCCACGCAGACGTAGTCGCCGAGTTTCGCGTAGTCCTCGACGATCGTCGGCACGATCGTGCCTGAAGCCACGGATGCGAGCGGGCCGACAGCGACGTGGTCGCCGATGACCACGCCGCCGAGGTGGGGCATGCGCGTCTTATCGCCCTTTTCGTCGCGAATGAAGCCGTAGCCATCGTGGCCGAGGACGCTGTTGGCGTGGATGACGCTCTCCTCGCCGATCGTGACGCGCGGGTGCAGCCGCACGCCCGAGCGGATGATCGATCCACGTCCGATCCGAACGTCCGGACCGATCATGCAGAACGGCTCGATGACGGCGTCGTGGCCGATCTCCACGTCGCCTTCGATCACGGCAAGCGGCGAGATGACCGCGCTCGGCGCGATCACGCGGAGCGGGACGAGCGGCGGCTGACGACGCTCCGCGCGGATGAATTCCAGGACGCTGGAAATCGCGGCGCGCGGATCGGAGGACTCGATCACCATGCAATCACTGTCGAGCGTGAAACCCGTTCGCGCGATGGCGATGCACCCGCGCCGCGCGGCGAGAGAATCGCGAACGGCATCCGGCACCACCTTGTAGTTGACGAAGAAGAGACAGCGATCCTCGACCGTGTCGAGCGTCGCCACGCCATCGACAACACGATCTCCGCCTCCCGGCGCTCCGATCGCACGGCGGATTTCCTGTTCCTGAAGCGTCGCCCGGATCATGTCAAACGCCCTCGGTGCGCCGGCGCTCGTAGTAGGCGGCCAGGGCATCGACGAATGTGTCGTAGCGATCGGTCACCGCCTGCACCTCGCGCGACTCGAATTCCCGGATCATGGCCACGTAGTCGTCCTGAGGATGCAGCCACGAATGCGGATGCGCGAGCAGGCAGAGATTGCGGTTTTGCTCAAGCGCGGTCTCGAACGTGAACTGCCGCCACATCATCGCGCTGTCGCTGACATAGAGCAGATCGTGCTCGCGAATCACCGCGCTCACGTCGACACACGGAGCGTGCCCGGCGGGCAGCGTCACCGCCGCGACGCCGGCATTGACGACGTCGTGTTGTGAAAACGATCGGATCGGTGCGCCGATGAGCGTGCTCAGGATCTGCAGCCGGAACGCCACCTCCTCGCCGATGTCGTCATGGACGGCGTTCCCGACAGCGAAGTGCAGGCCGATTTCGTGTCCGAGCTCATGAATGCGCCGGAGCTGGCGGATCACACCGGGTTGCAGCGGGTCGTAGAACTGACCGTCGACGAGCACGTGAAACGTCGACCTCACGCCGGCCGCGTGCTCGAGTTCCGCCATTTCCAGGGAGTGATGCGGCGCGAAGTCCATGTCGTGACGCAGCGCGATGTAGCGCTCCGGCAGCGTGGAAGGAGAGTGAAAGTCGCGAAACTGCACGAACGAAAAGCCGCGCGTCGTCGCCTGAGCGAGGAAGCGCATGTAGAGATCGCGCGACAAACGGCTGAGCACGAATCGAGGTGGCGTACGCATCAGACGTTTCTCAAACACGGCTTGCGAACGTTACCGCGTTTCCGGACGGCGGCGGCAACACGTCGCGCCTCGCGATGGAGCGCTGGCGTCTTCGCCGGCTGGCTCGGCGCGCGTCCTCGCCGCCGAACCGGCAGGCCCTCAGATTTTGCTGGTAACGGCCGTGCGAGTCTCCCATTCGGCTGCGAGGACGCAGCCGGGCCAGCCGGCGAAGACGCCGGCGCTCCGGTCGCGGGCGCGAGTAAAGGCCATTGCCTTGACACTGTCTCCCGGCGCAGAGACCATACGCGCCGTCCGGTGTCCAGCGCCCTCCGCAGAACACTCTTCGGCCTCGCCGTGGTCATTGCCGCGTCGGCGATCCTGTTGCTTGCCGACCTGCAGCATCGCGAGCGCGCGCGGGCCAGGACGGCGAGCCACAAGTGGAAGCTGTATTTCGTTCAGTACAACGACGTGATCGACGTCAAGGACGCGCAGGCCGGGGTGCTGGAAGGCCTCGCGGAGTCGGGCCTGGTGGATGGACGCGACTACCAGGTCGAGATCCTCAACGCGCAGGGCGACATGGCCACCGTTTCCGCGCTCGTCGATGCCGCACTCACCGCGCATGCGGACATGCTCATCACCTTTTCCACGCCGACGCTCCAGGCGGCGCTGCGCAGGGCGCAGAACGTTCCCGTGGTCTACAACTACGTCTCTTCGGGACTGAAGGCGGGCGCGGGGAAGAGCAACACCGATCACGCTCCGAACGTCACCGGCGTCAGCCTGCTCCCGGCGAATGACGAGGCGCTGACGATTCTGAAAACGCACTTTCCAACTATCCGACGATTGGGCACGCTCTACTGCCCCGCGGAGACGAACATGGTCAACGCGAAGATCGCGCTCGACGAATCGGCGAAACGAGCCGGCTTCGAGATCGAGTACGTTCCGGCGGAGACGGCGACCGACGTCCCCGATGCCGCGGCGGCGCTGATGTCGCGCGACATCGATGCCGTGCTGCAGATCCCCGGAAACCTCACCGCCTCGGCGTTCGGAAGCATCAGCGAAGCCGCGCGGCGTTCGCACATCCCGGTCTTCGCGTTCCAGAAATCGCAGGCCATCGGCGGGGCGATGGTGGTCGTGGCCCGCGACTATCGCGACAGCGGCCGCCACGCCGCGCATCTCGCCGCGCGGATCATGCGCGGGGAGAATCCGGCGAAGATTCCGCTGGAGGATTTCGGAAAGACCAGCCTGATCGTCAACCTCGATGCCGCGCGCGCGCTCGACATCTCCCTCCCGCCGGCGCTCGTGCGATCGGCGAAGGACGTCATTGGAGCTGCCGGTGGAAATCGTTAAAACGCGCTCCGGCGGCATCGTTCATCTCCGGCTCATGGGCCGGCTGGACAACCACTGGTCGCAGTCGCTCGATGAGGTTCTTCATGAATCCGCGCGGGAAGGGGCGCGGCACGTACGGCTCGATTTCTCCGGCGTGACCTATCTCAGCTCGGCCGCCGCCGCCGTTCTGCTGAAGCACCAGAACGAAGCGATGGCGCTCCAGGGATCGCTCGAGATCTCCGCCGCCTCGGAACGGGCGCGCAGCACACTGCGGCTCATGGGCTTCGTCGAGCTCCTCCTCGCCGGCGCGGGTACGAGCCGGTCGCAGCGAAAGACGCTGTCGATTCCGCTGCCGCTCGAGTCCGAGAGCGCCGCGTATGAGAGCCGCGTGCTCGACGGGAAAAAGGCCATCTGCTCGGTGATCGGCGCTCCGGACCTCCATTCGCAGGCCTCGCCGATCTCCATCTACCGCGACGTCTTCGCGCTTGGCGTGGGAGCGCTCGGCGCAACCCAGGAAGAGTGCGGCGACTTCTTCGGAGAATTCGTCGGGGCGGCCGGCGGCGCCGCGTTCATGCCGACGGACGGCACGGCCACACCTGATTACATGCTCAGTACGGCGATGGGTCTCGTGCCGACGATCCAGGCGTTGCAAGCGATCACCTTTCGCGGCTCGCCAAGTTACCAGCTGCGCTTCGAGGCGACGACGCCGGACGCGGGCGTCCCGCTGAGCGACATCGTGCGCACGTCCATGTCGCTGGCCGGCACATCGACCGTCGGAATCGTCATGGCCACGGACATCACCGGCCTCATATGCGCGCGCCTGCGGCGGTCGCCGGCGCGAAGCAACGGGGTCCAGTTCGATTTCCCTGCCGTGCGCGAATGGTTGTCGTTCACGCCCGAGCGCGAATACGCACGCTTCAGCGCTCTCGTCGTCGGCGTCGCCTCCGCATCACCGTCCGCATCGCTCGCTCCGTTCCTCCGTCCGGTCAGCGGCGACCACCAGGGACACTTCCACGCCGTCGTGACCGCGTTCCGTTCGCTCCCCCGCGGAAAACTGCCGGTTACCGACATCGTTTCCGCCTGGCTTCAGCCGCGAAGCGTGGTCTCGGTCGTTCACCTTCTGCGCGACGCCCGAGCGATCGAAGGCGCGGGCGAGAGCGCATTCCAGCGCGGCGCATGCTGGATCTTTCCGATCGCCGAGGGGGGTGGGGCGTGACGCTGCTGCTGTCTGCGTGGACGATCGGGTTGATCCTCTCGCTGCTCGCGCTCGGAATCTACATCAGCTACCGCGTATTCAAATTCGCCGACATCACCGCGGACGGCTCCATCACCTTCGGCGCGGCGGTGGCGGCGTCGATGCTCACGCACGGCCGGCATCCGCTCGCGGCCAGCGGCGCGGCGTTCGTCGCGGGCGCCCTGGCCGGCACCTGCACCGGCATCCTGCACACGCGATTCAAGATCAATCAGCTGCTCTCCGGAATCCTGGTCATGACCGCGCTTTACTCCATCAATCTGCACGTGATGGGGCAAAGCAATCTGCCGCTGCTCTCCGCCACGACGCTGGCCACGTATGCGCAGGACCTCGGGCGCTGGCTCAGCGGTCATGATTCTGCGACGCTGCTCGGCTGGCCGGTGAGTGCACGCGACCTCGGATCGCTAATTCTCGCTGCGGCCATCGTTCTCGTGATCGCGGTGATCCTGTGGCTTTTCTTCAGGACGAACGTCGGCAGCGCCATGCGCGCCTCGGGCGACAACGAACAGATGATCCGCGCGCTCGGCGTCAGCGTCGAGAACATGATCGTCATCGGCCTGGCCATCGCCAACGGCCTCGTGGCCTTTGCCGGCGCTCTCCTGGCGCAGTACCAGGGTTTCGCCGACGTGCAGATGGGGATCGGCATGATCGTGTGGGGGCTGGCCAGCGTCATCATCGGCCGCGCTCTCATCGGATCGGACAGCGTCGGCGCCGCGCTGACCGGCACGATCCTCGGCTCCGTGCTGTTCCGGCTGATCATCGCGCTCGCTTTGCGCTGGGGCCTCAATCCGAATGATCTCAAGCTGGTCACGGCGCTCTTCGTCTTCGGCGCGCTGGTTCTCCCAACGGCGATGCAGAGAGTGAGACGGCATGCTGCAGCTTCGTGAGTTGCAGAAGACGTTCTTCGCCGGCACGCCGAACGAGGTGCGCGCCCTTCGCGGCGTATCGCTGCAGATCGAGGAAGGGTCGTTCGTCACCGTGATCGGTACCAACGGCTCGGGGAAATCGACGCTGCTCAATGCCGTTGCGGGCAGCTTTTTCGTCGACGGCGGTGCAATCGCCATCGCCGGACGCGACGTCACCCGCTGGCCGGAGCATCGCCGCGCCGCGATGATCGGACGCGTTTTTCAGAATCCGTTCAGCGGCACCGCGCCGACGATGACGGTGGCGGAGAACCTCGCCCTCGCCGCCCGCCGCGGCCTCGGCCGCGGACTGGGAAACCTGCTGCCGGCACGCCTACAGAACGAGTTGCGCGACCGCGTGGCCACGCTGAACATGCAGCTGGAAATGCGCATGAACAATCCCATCGGCACGCTCTCCGGCGGACAGCGCCAGGCGCTGACGCTGCTGATGGCCACTTGGCGCCGCCCCGAGCTTCTCCTGCTCGACGAGCACACGGCCGCCCTCGATCCGAAGAGCGCCGACCAGATCGTCCGTCTCACCGAGCGGCTCGTGTCGCAGCATCGCCTGACGACGCTGATGGTGACGCACTCGATGCAGCAGGCCGCGACGCTCG
>Ga0070692_10000712_pt1 | contig 10752 bp, 7 predicted proteins | sample KBSK1102metaG_FD_64675 | JGI IMG/M metagenome (GOLD analysis project Ga0070692, IMG submission 64675) | Corn, switchgrass and miscanthus rhizosphere microbial communities from Kellogg Biological Station, Michigan, USA - KBS K1-10-2 metaG | ecosystem: Host-associated > Plants > Roots >...
GTAGTGAGCGTCTCCAGCGACTCTGTCGCGAGTCAGATCATTGCGGTGACCGATTTTGCTTGTCCGCATGTCGATGAACCTGGCTTGACCGTCAATCAGGTCCAGCAACTCGTTGGCCTTCTTAGTTTTTTGTTCGATACTAAGTTCCGTCATCACCACCCTCCCGTGAAGATTTGAGGGCAGTTTATCACCCCCACTCTAAAGAGTCAATGAAAATAGCCGGAAATTGGCGAATGCTACAGCGACGCTTCTGGTCTACTAATAACCAAAAAGTGACGAGCCATGGTACTCCAGCGAGTTACTTTTTACCTTACCCCTGTGGGTAGCGTGCAGGGTAGGGAGAGGGAGGGTGTAGGGGCTGCCTCGCAATTAAGCCCCTCACCCTCACATGAGAGCCGCGACGCAGTCGCAAACACTTGAACGGACGAAGTCTGTTCGCTGTACCCCATATCTGGCATACTGACAGAGATGGAGATTTCTTCGTGGGCTGATTTGGAGGGTCAGAAAGTGGCCTTGCTCGGATCGGCTTTAGAAAACACCAGCTTGATCCCGCACTTACTTCGCTGCCAAGCTGAAGTTTCTATTTGTGAGTGGAATCAGCCGCGGGCCGAGTCAATTAAAAAGATATTTCCCAAGGTCCAGCTGGTTACCGGCGATAACTATTTAACCAACTTAGACAGATTTGATGTCTTGTTCCGTTCGCCAGGCTTTCCGGTCGCCACAGTTGATAAAGCACTCAAAGATCTCAAAAAAAAGCCAACAATTAGCTCGGCCGTCGATTTATTTCTAGCCATAACCACCTCAAAAGTTATCGGTGTCACCGGCAGTAAGGGCAAGGGGACAACTAGCACAATGATCGGCGCTATTTTGGAAGCCGCTGGCAAGAAGGTAGTGGTGGCGGGTAATATCGGCCGACCGATTTTTGATATTTTCGACGACCTAACTAAGGAGACGATCGTTGTTTTAGAGCTGTCGAGCTTCCAGCTAGAAGATCTCCGTCATTCGCCCGAAGTGGCCGTTATTTTAGGGATCTCTGAAAACGACCACCTTCAGCCGCTGTCAGCTGACAGCCCCAATTTTCACCCGTCGGTTAATGATTACGTCGCCGCCAAAGCTCAGATTACCGTCAACCAGCGCCCGACAGACACGCTCGTTTATGTGGCCGATAACGATTTAACGATGAGCGTCGCCCAAATTGCCCGGGCTAAAAAAATATCGGTTTCCCAAATATCTGATCAAGCCAACTTCTTCGTCGATCCCCAAGGGGTAGTTTTTGCTAGCCAGAAGGAACTGGCCAACTTGAGTCAGCTGGGCCTAAAGGGCCAACACGTTTTTCTTAACGCCACCGCCGCTATCGCGGCTGCCTCTGTTTTTGGCTGCCGAGCCGTCGATATCGCCCAGGGGATTGCCAATTTTCGTCCCTTGCCGCATCGCTTGGAACAATTTGCCGAAAAAAACGGCGTTATCTATGTGGACGACTCTTACGCCACCGCACCAGAAGCGGCCATTGCTGCTATCGAAACTTTTGACCAACCGATCATTTGGTTAGCCGGCGGATCGACTAAAGGCGCGAGCTTTGACGAACTGGCTCGACACGTCGCCACTTCAACGATTAAGCAGGCGATTTTGATCGGCCAGGAAGCGCCGAAGATAGCCGCGGCACTTAAGCAGTTCGCGCCGAAGGTTCCCGCTAATACTGCCACCAGCTTAGCCGCGGCGATCAAAATTGGGCTTAAAAAAGCGACTGCCGGCGATGTCGTCTTGTTGTCGCCGGCTTGTGCCAGTAAGGATATGTTCGTTAATGCCGCCGACCGCGGCGATCAATTCAAGCAGCTTATCAATGCAGCACAGCTTTAAGCTCCGCCGAAAGTACGATCCGGCCATTCCCGTTTTAACTTTAGTATTGTCAGTTTTTGGGCTGGTGATGGTCTTGTCGGCTTCCCAGATTCAAGCGGCTCAAACAACGGGTAATGCCTACTACTTTTTCACCCGCCAGCTAATCGCTTGGTTAATCGGTGTCGGCACCTTCTTCTATTTTTTACGTGTGCCGCTCGAGCCGCTCTACGCCAACCGGGCTCGGTTTCTAAGCATTGCCCTTATCTTGCTGGTTTTGGTTTTCTTCCCAGTTATCGGGCCGAAAATTGCTGGCGTTCACCGCTGGATTAATATCGGCTTTTTGCGTTTTCAGCCCAGCGAAGTCGCCAAGCTACTCTTGACCGTTTACTTCGCCGGCTGGCTGTCGGCTAAAGATAAAGATATCCAGGATCCGTTTAAAACACTCATTCCCTTTATTTGTGTCCTAGGCTTAGTCGTAGGGCTGATTATGCTACAACCTGATATGGGAACAGCCTTGGTCATCATTACCATCGCTCTGACAGTCCTATTTATCGCCAAAGCCAGTCTCTGGCAGTACATCGCCTTAATCCTAGTCGGCGTAATGTTATTGGTGCTGATAATTTACGCCGCGCCCTATCGGCTCAGTCGGCTAACGTCATTTATCAACAAGAACGGTTCTAGCCAGGATAAGCTCGGGACAGCCTATCATAGTAACCAGGCCCAGATCGCTATCGGTAACGGCGGGCTTTGGGGCGTTGGTTTTGGCCAAGGCATCAGCAAGTACTCGTTTTTGCCCGAATCTCACAACGATTCGATTTTTGCCGTTATCGCTGAGGAGCTTGGTTTTGTCCGCTCTCTGATTGTCTTGACAGCTTATTTCTACTTGGCTTGGCGTGGCTTTATCATCACCAAGACGGCCAACAGCCGATTCGTTCAGCTCTTGGCTGCCGGTATCACCACTGCCATTTTTGGTCAGATGCTAATTAACATCGGTGGGATGCTCGGGATGCTGCCGCTAACAGGTGTACCCTTGCCCCTCATCTCTTATGGTGGTACGTCTCTAATTGTGACCATGAGCATGCTCGGATTACTAACCAACATTTCGAGGGAGACGGTGTGACCAATCCGCGGCCAGTTATATTGGTTGGCGGCGGCACCGGTGGCCACATATTTCCGCTGGTCGCTATCGGCGAGGAGCTAGCCAGTCGGAAGATTCCGTTTATCTTCGTTGGCGACGCTAGTGGTCGGGAAAAGCAAATCGTCGAAGATTACGGCTGGAAGTTTGTTGGCTTGCGCTCGGGTAAATTCCGCCGCTACTGGAGCGTCCAGGCCGTCGGCCAAAACTTGGTTGACCTCGGACGCTTTGGCGCCGGTTTTTTTGAGGCGATCGGGATTTTGAGTCGCAGTCGTGCTCGAGTTGTTTTCAGTAAGGGCGGTTACGTTGCCCTGCCGATGGTCTTGGCGGCTAAGCTCTTGGGTAAGAAGATCGTTATCCACGAGTCCGACTCGGTGATGGGCTTAACCAATCGAATCTCCGCCAAAATAGCAGTTAAGGTTCTGACCGCTTTTGCCGTTGAGGTCTTTCCGAGTCGGACCGCCAGATACGAACAAGTTGGCATCCCGATTCGCCGCGCCTTACGTCAAGCCGCTCAGCTTAAAGCGCCGCGTAAATCTAAGCCGCTCGTCTTTGTTATCGCCGGTATCCAGGGATCAACAACGATCAACGGACTAGTTCGTCAGGCCTTGCCAACCCTCTTGCCACTGGCCGATATCGTTCATATCACTGGTGAGGCCGAGGCGGCACTCCACAAGAATCTGGTCAAGAACTTGAGTAAAAAGTTTCAGAACGCTTACAAAACTTCTCCTTTTATCACTCGGGAATTGCCGTATTATTACCAAGCGGCTGATCTCATTATCAGTCGAGCCAGCGCTACCACCATTGCCGAAGCCGCTCTTTTTGCTAAGCCGATGTATCTGATTCCTCTGCCCTCTTCAGCCGGCAACCACCAACTCAAAAATGCGCAGCATCTTCAAGCGGCCGGCGCTGCCATTCTCCGGGAGGAAAAAAACTTAGTCGGTGAAACGATGGCTGTTGACGTCCAGCGGATTTTGGCCGATAAAGCTCAAATGGAGAGTTTAGGCAGTCGGCTCAGTCGTTATTTCGATGAAGATAAGACGGTCGAACGAATTATCGAGCTCATCACCACCTTAAATAACAATGGCTAAGGTAGTCGCCGCCAACAACCGCCTGCACTTTATTGGCATTATGGGCGTCGGCATGTCCAGCTTGGCAATTATGGCTAAAGAACTTGGCTACGAGGTCTCGGGTAGTGATGCGGCCGACGCTTATTCCACTGAGGCCAGAGAGAAACTCTTTAAGGCGATGGGAATTGTTACTTATAGCGGTTTTGACGCTAAGTATATCCAAGATAAACCAAGAGTGGTCCTATCAGCGGCTTTCACGGCTGATAATCCCGAGGTCAAAGAAGCCAAGAAGCAGCGGTTGGAGATTAAAACCTTTTCCGAGATCGTCGGCGAGATGATGGCCAAATTCGAGGGCATCGGCGTGGCCGGCATCCACGGCAAAACGACGACCACCGCTTTGCTAGCTTTTATTCTTCAGGAAGCCGGCTTCTCTCCCAGCTACGTCATCGGCGCGCCCTACGTCCCGGGCTTGCCGGCCAACGGCCATATCGGTCAGGGCAAGTATTTTGTGGCTGAGGCGGACGAGTACAAAAAAAGCGATGATAATAACGAACCGAAATTTTTAGACTTTCCCTTGAAGCACGTCATTATTACTAGTATCGAGCTTGATCACCCCGACGTTTACCAAACTGTTGAAGAAGTTTACCAGGCTTTCTACCGACTCTCGGTCAAGATCCCGCGTGACGGAACGATTATCGCTTGTATCGATTGGCCGTTTGTTCGCCGCCTGGTTAGCCGCCGGGTCGATCGCTCTTGCCTGACTTACGGCTTGGATAGCTCGGCCGAGTTTCAGGTCGTTGACGTCCAAGAAGGGGAGACGATGAGCTTTAAAGTCAAAACCGGGGATAAAACCTTAGGACCGTTTGTAACCAAGCTGGCCGGCGTCCATAACGCCCTCAACGCAACGGCGGCGATTATTATGGCGACGCGATTGGGCGTGACCGAGTCGGTGATTACTAAAGCCCTACGCAAGTTTGTTGGGCCGATGCGTCGCTTCCAGGTTTTGGGCGAATACAACGGCGCCACCATCATCGACGATTACGCTCATCACCCAACGGCGATCAAAGCCGTCATCGAGGCGGCACGGCATCGCTACCCGTCCAAACAAATCACCGTTGTTTTTCAACCGCATACTTACTCTCGAACCGGCCGACTGCTCAAAGAATTCGCCGATAGTTTACTCGGAGCTGACAAAGTTATCTTGCTCAACATTTTTGCCTCCGCCCGAGAGAAGTCCGGTTACGTCACCATCAAGGATTTAATCGACGTTCTTAAACCGCTCAAGCCGGATTTGGAGTACCGAGCAACTACCGACGAGGTTGCCAAGTTGCTACGCGGTTTCATCGACGGCAATGATCTGGTTTTGCTGCTTGGCGCCGGTGATGTTTACAGAGTCTTTAAGCAAATCGAGCCAGAGCCAGAAGCTTAATGCGTCAGACCGCTCGAACCCCCAAAATTTTTGGGAGTAGCTATCAGCCACCGCGGCCGACGAAATCATTACCGAAGCTGGGTAACTCCTGGAAAGCGATCGTTTTTGTTTTGGCTGTTTTCATCGCCATCGTGATGATTGGCCGATTACCAATCTTCCGGCTTCGAACCGTCGAACTTTTAGGCGATCAAAATGATGCCGTTGCCGCCCAGCTAGCTGAGCTTAAAGGCCAGTCGATTTTCTCTCACGCCGTCACTGCTCTGATCGACCAAACGAGAAATAATGTCGCTGTCGCTAATTTCAACTGTCGCCGCGGTATTCCCAACGTTTTACGCTGCAATCTGTCGATGCGAGCGCCGGCGATCGTCTGGCAATCGGGCGATGCTCAGTATCTGGTCGACCAGGCAGGTATCTTATACGCTACTAAAACTGCCGACGTACCTAGCACTATCATTGTTAACGATCTCCAAAAACAACCAGTCAAGCCCGGGTCAACCGTCGCTAGTACCGAGCTGATCAAACAGTACCAAGATTTGGTCACTCAACTGGCGGTTAAACAGCTGTCGGTCGTTAATTTACAGCTCAGCGAGTCGCTCTACCAGGTGACAGCGGTAGTTAACCGCCCCGACAAATCGCCGATCCAAATCCTGTTCTTGCTATCAGGCGATGTCCCCAACCAGATTGAGTCGGTCAGCGCCGTTATCAGCCAGAAAGGTGATTCAATCACCCAGACCGTTGACGCTCGAGTGCCAGGTTATATCTATACCAAGTAATGGCGACGACTAACTGGCGCGTCCGGCGCCGTACTCGGCCTGATTTGTTGAGTCACCTCAGTCTGGTCCGAGGCATTAGCGTTAAAGAGCTGGAGCTAGATTTTGCAAGCCAGCTGAATGACCCAAACCTTTTACCGGGGATGAAAGCGGCCCGGCAACTGATCGTCAAAGCCGGGACGGAAAGTTGGCCGGTAACAATTTTTGGCGACTACGACGCTGACGGTACACCAGCCGCAGCCTTGCTCTCGAGTTTGCTCGATCGGCTGAAGATCAAGCATCAGGTTATTATCCCAACTCGAGCGGTGGGCTACGGTCTCAAGGAAAACGATGTTGAGTCGATTGCGGCCAGCTCGAAACTGTTGATTTTGGTTGACACCGGCGTCAACGCTGTTGGGCCGGTGGCGCTGCTTAAAAAGGCCGGCGTCGAAGTCGTTATTCTCGATCATCATTTACCTAAGGCTGAGCTGCCAGCGACCAAGGCTTTGGTGGATCCGTTTCTGCCTGGCTCAAAGTATCCGTTCGATCAGCTTTGCGGTTGCGCCTTGGCTTACAAATTGGCGACAGCACTAGCGGCCGACTTCCCAACCGAGCTGAGCGAAAGCTGGCTCAAATGGCAGTTGGACTTAGTCGCCATTTCGACCGTCACCGATATGATGGTGATGAAAGGCGAAAATCGGGTTCTCGTTCATTACGGCTTGCAGGTGCTGAGAAAAACCCGTCGGCCGGGCTTGAAGGCGCTGATGGCGGCGGCCGGCGTTGATCCGGATAAACTCTCCGCCGGGACACTCGGCTATAGCTTGGGGCCGCGCCTCAACGCCACTGGTCGTTTGGGCGACAATCGACCAGCTTTTGATCTATTAGTAAGCACAAGCGCCGCCGCGGCCAATGAGCAGGCCCAGGCAATCGAAAAATCCAATCGCGATCGCCAGCAGCTAGTCGAAGAGGTTCTGCTTGAAGCTCAAGGCCTAATATTCAAGCAGAATAAAAGTGACGATCGCTGCTTTATCATTGTTGGCGACGATTGGCTACCGGGTGTGGTCGGTTTGGTCGCTGGCAAAATTGCCGGCCAGTTTAACCGGCCGACGATCGTCTTAACCAGACAAAATGGTGTTTTAACTGGTAGCGCCCGCTCAATCGGCGGCTACTCGATCATCGATGGCCTAACTAGCCAGACCAAACAGCTCATTCGTTTTGGCGGTCACCGCCAAGCGGCCGGCTTGTCGCTCGAAGATAAGTCCTTGGCTGACTTTATTCTTGGCCTCAAAGCCCACGCCTTCAAAAATATTCCGGCCTCCGCTTTGGTCAGAAGCTACACAGCCGATGCCATCCTAGCCGACGAAGAGGTGGTTTTGGCGACGGTCGATCTTTGCGACCGATTTCAACCTTTTGGGGTCGAGAACCAATCCCCACTGTTTATTATTGAAGACGTTCAGCTGGGAGCACCGAGATTGATCGGCGCTAAGGGCGATCACGTCAAATGGGCTGGTCGGAAGAATAATATCGATCTGGACATTATCGGCTTTGGTATGAGCGATCGGCTCAAGAAACGGCCGCTCGAACAAGCCCATCTGCTCGGCCACCTCGAAAAAAACGTCTGGAACAACCAAACCCGACTCCAGTTTCGCCTGGTCGATCTTCAGCCAGTAGCGGCAACGTTTGAACTAATCTAGTTGTCTTCGAGCGAGCGAAGTGGCATTGTTCAATCATGGCCAGGCCTAAATCTAGTTTTGTTTGCGAAAATTGCGGCACCCACTTCACCAGCTGGGCTGGCCGCTGCACTGCTTGCAACGAGTGGAATACTATCGTCGAGGAGAAACTGGAGTCAGCTCTGGCCTCGCATCATCAAGCCGACCCGGCTCAGTTGATTGATATCGCCAGCGTTAAGCAAACCGGAGCGATTCGGATCAAAAGCCAGTTTGATGAGTTCGACCGGGTGCTTGGTGAAGACGATCCGGGCATTGTCGAAGGGTCGGTTATTTTGGTCGCTGGCAGCCCCGGTGTTGGCAAGAGCACCCTGCTTTTACAGGTAGCTAGCGGTATTGCCGGGACGCTTTATTTTTCGGCCGAAGAGTCGTTGCAGCAGATCAAGCTGAGGGCTGATCGACTGGGGGTTGAAAGTAACTTCGTTTTAGTCTCGGCTGAGCGCGATATCGACAAAATCATCGCCGCCGTCAGAGAAAGAAAACCCAAGCTGGTCGTGATTGATTCGATCCAAACCGTTTTTGACGAGACAGCGGCGGGGACACCCGGATCAATTGTCCAGGTCCGGGAGATCTCTTGGCGGATTCAGCAGCTGGCCAAGGCCACCGGGACGGCCTTTGTTATCATCGGCCACATCACTAAAGAGGGGACGATTGCCGGGCCAAAAACTCTCGAGCATCTTGTCGATGTTGTTTTGTATCTGGAGGGCGAAAAACGAACCGGCCTGCGACTCCTGCACGCCGAAAAGAATCGCTACGGCTCGCTCGATGAAGTTGGTATTTGGCAGCTGACTAAAACCGGTTTTACGGCCGTTAAAGATCCGGGCAAGCTATTTGCCAGCTTAATTACCGAGAAACTGCCGGGCCGAGCCCTATCGGTGACGGTCGAAGGCAGCCGGGCCTTTCTGGTTGAGATCCAAGCCCTAGCGACCAAGACCTCGTTTGGTTATCCCAAAAGAGCCAGTCAAGGGATCGACACCAATCGCCTCAACGTTATTCTGGCCGTCTTGGAAAATCGGCTCGGTGTTCCGGTCAGTCAAAACGACATCTATCTTAACGTCGTTGGTGGCTTCACGCTTAAAGACCCCGGCATCGACTTAGCCATTGCCGGAGCGGTTCTTTCGAGCTTGTCTAAAAAGATCTTGCCCGATGATGTTGTTTTGATCGGTGAGCTGGGGTTGCTGGGCGAAATTCGGCCAGCGGCTGATCGAGCTCGCCGCGACAAGGAAGCCAAGCGGCTCGGTTTTATCGCCAATTCCCAGATAACCTCTCTCAATCAGCTCCAAGCAGTCTTTCGCTAGAGGCTCTAGTAGCTAAGGAACGTGGAGGATCTGGCTGACGCCGGCCGATTCGTTATTGCTAGTGTCGACAGTTTTGAAAACAAAGTTCCAGGTGCCTGGAATACCGGTCAGGGTGATCGACACTCCCGGGGAATTGATGTCGAAGGTTTGAGTTAGGACATTGCCAGGCGAAGTATAGATTCGCAGTCGGACTAGCTTGAAGTCACTGTCGGTCGGGTTAATCCAGTTGAAGGTGACAACGCCGGATGTCGGGCCAAAGACGTGATTAAGGCCGGTAATCTCGCCTGGCGGAGTAGTGTCCTTGTTGACGGTGAAGCTAACCTGATCGGTAGCGGTGGAGTTACTGTTGCTGGTGACCACGGCGGTCAGTTGATGGGTGCCGTTGGCCAAGAGACTGGTGTCGTAGGTAGTTGAGTATGGGTCGTTCGTATCAACGCCAATTGAAGCGTTGTCAATCAAGAACTCGACCTGTTTGACGCCGCTGGCGGCTGAGGCAGTAGCAGAGATGGTAAACGATCCGTTGACCGTTTGACCGTCGGTTGGGGCTGTAATATGAACAGTTGGCTGAACGCTACCGGCCTGACACTTCTGAGTTGGTGGCGGGTTCCAAAAGCCGTTAGCTTTGGCCCAGTCTTCAACCGGTCCCTCCCAGTTGGGGTTGTTAGGCTCCTCCGAATGGAGAGCGACGTATGTCCGTAGCTCGGCCAGCGCGTCAGGAACGGAGCTGTCGGCGAGCAAACCGTTCTCTTTGCAGACTCGGACTTGGGTGTGGACGTCGTCATGATCGGTCGGGATCTGCCAGGGCGCGAAGATGTCAGAAATTGGATCCGACCCAGGACCAGGCAATTTGTTGGAAAAGCGATCGATGGTCACGTTCTTGATGGTCGCTGGCGGTTGGAACTGCTCGACGGGCACGCCCTGGTGCAAGCTAACCATAAAGTCGTGCCACATCGGCGAGGCGGCGATAGCACCAGTGGCCTGGTTCATCGGACTGTTGTCGTTGTTGCCGGCCCAAACGGCGGTAACATATTGGGGCGTGTAACCGATCGTCCAAGCGTCGCGAAACGAGCTGGTCGTCCCGGTCTTAACGGCGACGGGTCGGTCTTTGAGCGTTAGGGTGCCCATAACATGAGCAAAGGTCGGTTGCTTGGCGTTGGTGTCGCTGAGGATGTTGCTAATCTGGTAGGCAACTTCTGGCGGCAAAACTTGCTGGCCGTCTTTCGGATCGGTGTGGTCGTAGATCGTTTTGTCGGCGCTATCGGTGATTTTTAAGACCGGCGTTGTCGGCATCAGGACACCAGCGTTGGCAAAAGTGCCGTAGGCTTCGGCCATCTGAACGAGCTCGACGTCACCCGCTCCCAGCACCAGTGACAGGCCGTAGTTAGCTTTGTCGGTCAAAGTCGTAATGCCGAGATCAGTGGCGGTCTTGAGGGCTTTATCGAGACCGACGTAGGCGAGGGTTTTGACAGCGGGAATGTTATAGGAGTTACCGAGAGCTTGGCGGATTG
>Ga0070692_10000714_pt1 | contig 10749 bp, 12 predicted proteins | sample KBSK1102metaG_FD_64675 | JGI IMG/M metagenome (GOLD analysis project Ga0070692, IMG submission 64675) | Corn, switchgrass and miscanthus rhizosphere microbial communities from Kellogg Biological Station, Michigan, USA - KBS K1-10-2 metaG | ecosystem: Host-associated > Plants > Roots >...
GTCCACGGCTCCCTGCGCGAGCTTGCCCGACGTGAAGGGGATCGTCGGCAAGCTCGCGCAGGGAGCCGTGGACGCGGGCTTCGTCTACGCGTCCGACGTGCAGGCGGCGGCGGGCAGCCTGCGCGGGATCGCGCTGCCCGCGCGCCTGAGACCACAGGTCGTCTACGAGGCCACGGTCGTGGTCGGCGCACCGCACCCGGCGCGCGCGCAGGCGTTCGTCGCCGGCCTGCTGCGCGCCGGCGCGCAGGCCGCGTTGCACGACGCCGGCTTCGGCCCGCCGCCGGGCCGATGACGCGCCCCGGCTGGTTCCCGGCGCTGCTCGCGCTCGCCCTCGCGCTCGCGCTGACGTTCCTGACGCTGCCGGTCGTCGCGATCTTCGTGCACTCGAGCCCGGCAGAGCTGCTCGACAGCCTTGGCGACCCCTCCGCACGCGAGGCGCTGCGGCTGAGCCTGCTCACGACGACGATCGCGATCGCGCTGATCGTGCTGGTCGGGACGCCGGCCGCCTACCTGCTCGCGACGCGCCGCTTTCGCGGCCGCGCGCTCGCGGTGACGCTCGTCGAGCTGCCGCTCGTGCTGCCGCCCGCGGTCGCCGGCATCGGCCTGCTGGCGGCGCTGGGACCGAACGGCCTGCTCGGCGGCGCGCTCGAGAACGCCGGGATCCGGCTCGTGCTGGAGACCGCGGGCGTCGTCGTCGCGCTGGTGTTCGTCGCGGCGCCGTTTCACGTGCGCACCGCGCAGGCCGCGTTCGCCGCCGTGGACCCGCACTGGAGCGAGGCGTCGCGCACGCTGGGCGCGGGGGAGGCGCGGACGTTCGCGCGCGTCGCCGTGCCGGCCGCGCTGCCGGGACTCGCCGCCGGCGTCGCGCTCGCCTGGGGCCGCGCGCTCGGCGAGTTCGGCGCGACGCTGATGTTCGCCGGCTCGTTCCGCGGCATCACGCAGACCGCGCCGCTCGCGATCTACGCCGAGTTCGGGAGCGACTTCGACGGCGCGCTCGCGCTGTCGGCCGTCCTCGTCGCCCTCTCCGGCGCTCTGCTGCTGTCGACGAAACTGCTCGCGCACGATGCTGTCGCTCGCGCTTGAGACGCGGATCGGCGCGGGTCCGGCCGAGCTGGAGCTGTCGCTCGACGTGGACGACGGCGCCTGCCTCGCGCTGGCGGGGCCGTCGGGAGCCGGCAAGACGAGCGTCCTGCGCGCGATCGCAGGCCTGCTGCGGCCCGAGCGCGGGCGCGTCGCGTGCGGCGGCGCGACGTGGCTCGACACGGCGCGCCGCGTCGAGGTCCCGCCGGAGCGCCGCGGCTGCGGCTACGTCTTCCAGGACTACGCCCTGTTCGGCCACCTGAGCGCGTGGCGCAACGTCGCCTACGGCCTGCGCGACGTGCCGCGCAGGCGGCGGCGCGCGGAGGCGTGCGCGCTGCTCGAGCGCTTCGGCGTCGGCGCGCTCGCCGACGTCCGCCCGGCCACGCTCTCCGGCGGCGAGCGCCAGCGCGTGGCGCTCGCGCGCGCGCTCGCGGCGAGGCCCCGCGCCCTGCTGCTCGACGAGCCGCTCGCGGCGCTCGACGGGCGTTCGGCCGCGGCCGCCGGCCGCGAGCTGGCGGGCGTGCTGCGGGAGCTCGACGTCCCGGCGCTGCTCGTCACGCACGACTTCGAGCAGGCGGCCCTGCTGGGCGACGAGGTCGCCGTGCTCGACGCGGGCCGGATCGTGCAGCGCGGCAGCGCGGCGCAGCTGACGGCCTCGCCGGCGTCCGGCTTCGTCGCCGACCTGACCGGGGCCGTCGTGCTGCGCGGTCACGCCGAGCGCGACGCGGAGGGCCTCACGCGCGTCGCGCTCGCGGGCGGCGGAGAGCTCGTCGCGCTCGCGCCGGCGCGCGGGGAGGTGGCCGTCGCGGTGCACCCGTGGGAGGTCGCGCTCGAGCCGGCGGGCAGCGCGGCCGCCACGTCGGCGCGCAACCGGCTCGCGGTCGAGGTCACGTCCGTCACCGCGCTGGGGAACCGCGTGCGCGTCGGCCTCGCGGCGCCGCAGCCGCTGGCGGCCGAGCTGACGAGCGCATCGGCGGCGCGCCTCGGACTGGCGCCCGGGATGCGCGTGGTCGCGAGCTGGAAGGCCGCCGCGACCCGCGTGCTCCCGCGGTAGGTCCGCGCCGGCGCAGCGACTCCCTCGGGACTCCGCGCGTTGCCGCGTGCGCGGAGCCCCGAGGCAGTCGCTCAGCCGTCCGTGCGCTGCCGCGCCGCGCGAACGGCGCCTTCGACCGAGTGCGTGTTGACGAGCGCGTCGCGCAGCGCCTCGATCTCCGCGCGCTTGAAGCGAGCGCCGCCGCCGCTGCCGTCGGCGTGGGGGAAGGCCATCCGCTGCGCCCACCGCTCGAGCGCCGCCGGAGGCACGCCGAGGAGCGCCGCAGCCTCCTCGCAACTGAGGTCCGGGACGCTTTCCTGCCAGGCGAATGTTGTCGCGTAGCCGCTCACCGGCCTCACCGTAAAGGAGCGGGCGGTTCAGTGCCAAGCCGAAACATGAATAAAAACAGCCGGAAGTTGCACGAAACCTGAACGAATGATCGGTAAGCACCGTTTAACCGTTCAAGGGAACGGTGACGGCCAGGTGAGAAGGTGAAACGCCGCCGTTCACATGATGGAGGCGGCAGGCGTCGGCCCGCCGGGCGCCGGGTATGCCTGAGGGCACCGACACCGACCAGGAGGAGCGATGAGCCCGGATTCCCGCTACGAGCAGGAGGAGACCGACGCCGCAGCCGCCGAGGCGGCGCGGATCGGCGGAGTCGCCGGCGACGAGGATCTCGACCCGGCCCAGCGGCCGGTCCTCGAGGGCGGCGGCGGCGAGGCCGAGGGCTTCGAGCAGGCGGAGGACGCGCTCATCGAGCACGCCTCCCACGGCGACCAGCAGTCGGCGCACGCCGTCATCCACGACGCCGGCCGGCCCGAGGACGAGCGCGCCGTCGCCGAAGACGGCGAGGCCGACCACGAGTACAGCAGCGAGCTCGCCGACGACACCTGGCGCGAGGGCGAGGCCTGAGGGGGCCTCGCCAGCCGCTCAGCCCGCTTCTACGGCGGCCGGATCGTCGACGATCTCGAGCCGCTCGTGGAGGCGCGTCATCTCGATGATGCGCTGGACCGTGTCGCTGCCGCGCACGATCACGAGCCGGCGCGACTGCTCGCGCGCGCGGCTGTCGGCCGCGACGATCACGCGCAAGCCGGTCGAGTCCATGAACGCGAGCTCCCGCAGGTCGAGCACGATCGTCGCAGGCGGTTCACGCTCGATCCGCTCGAGCTCCTGCTCGACACGGGCGGCGCCGGCGATGTCGAGCTCGCCGGTGAGGGCGAGGCGCACGGTGGCGCCGTCGGTTTCGGTCGTCAACTCGAGGAGCTTCATCGCGCCTGAGCCACGATAGCGACTTCGCCAGACCGGGGGTGAGGAGTACCGCGCGACGCGCGCGGTCGGCGGGCCGCAGCGCCCGCCGCGCCGCGGCGGCTCAAGCGAGGCCCTCCGCCTCGTACTCGCGCAGATAGCCCTCGAAGAGGCGGCGGTGGCCCTCCTCGTCGTGGAGGATGTCGATGACCATGTCCTGCGTGACCCAGTCGACGCCGTCGGTGAGCTCGATGATGCGGTTGTAGTGCTCGATCGCGCCCGTCTCGGCCTCGATCACGCCGCGGATCACGTGGACGATGTCGGTCTGATGCTCCGGCGGCTGCAGGTAGGACTGCTCGGCCGAGAAGTCGAGCGAGCCGGGCACGACGCCGTACAGCTCCTTGATGCGCTGCGCGAATCTCTGCGCGTGGCCGAGCTCCTCGCCGATGTCCTGCGCGAGCGACTCGACGATCTCCTGCGCGCGCACGCCGTCGGGGTTGATCGAGTTCGCCAGGTAGCTCATGACCGTCTCGAGCTCCATCCAGTACGCCTTCTTGAGCAGGTCGATGATCTCTCGGCGCTTCTCCGCGTTCTCGTCGGAGAGGATGCCCTGCGAGCTCGAGCGGACCGTCATCGCGTTCGCCTCCATCGGGGTCGGGGTCGCCTGCGACATACCCCGCGCGAGGAGGCGGAAATCCGTCAGTCCGGCGTCTTGCGCCGGCGCGGGCCCGTCCCGGCCGGCGGCGCCGGCGGTCGCCGCAGGCGCGGGGCGATCGTGTCGGTCGCGCGGCGCTCCCACAGCTCGATGATCTCCGACAGCGGCAGCTGGAGCCCGCGCTCGAGCTTCAGCAGCACGCGGAACGTGGGGTTGATCTCGCCCCGCTCGATGGCGCCGACGTAGTTGCGGTGCAGGCCGGCGCGGAAGCCGAGCTCCTCCTGCGAGAGCCCTCGGCGGGCGCGCAGCTCGCGCACTGCGCGTCCAAGGCGGGCGTGATCGGGGGAATGCGGGTCGGGCTTCATCGTGCCCGGCAGTCTCCAGTGCGTGCGCGGTGTGGTCTACAGCGGGGGTGACTGGAAACGCAACGAATTATCGTGGCACGTTAATCGTGGGCAATAAGTTTGTGGGTTGTCCAATTGATATGTAGCGCAGTGCGCCGGGGCAACGGGTACAACTTTGGCGTGGATCCGCTGAAGCCCGTGCGCAAGCTCGACCGACTGCAGCGGCGCCGCTCGCTGCTCGGGTTTCCCGTCGGGGTCGTCAAGAAGTACGCCGACGACCACGCGGGGAACCTCGCCGCCCTGATGGCCTGGTACGGCTTCTTCGCGCTGTTCCCGCTGCTGCTCGTGCTCGTGACGGTGCTCGGCTATCTGCTGCGCGGCGATCAGGACCTCGCCGGCACCATCGTCAGATCGTCGGTCCGGCAGTTCCCGGTGATCGGGAGAGACATCAAGGTCCACGCGCTCGGCGGCAGCGCCGTCGCGCTCGCGATCGGGCTCGCCGCCGCGATCTGGGCGGGGCTCGGGCTCGCGCTCGCCGGCCAGCGCGCCATGGATCGCGTCTGGGACGTGCCGCACCGGCTGCGGCGCAACTTCCTCACGGCGCGCCTGCGCGGCCTGCTGATCCTGCTCGTGCTCGGCCTGCTCAACGTCGCCGCCACGACGGCGGTCGGCCTGCTCGCGCTCGGGCGCGGGGACACGGCGCTCCAGGCGGCCGGCTTCCCCGCCTCGGTGCTGCTCGACATCGTGCTGTTCTGGGCCGTCTTCCGCCTCTTCACGTCCGCTGCGGTGCCGACGCGGCAGCTGCTGCCGGGGATCGCGATCGCCGGCGTGGGCTGGGCGGTGCTGCAGGCGCTCGGCGGCGTCTACGTCGATCGGGTCGTGAGCCCCCGGAACAACACGTACGGCCTCTTCGCGATCGTGCTCGGCCTGCTGACGTGGCTCTACATCGGCGCCCAGATGCTGCTCTACGCGGCGGAGGCGAACGTCGTGCGGGCCCGCGGGCTGTGGCCGCGCAGCCTGTTCGAGCCCGCCACGGAGGCCGACGTGCGCGCGCTGCGGGCTGCCGCGCGCGTCGAGGAGCGACGCGAGGGCGAGCGCATCGAGGTGACGTTCGAGCCGCGCGATTAGCCTGCAAGATCGCGGGAACTCTCCTGTTCATAGCCACGAGGAGGGCTGTGAGATGGGAGTGCGTATGCGTCGGGCAGCCGCGGTCGCGGCGGTGCTCGCAATGGCCGCTGCCGGGTGCGGCGGCGGAAGCAGCGACAACGGCAGTACGTCCGCCGGCTCGGGCGGCGGCGGGCAGGAGGGCGGGTCGATCTCCGTCCTGATGGGCACGGCGCCGGACTACCTCGATCCGCAGCTCGGCTACACGACGCAGTCGGCCGAGCCCGACTGGATCATCTACACGGGCCTGCTGACGTATCGCCACGCCGGCGGCACGGCCGGCGGCGAGCTCATCCCCGGCCTCGCAGAGGCGCTGCCGGAGGTCTCCAGAGACGGCCTCACGTACAGACTGAGACTGCGCAGAGGCCTGACGTTCTCCGACGGCAGACCGGTCAGGGCGAGCGACTTCGCCTACACGATCATGCGCGCGATCAGAGTGAACTGGGGCGGCAAGTCCTTCTTCACGAGCTACGTCGACGGCGCCGCCGCGTATGACGCCGGCAGAGCCGACTCGATCTCGGGCATCCAGACCGACGATGCCACCGGCGACATCACGATCAGACTGACCGAGCCCTACGGCGCCTTCTCGAACGTGATCGCGTTCCCGTCCGCCGGCCTCGTGCCGAGAGGGACCGCGATGAGAAACCTCTCGAACGACCCGCCGCCCGGCGTCGGGCCCTACATGTACACGCAGGCGTCGGCGAACCGCGGCTTCACGCTGGAGAGAAACCCGCGCTTCGCGAGATTCGGCATCCCCGACATCCCGACCGGCCACCTCGACACGATCAGAGTGACGATCGTCTCGAACACGCAGTCGGAGGCCCAGCGCGTGCTCAACAACGACGCCGACGTGTTCGACGCCGGCGACACGCTGCCGCCGGCGCTGCTGCCGCAGATCGAGAGCCAGGCGAGCGACCGCTTCTCGCGCGAGCCGATCCCCTCGACCTACTACTTCTTCCTCAACACGACCAAGCCGCCGTTCGACAACGAGAAGGCGCGCCAGGCGGTCAACTACGCGATCGACCGCGACGCGATGGTGCGGCTCGCCAGCGGCTTCCTCGAGCCGACCTGCTGGTTCCTGCCGGAGGGCATCGTCGGCCATCCCGGCAGCGACGCGAGATGCCCGTTCGGGCTCGACAGACCCGACCTCGCCCGCGCGAAGAGACTCGTGCAGGAGTCGGGCACGGCCGGCACGGCGATCACCGTGTGGGGCGAGGAGCGCAGCCCGCGGCGCGAGTACGTCGACTACTACACCGACCTGCTCAACAAGCTGGGCTGGAAGGCCCAGGAGAGAATCATCGCCGACGAGGTCTACTTCCCGACGATCGGCAACGCGAAGACCGACCCGCAGACCGGCTTCGCGGACTGGATCCAGGACTTCCCGAACCCGTCCGACTTCTACCTGCTGATGGACGCCCGGGCGATCCAGCCGACGAACAACCAGAACTTCAGCAAGGTGAACGACCCGCACATCCAGGCCGAGCTGAAGAGACTGAACCCGGTGCCCACGGCGGACCTCGAGAGCGTCGCCGACCGCTGGTCCGCGCTCGACCAGTACACGATCGGCAGAGCGTACGTGGTCGTGTACGGAACCGAGACGATGCCGAAGTTCTTCTCGGATCGGATCGACTTCGACTCCGCCGTGTTCCACCCGACGTACCTCAACGACTGGACGAGCCTGCAGCTGAAGTAGGCCTCTGATGGCGACCGTCGACTCCACCGTCCGTGCCGGGGCCCCCGCGAGGGCCCCCGGCGCGGACGCGACGGCCGGCCTGAGCCCCTACCGGCTGGGGCTGCGGCGACTGCGGCGCAACAAGGCGGCGCTCGCGTTCGGGGCGCTGTTCCTGCTGATCGTCGTGCTGTGCCTGTGCGCGCCGCTGTACGCCGACCACGTCGCGCACACGAGCCCGAACGCCAACCACGTCACCGACACGGTCGTCGTCGGCGGCGTCAGAAAGGACGTCGTCTCGCCGACCGGGCAGCCGATCGGGCCGACCTGGCAGGGGAGATTCCTGCTCGGCGCCGACCAGAACGGGCGCGACATCGCCGTGCGCCTGCTCTACGGCGGGCGCAACTCGCTCGAGGTCGGCTTCCTCGCGACGCTGCTGACGATGGTGCTGGCGACGATCGTCGGCATCGTCGCCGGGTTCTTCCGCGGCTTCGTCGACGGCGTGCTCGCGCGCCTGCTCGACCTCATCTGGGCCTTCCCGGTCGTGCTGCTCGGCATCGCGCTCGGCACCGCGCTCGCGCTCGGCGGCATCTCGATCGGCCCGCTCCACCTGCAGGGCAACTCGCTGCTCGTTCCCGCCTTCATCATCGGGATCGTCTACATCCCGTACGTCGCCAAGCCGATCCGCGGGCAGGTGCTCGGCCTGCGCGAGCAGGAGTTCGTCGACGCCGCGCGCGTCGGCGGCGCCGGTCCGCTGCGCATCATGGGCAGCGAGATCCTGCCGAACGTCGCCGGCACCATCATCGTGTTCGTCCCGCTGATGGTCGCCAACGCGATCCTGCTGGAGGCGGCGCTGTCGTTCCTCGGCGCGGGCGTGCAGCCGCCCAACCCCTCGTGGGGGACGATGATCTCCGACGGCATCCGGCTGATCCCGAGCGCGATGCACCTCACGTTCGTGCCGGGCCTGATGCTCGTGCTCGCGGTGCTGGGGATCAACGTGTTCGGGGACGGCGTGCGCGACGCGCTCGACCCGCGCGCGAAGGTGCGCCTCGAGGAGCACGCGGAGGAGGCGTCGCGATGACGCGCTTCGTCGTGCGCCGCTTCATCTCGATGGTGCTCGTGCTGTTCGCGATCTCCGTCATGACGTTCCTGATCTTCCAGGTGATCCCGAACGGCGATCCGGCGCAGCGGATGGCGGGGCGCCTGTCGACGCCCGAGACGGTCGCCGCGATCAGACGCACCTGGGGCTTCGACGACCCGATCTGGCAGCAGTACCTGACGACGATGAAGAAGATCTTCACGGGCGAGGTGATCTCCTACACGCAGCAGGTCAACGTGCTCGACCAGATCTGGCAGGACCTGCCGGCGACGCTCTCGCTCGCGATCGGGGCGGGCATCATCTGGCTCGCGCTCGGCGTGCTGTTCGGCGTGCTGAGCGCGCTCCACGCAGGTCACTTCACCGACCGCGCGCTCACGGTGGCCGCGCTCGTCGGCGTCTCGACGCCGGTGTTCCTGCTCGGCGCCGTCGCCCTCTACTTCCTCGCGTTCAAGGTGCAGCTGTTCCCGAACGGGGGATACGTCCCGCTCACGCAGGACCCGCTCGACTGGCTCTACCACATGATCCTGCCGTGGCTCGTGCTGAGCGTCCTGTTCATCGGCATCTACTCGCGCGTGCTGCGCTCGAACATGCTCGACACGATGAACGAGGACTACGTGCGCACCGCGCGCGCGAAGGGGATCTCGGAGCGGCGCGTGCTGCTGCGGCACGTGCTGCGCAATTCGCTGATCCCGATCGTGTCGCTGTGGGCGCTGGACTTCGCGGCGGTGATCGGCGGCGGCGCGATCCTCACCGAGTCCGTCTTCAACCTGCAGGGCGTCGGCCAGTACGCGGCCGAGTCGATCCGCCAGCTCGACGTGCCGCCGGTGATGGTCGTGGTGATGCTCGGCGCGTTCTTCGTCGTGATCCTCAGCGCCGTCACGGACGTGATCTTCGCGCTGCTCGACCCGCGGATCCGCCTGGCGGGATGAGCGGGCACCTCCTCAACGTCGAGGACCTGCGCGTCGGCTTCCGCACCGAGGACGGGCTCGTGCAGGCGGTCGACGGCGTCTCGTTCCACGTCGACGCGGGCGAGGTGCTCGCGATCGTCGGCGAGTCCGGCTGCGGCAAGTCGGTGACCGGCATGACGCTGCTCGGCCTCACCCGCGGGCCGAACGCGCGCTTCGACGGGCATGCGACGTTCGACGGGACGGACCTCGTGTCGGCCTCCGACGAGCAGCTGCGCCGCATCCGCGGGGCGGAGATCGCGATGGTGTTCCAGGACCCGATGACGGCGCTGAACCCGGTCCAGCGGATCGGCAAGCAGCTCGCCGAGCAGATCCTCGCGCACGAGCAGACCGACCGGGACGCGGCGATGGAGCGCGCCCGCGGGCTGCTCGAGCGCGTCGGCATCCCGCGACCGGCGGAGCGGCTGCGCGCATTCCCGCACGAGCTCTCGGGCGGCATGCGCCAGCGGGTGATGATCGCGATGGCGCTCTCGTGCGATCCGCGGCTGCTGATCGCCGACGAGCCGACGACGGCGCTGGACGTGACGATCCAGGCGCAGATCCTCGAGGAGGTGCGCCAGCTGCGCGCGGAGACGAACGCCGGCGTGATCCTGATCACGCACGACCTCGGCGTCGTCGCCGACGTCGCCGACCGCGTCGTCGTCATGTACGCCGGCCAGATCGTCGAGGCGGGGACGCTCGACGAGATCTTCTACGACCCCCAGCACCCCTACACGTGGGGCCTGCTCGGCTCGATCGCGCGCGTCGACCGGCCGCGGCCGGCGCGCCTGCCGGCGATCGCCGGGACCCCGCCCTCGCTCGCCGCGCCGCCGCAGGGCTGCCGCTTCCGGCCGCGCTGCCCGCACGCGTTCGAGCAGTGCGCGCAGCTGCCGCCGCTGGAGGCGCGCGCGGGCCACCCGGACCGCTGCTGGCTGACGCCGGAGGAGAAGCGCGCCAAGCGCGAGGTCGGCGGGCAGATCGGCTTGGGGGAGGCCGCATGAGCACGACCGCTCCGCAGGCTCCGCCGCTGCTTCAGGTCGAGCACCTCGTCGTGCACTTCCCGATCAAGCGCGGCGTGCTGTTCGATCGCATGGTGGGCCAGGTGCATGCCGTCTCCGACGTCTCGCTGACGCTCGCGGAGGGGGAGACGCTCGGGATCGTCGGCGAGTCCGGCTGCGGCAAGACGACGCTCGTGCGCGCGATCGCGCGCCTCGTCGACGCGACCGACGGCACGATCCGCTTCCGCGACCGCGACATCACGCACGCCGGCCGCCGCGCGCTCGAGCCGGTTCGGCGCGAGCTGCAGATGGTCTTCCAGGACCCGCAGGCGTCCCTGAACCCGCGCAAGCGCGTCGGGCAGATCGTCGGCGCGCCGCTGCGCCTGAACAGATCCCACCCGCCCGACGGCAACGGGAACGGAGACGATCGGAAGATCGGCGCACGCGTGCGCGAGCTGCTCGAGCGCGTCGGCTTGCACGCCGAGCACGTCAACCGCTTCCCGCACGAGTTCTCCGGC
>Ga0070692_10000724_pt1 | contig 10686 bp, 9 predicted proteins | sample KBSK1102metaG_FD_64675 | JGI IMG/M metagenome (GOLD analysis project Ga0070692, IMG submission 64675) | Corn, switchgrass and miscanthus rhizosphere microbial communities from Kellogg Biological Station, Michigan, USA - KBS K1-10-2 metaG | ecosystem: Host-associated > Plants > Roots >...
ACGCGACGAACGCGCAGCCGGTCAGGAAGCACACGAGCGGCACCAGCAGGGCGGTCGGTCTCGGGTCGAGCCCGAACGCGATCGCCACCAGCAGCGGCACGTTCCCGTACACGCCGGCGCGCAGGCCGATCCACAGCACCTCCGCGCTGACGATCTCGTCGGTGTCGACGGGCGCCGCCAGGAACGCGTCGTAGGTGCGCTGGAAGCGGTACTTGAGGAACGTCCCGTACATGCCCGGGAAGGCCGAGGAGAACAGCACGGCGGTCGCCACGATCCCCGTGCCGACGTACTGCTTGTAGTCGAGCCCGCCGATCGAGCTGATGAGCGCGCCGAAGCCGAAGCCGAATGCGAGCAGGTAGATCGTCGGCTCCACCACCGACGAGAAGGTCGTCGTCTTCCAGTTGCGCGTGAAGACCGTCGCGTCGCGGCTCATCACGCCGACGACGGCCGCGGGCTCCAGCCGGTGCAGGTGCCGCTTTCGCCCCCCGCTCATCGCGAGCGACGAGCTGCGGGCGACGTCACCCTCGCTCACTCGATCTCCTCCCCGGTGAGCACGACGAACGCGTCCTCCAGCGTCGCCGCGCGCCGCACGCCCTTGGGCAGCGTGCCGTCGTGCTGCTCCGCGTGCAGGATCGCCAGCGCCGGCCCTGAGCGGCGCATCGCCCAGCCGGCCCGCTCGCCCTGCGCGCGCAGCTGCTCGAGCCGCGCCGGCGGGCCGTACACCTCATGCGTCTGCGCGCCGGCGTATCTGCGGACGAGGTCGGCCGGCTTCCCGCGCGCCACGATCGATCCTCTCGCCATCACGGCGACCGTGTCGGCGAGCCGCTCGGCCTCCTCGATGTAGTGCGTCGACATCAGCACCGTCGTGCCGCGCGCCCGCAGCGCGTCGATCAGCGACCACAGCTCCTGGCGCACCTGCGGGTCCAGGCCGACGGTCGGCTCGTCGAGCAGCAGGAGGCGCGGCTGGTGCACCAGGCCGCGCGCGATCAGCAGGCGCCGGCGCATGCCGCCGCTCAGCAGGTCTGCGCGCGTGTCCGCGCGCTCGGTCAGATTCGCGAGCGTCAGCGCCCGCTGCACCGCGGCCGCGCGCTCGCCCTTCGGCACGCGGTAGAGGCGCGCGAACACGGTCAGGATCTGCCGGCACGTGAGCTCGACGTCGAGGTTGTCGAGCTGCGGCACGACGCCCATCTCCGCGCGCGCCTGCTTCGACTCGGCCGGCAGCGTCCAGCCGAGCACCGAGATGGCGCCCTCGTCCGGGATCGCCTGCGCGGTCAGCATCCGCATCGTCGTCGACTTGCCGGCGCCGTTCGGTCCCAGCAGCCCGAGGCAGACGCCCGGCGGGACCTCGAGGTCGAGCCCGGCCACCGCGGTGATCGGCCCGAAGCGCTTGACCACGCCGCGCAGCGAGATCGCCGGCTCGGCGGCCGCGCCGCGCTCGCCGCCGCGCACCGCTTCGGCCACTTCGCTCACGCCCATCTCATCGCCCGCGGCGCGTCGCGCATCCGCAGCACGCGCGCCGGGGCGCCGGCGGCGACCGCGTTCTCCGGCACGTCCCCGGTGACGACGCTGTTGGTCCCGATCACGCAGTTGTCGCCGACCGTCACGCCGCGCAGGACGCAGGCGCCGTAGCCGAGCCACACGTTGTTTCCGACGTGCACGTCGCGCTTGTAGATGCCCTGGAGGCGGATCGGCCGCTCGACCTCGACGACCCCGTGGTCGAAATCGATCAGCATCACGCGGTCGGCGACGATGCACTCGCGTCCGATCGAGACGTGCTGGTAGGCGGAGATCGTGCACTCCTGACCGAGCACCGACTTGGCGCCGATCACCACCTCGCCCTCGTGCGCACGCACCTTCGTGCCGTGCCCGAGCCACGACCAGCGCCCCAGCACGACGCGCGCGCCTTTGCCGATCTCGAACGTCACGCCCGGGCACACGAACGCGATCCCGTCGGTCTGGAGGCGGCCGCGGAAGCGCAGCTTCAGCCAGGCGAGCCGCAGCAGCAGCACGGCGTAGCGGCGGTTCAGCATGCGGTTGCGGCGCATGAAGCGCAGCAGCGTCAGCGGGCCGCCGTGCAGGGGCGCGGGGGCGGTGCGGACCTCATGGGGGAGGTCGACGGATGGCGGCGCGAGCGTCGAGTCCATCGTCCGGCATGGTATGCGCCGCCGTCCCGCCCCAGCGCCGCGTGCCATGCCATCATGCGCGGCCCATGACGCCCGACCCGACCCTCGCCGAGCGCCTGCTGAACGGCGACAAGCGCGCGCTCGCCCGCGCGATCACGCTCGTCGAGGACGATCGTCCGGAGGGCTGGGAGCTCGTGCGCGAGGTCTATCCGCACACCGGCAGAGCCGCCGTCGTCGGCTTCACCGGCCCGCCGGGCGTCGGCAAGTCGACGCTGCTCGGCGCGCTCACGAAGGCCGAGCGCGCGCGCGAGCGCACGGTGGGGGTCCTGTCGATCGACCCCTCTTCGCCCTTCACGCACGGCGCACTGCTCGGCGACCGCATCCGCCTGTCCGAGCACTTCCTCGACAGCGGCGTCTTCATCCGCTCGATGGCGAACCGCGGCGCGCTCGGCGGCCTCTCGGAGGCGGCGCTGCAGGCAGCGCTGCTGATGGACGCGGCGGGCCGCGACGTCGTGCTGGTCGAGACGGTCGGCGTCGGCCAGGCGGAGGTCGACGTGATGGACCACGCCGACACGATCGTGCTCGTGCTGATGCCCGGCTCGGGCGACTCGATCCAGGCGCTCAAGGCCGGCGTGATGGAGATCCCGGACGTGATCGTCGTCAACAAGGCCGACCATCCGCTCACCGACACGATGGTGCGCGAGATCCGCGGCGTGCTGAGCCTGGGGGAGCAGAAGGGCTGGCGCGTGCCGATCGTCAAGACGCAGGCAGCGCACGACGTCGGGACCGAGGAGCTGCTGGAGCAGCTCGAGGCGCACCGCGCCTACATCCAGCAGGAGGGCACGCTGCTGGAGCGTCGCCGCCGCAACCTGATGAACGAGGTGGTCGCGATCGCGACCTCGCGCATGCGCCGCGAGCTCGAGGCCTCGATCCGCGAGGACCCGGACGTGCAGCGGCTGCTGGACGAGGTCTGCGAGCGCCGGCTCGACCCCGCCTCCGCCGCGACAGAGATCCTCGGTCGCGGCCTCGCGCGCGCGGCCGAGTAGCCGCGCGTCCGCTCAGCCGCCCAGTCGCCGCGCGAGCGCGACGAGCGTGTGGACGCCCCAGCCGGAGCCGCCTCTGCCGGCGTACGGCTTGCCGTTGTCCCACGCGGTCCCGGCGATGTCGAGATGCGCCCACGGCACGTCGCCGACGAAGCGGTGCAGGAACTCGGCGGCGGTGATCGAGCCGGCCTTGCGGCTCTCGACGGCGTTGAGGATGTCCGCGTACCGGCTCTTGATCAGCTCGGCGTAGGAGGCGTGCAGCGGCAGCCGCCAGACCGGCTCGCCCGCGGCGTCCGCGGCCTCGCTCACCGCCGCGGCCCAGTCGTCATCGTTCGACATCAGCCCCGCGTGCGAGTCGCCGAGCGCGGTCACGATCGCGCCCGTCAGCGTCGCGAGGTCGACGATCCGCTCGGCGCCGAGCGCGACCGCGTAGGCGAGGCAGTCGGCCAGCACGAGCCGGCCCTCGGCGTCGGTGTTGACGATCTCGATCGTCGTCCCGTTCGACGCGCGCACGATGTCGCCGGGCTTCACCGCCGTGCTGCTCGGCATGTTCTCGGTCGCTCCGACGATCCCCAGCACGCGCACCGGCAGTCTCAGCCGCGCGATCGCGCCGACCGCCTCGAGCACGGCCGCGCCGCCCGACATGTCGAACTTCATCTCCGACATTCTCGCGCCGGGCTTGAGCGAGATCCCGCCGCTGTCGAACGTGACGGCCTTGCCGACCATTGCGAGCAGCGGGCCGCCGGCGTCCTGGCCGTCGTATCTCAGGCAGATCAGCTTCGCCTCCTGCGCCGACCCCTGCGCGACCGCGGCGAAGGCGCCCATTCCGCGCTCGCGGATCTCCGGCTCGCTCAGCACGTCGACGGCGATCCGCTCCGCCTCGCCGGCGATCTCCTGCGCGCGCTGGGCGAGGAACGTCGGCGTGGCCGCGTTGCCCGGCAGGTTCTGCAGGTCGCGGGCGCGGTTCTGCGCCTCGGCGACGACGGTGCCGATCGTCACCGCTTCGCCGGCGTCGTGATGCGCGCTGATCACCAGCGCCTCCAGCGCCCCGTCCTCCTCGGGATGGTTGCGGAAGCGGTCGAAGCGGTAGCTCGCCAGCACGGTTCCCTCGACGAGCCCTGCGACGACCGCGTCGTCGACGTGGTGGGGGACCTCCCAGCAGAGCGTCGTCGTCCCCAGCTCGCGTGCGCGCGCGTTCACGGCGGCCGCGACGCTGCGCGCGCGCTCGGCGTCGAACGCGTCGCGCGCGCCGAGGCCGGCGATCACGAAGCGGCGATCGTCGGCGTGCGCGACGGCGAGGTGCCTGAACGCCCGGCGCGCCTCGCCGCGGTCGAGCAGCCGCTGGAGCGTGCCGTCGGCGACGTCGTGCGCGACGTCCTCGCCGTCGAAGACGCCGACGGCGATCGTGTCGGCGCTCGTCTCGAGCGCGCCGTCGGTGGTGGCGGCGATGCGCATCGCGGCGCAGCCTACCCGCCTGCCGTGGCTGCGGCACTTGCGAGGAGGGTCACCTAGCATTGGGAGGGCCGGCGCCGCCGCGCGCCGCCTCCCACACAGCCGAACACGGAGATTCCGATGCCCAAGACCGTCATCCTTGGTGCCGCGCGCACCCCGATCGGCAAGCTCGGCGGGGGCCTCGCCTCGCTCGACGCGACCGAGCTGGGCGGCACCGCCATCAAGGCCGCGCTCGAGCGCGCGGGCGTCGAGCCCGAGCAGGTCCAGCACGTCGTGATGGGCCAGGTGATCCAGGCCGGCCAGGGCCAGATCCCCTCGCGCCAGGCGCAGATCAAGGCGGGGATCCCCAAGGAGGTCTCCTCCGAGACGATCAACAAGGTGTGCGCGTCGGGCATCCGCGCGGCGGGCATCCTCGACGCGGCGATCCGCGCCGGCGACGTCGAGGTCGCCGTCGGCGGCGGGATGGAGTCGATGTCGAACGCGCCGTATCTGCTCAAGGGCGCCCGCTTCGGCTTCCGCATGGGCGACGCGAAGGCGATCGACTCGATGATCAACGACGGGCTCACGAACCCGTTCAGCGGCAAGCACATGGCGCACGAGGCCTCCGAGGTCGCGGCCGAGCTCGAGCTCACCCGTGCCGACATGGACCGCTGGTCGGTCCGCTCGCACGAGCTGGCGATCAAGGCGACCGACGAGGGGCGCCTGCCGGAGGAGATCGTCCCCGTGACCGTCAAGGGCAAGAAGGGCGACACCGTCGTGGAGATCGACGAGGCGCCGCGTCGCGACACGTCGCTGGAGACGCTCTCGAAGCTGCCGCCGATCTTCATGAAGGACGGCTCGCACACGGCCGGCAACGCGCCGGGCGTCAACGACGGTGGCGGCGCGCTCGTGCTCGCCTCCGACGCGTGGGCGCAGGCGAACGGCAAGAAGCCGCTGGCGACGATCGTCGCGCAGGCGCAGGTGGCGGACGAGTTCCCGATGCTCGCCAGAACGCCGGCGCTCGCGGCGCAGAAGGCGCTCGCGCTCGCCGGCCTGTCCGCCGAGGACATCGACGTGTGGGAGATCAACGAGGCGTTCGCCTCGGTCACGCTCAACTCGATCCGCATGCTCGGCATCGACGAGGACAAGGTCAACGTCAACGGCGGCGCGGTGGCGCTCGGCCATCCGATCGGCGCCTCCGGCGCGCGCATCCTTGGCTCGCTCGTGCTCGAGCTGCAGCGTCGCGGCGGCGGCCGCGGCTGCGCGGCGATCTGCTCGGGCGGCGGTCAGGGCGACGCCGTGATCGTCGAGGTGCCGGCGTCCTGAGCGACGCCGGCCCCAACCCCGACCCCTCCGCGCGCGGCGCGCTCGCGCCGCGCGCCGCCGCCTTCTTCGATCTCGACCGCACGCTGATGGCGGGCTCGTCGGCGTACGAGTTCGCCCGCGCCTCCTATCGCAACGGCCTGATCTCCCGCCGGCAGCTGGCAACGGGAGCCTGGGCGAACGTCCAGTTCCGCCTGAAGGGCTCGACCGACGCCGCCACCGACGAGCTGCGCGAGCGGATCGCGCAGGCGATCGAGGGCGTGCGCGTCCGCGACCTGCAACGGCTGGGCCCGGCCGTGCTCGCCGGCGTCCTGCCGCGCATCTATCCGCAGATGCTGCAGGTCGCCTGGCAGCACCAGGACGAGGGCCGGCAGGTCTACATCTGCACGGCGGCCGCCCACGAGCTGGCCGCGGTGCTCGCGCTGGTGCTCGGCTTCGACGGCGGCATCGGCGCGCGCTCGGAGGTCGTCGACGGCGTCTACACCGGCAGACCGCACGGCCCGTTCACCTACCGCGAGGGGAAGGCGCAGGCGATGCGCGAGCTTGCCGCCGAGCGCGGCATCGACCTCGCCGCCTCGTGGGCGTACTCCGATTCGGAGTCCGACCTGCCGATGCTGCGCGCCGTCGGCCACCCGGTCGCCGTCAACCCCGACACGACGCTCGCGCGCATCGCCCGCGAGCAAGGCTGGGAGGTGCTGCGCTTCGAGCGCCTCGGCCGGCGGCTCGTCGTCGCCGGCTCGCTTGCCGCGGCGGCGACGCTCGGGGGCCTTGGATCGCTCGCGCTGGGGCGTCGCAAGCCGGTTCCGCCGCCGCGTCGCATTCCGCCGCGCCGCCCCCTGCGGCGCCCGCGATGAGCACTTGCGAGGAGATTCACCTAACATGCGCGCGCAATGAGCACGACTGAGCGCAAGATCCGCGTCGTCGTCGCGAAGCCGGGCCTCGACGGGCACGACCGCGGCGCCAAGATCATCGCGCGCGCGCTGCGCGACGCGGGCATGGAGGTCATCTACACCGGGCTGCATCAGACGCCCGAGCAGATCGTCGAGACGGTGATCCAGGAGGACGCGGACGCCGTCGGGCTCTCGATCCTCTCCGGCGCGCACATGACGCTCGTCCCGCGCGTCGTCGAGCTGTTGCGCGAGCAGGACGTCGACGACGTGATCGTCACGGTGGGGGGGACGATCCCCGCCGACGACATCCCCGAGCTGAAGCAGCTCGGCGTCGCCGAGGTGTTCACGCCCGGCACGCCCACGCAGGACATCGTCGCGTTCGTGCGCGGCGCCGTCCGCACCTCCGCCTGAGCCTTCGTCCGCCGGGCGTCGTCCACGCGCGGCGGCCGGCCGCCGGGTGGTGCGATTGACTGGTCAGTCAACGCGGTATCATCCGCCGCCTGAACCACCACGAACACGCGTTTGCCTGTTTCTGAGGAGGCACCCGAGTTGAAGATTTGCGTCCTGGTCAAAGAGGTGCCGGACGCCGCCGTCGAGAAGCGGATTGACCCCTCGACGGGGCGAATGGACCGCAGCGGGGAGAAGAACCTCAACCCGTACGACACGCACGCCATCGAGGCGGCGATGCAGATCAAGGAGGGCGGGGCGATCCCCGTCGAGGAGATCGTCGCCGTGACGATGGGCCCGGAGTCCGCCGTGCGCGCGCTCCACAAGGCCGTCTCGCTCGGGGCCGACCGCTCCGTGCACCTGACCGATCCGAGCCTCGCCGGCTCCGACGTCGCCGCCACGGGCTACGCGCTCGCGAAGGCGCTCGAGTCCGAGAGCCCCGACCTGGTCCTCCTGGGCCAGCAGTCGGACGACGGCGAGTGCTACACGATCGGCGCCGTCGTGGCCGACCACCTCAAGATGCCCTCGCTCACGCAGGTCATCAAGATGGACGTCGACGGCGGCGCGCTGCGCTGCGAGCGTCAGGCCGAGTACGGCTACGACACCGTCCAGGTCCAGCTGCCGGCCGTGATCTCGGTCGGCGACGCGATCAACGAGCCCCGCTATCCCTCGCTGAAGGCGATCATGGGCGCGAAGAAGAAGCCGCTCGACACGAAGGCCGCCGGCGACGTCGGCATCGACGGCTCGCTCGTCGGCGCCGACGGGTCGCGCGTCGACTGCGGCGAGTTCAAGGCGCCGCCGCAGAAGGCCGCCGGCAAGATCATCGAGGACGAGGACACGAACGAGACGGTCGAGCAGATCGTCGCGTGGCTTGACGAAAGGAAGCTGATCTAGATGGGTGGCATCCTGGTCTACGTCCTCCACTACGAGGGCGCCTTCAACAAGAACTCGCTCGGCGCCGTCTCCGAGGGCGCGAAGCTCGCCGGCGAGCTCGGCACCACCTGCGACGCCGTCGTCGTCGGCGGCGGCGACCTCACGAACGACCTCTGCGCCACGCTCGGCAACTACGGCGCCAAGCGCGTCTTCAAGGCCGAGGGCGCCGAGGGCCTCGCGCAGCCGGTCGTCGACGTGATGGCGAAGGTGATCGACGACAACGGCCATTCGTACGCCCTCTTCGGCGGCGGCCTGCTCGGCTTCGAGATCGGCGCCGGCCTCGCCGCCCGCAAGAACGCCGGCGTGACGATGGAGGTCACGGGTGTCGTCGTCGAGAACGGCGGCCTCGTCGCCGAGCGTCCGATCCTTGGCGACTCGCAGATCTCGCGCTCGAAGTACAAGGGCGACCTTGGGATCATCATCGGCCGCATCAACGCGTTCGAGATCAAGGAGACCGGCGGCGGCGCGGCCGAGGTGGTCGACGTCGCGGTCGAGTACTCGGCCTGGTCGAACCAGGCGACGATGGTCCAGCGCGGCGAGCAGCGCGGCGCCGACGTGAACATCGAGGACGCCGACATCCTCGTCGCCGGCGGCCGCGGCCTCGGCAAGGCCGAGGGCTTCCAGATGTGCGAGGAGCTCGCGGGCGCCTTCGGCGGCGCCGTCGCCGCGACGCGCGCGGTCGTCGACGCCGGCTGGTACCCGTACGCCGCGCAGATCGGCCAGACGGGCAAGACCGTCGCGCCGAAGCTGTACCTCGCCGCCGGCATCTCCGGCGCGATCCAGCACAAGGTCGGCATGCAGGCCTCGGAGAACATCGTGGCGATCAACAAGGACGCGAACGCCCCGATCTTCGAGTTCTCCGACCTCGGCATCGTCGGCGACCTCAACAAGATCCTGCCGAAGCTCACCGAGGCCGTGAAGGCCAAGAAGGGAGCATAGGAGTCATGTCCGCCACCAGCACCGGCATCGGCAAGTCGAACGGCAAGGTCGTCCCGGCGGCGTACCCGCCGCCGGTCGACTCGCCGCAGGAGTTCATCAAGCGCGGCCTCGATCCCGAGGACGAGCTGATCGAGGTCGGCGTCGCGATCGTGGGCGGCGGCACCGCCGGCCTCGCGTGCGCCAACCGGCTGCTCCAGCTGCTGGCGGACGATCCCGACCTGATGGAGCGCCTCGGCGAGGTGCCGGTGGCGGTCATCGAGAAGGCCAAGACCTGCGGCGGCCACAACCTGTCCGGGGCGGTCATGCGCCCCGGACCGCTGCAGGAGCTGTTCCCCGAGCTGACGCGCGAGGACTGGCGCAAGGAGGGCTTCGCCTTCGGCGAGGTCGACAAGGAGGCCGTCTACATGACGCCGACCTCCAAGCTCGCCGTCCGCGTCCCGACGCCGCCTCCGTTCAAGAACCACGGCAACGAGATCGTCTCCGTCTCCGCGCTCGCGCGCTACCAGCAGCGCCAGGCGGAGGAGGGCGGCGCCTACGTGCTGACCGAGACCTCCGCGACGCAGCTGATCGTCGAGGAGGGCCGCGTCGTCGGCGTGCGCTCCGGCGACAAGGGCCGCGGCAAGGACGGCGAGCCGCTCGGCAACTTCGAGCCCGGCACCGACATCAAGGCGAAGTGCGTCGTGCTGGCGGAGGGCTGCTGGGGCCACCTGACCGGCGCCGCGATCCGCGAGTTCGACCTCGCCGACGGCCGCGAGCCGCAGGTGTGGGAGCTCGGCGTCAAGGAGGTCTGGAAGGTCCCCAAGCCGCTCGACCGCCTGATCCACACGGTCGGCCCCTGGCCGGCGAAGATCTCCGGCAGATACGGCCAGGTCGGCGGTACGTGGCTCTACCCGATGAAGGACGAGAGAACGGGCGAGCACCTCGTCTCGCTCGGCTTCGTGATCGGGCTCGAGTACGCCGACGCGACGACCTCCGCCCACGACCTGCTGCAGGCGTTCAAGCTGCACCCGCTCGTGAGAAAGATCCTCGCCGGGGGAGAACGGGTGGCGTGGGGCGCGAAGGCGCTGCCCGGCGGCGGCTACTGGTCGATGCCGAAGCTTTCGATGCCGGGCGCCGTGCTCGTCGGCGACGCCGGCGGCATGGTCGACACGGCGGCGCTGAAGGGCGTCCACCACTGCCTCAACTCCGGCAAGCTCGCGGCGGAGGCGATCTACAGAGGCCTCAAGAACGGCGAGACGTCGTTCGAGTCCTACGAGTACATGCTCGAGGACTCGGTCACGGGCAGAGAGCTCTACCAGGTGCGCAACCTGCGCCAGCCGTTCCAGAAGGGCTTCCTCAAGGGCGGTCCGCTCGTGAACCTCGCGATCGCGACGAGAGGCAAGCTGCCCCCCGGCCGCCTCGCGTGGCACCGCAACGACGAGAAGCCGATGTTCATCGGCAACACGTGGAAGCGCTATCCGAGACCGGACGGCAGATACACGTTCGACAAGCTCTCGTCGGTCTTCATCACCGGCAACGCGACGCGCGACGACGCGCCGAACCACATCCGCGTGCAGA
>Ga0070692_10000725_pt1 | contig 10685 bp, 9 predicted proteins | sample KBSK1102metaG_FD_64675 | JGI IMG/M metagenome (GOLD analysis project Ga0070692, IMG submission 64675) | Corn, switchgrass and miscanthus rhizosphere microbial communities from Kellogg Biological Station, Michigan, USA - KBS K1-10-2 metaG | ecosystem: Host-associated > Plants > Roots >...
CCCGAGCTTCATCGCCGAGCCCTTGCCGAACGCGCGGTCGATTTGTGCGAGCGCCGCTTCGAGCGCCTTCTGACGATCCATTCCGGAAACTTCCAATCCGCTTGCGATGACCTTGAGCTGCGCTGCCATGCTGTTCACCCCTTCGTCAATCGGCTTGGCGCCGATTCAGCCTCACCCTGGGACCATCCGAGCGTTGCCCCGTTGATGACAGGTTCGTACCGCATTTGTTCTGGTAGAACAAGAGGCGAACATTTAGGCGTTTTGTGAGGTTGCTTAAGCGCCTATCGTGCCAGAGCGGCCTCGATTGCCGGCGTCACCCTGTCCACCGTGTATGGCTTCTCGATGATCGGTACGGCGGCGAACTCCGGCGGCGGAGGTTCGACGTGACCGCCGGTGGCAATCACGAACGGGATTTGCTTGGCGCGCAACGCTCGGGCGACCGGCCACGACGTCTCGCCGTTCAGATTGACGTCGAGGATGGCGACGTCGAAGCCCCCCTTCTCGGCCTCGGCGACCGCGCTCTCGACGCTTTCGCAAGTGGCGTGGACGCGGTGGCCGAGAGTCTCGAGAAAGTCCTCGAGCATCATCGCGATGAGCGGCTCGTCTTCGACAACAAGGATTGAGCGCCCCGACATAGGCTGTTGGAATATCGCCCGGATTTCGCCGGGCAAGCTTTATTTCGTTTCGATCGCGCGACGAGCCGCTTCGGCAAGCTCCTGGACCGAGAATGGCTTCGGAAGGAACGCGACCTTGTCGAGGTCGATCGACTTGCGCAGCTGCTCCTCCGCATAGCCGGACATGAACAGGATCGGCAGCTCGGGCCGAGACTTGCGCGCTTCGGCCACCATTGCCGGGCCGTCCATCCCGGGCATGACCACGTCGCTGATCAGGAGCGCGATTTCTTCGCCGCGGTCGATCACTTCCAGTGCTTCCTCGCCGTTGTTGGCGGTGACCACCTTGTAGCCATGCCGGACCAGCGCCCGCTCCGCGACAGCCCTGACCATCGGCTCGTCCTCGACGAGGAGCACCGTGCCGGTCCCCCAAAGCTCGTGCACCTTTGGCTTGGCGGCGATCGTCGCCTTGCCGGTCTCGGCTTCGACCCGGTGAACAGGGAGGTAAATGACGAAGCGGGTGCCTTCGCCAATCTTGGAATCGGCGAAGATGAAGCCGCCCGATTGCTTGACGATGCCATAGACGGTCGAGAGTCCCAGCCCGGTGCCTTTGCCGACTTCCTTGGTGGTGAAGAAGGGTTCGAAAATCTTGCCGAGCACGTTGGCCGCGATCCCGCTTCCGGTATCCGTCACGGACAGCGCGCTATAGTCGGCGATCGGAAGGATGTCGGAGCCAAGCTCGGCCACCTGGTCGGCGTGGACCGCATAGGTCTGAATCGTGAGCGTCCCGCCGCCCTTTGCAGCCATCGCGTCGCGGGCGTTGACCGCGAGGTTGATGATGACCTGCTCGAGCTGTCCCGGGTCGGCGCGGACGCTGCCAGATTGCGGCCATGCTTGACGTTGAGCTTCACGGTCTCGCCGAGGAGCCGCTTCAGGAGGTGCGAAACTTCGGCGACGACATCGGTCAGCTGGAGCACCTGCGGCCGAAGGGTCTGCTGGCGCGAGAATGCGAGGAGCTGGCGGGTCAGGCCTGCAGCGCGGTTCGAGTTCGACTTGATCTGCTGGATGTCGTCGTAATCGCTGTCGCCGGGCGTGTGCCGCATCAGCATCAGGTCGCAATGGCCGATGATCGCGGTCAGGATGTTGTTGAAATCGTGCGCCACACCGCCCGCGAGCTGGCCGACCGCCTGCATCTTGGTCGCCTGCATCACCTGCCGCTTGAGCTTGGCTTCCTCGCTATTGTCTTTGAGAAGGAGGAGAACGGCGGCATCTCCGATCCCGCGAAGGCCGGCGATCGTCAGTGCGACCGGCTCCTTCGGGCTCCGCGCGAGACGCACGGCGAGGTCTCCGGACATCGCGGGCCCGCGGGCATGGCGGCGAACCGCGTCTGCGACCGGCCCCTTATCTTCCTTGACGACGAGATCGCCGGGATACACCGGCCGAGCGGCCTTGATTCCGGCTGCGGTCCGAAACGCGTCGTTCATCGTCAGGAAGCGCCCGTCGCGATCGACCAGCGCAAGGCCGATCGGCAAGATGTCCATCATGGCCTGCAAATATTGCGAGCTGGACAAGGGCAACGTGTCGGGACTGTCGAATAGGTAGAAGTTGGCCCACCCGTCGGTCCCGGGCCCGTCGAGCGGCAAGTGAATTGCCCTGAGCGACCGGCCGACCTCGCCTTCCGCGATCAGCCTGTACTGACCCTCTTCGGCTTGCTGGACCAGGTCGGCGAGGCGCAGCGGCCGGTCGCCCTCGCGGCCCCCGATCGCCCGCCTGGCGAACAAGGAATTCCAGGACACGACGATGCCGTCCGGGTCGATCAGCGCGGCGAGGAGCCCGGCTTCGGAAAGAGTCTCGCCGGGCTTGCCGCGCATGCGCGAGGAAGTCGCTGCAATCGGGTCGGTCGGCGCCGGCTTCAGGAAGCGCCACAGAAGCAAGTCGTTTCGAGCACCGACCCGCTCGACTTCTACCGCGAAGGTACCGGCTTCCGTCTCGATCCCGGTCGCGCAGCCGCCGGACTCGCGCCATGCCATTCCGCGTGCGGTCTCCAGCGCCTGGGCGGAGTCGCTGTTGGCTGGGAGCCTGGCCGGCCCTCGCGCGTCAAAGCGCTCTCGATAGACCGCGTTGGCGGCGAGCAGAGTCCCGTTCGAGTCGGTGACCACGGCCGGGTCCGGCGTGAGTCCGAGCATCGCCCCGACGAGCGAATAATCCGGGGCCGCGACGAGCTGCTGGAGGTCAGGCACGCTCGCCGGTTGTCGCTTCAGAAGCAACGCAGAGGCTGCGAGCCCAACTGCGCAAACTGCAAGGAACAGGAGCGCCGCGGTGACTGCTCCGGCGATCCACAGAAGCCCCGCGACCGTCAGCGCGGACGCGGCTGCGATTCCCGGGACGAGCCACCGCGTTGCACCGCCAATGGGCCGCGAATCCAGGAGCGGGAGCTCCTGCTGCAGCATCTACGCGCCCTCGTTCAGAGGCTTACCAGATTCGAACGCGCTGATCGGGCGCGAGGTAAAGCGACTGTCCTGGCTGCACATTGAAGGCGGAATACCACGGATCCATGTTGCGCACGACGTCCGTGCGAACCTTGCACGGCGAATGCGGATTGGTCAGCAGCTGTTGACGAAGCGCCGGCTCGCGATATTTGCACCGCCACACCTGCGCCCAGCCGAGATAGAAGCGCTGGTCCGCGCTCATGCCGTCGATCACCGGCGGCGGAGCGCCGTTCAGCGAAGCCAGATACGCGTCGTGAGCGACCGTGAGACCGGCGAGGTCGGCGACATTCTCGCCCATCGTCAGTTTGCCGTTCACGTGAAGCCCCGGAAGCGGCTCATAGGAATTGATCTGCGCTTCGTACTTGTCGAGCCGGCTCTGGAAGTTCTGGCTGTCGGCGGGGGTCCACCAATCAACCAGATTGCCGTGAAGGTCGTACTTGGCGCCCTGATCGTCGAACTGGTGGCTCATCTCGTGTCCGATGACCGCGCCGATCCCGCCGTAATTGACCGCAGCATCCGCGTTCGGATCGAAGAACGGCGGCTGAAGGATCGCGGCCGGGAAGACGATTTCGACCATCGTCGGGTTAGAATAGGCATTGATGGTCATGGGAGTCATTCCCCATTCCCACCGGCGGATCGGGCCGCCGAGCTTGCCGAGCTGATAAGCGGTTTCGAATTTCGCCGATCGCATGGCGTTGCCCAGCAAGTCGCTGCGGTCGATGGTGAGGCCGCTCATGTCGCGCCACTGGCTGGGATAACCGATCTTGGGAGCGAAGGCCGCCAGCTTGGCATGCGCCTTCGCCTTGGTGTCCGGGCTCATCCAGTCGAGCTTGTCGATCCGGCGGTGCATTGCCGCGATCAGGTTCTGGACGAGCTTGTCCGCGGCTGCCTTGGTTTCCGGAGGAAAGTATTTCGCGACGTAGAGCTTGCTTACGTCGTCGCCCATCGTTTCGACCGTGAAGTTCACCGCGCGCTTCCACCGCGGCTCCTGCTCCGGTGTTCCGGACAGCACGGTGCCGTAAAAGCTGAAGCGTTCCTGGTCGAACTTCTTGGGGAGATAGCTTGCGTAGGAATCGAGCGAGCGAACCAGCAACTGGTCGCGAAGCACCGACACCGGCGCGCTGCCGATCAGCGAGTTGATTCCCTTGAACGCGCTCGGCTGGAAAACGATGACGTAATCGACGTTGGCGCCTTCGTCCTTGATGTACGCCGGGAAGTCGAAGCCGGGTGCGAACTTTCGAACCTCGGCCATGGTCATCTTGTTGTACGTCTTGTTTGCGTCGCGGCTTGCAGCCTTCGTCCAGTGGACCTTCGCGATGCTGGTCTCAAAATCGAGGATAGCCTTGGCGCGGGCGCCGGCGTTGGCCTCGCCCGCGAGCGTAAGCACGTTCGTCAGATGCTCGAGATATTTGGCGCGCGTTTCGGACAGTTTGGGATCGGCCGACAAATAATAGTCGCGGTCGGGCATTCCGAGACCGCCCTGGATCACGTTCAGCGCATAAGCATCGGAATTCTTGCGGTCCTGGCCGATGAACATCCGGAATGGCGTATCGATGCTAAGCTCATCGGCGTCGGCATAAGCCTTTGTGAGCGCCGTCTTCGTCTTGATCGAGCGGACCTCGTTCAGCCACGGCTCGAATGGCGCTAGCCCCTTCGCTTCGACGGCGGCTTCGTCCATGAAGCTTTCGTAGGCGGCTCCGATCTTGCTGTTCGGGTTCTTCGCCTGTTCCTCGATGATCGTGTGGGTCCGCTCCTTCGACAAATCGTCGAGGACGTTGAACATTCCATAGCTTGCCTTGTCGGCGGGTATCTGGGTGTTCTTGACCCAGGTGCCGTTGGCATAGTCGAAGAAATCGTTGCCGGGCGTAACCGAGCGATCCATTCCGGCCGCGTCGAACCCGAAGGCGCCATATTGCGGCTTGGGGGCCGATGCGGCAGGCGCCGGCGCGACCGCAGCAGGCACCAGCGCTGCCTCGGGCGGCGGCGGAAGCGGCGCGGATCGGGTGGCGCAGCCGCCGAGAATCGTTCCGGCTGCAAGGACGGCAAGCAAAGTGCGCATACGTCTAAACTCCCCACGAGAATCAACGACATATAAGAGGACGCGACAAACGCCGTCAAAGTCGCTTGCAGAAAGTGCGCGCCGGAACGCAGAAGAGCGAATGGCCGTAACTTCCGCCCGTGACATCGTCCTCGACCCCGACTGGCTTCCGCATACGTTCGATGTGGAAGGGGTGAATTTGACCTTCGTCCATGTCCCGGACGCGGCTCGCGGCGAGCTGATGTTTCTGTCCGACGAGCATTTCGCAGGCGATTTCGAGAAAGTCACGATCCCGGCGGCTGCGGTCGCGGCGGAGATCGGCGAGGCTTCTCGCGCACCGATTCATTTCATTTTTCACACCGGTTTCTGCGGCTCGACTCTTCTTGCCGGCGCGCTCGACTTGCCTGGGACGAGAGTCCTCAAGGAGCCCGATGTCCTCATCAACCTCGCCAACCGGATGATCCGGAGCGACGACCAGGCGAACCGGCAGAGGCTCGAGCTTGTCCTTCGCCTTCTGCAGCGGCCGGGCGCGCCCGGCGAACCGGTGATCGTCAAGCCGACCAACTTTGCCAATCGTCTGCTCGAGAACGTACTTGCCCGGCGGCCGCAGTCCAAGACGGTGCTGCTCTATTCGGACGTCGAAACCTTCCTCCGCTCGCTGCTCAAGCGCGGCATGTTCGGACGAATTTTCGGCCGCAAGCTGCTCGCTCAGATCCGAAGCTGGAGTCCCCTCGATTTCGGCTACGGGCCTGACGAACTGCTCCAGCTCACCGATGTTCAGGCGGCCGCCCTGGCCTGGCTAATGCAGGTCCACCATTTCGATGCGATCGCCCGGGCCTTTGGCGATCGGGTGATGCTTCTCGACTCGCCAACGTTCTTCGGCGATCCGGCCTCTGCGATCGGCACGGCCCAGGCGCTGTTCGGGCTCGAACTCGATCCGCGCGAGATCGAAGCCATCGCCTCCGGACCGGTCTTCTCGAAGCACAGCAAATTCGCGGACCGCGCCTACAGTCGCGCGGCCCGGGAGAAGGAGCACCAGGCTGCGAACACTGCTTATTCGGAAGAACTGGAGATGGTGGGGCAGTGGATCAAAGCCGTTGCAAGCCAGGTCGGAGCGCCGCTCAAGCCCGGCTCATGACCCTGCCCGATCCCTTCGGCGGCGGCGGAGCTTGCTTGCGAGCCACATTCGCCAGACGATTGCGGTGAGGAAATAGCCGATAACGACTGCGGCAAGAGCGATCGTCAGGATTCCCAGAGCGATCGGACCAGACGCCTCGCGCGCCCAGAAAAGAAGATGGGCAAGCTCGCCGGAGGCTTGCTGCGCGACCGCCGGGCTGAGGACAGCGGAATCGGCATGAAGCTCCCACATGCCGGTGCGGTAGGCGGCATAATACATCAGCGGGATCGTGATCGGGTTGATCAGCAAAGTGAACGCGGCGGCAATCGCGACGTTCGCGCGCAGTGGCACGGCCAGAAGCGCCGCGATAATCATGTGCATGAACGGAAGGACGATCCCGACTCCAAGGCCGATCGCCACGCCCCGAGGGACCGAGCGGCGGTGCATCCGCCACAGTTCGGGCTTCGACAGATGGCGAGCGAACGGACGAAGGAAACGATTCTCCTGAATCGTATCGCGCGTCGGAACGTGGCGCATGATCCAGGCCGGTGCGTGCATCATCCGGCTCAGGCGCTCCGCCGGAGCAGCCGCTGTTGCTCCCGCTTCCAGTCGCGTTCCTTCACCGTCGCTCTTTTGTCGTGCACTTTCTTTCCCCGGGCGAGAGCAAGCTCGACCTTCGCTCGCCCGCGCCCGTTGAAATAGATGGAAAGCGGCACGATCGTTAGCCCCTGCCGTGTGATTGCGCCGTTCAATTTCGCGATCTCGCGCTTGCTGAGAAGCAATTTGCGCTGGCGGCGGGGCTGGTGGTTGAGACGGTTACCGTGGCTGTATTCGGGAATATGGCTGTTGATCAGCCAGATTTCGTCCCCATCCACCGTCGCATAGCTCTCCGCGATCGAGCCCTCGCCGTGGCGAAGCGACTTCACCTCGGTTCCAACCAGAGCGATTCCAGCCTCGAACTTGTCCTCGATGAAATAGTCGAAGCGCGCCCGCCGGTTCTCGGCGACGACCTTCGCTTTGTCGAATGGCGGTGGAAGCGGTTTGGCCATGACGCTTAGATAAGCCCTGCGTGCTCCAATGCAGCATCCACGATGCGCTTCGATGAATCCGACGCTTCGACGATTGGCAGGCGTACCTCGGCCGGGAAGCCTTTGCGGACTCGCGAGAGCGCATATTTCGTCGGCGCGGGCGATGCGTCGCTGAACAGCGCTGCGTGCAAGGGGAAGAGCTTGTCCTGCAGATCAAGCGCGTCGTCCCAGCGGCCCTCGCGCATCGCGGTCTGGAAATCCGAGCAAAGCCTGGGCGCGACATTGGCGCTGACCGAAACACAGCCCACCCCGCCCATCGCGCTGAAGCCGAGCGCCATATCGTCATTGCCGGACAGCTGGCAGAAATCCTTGCCGCAGGCGATCCGTTGAGCGGAGACCCGGGCGAGATTCCCGGTCGCGTCCTTCACGGCGACGATTTTCGGATGCTTCGAAATTTGGCCCAGAACTTCGACGGAAATGTCGGCCACCGTCCGAGAGGGCACGTTGTAAACTACGATCGGGATCGGCGAAGCTTCGGCAATGGCGGTGAAATGCGCGGCGATGCCCGCCTGACTCGGCTTGTTGTAATAAGGAACGACGACGAGCGCGGCATCGGCGCCGAGGTCGGCGGCTGCGCGCGTCCGCTCGATTGATGCTTCGGTATTGTAGGTCCCGGTTCCGGCGATCACCGGCACGCGGCCGTTGGCCACGCGGACGACTGTGGCGATCACTTTCCGGTGCTCGTCGGCGTTCAGGGTCGCGACTTCGCCCGTCGTTCCGCAAGGCACCAGCCCGTTCGTGCCTTGCTCGATCTGCCATTCGACGAATGCCGAAAGTGAGTCTTCATCGACACAGTTACCCGAAAAAGGGGTGACCAGTGCTGGCATCGAACCGAAAAACATCGATTTTTCCTTCACTTGGGAGTCGTCGAGGGGTTACAAGGCCCGTTCCATTCAGCGCCTGATAAGGAGACGGCCCGCATAATGTCCAGCATGGGTAAAAGGGCGTTTTTCATTCCGATCATGCTGGCGCTGACCGCCTCGGCTTCCGCGGTCCTGCCGTCAATCAGCTTTCCCGACGCGGGCGTGGCCTCGGCGCAAAGCTCGAGCATCAACAGCTCGATCGCGCAATGGCGTCAGCTGCGGCAGGGCGGGAATTACAGCTTCGCGCAATATGCGGGCTTCCTGAACTACAACCATGACTGGCCGGGCGAATCGAAGATGCGCCGCGATGCCGAGAAGGCGATGCGCCCGGGGGAGAATGCGGCGCTCGTGCTCGGCTTTTACGCTCAGGAGAAGCCGCAAAGCGCAAGCGGCTGGACGCGCTATTCCGACGCGCTGAGCTCCACTGGTCGGGGAACCGAAGCCGTCGAGGCGGCGAGGCACGCCTGGACGTCAAGCGACCTCAGCGCAGCGGATGAGGCCTATATCCTCGGGCGATTCGGGGGCTACCTGACCGCGCAGGACCACAATGCCCGCGTGGACACCCTCCTGTTCAACAAGGACCCGGCCGACGCGGCTCGGCTTCTGCAATGGACGACGCCCGACCGGCGCGCGGCCTTCGCGGCGCGGATCGCGATGCAACAGCGCTCGCCCGATGCCGAAACTCTGTACCGCGCGGCGGCGCATCGGATCAGCGCCGATTCCGGCTTGTTGATGGGCCGGCTTCGCTATCTTCGCGACGGTGGCAACGACAATATGGCGCGTTCGCTAGCAGCGCAGCCGCATCATTTCACCGAGAAGCCCGCCGATCCGGAGCGCTGGTACGAGATGCTGCTTCTGCTCGCCAACGGAGCGGTCGAGGACCGGCAGTGGAACAGCGCCTACAATATCGCTCGCCAGCTCGACGATGCGTTCCCGCAAGGGACGCAGATTTCGGACCAGGCGTACGGAGTTCGCGACAATTACACGAGCCTCGCGTGGCTTGCCGGGCGGGTTGCGCTCGACCGGCTGAACAAGCCCGGCAACGCGGTCGCGATGTTCTATCGCTACGCCTACGGGGGCAAGTCGCTTCAGGTCGCGTCCAAAGGCTTTTACTGGGCTGGCCGGGCGTCGCTCGCCGCGGGCCGCGCCGCCGACGCAAGTGCCTATTTCCAGCGGGCAGCGCTATCTCCCGACCTGTTTTACGGGCAGCTCGCGCTAGAGCGGCTGGGCCGGCCAGTCCCAGCGCCGCGATATCCGGCGGCGGTCGCGGCGACCGACCCCGAACGGGCAGCGTTCAACCAGAATCGGCTGGTGCAGGCGACCCGGACAATGGCCTATTACGGCAATGAGCCCGAGCGGATGCAGTTCGTCCGGGCGCTCGCCGAATCGCTGAAGACCGACAAGGACCGAACCCTTGCGCTGGAAGTGGCGCGCCAGCTCGACCGGCGCGATCTAGCCGTCTGGCTGACCCGCGCGGCGCGCAACGACGGCGACGAGTTCTATGTCCGCGATGCTTACCCGACGCTTCGCTCGACCCCGCGCACCAGCTGGGCGCTGGCCAACGGAATCACGAGGCAGGAAAGCTCGTTCGACCAGAATGCCGTGAGCTGGGCCGGCGCTCGCGGAATGATGCAGCTGATGCCCGGAACGGCTCGGGAGCAGGCCGGCAAGCTTGGAGTCGGTTACGACAGCAGTCGCCTTCACGATCCCGAGTATAACGTGATGCTTGGCTCTGCTTACTTTCAGCGGATGCTCAACACCTGGGACGGAAGCGTTCCGCTGGCTGTTGCGAGCTATAACGCGGGCTCCGGCAACGTTCGCAAGTGGATCAACGCTTATGGCGATCCGCGGTCGGGCCGGGTCGACATGGTGGGCTGGATCGAGGCGATCCCGTTCACCGAGACCCGCGGCTACGTCCAGCGCGTGATTGAGAACAGCGTCGTCTACGACAGCATCAACCCGCAACAGCCGCAGCGCACCGCACTCCACGTTTCCCGCTATCTCGGGAAGGGCTCGCCGGGCTAAGCCGCCCGGATGGCCGACAAGCCGCGATTCATCACGCCTGACGGATTCCGCCGGCTGAAGGCGGAATATGCCGAGCTGTTCGGAATCGAGCGGCCCAAGATCGTCGAGGTTGTGTCCTGGGCCGCCTCGCTCGGCGACCGCTCGGAAAACGCGGATTACCTCTACGGCAAGAAGCGCCTTCGCGAGATCGACCGGCGGCTGGCGCACCTGGCGCGCGTGATGAAGGCGGCGAAAGTCGTCGATCCCTCGGAGCAGCCCACCCGCAACCAGGTGCGGTTCGGAGCGACAGTTGAGATAGCAGACGAGAACGACAACCGCCGGACTCTGACGATCGTCGGCGACGACGAGACGGATGCATCATCAGGGCGGATCGGCTGGAGCGCCCCTCTCGCCCGCGCCTTCATCGGAGCGAAGGTCGGCGACGAACGCCTCGTTCGCCTCCCCGGCGGGGAGA
>Ga0070692_10000732_pt1 | contig 10654 bp, 10 predicted proteins | sample KBSK1102metaG_FD_64675 | JGI IMG/M metagenome (GOLD analysis project Ga0070692, IMG submission 64675) | Corn, switchgrass and miscanthus rhizosphere microbial communities from Kellogg Biological Station, Michigan, USA - KBS K1-10-2 metaG | ecosystem: Host-associated > Plants > Roots >...
ACGAGCACGGCGGCCGCGGCGACGAACACGATGACCGCCGCGAACGCGTCGGGCAGGGCGAGTGGCCGCGGTTGCACCTCGGTCGTCCGGTTGTCCACCGGGCCAGGATCCCGGACCGGGCTGTGCCCCGCGCTGCGGGACTACTGGCAGCGGGGGGAGGACGGGCCGTAGCGCTCCAGCCGGATCCGGGACCGGTCGTAGCCGGCGCCGGCCAGCAGCGCCGCCGCGGTCTCCACGAACCCGGACGAGCCGCACGCGTACGCCGCGCCGCCGTCGAAGGCGACCGCCGCGATGTCCGCGGCGGTGATCCGGCCGGCCGGGCGCGGGTAACCGTCCGGCGTGCGGCGGGTGAAGACGACGGTGGTCTCCTCGCCGAGCTCGTCGGCGAAGATCAGCTCCGCCGGCGAGCGGACCGAGAACAGCAGCCGCGCCGGCACGTCCGGCCGGGACAGCCGGCGCGAGCGCAGCATCGCCATCACCGGCGCCACCCCGGACCCGCCGGCCACCAGCAGCAGCGGGCTCTCCCCGCGCCAGGCGAAGTAGCCACCGATGGGGCCGCGCAGCTCGACCTGGTCGCCCGGGACCAGATCCTCGGTGAGGTACGGCGAGACCTCGCCGTCGGGCAGCCGGTCGACGGTGAGCTCGACCACGCCGGTGTCCTCCGGCGGCGAGCTGACCGAGTACGACCGGCTGGCGCGGTAGCCGTCCTCGGCGGTCAGCCGGACCACGTAGTGCTGGCCCGGCAGGTGCGCGCGCCACTCCGGCACCTTCAGCCGCAGCGTGACGACGTGCGCGTTCTCCGGCCGGATCGCCTCCACCGTCGCCCACTGCCAGGGCCCGGGGGCCGGCGCCTGCGCCGGCGCGTCCCCGATCACGCCGGACCGCCCGGCAGGACCAGGTACCCGGCCGCCACCCGGACCGCCCCGCTCCCGCTCGGCGCCGACACACCGGACCGAGGCCGGGGGGTTCCGGGGGCGTGCCTCCGGATGTCAGTCACCCTGGTACCGCTGCTCACGCCACGGGTCGCCGCGGTCGTGGTAGCCGCGTACCTCCCAGAAGCCCGGCTCGTCGTGGTCGAGCAGCGTGATCGACTCGATCCACTTGGCGCTCTTCCAGAAGTACAGGTGCGGGACGATCATCCGCACCGGGCCGCCGTGCTCGATCGGCAGCGGCCGCCCCTCGTGCTCCCAGACGATCCACGCCTTGCCGCCGGTGATGTCGTCGATCGGCAGGTTCGTGGTGTAGCCGGTCGTGCTGGTGGCCACCGCGAACGTCGCCTCCGGCCGCGGCCGGACCGCTTCCAGCAGCGTGTCCACCGAGATCCCGGTGAACGACGTGTCCAGCTTCGACCAGGTGGTCACGCAGTGGATGTCGCCGCGGTAGACCGAGCCGGGCAGCTGCTGGACCTCCTTCCAGGTCCACGTCAGCGGCGTCTCGACCCGCCCGTGGACGGTGATCGTCCACGAGTCGAGGTCGACCCGCGGGGTCAGCTCGGCCGTGAGGACCGGCCAGTCTGCGCCCACGTCGTACTGTCCTGGGGGAAGGCGGCCGGGCTCGGCGATCCGGCGCCGCCCGGCGAAGCCCCGCGAAACTCGCACGGGCTGAATCTACCCGGACGCGACGGCGGGCGGGCGGTCGCGCAGCACCCGGCGCACTCCCGCGGCCAGCAGCAGGCCGCCGACCGGGGCGACGAGCGCGCCCGCGATCAGCAGCCCGAGCCCGAGCCGGCGCAGGAACGGCGCCCGCACCGACAGCGCGGCGGTCACGTCCACCCCGGCGCCCGCGTCCGCGTTCATGATCACCAGCCGCTGGCCGCCGTCGCGGACCGGCACGTCGATGGTCTGCTCGCCGGCGCCGGACGCGCTGACCGTCCACCTGGGACCGTCGGCCGGTGGAGCCGGCGCCCCGGTGCCGTCGCTGGGCACGAGCGTGGCCCGCAGCGGCGACAGCCGGACCTCGATCAGCTCGTCGTACGCGGTGCCGGCGAGGTAGCGGTCGACGTCCGCGGCCGGCGCGACGCCGACGAACACCGGGCCGCCCCGGTCGGAGCGGACCCGGACCCGGACGGTCGCGTCGAGCCCGCCACCGCCGAGCCCGGCCGCCTGGGTCACCAGCGCGTACCGGTCGGTGGACAGGGCGGACTCGGCGCCGCCGAAGGTGGTGTCCCGGCCGGTGAGCAGCAGCAGGACGACGCCGGTCGCCGCGAGGGCGAGCCCGAGCAGCGCGCCGACGGCGCCGAGGGCCACCAGCAGCACCCGTCCGGCCACACCACGCTCCGCCCACGCCTCGTCGGGACGGCCGCCGGGACCGCCGGCGCCGTTGCCCGACGACCCTAGTGCGGTCCTCGCCAGGCCGGATCCGTCCGATTAGTTGTGGCCCCCCGAGGGCAGGCCTAGGGTCGGCGCGGGCCGGCGGTGGCCCGCATCCAGACTCGACGAGGGAGGCTGCGCCGATGGCGTTGGACGACGACGACATGATGACGTCCGGACCGGGTGGCGAGGGTCCGGCGGACGGGGGCGCATCCGGCACGCCCGGCGTCCACGACGGCGGCGCCGACGGCGGTGCCGACGGCGGAGCGGACTCCGGTGCCGGTGGCCCGGCCGACTCGGGCGCGGCCGACGGGACCGCCGGCATGCAGGACGGCGGCGCGGACGGCGGTGCCGACGGTGGCGCCGACAGCGGCGCCGAGGGCCCGGCCGATTCGGGCGCGGCCGACGGGGTCGCCGGCATGCGGGACGGCGGCGCTGACGGCGGGGCCGGCGGCAGTGCGGACGGCGGCGCCTTCAGCAGCGGCTCCGAGGGTCCGGCCGACGCGGGCGCCGGTGGTGGGACGTACGGCGTGCAGGACGGCGGTGCCGACGGCGGCGCCGGCGGCATGGACGCCGACGGCGGGGCCGATGGTGGGGCCGACCGCGGGGCGGGCGGGGGTTCCTCCTGAGCGCGGAGCAGATCGCGGCGGCGCCGGGCGGGTCCGCACAGGACCGCCCGGCGCTGCGCCGTTGCATCGGCGTCGACCCGGCCGAGTTCGCCGCGTCGTACTGGGCGACCCGGCCGCTGCTCACCCCGGGCGCCGGTGACTTCGGTGACCTGTTCAGCCTGGCCGCGGTGGACGAGCTGACCTCGACCCGCGGCCTGCGTACCCCCTTCCTGCGGGTGGCCAAGGACGGCAAGGTCGTCGAGCCGGCGCGGTTCACCCGCGGCGGCGGCGCCGGTGCCGAGATCGCCGACCAGGTCGCCGACGACCGGCTGGCCGAGCTGTTCGTCGACGGCTCGACGCTGGTGCTGCAGGGACTGCACCGGACCTGGCCGCCGCTGGTCGGGTTCGGCGGCCGGCTCGCGGTCGAGCTCGGGCACCCGGTGCAGATCAACGCGTACGTGACACCCCCGCAGAACAAGGGATTCTCGGCCCACTTCGACGTGCACGACGTGTTCGTGCTGCAGGTGGCGGGGGAGAAGCGGTGGACCATCCACGCGCCGGTGCACCCGGCGCCGCTGCGGGACCAGGAATGGACCCGCTACCGCCCGGCGGTCCAGCGGCAGGCCGAGGGCGAGCCGGCGATCGACACGGTGCTCCGCCCGGGTGACGCGCTCTACCTGCCCCGCGGCTGGCTGCATGCGGCCGAGGCGCTCGGCGACGTGTCCGTGCACCTGACCGTCGGCATCCACTCGGTGACGCGGTACGCGCTGGTCGAGGCGCTGGTCGCGCTGGCCGCCGAGGAGCCGGAGCTGCGCACCTCGCTGCCGCTCGGCGTCGACGTGGCCGACCCGGACGCGATCGGCGCCGACCTGGCCGCGACCGTCGAGGCACTGGCCGGCTGGCTCGGCAAGGCCGACCCGGCACAGGTCGCCGACCGGCTGCGCCGTCGCGTGTGGACACAGACCCGGCCGGAGCCGATCGGGCCGCTGGCCCAGGCCGCGGCGGCCCGGTCGGTGACCGGCGCGACCGCCGTGCGGGTCCGCGCCGGGCTGCGGCACCGGCTGCGGCCCGCCGACGGCGAGTCGGTCGTGCTGGAGCTGCCCGACCGCACGCTCACGCTGCCGGCCGCGACCGCCGACGCGCTCCGCGCGCTGCTGTCCGGACAGGTGCGGTCGGCCGGACAGCTGCCCGGGCTGGATCCGGCCGACGGGCGCACGCTGGTCGCCCGGCTGCTGCGCGAGTCGATCGTGGTGCCGGCGGAGGCATGACGGCCGGGCCCGGCGGCCCGCTGCGGACGGGCGATCCGCTGGAGCGGCTGGTGGCCGGCCGGGCCGGGGTGCCGGACCGGTGCGCTCCGGCGGCCGAGCGGCGCGGCGACGTCCGGTTCGGCACCGCGTCGCCGATCCCGCGCTGGCTGCTGATCGAGCAGCCCGGCGGCTGGGGTCCGGCGGCGCTGCTCGACTCGGCGCTGGACCGCGCGGTCGGCACCGAGCTGATCCGCCGCTGGGAGCGCGGGGCCGGCATCCGCGTGCTGCTGATCCGCCGTCCGGGCCGGTCCGCCGCGCCGGCCGGCAAGGCCTGGGCCGTGGTCGACTCCCGGGCCGGCCGGGAGCGGGTCGGCTGGGGCCGCTGGACCGACCCGGCCGAGCTGCTCGACCTGCCGGTCGGCGCGACCGCGGGGGAGCCGGGTGGCCCGCTCTACCTGGTCTGCGCGCACGGCCGGCACGACCCGTGCTGCGCGATCCGCGGCCGGCCGGTCGCCGAGGCGCTGGCGGCGGCCCGGCCCGGTGCGGTGTGGGAGTGCTCGCACGTCGGCGGCGACCGGTTCGCCGCGAACCTGGTCGCGCTGCCGCACGGCTTCTTCTACGCGCACGTCGGCACCGGCACCGCGGTGGAGGTCGCGGCCGCGTACGAGCGTGGCGAGGTGCGTCCGGACCTGCTGCGCGGCCGGTCGGCGTTCGCCCCGCCGGCCCAGGCCGCCCAGCACTACGCCCGGCTGGAGCTGGCCGAGCATGCGGTGGACGCGCTGCGCCCGCTGGGCATGGCCCGCCTCTCCGAGCACGCCTGGCGGGTCCGGCTGACTAGTCCGCCGGGAGCGCTGCTGGTCACCGTCCGGGCCGGGCTGGCCCCGCCGGTGCGGCTGACCTGCGCATCCACCCGGGCCGAGCGCCCGCGGGCCTGGGAGCTGGTCGGCATCGAACCCGGCTGATCCAGGCTGATCCCGGCTGATCCACGCTAGGCCGGCGGGTCGCGGGTCAGCAGCCGTTCCTCGTGGTCCAGCTCCCGCTGCAGGCCGCGCAGGTCGGCGTCGCGCAGCTGGCCGGAGTCGCGCCGGCGCAGCAGCTCGCGCCGTTCCGCCTCGAGCAGCGCCCGGCGCAGCTCGGCCACCGCCGCCGCCGGCCGGACGCCGTCCTCCTCGCCGACGTCGGTCCGGTCCAGCAGCCGCAGCCGCTCCTTGCGCCGGCGCAGCCGCCGCTCGGAGTCCTCCCGCACCCGTTGGACCACGTCCGCGTCGAACCCGTCGTCGGCCATCTCGTCGAGCTGCCGGAGTGCGGCCTCGGTCGCCGCCACCCTGGCCTCGCCGCGGGCCCGCAACCGGCCGGCCCGGTCGTCGCGCAGCCCGAGCAGCCGCAGCACCGGCCCGAACGTCAGCCCCTGACCGACCAGCGTCACCAGCACGACCAGGTACGCGCAGAGCAGCAGCAGCTCCCGCCCGGGCAGCGGCTTGTCGCCGTCCACCGTCAGCGGCAGCGCGAACGCGGCCGCGAGCGTGATCACGCCGCGGGTGCCGGCCCAGCTCAGCGCGACCAGCTCGCGGCCGCCGAGAGTGGCCGAGTTCTCGCCGAGCAGCCGGCCGGGCAGGTGCACCATCAGGTAGAGCCAGACCGGCCGGACCAGCAGCACGGCGGCCAGGGTGAGCACGCAGGCCAGCACGGTGTGAGTGGGGTCGACGTCGTCCAGGCCGCCGAGCACGACCGGCACCTGCTGCCCGATGAGCAGGAAGACCAGGCCCTCCAGCAGCAGCGCGACCAGCCGCCAGACGCTCAGCGCCTGCAGCCGGGTGGCCGCCGAGATGACCGTCGGTGAGGAGTAGCTGATCCACAGGCCGGCGACGACGACCGCGAGCACGCCGGAGGCGCCTATCTGGGCGGCCAGCAGGTATGCCCCGAACGGCGTGGCCAGCGACATCGCGGTCTCCAGCAGCGGGTCGTCCAGCCGCCGGTAGAGCTGCCGGGCCAGCCAGGCGACGGCCAGCCCGGTCACGACGCCACCCAGCGCGGCCAGTGCGAACTGGCCGGAGGCGTGCAGCAGGGAGAACCCGGCACCGGTCGCCGCGGCCACCGCGACCTGGTACATCGTCAGCGCGGTCGCGTCGTTGAGCAGCCCCTCGCCCTCGACCAGCGTGAGCAGCCGCGGCGGCAGCCCGGCCCGGCGGGCCACCGCGAGCGCGGCGATCGGGTCCGGTGGCGCCACCGCCGCACCCAGCGCCAGCGCGACCGCGATCGGGACCACCGGCACCACCGCTTCCAGCACCCCGCCCACGGCGAACGCCGTAGCCAGCACCAGCCCGACCGACAGCGAGGCGATCGGCCGGCGGTTGGCCCTGATGTCGACCAGGCTGGCCTCGATCGCCGCCGCGTAGAGCAGCGGCGGGATCACCACGAAGAACACCACGTCGGGGTCGAGCTCGACGTTGCGGCCGGGCAGCAGCGCGTACCCGAGACCGGCGAGCACCAGCACGACCGGCACCGGCACGTTGAACCGGCGCGCCAGCAGCGAGCCGGCCACGACGACGGCCACGGCGGCGAGGACGAAGCCCACTTGCTGCTCGATCACGAGGTCGCTGTTCCCTGCTGCTGACGGAGTAGGGCTGGCCCCACCCGCTGGGCTGATGCTGGCCACCGCGAGGGGTTCCGGGGGAACCCCTACCCGGTTCGGGGGCGGTCCCCGATGTATCGCAGCGGCCGGATCGCGATCGTACGAAGCATGGTCCTCCTCGCGCCCGCACCGGTCCGGGTCCCGCCGGCCAGCTCGATCGAGCCGGCCCCGCGGACGGTTCCGGCTCGCCCGGCGCGCCGGATCCAGCCGCGTCACGTCGGCCGGCTGGCCGGCGCCGTCGTGCTCGCCGCTGCGCTGACCACGCTGGCGCTGCAGCTGCGCGACGCCGAGCTCGGTGCGGCGTTCGCGGCCGTGGACCCGACCATGCTAGCCGTCGGGATGGGCTGGTTCGCGCTGTCGCTGGTGGCCGCCGCCTACACGGTGACCGGGTTCTCCCCGCTGCCGCTGCGGCTGTCCACCACCGTGCTGGCCCAGCTCGCCGTCGGCGGGCTGCGGCTGCTGGTGCCGTCGGCGGCCGGGATGCCCGCGGTCATCGGTCGCTACCTGCACCGCTCGGGTGCCTCGGTCGCGGACGCGGCCGCCACGGTCGCCGCCGGGCAGGCCGCGCAGCTGGTCGCGACCGCGGCGGTGGTGGCCGCGCTCGGCGCCGGCTCGGGCACCGGGATCGCCCGCCCGGACGGCCGGACCACGCTGGTCGCCGTTGCAATCGTCGCCGGTCTGGTGCTGGTGGGCCTGATCGGTGCCCGGTGCAGCAGCCGGGTCAGGGCCGGGATCGCCGCCACCTGGCGCGGCCAGGTCGCGCTGGTGCGGCACGCCCGGGAGAACCCGGCCAAGGTCGGGCTGGGCGTGCTGGCCTCCGGCGCGCTCACGCTGTTCCACGTGCTGGCCTTCGCCGCCTGCGTGTCGGCGGCCGGCGGGTCGCTGCCGCTGGTCACGCTGGCCGCGGTCTACCTGGGCGCGGCCACCGCCGGCTCGCTGGTGCCGGCGCCGGGCGGGATCGGCCCGGTGGAGGCGGCGCTGGTGGCCGGTCTGACCGCGGCCGGGATGCCGCTGCCGGCGGCCACCGCGGCGGCGCTGCTGTCCCGGCTGGTCTCGGTCTGGCTGCCGGCCCTGCCCGGGCTGGCCGCGGCGGGCGTGCTGCGCCGACGCGCGCTGCTCTGAGCGGGCGCGCTGCGCCGGCGCGCGCTGCTCTGAGCGGGCGTGCCGGCGCTCAGGTGCCGTCGGTGACCAGGATCACCGTGGAGCCGGCGCGGACCACCGACCCGGGCGTGGGCCGCTGCGCGACGATCCGCCGGTCGTCCCGCTCCGGGTCGAGCACGCCGCCGATCACCTGGACCCGGAAGCCGACCGCCCGCAGCACGGTGCTGGCCTGCTGCACCTTCAGCCCGACCACACCCGGCACCGCGACGAGCGTGCCGACCGGGACGGCCAGGGTCGGGTGCGGCACCGGACGGATGGTCGGCGCCGGCCGCTGCGTCGGCACGGTCCGGGTCGGGGCGCGCGTGGCCGGCGCCCGCACCGGGCCGGCCGTGGTCGGCGCCGCCGTCGTCGGCGGCGCGGTCGGGGCCGGCGGCGTGCTGGCCTCCGGCGCCGTGCTCGGTGCCGCGCTCGTCACCGCGGCCGGGCTCGGCGTGCCGGCCGCGTCGACCGTCCGGCCGCGGTCGGCCAGCGAGGCGACCAGCCAGAACACCCCGCCCACCGCCACCAGGGCGACCAGGACCAGGCCAGCGAGCACGAGGCCCAGCGGCCGCCGTGGCGGTGGTGGGGCTGCCTGCTGTCCGGGCAGCAGACCGAATTCGTCGTCCACCGGCACTCCCTCGACAGGTCGGCGAGGACGATAGCCCACCCGGCCGCCGTCCGGGACCCTTCCGGGCACCGGGGACGGACCGGGACAAGATCACCGCAAGGCCAGGTACGGCGCCAGCAGCAGCAGGACCACGACCAGGACGGTGCGCAGCGTCCGGGTCGGCAGCGCCCGGGCGATCCGCCAGCCGACCACCACGCCGAGCAGCACGGGCAGCCCGATCAGCAGGACGAGCGCCCAGTCCACGCTGCCGTGCACCGCGTACCCGATGGTGCCGACGGTGGCGATGACGATCGACTGCACCTGCGCGGCGGCCAGCGCGGCCAGCACCTCGACCCCGAGCGCGAGCAGCAGCGGCACGCTCAGCATCGGCCCGCCCAGCCCGAGCAGGCCGCTGACCACGCTCACCCCGGCCCCGACCGCGACGACCACGGCCGTCCGGGGGTGCCGGGTGCGGGCCAGGCCGGCGGTCGCCTCCTGCCGGCCGCGCTGCCACACCAGCACCGCGACCACCACCGCGAACACGCCGAGCAGCACCCCGAACAGCCGCTTCGACACGTGCGTGTTGCCCAGCACCCCGAGCGGCGTGCCGACCACGGCGGCCGCCGCCAGCAGCACCGCCGTACGGCGGGTCGCCGGCTCCCGCAGGTGGCCGGAGGAGGCGAAGGCGACCGTGCCGGCCACCCCGGCCCCGATGTTCGTCGCGATCGCGGTGCCGGCCACCGCCGCCGGCGACAGCGGGGTCAGCGCGAACAGCCCGATCGTGGGCAGGACGCCGCCCGGGCCGACCGCGCTGATGCCTATGCCGCCGACCAGACCGATCACGGCCAGCGCCGCCAGCACACCCGTCGACAGACCGCTCACGTGCTCACCTTAGGAATGACGGAATGACCACCGCCGGGGCGGTCTTGTCCCCGGATGGACTCATCGGCGTAGCGCGGGAGAGACGTGACCGGCGAAGCGACCAGCAGGCCGGCGGCCGGCCGGCCCAGGAGCGGCGGCGTCGGCCTGCGCTCGGAGCGCGGGCCGATCCTCGGCGCGGTCATGCTGGCCACCGGCCTCATCGCGGTCGACTCGACGATCATCGCCACCGCGGTGCCGTCGATCGTCCGCGACATCGGCGGGTTCGCCCAGTTCCCCTGGCTGTTCTCGATCTACCTGCTGGCCCAGGCGGTCTCCGTACCGGTGTACGGCAAGCTCGCCGACCTGTTCGGGCGCAAGCCGGTGATCCTGTTCGGGATCGGCCTGTTCCTGCTCGGCTCGGTGCTCTGCGGGGCCGCCTGGAGCATGGGCGCCCTGATCGGCTCGCGGGCCCTGCAGGGACTCGGCGCCGGCGCGATCGCCCCGGTCGCGATCACCATCGTCGGCGACATCTACTCGACCGCGGAGCGGGCCAAGGCCCAGGGCTACATCGCCAGCGTCTGGGGGATCGCCGCGGTCGTCGGTCCGACGCTCGGCGGCCTGCTGTCCGAGTACGCATCCTGGCGGTGGATCTTCTTCGTCAACATCCCGCTGTGCCTGCTGGCCGCGGCCATGCTCGGCCGCAACTTCCATGAGCAGGTCGAGCGGAGCAGGCCGCGCATCGACTACCGCGGCGCGACCCTGCTCACCGGCGGGTTGGCGCTGGTGATCCTGGGCGTGCTCGAGGGCGGTCAGGCCTGGGCCTGGCACTCACCGCAGAGCATCGCGATCTTCTCGGCCGGCGCGCTGCTGCTGGTCGGTTTCGGGATGGTCGAGCGGACCGCGATCGAGCCGGTGCTGCCGCTGTGGGTGTTCCGCCGCCGGCTGCTGGTCGCCAGCAGCCTCATCGCGGCCGGGGTCGGCGCGATCGTGCTCGGGCTCACCTCGTACGTGCCGACGTACGTGCAGGAGGTGCTCGGGCGCGGGCCGGTGGTCGCCGGGTTCGCGCTGGCAACGCTGTCGATGGGCTGGCCGATCTCCGCATCCCAGGCCGGCAAGGTCTACCTGCGCATCGGCTTCCGCAACTGCGCGCTGATCGGCACCTCGATCACGGTGGCCGGCACCGCGCTGCTGCTGCTGTTCGGCGAGCACACCAGCGTCTGGCAGGTCGCCGCGACCTGCCTGGTGATCGG
>Ga0070692_10000740_pt1 | contig 10634 bp, 11 predicted proteins | sample KBSK1102metaG_FD_64675 | JGI IMG/M metagenome (GOLD analysis project Ga0070692, IMG submission 64675) | Corn, switchgrass and miscanthus rhizosphere microbial communities from Kellogg Biological Station, Michigan, USA - KBS K1-10-2 metaG | ecosystem: Host-associated > Plants > Roots >...
TTCCTGCTGATCGCAGGGTGCGCGGGAATCACCCTCTCGTTCGCCCGGGCGCGTTCGCGCGCGGTCTTCGCCGAGGATGGGTTTGCCGAGCCCGGACGGCGGACGGTCGCGGTGCTCCTTCTCGCCGTGGTGCTCCTCCTGACGGTCGCGATCCCGTTCGCCGGCGGCTTCGCGGGCGAGCAGCCGGACACCGCCGACCTGACGATCGTCTCGCTCTTCGCGGTGCACGCCATCCTGGTCTTCTTCCTGGCCTGCTACTACGCGCTCTCCGGGCGCCACTCGGTCGCGGATTTCCTGAAGATCCGGAGCACCCGCCCGATCGCCGACCTGTCGTCCGGGCTCCTGATCGGCGCGGCCGGCTGGCTCGTGACGATCCTCGCTGCCGTCGCGGTCCTGGGGATCTGGTGGCTGCTGCGGCACTCCGCCCCCGCTTCATCCGAAGGGTCCTCGGTTTCCCCGACGATCCTCTGGATCGTGGGCCAGCCGATCGGGGTGAGGATCGCGATCGTCGTATCCGCGATGGTCGTCGAAGAGCTCTTTTTCCGGTCTTTCCTCCAGACCCGGGTGGGACCCCTCGCCGCCACGCTCATGTTCACGGCGGCGCACGGCGTCTACGGTCAGCCGCTGGTGCTGGTGGGGATTCTCGTGATCTCGGCGGTCCTCTCGGTGACGTTCGTGCTGTACGGGAACGTCCTCCCGTGCATCGTGGCGCACGGGACGTTCGACGCCATCCAGATGTTCGTGGTGATCCCGCTCGTGACGCGGGCGGCTACCGGCTGACGACGACTTTTTCGGGGACCGTTCGCGCGGGCAGGCCCGGGAGCGACGGAATCGCGCCGAAACCGACCGAGAGCAGGACGTCCGTCCCGGCGCGGGAGACCTCCGGGGACGGCGACCGGTCCTTCCGGGGACGCCGGATCGCCTGCTCGAATTTCTCGGCGGCGGCGGGGCTCTCGAACCGAAGCCGCCAGAGGTAGGAGAGCGAGCTCCCCGACGCGTAGAACGCGATCCGGTCGCCTCTCCAGCCCGCGGCCGCTTCCGACGCCTCCGCCTCCGGGATCGAGCGGCGCAGGAGATAGCGCAGCGACCACTCTCCGATCGTGTCCGAATAGAGGAGGTGTGACCCCGCCGGTCCGAGGCGGCCGGCGTTCGCGGGTAAGAGGTCGCCGGCGGGCGCCGGGCGCCGTTCCCCGTGGAGGATCTCGGAAGTCGAGGCGGGCGGGTCGGTCCAGAGCCGGTCGACTTCCTTCCAGCCGCCCCGCGCCACCGCCCGGCGGACGTACGCCGTCCCCTCGACGTAGGGGAAGAAGAGCTGCTCCACGAAGTACTCCGGCAGGTTCTTCGGCGCGTTCGCCTTCTCGAGGGCTCCGGCGGAGAGGAGCGGGGCCATCGCCTCCTCGACGGCCTGGTCGGCGCCGGGCAGGTCCTTCAGCGCCACGCGCACCATCACGAGCGTTGCCTCTCCCTCGAGCAGGCACTGCAGCGCCAGCGCGCGGTCCCCGTCGTCGCGCAGCGACTTGAAGCGCCGGTCGAGCCGGAGGTTCTGGTCCTGGAGCGCGTGGGTGAGCTCGTGCGAGTAGAGGAGCCGCTCGGCGACGTCGCCCGAACCGACGCCTTCCAACGCCTCGCCCCCCGCTCCCCGGACGACGAAGAATCGCCGCGGCTCCGGGTCGTAGAAGGCGACGACCTGGGATGCGTAGAAGTCGAGCAACCGCTCGACCACGTCCGGGGTCTCGTCGATCAGCCCGAGGACCGCGAGCGACCGGAGGGTCTCTTCGGGCGAGGCCGGAAAGGACTCGGTCAGCTTGACCCGCAGGAACGTCCGGAGCGACGCGGCGTCGATCTCGGAGGCCGGAACGGCGCCTTCGAAACGCCGTCCCCGGACGTCCTCGACCAGACGCGAGATCTCCTTGATTCGAGCGGGCAGGAGCGAGCTGGCCCCCACGGCGAGAAGCGGCAGGAGGAGCAGGGCGACGCGGGCGGAGCGGGCGCGACTCACCGTCGGGCAGGGTAGCATGCCCCTTTCGGGACACGGGACAGGGGACAGGGGACACGAGGGGTTCACTTTTTCCTGTCCCGTGTTCCGTGTTCCGTGTCCCGTATCCCGGCTCATGGATTAAGATGCGCCGATTTCGCCACGACAGCGTGAATGACGAAGACGCCACCGCTACAGGACGCCGGCCCGATCCGGATGTCCCTATCCAGCCGATTCGAGAACATCGAATTGGCGCAACACCTTTGTGGCAAACTCCTCGACGGGAGGAACGTTTCGGAGGAGACCAAGCACTGGCTCCTCATGGCCTTGCGGGAGGCGCTCGCCAACGCAATCAAGCACGGGAACCGGCAGGACACCTCCAAGCGAATTCACCTGGAGATGGACGTGGTCGGATCCGATCTGAGAATCTCGATCCGGGACGAGGGCGCGGGCTTCGATCCGGCCGCAGTGGACGATCCGCTGGCGCCGGAGAATCGGTTGAAGACGTCGGGACGCGGGATCTTTTACATGAAAACGTTCATGGATGACGTCCGCTTTCGGAAAGTCGAAGGCGGCGGCATGGAGATCGTGCTGACCAAGAATCTGGGCTCGGGAAAGGAGAAGGAGGGAAACCGGAAATGAAGGCGAATGTGCGCGAAGTCCAGGGAGTGTCGATCGTGGACCTGAAGGGCAAGATCACGATCGGCTCCGGGGACGTTCAATTGCGCGAGGTCATCAACGGTCTCGTCGAAAAGGGAAAGAAGAACATCCTCATCAACATGAAGGAAGTGACGACCATCGATTCGTCCGGGATCGGTGAGCTCGTGGGCTGCTACACCTCCGTTACGAACAAGGGCGGAAAGTTGAAGCTCCTCGGGTTGCCTCCCAAGATCTCCGACGTTCTGACCGTCACGCAGCTCATCACCGTGTTCGACGTCTACGAGTCCGAGCCGGAGGCTCTGGCGACGTACGCGGCCTAGCCGGGGTCGCGATCGAAAACCGCCCCCCGGCACTCCCTGACGGGGGAGCATTCGACGGGTTCGCCGCGGCCTCGCGGGGCCGCCTCGAAGCCGCCCTGTCCCACAACCTTCCCTCGCCCGGCCGCGGCGCCGGCCGGCTCCAGGATGCCGTCGCCGAAGCCGCCCTCTCGGGGGGAAAGCGGATCCGGCCGCTGGTCGCGCTTGCCGCCGGACAGCTCGTCAAGGCGAAGCCCGAGGGCCCTCTCGCCGTCGCGGTCGCGGTCGAGTACGTGCATGCCGCGTCGCTCGTGCTCGACGACCTTCCGTCGATGGACAACGCCGTGCGCCGCCGCGGGCGCCCGGCGCTGCACGTGGTCTACGGGGTCGCGACCGCGGAGCTCGCGGCCGTCACCCTCCTCTCGCGCGCCTTCGAGGTCGTGGCGCGCGAGTCGTCGATCCCGCCCGCCCTCCGGTCCCGGATCTCGGGAGAGCTCGCGGCCGCCGCGGGCGCCCCGGGCTGCTGCGGGGGCCAGGCCGCCGACCTCGCGGCGGATCCCGGCGCGACGGGACTGGACGACCTCGAGGCGATTCATGCGCGCAAGACCGGAGCACTGTTCGTGGCGGCGGTGCGGGGCGGGGCGATGGCCGGCGGCGCACGCGAGTCGACGCTCACGGCGCTGACCCATTACGCCCGGAACCTCGGGCTCGCGTTCCAGATCACGGACGACCTGCTCGATCTCCAGGGAGATCCGGAGACTCTCGGAAAAGACACCCACCGCGACACGCACCGCGCGAACTTCGCCACGATTCTCGGCACCGAGTCCTGCCGGCAGCTCGTGGCCGAGCTCCTCGACACCGCGGTGGCGGCCCTCGTTTCCTTCCGCCGCCGGGGCGCGGTCCTGGCGGACCTCGCCCGGTTCGTCCGCGACCGCCGGTCGTGAGCTCTCTGCCGAGGCGCCCGACCCTCTCGGAGGCGCGCGAAAAGCTCCGGGAGCTCGGATACCTGCAGGGACGGGTGGAACGCTTCGTGTTCCGCCGCGCCCTGGAGGGAACCGCGGCGCTCCTGCTGCCGCTCGTTCTCGCCGGCGCGCTCGCCATGGCTTCGGCCGAGACCGCCGCAGTCTGCGCGTCGCAGTTCCGCTATTCGCAGTCACCCCCGGCCGCGATTCTTCTCTTCGCTCAACTCTTCCTGGCGGCGCTCGTTCCCGCGGCCGGCTTCGCCGTCCTTCTTTTCGCGGGCGCCGGTCGCTCGCGTCGGCCCGGCGCGGACTCGGCAGTCGCCGGCATCGTCGCGGCCACGGTCGTGCTCGCGATCTGGGTGATCGGGACGTGGCGGCTCGGCGCCGAGAGGGTGGCGACGGCCGTCGCGTGGGGAGTGCCGGTCTCGCTCGCCGCTCTCCTCTTCGGTGCGGTCGCCCGGGCGACGGTTCTCGCGCGCGCTTTCGCGAGCTCCGGCCGCCTGCCCCAGACGCCGCGCCGCGCGCTCGTGCTGTTCGCGGTCGCCGGCGCGCTTTCCGCGGCCATCCTCCTCTTCGCCTCCCGGCGCGAACCGGTTCGAGCCGAGCCGCTTCTTCCGGCACCGCGGGCGACTCCCGTGGTCGTCGTCGGAATCGATGGAGCCGCGCTCGACGAGACCCGGCCGGAGGACGGCGCGCTCCGGCTTCTCCTCGCGGCCGGACGGACGGGGAGCTGGCCCGCGCGGTCCGCGTCCCCCGCGGAAGTCTGGACGGACCTCGCGACCGGCGTCCCCGCCGCGCGCCACGGAGTCCGCGCCCTGGAGTGGGTGCGTCCCGCCGGCCTGCCACCCCTGCGGCCGCCGCTCGGGTCCTCCTGGTATCTGCGCGGCCTCGGCCTCTCCGCGGGTCTCGTTTCCCGGGCGCCGGTGTCGGCGTGGGAGCGCCGGAGTCCCGCGTTCTGGGAGGTCGCGGCGTCCGCCGGCGTGCCGGCCCTCGCCGTCGGCTGGTGGGCATCCGGATCCTGGCCCGGCGCGACCGTCGTGGAAAACCGGGAGATTCTGGCGCGCGCCGCGGACGGCCGCACGGTCGACACGGTCGCGATCGCCGAGTTCCAGAGACTGTCTCCCGGCAAGACGGTCGCGGCCGTCTATCTGCCGGGCCCCGACATCCTGCGCAGCGAGCCGGCGAGTCGAGCTGCGGTGGTCGCGGAGCTGACGCGGTTCCTGGATCCGTGGATCGACCGGGCGCGCCGCGGGGAAGTGGTGCTGGCCGTCATCGCCGCCGAGAGCCACCCCCGGCCGGGCTCGCGGGGCCGGCTGACCGTCTTCGACGGAACGGGCGCGCCCGCGGCGGCCGCGATGCGCGCCGAGGACGTGGCCCCGTCGCTGCTCGCGCGCGCCGGGGTGCCCGCGGCGCGCGACCTCCCGGGCCGCCCCGTTCCTTCGCTCTTCCGGCCGGGCTCGCTCGAGACCGCGACCGTCGCGAGCTGGGGCGAAAGGGTCGCGCCGGCGGGCCCCGCACCGCGCGCCAGCGATCGCGAGTATCTCGAGAAGCTCAAATCGCTGGGATACTTGAACTGAAGCGATGAAGGCCGTCTTCTTCCGCCGCCATGGCGGAAACGAGGTGCTCGAGTACGGCGACTGGCCGGACCCCCGCCCGGCCGCGGGAGAGGTCGTCGTCGGGATCCGCGCCGCGGCCCTGAACCACCTCGACATCTTCGTCCGCGACGGCGTCCCGGGCGTGCCCCTCCCGCAGGTTCCGGGCGCCGACGGCGCCGGAGTCGTGGAGGACCTCGGTTCCGGCGTCACCGGGTTCACTCCCGGAGACCGCGTCCTCATCCAGCCGGGTCTCTTCGACGCCGTGTGCGAGTTCTGCCGGGCCGGGGAGCAGTGCCTGTGCGTGAAGTTCGGGATCGTCGGCGAACATGCCCCGGGCACCTTCGCCGAGAAAGTCGCCATCCCGGCGCGGAACCTCTTCCCGATCCCGGAGAAGATGACGTTCGAGCAGGCCGCGGCGTTCCCGCTCGTCTACCAGACGGCTTGGCGCATGATCGTGGGAAGGGGGGAAACGCGGCCCGGCGACCTGGTCTTGATCCACGGCGTGGGCGGCGGCGTCGCCTGGGCGGCGCTCGAAATCGCGAGGCTCTGCGGCGCCCGGGTGATTGCGACCACGTCGTCCGAGGCCAAGGCGGCCGAGGCGCGCGAGGCCGGGGCCGAGCTCGTCGTCGACTACACCTCCGACGACGTCGGTGAAGCCGTCCGCCGGCACACCGCGAAGCGCGGCGTGGACGTGGTCATCGACTCGGTGGGTGAGAAGACCTGGATGACGTCCTTGAAGTCGGTCCGACGGGGCGGGCGGATCGTGACCTGTGGCGCCACGACCGGGCCGAACCCGCAGGAGGAGATCCGGCTCATCTTCTGGAAGCACATCTCGATCCTGGGCTCCACCATGGCGAACGACCGGGAGTTCCGCGCGCTCCTGGCGACGGTCGCCTCCGGCCGGCTCAAGCCGCGCATCGACCGCGTCCTGCCGCTCTCCCGCGCCGCCGACGGCTACCGGCTGCTGGAGGAAGGACGTCACTTCGGAAAAATCGTGCTCGTCCCGGACGCGCAGAAGCGCGACTGGCCCGACGGCGACTGACTTGCGTCCACCCCTCTCCATCCTCCAGGTGCTGGAGAAGGGGAGCTTCACGACCGGAAGCGTCGTCCAGATGTACGAGCTCGCCCGCGGGCTCTCCGCGCGTGGCCACCGGGTCGCCGTGGTCTCCCGACCGGGCGGAGAGGTCGCGGAGCGCTGCCGCCTGGAGGGGATCCCGTTCTTCGCGTTTCCGTTCCGCCACGAATTCGACCTGGGAAGCGCGCGCGGCCTGGCCGGTGTGATCGACCGGCGCGAGGTCGACGTCGTCCACGTGCACAAGGGGATCGCCCACTCCGCCGCGCTCTTCGCTACTTTCGTCGCCCGCCGGATGCCGAGACCGGTGATCGTGGTCAATCGCGGCGTGTCGTTCCCGCTCGATTGGGCGAGCGCGCTCAAGTATCGCGTTCGCATGGATGCGGTCGTCACGGTCTGCGAGGACATCCGGCGGATCGTCATCGCCTCGGGCGGCGTTGCGCCGGAGAAGGTGCACGTCGTTTACGCCGGCGTCGACACGTCCCGCTTCGACCCGGCGCGCGCGAACGGCGGGAAGGTCCGGAGCGAGTGGGGAATCCGTGCCGGCGAGAAGCTCCTCGTCCAGGTCGGCGCCCGTGACTGGAAGGGTTGGCGCGACCTCGTGTCGGCGGCGGCGAAGCTCGCCCCCGAGTTCCCGGACATCCGGACCGCGATCGTCGCGTGCAAGGACGAGGCGGAGCGGGAGCGCGTGCTCGGATTCGCGGCGGAGCGCGGCGTGCGCGACCGCGTGGTCGCGATCGGCTTCCGCACCGACATGCCCGACGTGCTCGCGGCGGCGGACGTGGTCGCGGACCTTTCCTACGAGGGACTGGGGATCACCGGCACGATCCGGGAGGCGATGGCGCTCGGCCGGCCGGTGGTCGCGAGCTCCGCCGGGGGAAACCCCGAGCTCGTCCAGGACGGCGTTTCCGGCCTCCTCGTCCCCCCGCGGGATCCCCCGGCCGTCGCGGCCGCGGTCCGGCGTCTCGTCCTCGATCCAGCGCTGGGGTCGCGTCTCGGGACCGCGGCCCGCGAGCGGGTGTCGCGGGGTTTCTCCACGGAAGTGCGGCTGGATCGGATCGAGGAGCTCTACTCGCGCCTCATCGCCGGAAGAGCCAGAGCAGGAAGGTCACGAGAAGCGACAACAGTAAGCAGGTGACGATCGGGAACACGAAGGTGAAGCCGGGCCGGCGCACGACCACGTCGCCCGGCAGACGCCCGAAGTACCGCGAGACGAGCGGCCAGGCGATCGCCATCAGCACGAGAACCAGGCCGGCGACGAGGAGCAGCGTACGGACCGGTGAAGCCAAGCCCCGATTATGAATCCGCGACGTTGAATCCGGCCTTCCGCATCCGTGACCTTCCGTCCGACGAGCGCCCGCGCGAGCGCCTCGCCCGGGCCGGGCCGGCGGCGCTCTCCTCCGAGGAGCTCCTCGCGCTTCTTCTCGGCTCGGGAGGTCGCGGGGAGAGCGCTCTCGACTGCGCGCGGCGCCTTCTCGCGTCGCACGGGGGCCTCGCGGGGCTTGCGGGCCTGACCGGCGGAGAGCTCGCCCGTGAGAAGGGCGTCGGCCGGGCGCGCGCCTCGGCGATCGAGGCCGCGATCGAGGTCGGCCGCCGGCTCGCTTCCGAGACGCTCTCGGCGCGCGACCTGATGAACGAGCCGGCGCTCGTGAAGGAGTACCTGCGGCGGCGTCACGGCGATGGAGCCCAGGAGCGGACCGGAGCGCTCTACCTGAACGCGCGGAACCGGCTGCTGCGAGACGATCCCGAGATCTATCGGGGCACGCTCGACCGCGCGGTGGTCGAGCCGAGGGAGCTCCTGAAGCGGGCGCTCCTCGCGAACGCGGCGGCTCTGATCGTGTACCACAACCACCCGTCCGGCGATCCGTCGCCTTCCCGCGAGGACCGGGACTTCACCCGCCGCCTGGCCTCCGCCGCGGACCTGATCGGGCTGCGACTGCTGGACCACGTGGTGGTGGGACGGGAGGGCTGCGTTTCCTTCCGGGAGGCGGGCTTGCTCTAGCGGTCGGCGGACAGCTGATCGGTGGCAGCTTTTCCTGTATCGTTCCGCGTTTCCCATGAAGACCTTCTACGCGACGACCCCGATCTACTACGTCAACGATCTGCCGCACATCGGGCACATCTACTCGACGGTCGTCACGGACGTCCTGACGCGCTACCACCGGCTGCTGGGGGAGAAGACACGGTTCCTGACGGGCACCGACGAGCACGGCCAGAAGATCGAGCGCGCGGCGGCGACCCAGGGCATCCCGCCGATCGAGCTCGCCAACCGCGTCGTCGAGCGCTACCACGAGCTCTACCGGCGGTTCGACATCGCGAACGACGACTTCATCCGCACGACCGAGGAGCGGCACCGTCGCGGGGTGGAGGAAATCATCCGGCGGATCGAGGCAAACGGGGATCTCTACCTCGCCCGGCACGAGGGTTGGTACTGCGCGAGCTGCGAGACCTTCTACACGGAGAAGGAGCTCGTCGACGGCAAGTGCCCCATCCACGACGAGGTCGCGGCGTGGCAGTCCGAGGAGAACATGTTCTTCCGGCTGTCGAAGTACGGGCCCGCGCTCCTCGACCTCTACCGCACCCGTCCGGAGTTCGTCCGTCCCGAGACCCGCCGCGCGGAGGTGATTTCCTTCGTCGAAGCCGGGCTGAAGGATCTTTCGGTGTCCCGCACCAACATCCAGTGGGGCATCCCGTTTCCGGGCCGGCCGGGGCACGTCGTCTACGTCTGGCTGGACGCGCTTTCGAACTACGTCACGGCTCTCGGGTTCGGGGCGCCGGACGACCGGCTGTACCGGGAGTTCTGGGACAACCCGGAGGGGCGGCGGGTCCACGTCATCGGTAAGGACATCCTGCGGTTCCACGCCGTGTTCTGGCCGGCGTTCCTGCTCTCGGCCGGGATCCCGGTGCCCACGACCGTCTGGGCGCACGGCTGGTGGCTCCGCGACGACAAGAAGGTGTCGAAGTCCGTCGGCAACATCGTGCGGCCGGACCAGCTCGTCGCGGACTTCGGGACCGACGCGCTCCGGTACTTCCTCCTGCGCGAGATGGCGTTCGGCCAGGACGCGTCCTTTTCGGACCAGGCTTTCCTGGAGCGCTACAACGCGGACCTCGCCAACGACCTGGGCAACACGGTCTCCCGCGTGGCCGCTCTCTGCCGCCAGGCGTTCGGGTCGTCGCCGCCCGAGCCGTGCGACGAGAACGAGTTGATCGCCGCGGCCGGCCGCGCGCAGGCGGCGTGGCGGACGGCGATGGACGACTCCGCGTTTCACCGGGCGCTCGAGGCGATCTGGAAGCTCCTCTCGGAGATCAACGGCTACGTGGTCGCGCGCGAGCCGTGGAAGGTACTGAAGGAGGAGGGCCGCTCCGCGCGGCTTTCGCGGATCCTCTACGCCTCCGCGGAGGCGGTCCGGGTCGCGGCCGTGCTCCTGTCGCCCTTCGTGCCCGCCACGTCGCGGAAGATCCGCGCGGCTGTCGGCGCGCCGGACGGAACGCCCTCTCTCGAGGACCTCTCGTGGGGCCGCCTTCCGACCGGCTCCCCGCTCGCGCCGGCGGAGGCGCTCTTTCCGAGGGTGGACACCGCCGCCTATTTTTCGACCGAGGAGGGAAAACCGATGTCGACCGAAAAGCCCGCGGCGCCGGCCGCGCCGCCGCCCGCCGCAGGGGACGGGCACATCTCGATCCAGGACTTCCAGCGCGTGCGGCTCGTGACCGGCAGAATCCTCGAGGCCGAGCGCGTGCCGAAGTCGAACAAGCTCGTGCGGCTGCAGGTGGACCTCGGCTCCGAGAAGCGGCAGGTCGTCGCGGGGATCGCCGCCCGCTACGAGCCGGAGGCGCTCGTCGGCCGCAACGTCGTGATCGTGGCGAACCTGAAGCCGGCGAAGCTCATGGGGGTCGATTCCAACGGAATGGTGCTCGCCGCAACCGTGGGCGAGGCGGGGGAGCCGTCGCTCCTGGAAGTTCCCGCGGACGTGCCTCCGGGGAGCACCGTCAAATAGCCGCGACCGCTCTCGCCGACTCCCACTGCCACCTGCAGATGGGAGAGCCGCGCGGGGATTCGGCTCCTCCTCCTGCGGA
>Ga0070692_10000747_pt1 | contig 10602 bp, 8 predicted proteins | sample KBSK1102metaG_FD_64675 | JGI IMG/M metagenome (GOLD analysis project Ga0070692, IMG submission 64675) | Corn, switchgrass and miscanthus rhizosphere microbial communities from Kellogg Biological Station, Michigan, USA - KBS K1-10-2 metaG | ecosystem: Host-associated > Plants > Roots >...
GAACCTCTACCTGTGCGGCGCCGGCACCCATCCCGGCGGCGGAGTCTGGGGCGCCTGCGGCTGGAACGCCGCCCACGAGATCCTGCGCGACATCGGCCGAGGCTGAGGGCCAGAGGACACGCGGCGCCACGCCCGGACATCCGATAGAATGGCCCAAACCACCCGGAACGATGTGACCGGGCCGGCCTGCACCCGGGCCGAGGGGGATTCTTGCTGCTCACTCTGACCGCCGCGATCGAGCCGGCGACTGATCTCGGGTATCTGCTTCACAAGAACCCGAATCGGGCGCAGGAGTTCGAGCTCTCCTTCGGCAAAGCGCATGTCTTCTATCCCGAAAGTGCGCCGGGGCGCTGCACCGCGGCGCTGATGCTGGACGTCGATCCGATTGGGCTGGTGCGGGGTCGCCAGGGTCCGCCTGGAGAAGGCCGCTCCCTCGAGCAGTACGTCAATGATCGGCCCTACGTCGCGTCGTCCTTCCTGAGCGTCGCCCTGGCCCGCATCTTCGCCACGGCCATGGCCGGGACCAGCAAGGAACGTTCCGAGCTTGCGGCAAGCGACATTCCGCTGGAGGCACGGCTGGCGGTGCTGCCCTGCAAGGGAGGCGAGCCGTTCCTTCGCCGACTGTTCGAGCCCCTGGGCTACGAGGTGCAGGCCACGCAGCACCCTCTTGACGAGCTGAATCCCGACTGGGGTCCCAGCCGGTATTTCACAGTGACCCTGCGCGCCCGGCGGCGGCTCAGCGAGCTCCTGACGCACTTGTACGTGCTGGTTCCGGTCCTCGACGACGACAAGCACTACTGGGTCGGCCACGACGAGGTGGAGAAACTCGTGCGCCGCGGGGAGGGCTGGCTGCCCTCGCATCCCGAGCGGGAGACGATCGCCCGCCGATACCTGAAGCACAAGCGCAGCCTCGCGAGGCTGGCGCTGGAGCGTCTGGTGGCGGAGGAGCTTCCGGACCCGGGGTCGCTCGACCGCACGCAGGCGAACGAGGAGGACGAGCTGGAGAAGCCGCTCAGCCTCAACGACCAGCGCCTCGGGGCCGTGGTCGCCGCCCTCAGGCAGAGCGGCGCCCGGCGCGTCCTGGATCTCGGCTGTGGCGAAGGTCATCTCCTGCGCCTTCTGCTGCAGGAGAAGAGTTTCGAGGAGATCGCCGGAGTCGACGTCTCGCATCGTGCGCTCGAGGTAGCGACCTCGAGACTGAACCTGGATCGCCTGCCCGAGATGCAGCGAAAGCGGCTCACCCTGATGCACGGCTCCCTGACCTACAGGGACCGGCGGCTGGAGGGATATGACGCGGCCGCGGTCGTCGAGGTGATCGAACACATCGATCCCTCGCGTCTGGGCGCCTTCGAGCGGACGCTCTTCGAGTTCGCGCGGCCCGGTGTCGTCGTCATGACGACACCGAACTCCGAATTCAATGTCCGGTTCGCGAACCTGCCGGCGGGGCGTTCCGTCACAAGGATCACCGTTTCGAATGGTCGCGACGCGAGTTCGAGGCGTGGGGGCGCGCGGTCGCGACGCGGCGGGGCTATGAAGTCCGGTTTCTGCCGATCGGGCCCGAGGAGCCTGAAGTGGGGGCGCCGACCCAGATGGCCGTGTTCACACGATGAAGATCGAAATCCCGGAGCTCTCCCTGGTGGTGCTGGTCGGCCCGTCCGGCGCGGGGAAGTCGACCTTCGCGCGCAAGCATTTCAAGGCGACGGAGGTGCTGTCCTCGGACTATTGCCGCGGCCTGATCAGCGACGACGAGAACGACCAGGCCGCGACGTCCGATGCGTTCGCCGTCCTGCATTTCATCGCCGCGAAGCGCCTGGCGGCCGGCCGTCTCACCGTGATCGACGCCACCAATGTCCAGGTCGAGGCCCGGAAGCCTCTGATCGCCCTGGCCAGGGAGTACCACTGCCTGCCCGTGGCGGTGGTCTTCGATCTGCCCGAGCGTCTGTGTCGCGAACGCAACGAGCCCCGGCCCGATCGGTCGTTCGGGCCGCACGTCATCCGGCAGCAGATCCAGCAGATGCGCCGGTCGATGCGCCTCCTGGAGCGCGAAGGATTCCGGCACGTGTTCGTGCTGGCATCTCCGGAAGAGGTCGACGGTTCCCACGTCGAACGGCGCCGCATGTGGACCGACAAGAAGGATGACCACGGTCCGTTCGACATCATCGGTGACATCCATGGGTGCCGCGCCGAGCTCGACGCCCTTCTGGATCGCCTCGGCTATGACCCTGCCGCGCGCCGTCATCCCGCGGGACGCAAGGCTGTCTTTCTGGGCGACCTGGTGGACCGCGGACCCGACGTGACCGGCGTCCTGCGGGTCGTCATGGGGATGGTCGCGTCGGGCGGGGCGCTGTGCGTTCCGGGGAACCACGAGATCAAGCTCCTGCGCAAGCTGCGCGGCAAGAACGTCCAGATCACCCACGGGCTTGCCGAATCGCTGGCCCAGCTGGAGCGCGAGCCGACCGGGTTCGTGCAGGCAGTCATCGGCTTCATCGACGGGCTGGTCTCCCACTACGTCCTCGACGGCGGGAAGCTCGTCGTGGCGCATGCCGGGATGAAGGCGTCGATGCAGGGCCGCGGCTCGGGAAAGGTCCGTGAGTTCGCCCTGTTCGGTGAAACGACGGGCGAGACGGATGAATTCGGCCTGCCGATCCGCTACAACTGGGCGGCCGAGTATCGCGGGCGCCCCATGGTGGTGTACGGCCACACACCCGTGCCCGAGCCGGAGTGGCTCAACAACACCATCAATGTCGACACCGGATGCGTCTTCGGGGGACGCCTGACGGCGCTCCGCTACCCGGAACGCGAGCTGGTCTCTGTCCCGGCGCTCCGCACGTACTGCCGGCCGGCGAAGCCTTTTCTCGCAGCCGGCCGGGACGCCCCGGCCCGGTCGGCCCAGCAGGAGAACGACGACGTCCTCGACATGGAGGACGTCAGTGGAAAGCGGATCATCCCGACGCGCCTGCACCACAACGTGACGGTGCGCGAGGAGAACGCCATCGCCGCGCTCGAAGTGATGAGCCGGTTCGCCGTGGATCCCAGGTGGATCATCTATCTGCCGCCGACCATGTCTCCGACCGACACGTCGAAGGAGCCCGGCCTGCTGGAGCACCCCGCCCAGGCCTTCGCGTATTACCGGCACGAAGGGATGCCGCGGGTCATCTGCCAGGAGAAGCACATGGGCTCGCGCGCCATCGTGGTCGTCTGCAGGAATCCCGACGTCGCCCGGCGGCGCTTCGGCGTCGTGGGAGGCGAATCGGGCATCTGCTACACCAGGACGGGGAGGCGGTTCTTCGAGGAGACGGCTCTCGAGGACGGGCTGCTTGCGCGGGTCCGGGTCGCCGCCGACGCGGCGGGGCTGTGGGAGGAGCTGGAGACCGACTGGATCTGCCTCGACTGCGAGCTGATGCCCTGGTCCGCGAAGGCGCAGGCTCTCATCCGCAGCCAATACGCGGCCGTGGGCGCCGCGGCCAGGGCCGCGCTGGATGAATCGATCCAGGTCGCCGGGATGGGGAAGGAACGCGGTCTTGAGATCGGAGTGCTCTTGGAGCGACTGCGCGAGCGTGCCGCGCTGGCCGAGAGGTACGCGCAGGCCTACCGCCGGTATTGCTGGCCGGTGCGGTCCGTCGACGACCTGCGACTGGCCCCTTTCCACGTCCTGGCCGGCGAGAAGCGGGTCCATACGGACCGGGATCACGCCTGGCACATGGACGTCCTCGACAGGCTGTGCCGGGCCGGGGGGACGACGCTCCTCTCGACCCGGCATCAGGTCGTCGACCTGACCGATACCCAGTCCCAGGCGGACGGCGTGGCATGGTGGGAGTCGATCCTCGGCGGCGGTGGAGAGGGAATGGTGGTCAAGCCCCTGGACTGGATGCCGCGCGGCCGGCGCGGACCGGTCCAGCCGGCCGTCAAGTGCCGCGGTCCGGAGTACCTGCGCATCATCTACGGCCCCGAGTACACCCTGGCGGAGAACCTAGAGCGGTTGCGATCCCGCGGCCTCTCGGTCAAGCGGTCCCTGGCGCTGCGCGAGTCGGCGCTCGGCATCGAGGCCCTGGAGCGGTTCGTCCGGGGCGAGCCGCTGCGGCGCGTGCACGAATGCGTCTTCGGGGTTCTGGCGCTGGAGAGCGAGCCCGTCGACCCGCGCCTGTGACCCGTCGCCGGACGCCATCGAGCCGCAGGGGTGCTACCATCTAGGTCGCGCCATCATTCCGAGGAGGTCCCCCATGCTCAAGCTGTACGCGTTCGACCGCTCGCCGTTCGGCTGGAAGGTGCGGGTCGCCCTGGCCGAGAAGAACGTCCCTTACGAGATGATCGTCCCCGAGAACAAGAACGAGGATCCGGCGTTCGCCCGGCTGAATCCGCTCCGCAAGACGCCGGTGCTGGTCCTGGAGGATGGCCGCGCGATCTACGAATCGAGCGTCATCAACGAGTACCTCGAGGAGGCGTTCCCGAAGCCGCCGATGCTGCCGACGGATCTGTTCGAGCGCGCGCGGGTGCGCATGATCGAGGACACCTTCGACCAGTACGTCCAGCCGGTCATCCGCGATCTCACCAATGCGCAGTTCGACTACCAGCCGCCGATTCTGATCCGCAAGAAGGCCGAGCAGGTGGATCACAAGGGGCTCGAGGAGGCGCGCGGCAAGCTGCACCAGCAGCTGCAGCGCCTGGAGGCGGAGCTCCGCGGCAAGACCTGGTTCGGCGGCGACCTCTTCTCGCTCGCCGACGCGGCGCATGTACCGGCCCTGACCGGCTCGCTCAGGCTTCTCGGAGTTCTTCCTGACGCGAAGTACCCTGCACTCGGGGAGTGGATCGCGCGCACCGTCGCGCGTCCCGCGTACAAGGCCGCGGCTCCAAAGGAGCCGATGCGCATCAAGGAAGGCTGAACGGCCGCAAGGGCGGAAGGGACCGATGGCCACGCTTCGCCAGGCCGAATCGCCCGAAGACGTCGCGACGGCGCGCACGCTGTTCGAGGAGTACGGCGCCTCGCTGGGATTCAAGCTCTGCTTCCAGGGCTTCGACCAGGAGCTGGCCGGCCTGCCGGGGGATTACGCGCCGCCGGCCGGGCGGCTCCTGCTCCTCATCGAAGACGGGAAGGTCGCCGGGTGCGTGGCGCTCCGGAAGCTCGAAGCGGACGCCTGCGAGATGAAACGCCTCTACGTGCGCCCGGAGTTCCGCGGGCGCGCGCTCGGGCGATTCCTGGCCGAGTCGATCATCAACGAGGCACGCGGTCTCGGCTATGCTCGCCTGAGGCTGGACACGGTACCGACCATGGCGGCCGCCATCGCGCTCTACCGCGACCTCGGCTTCCGCGAGATCGCCCCGTACCGCGAGAACCCGGTCTCCGGTGCCCTCTACTTCGAGCTGCGCCTGCAGGCACCGAGCTAGACAGCCGGTCCCTTAGTGGTTAATCTGGCGTGATGGCGAACACCAGGAGATGGGCACCATGCATGTGAAGAATAACGATCGCATCCTGGCCGAGTGGATCAGGCTGGGGATTGTCATCCCGTCGCGCGGTGAAAAGAAACCGCTGCCAGTGTCGCCGGTCAAAATCGCCAACGGCACGGCATGGCGCCTTCTCCGGCGAGATCGGAACGACAAACGCAGCTAGTCCGGCTCCCGCCTAGCGCCGCACGTCCTTGAGGATCTCCCGCGCCGCGTTGCGGGCCGGGGCCCCCATGACGCCGCCACCGGGATGGGCGCCCGAGCCGCACAGGTAGAGGCCGCGCAGGGGCGTCCGGTACTGGGCCCAGCGCTGCGCCGGGCGCAGGAAGAAGAGCTGGTCCGGCGTCATCTCCCCGTGGAAGATGTTCCCCTCCGTCAGGCCGAAGATCTGCTCGAGGTCCCACGGGCTGATCACCTCGCGGCCGATGATCGCGCTCTTGATGTTGGGGCAGTACTCCGCCAGGGTGTCGATGATCTGGTCCCCGACCTTCTCGCGGATCTCGGGCCAGGTCCCTTCCTTCAGCTTGTAGGGACCGTACTGCACGAACAGCGACATGACGTGGTGCCCCTTGGGGCAGAGGCTGTCGTCCATGGTCGAGGCGACGTTGCCGTCGATCATCGGGCGGAGCGACGGGCGGCCGTACTTGAGATCGTCGTAGGCGCGCTCGAGGTACTCGACGGAAGGCGCCAGCTCGAACATCGCCTGCTGGTGCGGCGACGTCGGGTCCTGGCCGGGGATCGCCTTCCAGTCGGGCAGCTCGGAGAGGGCGCAGTTCACCTTGATCGAGGAGCCCTGGATGCGGAACGCCTTGATGGCGTCGGTGAAGTCTTCCGGCAGGGTCCCCTTGTCGCACAGCGTCAGGAAGGTGCGGCGCGGGTCGAGGTTGCTGGCGACCAGGCGGGAGCGGTACTCGTCGCCGTTCTTCAGGTAGACGCCGCGGCAGACGCCGCCGTCCACGATGAAGCGGGACACCTCGGCGTTCATCTTCACCTCGACGCCCAGGTCCTGGACCGAGCGGAGCAGCGCGTTGGCGATGCCGCTCATCCCTCCCTTGACGTAGCCCCAGGCGCCGGTCTGCCCCTCGACGCTGCTGCCGATCGAATGGTGCAGCATGATCGCGGCCGAGCCGGGGGTCATCGGGCCGACGCAGGTGCCGATGAGGCCGTTGATCGACAGAGCCGCCATCACCCGGTCGGACTCGAAGCGCCGCGACAGGTAGTCGTAGCACGACGAGGTCATCAGCTCCATGAAGAGCTTCAGCTTGCGGTCGCCGAGCTTCAGCATCTTGCGCCCGAGCCTGGCGAAATCGAACAGCTCGCGGATCCCCCTGGGCGGGAACATCGGCGGGGTGGTGCGCAGGATCTCGTCGACGAACGGCTGCAGCTCGAGGAGCTCCGCATTGAACCGGGGAAACGCCTCGGCGTCCTTCTTCGAGAACTTGGCGATCTCCCGCCTGGTCTTCTCCTCGTCGGCGGACCAGATCATGTACTGCCCGTCCGGGTAGGGATAGAACGTGTGCGGCTCGGGGACGAGCACCTGAAACCCGTAGTCCTTCATGCGGAAATCGCGGATGATCTCGGGAAGAAGAAGGCTGCAGACGTATGAGGTGCGGGTGACGCGGTGGCCGGGGATCAGCTCCTCGGTGACGCAGGCGCCGCCGACGATCGGGCGGCGCTCGAGCACCAGGACCTTCATCTTTTCCTTCGCCAGGTAGCCTGCGGTGATCAGGCCGTTGTGGCCCCCTCCCACGATGATGGCGTCGTAGCGCGCCTGGGTCATGCCTCACCTCCCTTTCAGCGCACCGGTTAAGGTCGGGCGCGGGCGGCCGTTCAGCGAACGGCGTTTCATGATCGGCAACGGGATTCCAATGCTGAGGCAACAATCTAGCACAGGGATCGCGGCGCCGGATCCCGGCGTCCGGACCGATTGCTGTTACGGCTTCAAGATCGCCCCGATCGCCCGCAATCTCAAGCCGTTACGGCATTGGAGCCGGATCGGGGGACGCCGAATCTGCTTGCGCCTGAGGCCCGAAGCCGACGATAATTTATGCCACGTCAACATCGAAGCACCGCGGAATGGAGGCGGCATGATCCCCGAGGTCAAGATCCTGAGCGACGAGGAAGTCCGCCTGCTGCACACCCGCGCGCTGGACGTCCTGCAGAAGGTCGGCATCAAGTACGAGAGCCGGCGCGTCCTGGACCTGCTGGCCGAGCACGGCCAGAAGGTCGACCACGACTCCGGGATCGCCTGGCTCGACCCGGAGATCGTCGAGCGCTGCCTCAAGACGACGCCGCGCGTGATCACCCTCGCCGGCCGCGACCCGAAGCACGACATCCTGACCGACGGCTCGCGCCTGCGGGTCACGACCAACGGCCAGGCGACCTTCACGCAGGACTACCGGACGGGGGTGCGCCGCCAGGGACTGGTGCAGGACCTGCGCGACTCGACCAAGGTCGGCCACCACATCGACGTGGTCGACTTCATCTGGCCGATGGTCGTGCCGTTCGACGTGCCGGGGCCGAGCCGCGTCCTGCACGAGATGTACCACTCGCTCTCGATGACGACCAAGCATATCCAGCACGAGATCCAGCTCCCGGAGCACGTGCCGTTCGCCCTCGAGATGCTCGAGGTGATCGCCGGCAGCAAGGAGGAGCTGAAGCGCCGGCCGCCCTTCTCGGTGGTCGCCTGCACGGTCTCCCCCCTGCAGCACGAGCCGAAGATGGCCGACCTGTGCATCGAGCTGGCGCGCGCCGGCATCCCGATCGTCATCTGGCCGATGCCGCTCACCGGCGCGACGGCGCCGGTCACCGTCCCCGGCACCTGCCTGATGAGCCTGATCGAGTTCCTGTCCGGCGTCGTGCTCTTCCAGCTCGCGGCCCCCGGCTGCCCGCTCATCTATCCGCTCGGCCCGGAGGTCCTCGACATGCGGTCGGGGATGGCGGTCTGCGGGAGCCCCGAGATCCCGCTGTTCAATTTGATCCTCGGACAGATGGCGAAGTTCTACAATGTGCCGGCGATCGGCGTCGGGCTGAACTCGGACGCCAAGATACCGGGCATCCAGGCGGCGTACGAATCGATGCACACCGGCATGGCGGCGGCGCTGTCGGGGGCCGACCTGCTGGTCGGCATCGGGGTCCTGGACGACAACAACACGATGTCCCTGACCGAGCTCGTGATCGAGGCGGAGATCGCCCGCATGGTGAAGCGCATCCGCGAGGGGGCCGTGGTGACCGACGAGACGCTCATGGTCCACCTGATCGAGAAGGCGGGGCCGGGGCAGCACTTCCTCGGCTTCAAGGAGACGCTGCACGGGCTGAAGACCGGCGCGGTCTTCTTCCCGAAGTACTCCTACCGCAGCACCTACGACAAGTTCTTCGAAGAGGGGAACGACGAGCTGGAGAAGGCGCGCGCCGAGGTGGACCGCCTCCTGGCGCTTCCCGATCCCGACCCGCTGCCCCCCGAAGTCGACAAGGAATTGAAGCGCATCGTCGCCGCCGCCGACAAGGCCTGCGCGGAGTCCGCCGCGTGAGCCTCGTGTCTTGAGCGACCCCCCCGGGCGCAGCGAGCCTTCGGGCCGCGGTCCGGGCCACGTCCGGCGCGGGCTCCGCTTCCTGCCGCTGGTCGGCGTCATCTACTGCCTCACCTCGGCCGGCCCGGCCGGCATCGAAGAGATGGTCCCCGCGTCCGGCCCCGGCCTGACGCTCCTCCTGCTCCTCCTCCTGCCGATCTTCTACGGCCTGCCGCTCGGCCTCGCCTCGGGCGAGATGAACAGCCGCTATCCGGTGGAGGGGGGCTACTACCGCTGGATCCGGGAGGTGTTCGGAGACTTCTGGGGGTTCCAGGCCGGCTGGTGGTCGTGGCTCGGGGCCTTTTTCGACGGCGCCCTGTACGCCGTGCTGGTGGCCGAGTACAGCGATCTGTTCCTGCCCGAAGCCTGGACGCCGATGGCGCATCGCATCATCCCGATCGTGGTCATCGCCCTGTGCACCTGGATCAACGTGCGCGGCATCGAGGTCGTCGGCTGGTCGACGATGCTGTTCAACGTCTTCATGCTGAGCCCGTTCGCCGTGCTCTGCGCCCTCGGCGTGTTCCACTGGGAGCACAACCCGATGGTGCCGGTGAAGCCCCCAGGCATGGGCTGGTTCCCGGCGCTCGGCGTCGGCGCCCTGATGGGGATGTGGAACTACTCCGGCTACGAGTCCCTCTCGACCACGATGGAAGAGGTCGACAATCCGCGGCGCAACTACCTGCGGGCGATCCTGATCGCCATCGTGATCACCGTGCCGTCGTACGTGGTGCCTTTGGCCATCGGCCTGGCGGTGACACCGGACTGGACGACCGTCTCGGCGGGGTCGTTCACCGACATGGGGCGCATCATCGGCGGGCCGCTCCTGGCGACCTGGATCGCGGCGGCCGCCATCGTCAGCAATTTCGCCCTGTCGAACGTCAACCTGCTGGCCTACTCGCGCATCCCGTTCGCCATGGCGCAGGACGGCTTCATGCCGAAGGGCCTGACCCGGATCCACCGGGTCCACGGCACCCCGTGGGTCGCCCTGGTCGCGACCGCCGTCTTCTACACCGTCCTGACGCCGCTGAACGTGGAGCAGCTGGCGGTCATCGAGATGTGGCTCTTCTCCGCCCTCTACATCGCGATCTATCTGGCGCTCTGGCGGCTGCGGTGCCGGGCCGCGGTGGCCGGAGGCCAGGATGCCCGGGAGTACCGGTTCCTCATCCCGCTCGGCCGCCGGGGGATCTGGTGGGTGATCATCCCGCCGACGCTTCTGATCATCATGGCGGTCTACGGCAGCGTCGACGAATACCTCTGGTACGGCGGGCCGGCGCTCCTGAGCGGGCTGGTCCTCTATCCGATCGCGCTGTGGTTCAGGAGGAGAGGGAGGAAATAGAAGCCCCTTCGCGGGCTCTGGGCAGAGTCGCGCGAAGGGGCGGTGCAGACGGCGCGCCCAGTTCGAGGGGGTCTGAACGCGCCGAGTTCCTCAGGGGTCACCGCATGCCAGCGCGGTATGGGGCCGGACCCTCAGGCAACTCGCATGGAGGTCTCGAGGCTCTGGTCGAGATCCCTAACCGAGGGCCCGGCCTTGCTGCTCCGCTCTTCGATGGCGGGTTTGCCGATTCGGGACGAAAGGGATAAATCCCGTCGCTCG
>Ga0070692_10000749_pt1 | contig 10597 bp, 12 predicted proteins | sample KBSK1102metaG_FD_64675 | JGI IMG/M metagenome (GOLD analysis project Ga0070692, IMG submission 64675) | Corn, switchgrass and miscanthus rhizosphere microbial communities from Kellogg Biological Station, Michigan, USA - KBS K1-10-2 metaG | ecosystem: Host-associated > Plants > Roots >...
CGGAAGGGCTATGTCTCGGTGCCGAGCGGCAGCGGGGTGCGCTGGCGCCAGCCGCCGGGGCCGAGCAACGCGCTCGGCCGGGTCAAGCTGGTGATGGGCAATCCCTATGCCATCTACCTGCACGACACCAACGCCAAGCATCTCTTCGACGCCAAGGCCCGCGCCTACAGCCACGGCTGCATCCGCACCGAGGAGGCGGTCGGCTTCGCCGAGACCCTGCTCCAGGGCACCGAATGGGACCGCGCCAAGATCGACGCCGTGCTCGCCTCGAAGAAGAGCGTGCAGGCCAATGTCGCGACTCCGATCCCGGTCTACATCGTCTATTTCACCGTCGCGACGACGAGCGACAAGGAGGGCTATCTCTCCTACGCCGACCTCTACGGGCGGGACCCGACGGCGCTCCTGGCGCTGAATGACAAGCCGCTCCCGCCCAAGCCGGTGAAGGCGGCGGTGGCGGCGAAGCCGGGCGTGAAGCCCGGTGCGAAGCCGGCCGTGGTGAAAGCGGCCGCGAAGCCCGCCGCCGCGAAGCCGGCCGGCGCAGGCGCCAAAAAGCCCCAGGTCGCGACAGCGGCGCATTAGGTGCCGCCCCCCTCCCCTTGCGAAGCAATGGAGACGGGCACGCGAAGCGAGGTGGGGGGTCTGCCGGCCGGAATCGAGCTGATGCGCACCTGAAAAACGGGGTTTCCTCCGCTTTCATGAGCGAGCGAAAGGCCGTGGGGTAAGCTCAACCGTATTAGAGAGGCTACCGAAGGCGACTTGCATAGGGGCGCGATCCGCTCAATGCTCGTCACCGGAGGGATAGATGCCGTTCTACTTCCGCAAGTCGGTGTCCGCTGGGCCATTTCGATTCAGTTTTTCTCCGCACGGAGTTGGTGCTTCCGTCGGCGTGAAGGGTTTCCGGGTCGGAACTGGACCTCGCGGTCACTACGTGCACGCCGGACGCAATGGATTTTACTATCGTGCGACAATAGGCCGGCCAGCTGCGCGAACGATAGCACCAACCCCCGTCCGTCGAGGTCGATATCCGGAACCCAGTTCGGATGGAATGTACACCATTACCTCTGGAAGCGTCTTGGGTATGCAGGATTCGGCTTTCGCTGATGTGCTCCACGACATCAACGCGAAGAGTCGCCAGCTCAGACTGAGCGTGATTTTTGCTGCCGTGGCGGCCTTATTGTGCACCGGCGTAACCGTGAATCTGGGTGCTGCTGCTTCACCAGTCTTCCTGCTGATTGGTGCTGCGGCCGCATTCGGAGCTTGGCTCGATTCGTACAAGCGGGCGACAGTCGTTTACTACGACGAGGAGGCACTTCAGGTAAGCTTCCGCGAGATCTGTGAAGCGTTCGACGGCCTAATTGCGTGCGCAGGGAAATGGCATGTCAACGCCGCGGAGCCGGTCTATGACCTCACCACCTGGAAGCGGCAAGCTGGCGCATCACGGCTGGTCACGAAAAAACCCGCAACCTTGGAGTATAGACTCCCGTCGGTTGTCAAATCGAATATCACGCCTCCTTCCATTCTGACTGGCATGGGGCGTATTTATTTTCTCCCGGACGTGGTCCTGATCCAGCAAGGCGGATCCTTCGGGGCTGTCGGTTACAGCTCTCTTTCGATGAACTCGCAGGTCTCAAATTTCATCGAAGAGGGTTGGGTTCCTCGGGACACGGAAGTTCTCTATCACACTTGGCAACATCCGAACAAAGGTGGGGGTCCTGATCGCCGCTTCCGGAACAATCGCCAAATCCCTGTGTGTCGATACGAGCTGTTGCACCTCACCAGCGACAGCGGCCTCAACGAGCTATTTGAGTTCTCTCGCTTCGGGTCCGTCGGCCCGTTCATATCTGCGGTTCGGAGAATACCACGGCATTCGGAGCCGTTAGCTCTCCTCTCACCCTCGCAGGAGCGTGCCGATGCAGGAGTATCGGACAACCATGAGAGGGCACTTTTACCCAGATGGGCGCTCTTTGGTACGTGGGCTATAGCCCTGGCCTCGATTGGTCTTATCGTGCTCGGACTCGCGCGTATCCAACCGGCGGCGGACGCTGCGACGCCCCCTGTTGCTCCCGTTCATGACGCGAAGACAATGTTCGTTTCTCGTCAGAATCTGAATTGCAGATTAGGACGAACGACTGCCGAAAGAGTGGTCAAGACCCTCCACCGAGGAGAGCGTGTGTCAGTCGTGGATGAGCAGGGCGGCTGGTCAGAGATTGCCGGCGCTGAGTCATGCTGGAGCCTGTCCAGCGGGCTGTCCATAACCGAGGAGCGTGCCGTCGGCCGGCACCGACCGCGACATGCAATACGACATCGGCCGGACGAAGGAGTTCTTGTGAACGCTATCGAGCCGGTCATCCCACCGGGTGATAATCTCCCGCCCGCTGACTCAACTTCCAACGGCTTCAAGGCGGACAGCCCCGAGGTGCTCAATCAGCGTTGACTCAGTCCCGATGGGTATCCCGGAGGCATAGCAATCGCGTGGTGCCCCGCTAGCCCGCGCCTCCGCCCGAATGGTCCTTCGCACCACCGCTCCCGGTTATCCTTCGCTCTCCAGAGCCGCGGCGCAGCGCGCCCGCAGAAGCGGCAGGTCATCCTGGACGGTCCGCCAGATCGTAGTGAGGTCGATCTGGTCGTAATCGTGGCGGAGCGCGTTGCCGAAGCCGCGCAGGACGTGCAGCGGAACGTCGGGCGCGGCCTCCCTCATGGCGTCCTCGCCGGCGCGAACCGCCGCTTCCGTGATCCGCAGCAGGCACCGCTCGATCGCATCCTGGACCATCGTGTTCGCGGCGAACTGCTCGAACGTCTGGCCTTCCATATAGGAGCGGACGCGATCCGCATTCTCGACGATATGCTCGAAGCGCTGGCGTTGCCGCTCAGAATACATGGACCTGATCGCGCTCGATTTGGGCGCCAATGCGGGCGTTGCGGGCGGGCAGGCCGAGCAGGTCGACGTCCCTTCCGAGCAGCTCGGTCAAGCGCCCGGCAATCGCCCCGTATCGGAACATTCCCACCCTGGCCGCCGGATCGAACTCGGCGGCGAGATCCACGTCCGACTCCGCCCCGGCCTCGCCGCGCGCCACCGATCCGAACAGCGATAGGCGCGCGACGCCCATCGCCCTCAGCTCGGCTTCGTGCCCCCGCAGGCGCTCCAGAACGGCGTCGCGATCCATGGCAGGAACTTAGCCCATTCAGGCGAAACGCGCTACGTCACCCTCCGCGGCCTGGTCGGTCCACGCAAAGACCCGAGGCCGAAGAGGTGCTGCGCGAGCCATCCCGGCAGCTCGTTGCCGAGGAGCGGGTCTATTCGGAGCGGCTGCTCCTCGCCCTCCTCGCACGCGCCGACAAGCTGTTCCCGGGAACGCCCAAGACGGACGCGGTGGAGCGCGACCGGGACAGCGCGATGGCCGCGATCGAGAGCGCCGCGCCCGAGGAGGGCACCGCCGCGGGCTACCGGGTCTGGCGCGACCATCACGGCAACGCCTTCACCAACTTCCCGCCGCGGCCGGAGCCCCGCTTCGTCACCCCGGACTTGATCGGGGGTCCACCTTCTCCTCGATCGCTGCAAAGCGAAGGTGGATGCCGGATCAAGTCCGGCATGACGGTTCGGGTGAAGCGCAGGCCTTCGTGGTCACGAATTGGGACCGCGCCCTCGTGCGCTACAAAGAAGCCGAAGCCGCCCTCGCCGCCGCCGCGCACACGGAGGACGAAGACCTCTACGACCGCCTCGGCGAGCACCGCGACCGCGCCCTCCAGCGCCTCCTCCTCACCCCGGCCCCAAGCGTCGCCGCCCTCGCGTTCAAACTGGACCTCGCCCTCTACGAAGCCGCCGAGGAGTTCGTGGCAGACCTCCCCGCGATGAAGGCCATCAAGCAGGACGCCCGCCGGCTGGCCGCAGCCACCGCCTGATTGGTTCACGCAAAGACGCGAAGGCGCGAAGGGTCTGCGCGTCGGGATATGCGCCGCGGACAATTCCTGCCCCCGCCGTCACCCATCCGATCCGGGAAAAAAGAGCCTTTCCTGCCGCCCTCGGTCGTCAAGTGGGCGGCGACCCGGTGGCGGTGAAAGCCCCCGGTGGCGGCGCATCGATCGACCCCCCTCCCTGGAAGGGAGGGGCTGGGGGTGGGTCGGCCGCAGGCCGCCAAATCCGCCTCCGCAGGAAGTCTCGCTGCGCTCGCCTACCCACCCCCGGCCCCTCCCTTCCAGGGAGGGGTGTTGCCCCGTGGCTGGACCTCTCCGCCTCCACATCCTAGAGCCGCGGCGTCTTCAGGATAGGAAGCGCCTCGCGTGGCCAACGTTACCGTGATCGGCGCCCAGTGGGGCGACGAGGGGAAGGGCAAGATCGTCGACTGGCTGGCGAGCCGCGCCGATGTCGTCGCGCGGTTCCAGGGCGGGCACAATGCCGGCCACACGCTGGTGGTCGGCGACCAGACGTACAAGCTGTCGCTGCTCCCTTCGGGTATCGTCCGCGGCACCCTGTCGGTGATCGGCAACGGGGTCGTGCTCGATCCCTGGGCGTTTCGCGACGAGGTCGGGAAGCTTGCCGCGCAGGGCGTCCAGATCAATCCCGACAACCTCCAGCTTTCCGACACCTGCCCGCTCATCCTCCCCATCCACCGCGATCTCGACGCGCTGCGCGAGGACGCTTCGGGCAAGGGCAAGATCGGCACTACCCGCCGCGGCATCGGCCCGGCCTATGAGGACAAGGTCGGCCGCCGGGCGATCCGCGTGTGCGACCTCGCCCATCTCGGAGGGCTCGGGCCGCAGCTCGACCGCCTCTGCGCCCACCACGACGCGCTGCGCGCCGGCTTCGGCCAGCCGCCCGTCGACCGCGAGGAGCTGGAACGACAGCTCGGCGAGATCGCCGGCTTCGTGCTCCCCTTCGCCCGCCCGGTGTGGCGCACCCTCGACGCGGCGCGGATGCGCGGCGACCGCATCCTGTTCGAAGGCGCGCAGGGCGTGCTGCTCGACGTCGACCACGGCACCTATCCGTTCGTCACCTCGTCCAACACCGTCGCCGGCACCGCCGCCGCGGGCACCGGCATGGGTCCGTCGGCCGCCGGCTTCGTCCTCGGCATCGCCAAGGCCTACACGACCCGGGTCGGCTCAGGTCCCTTCCCGACCGAGCTCGAGGACGAGATCGGCCAGCGCCTCGGGACACGCGGCCGCGAGTTCGGCACCGTCACCGGCCGCAAGCGCCGCTGCGGCTGGTTCGACGCGGTGCTGGTGCGCCAGTCCTGCGCCGTCGCCGGCGTGACCGGCATCGCGCTGACCAAGGTCGACGTGCTCGACGGCATGGACGAGATCCGCATCTGCACCGGCTACCGCCTCGGCGACCGCAGCTTCGACCATTTCCCCGCCCACGCGGCCGACCAGGCGGGGGTCGAGCCGGTCTACGAAAGCATGGCCGGCTGGGCGGAATCGACCGCCGGCGCGCGCAGCTGGGCCCAGCTCCCCGCCCAGGCGATTAAATATATCCGCCGCATCGAGGAGCTGATCCGCTGCCCTGTCGCCCTGGTCTCGACCAGCCCCGAGCGCGAGGACACGATCCTGGTGCGCGATCCCTTCGCGAATTAGCTCCCCTCCCCTCGAGGGGGAGCGGCAGGGTAGGGGTGGAGTCAATGACCCGCGGTGTCTCTCCGATCAGAGGGGACACGTACTTTTTCGCGAAAAAGTACGTGTCCCCATTTTTGCTCACCGCAAAGGGGTGGCGACCGCCGCCCGGCTCGTGGGGATCTGGACGACGGCCGCCGCCGCCGCTTGAGCGCCTCACGCGTCAAGGCCACCTCACCGGATCGCCTTAATCCGCGGCTTACCGTAAGATGGCGCGGTCGGGAGGGGACGATGGCGGAGAACAAGACGAAGGAGACGGGGGGCGACGTCGACGCCTTCCTCGACGCGGTGGCGGACCCCGCGCGGCGGGCGGACGCCAAGGCGCTCTGTGCGCTGATGGCGCGCGCGACCGGCGAGGCGCCCGCTCTGTGGGGCGGCATCGTCGGCTTCGGCCGTTGCCACTATCGCTACGAGAGCGGCCGCGAGGGCGACTGGATGGTTTCCGGCTTCGCGGTCCGGGCGAAGGAGCTGGTCCTCTATCTCGGCCTCGGCGCCGGCGGCTTCGACGACCTCCTCGCTCGCCTGGGCAAGCACAAGACCGGCAAGGGCTGCCTCTACGTCAGGTCGCTCGCCGACATCGACCCGGCCGTCCTCGAAGCGATCGTCTCCCGCGCCCTCGCCGCCGCAGCCTCCCGCCACGCCGGGTAACGTCTGCGCCCCTCCCCGCGGGGAGGGCGAATGGGGACACGTACCTTTTCGCGAAAAAGTACGTGTCCCCATTCGCCGCTTGACGGGTCGCCCGTTCAAGCAGATATTTCTGTCATGACAGAAATTACTATCGATTCGAAACTCCCCCGTGCCGTCGAGCGGTTCGTTCTCCACTGGGGCGACATGGGCGGGCAATGGGGGGTGAACCGCTCGGTCGCGCAGATCCACGCCCTGCTCTACCTCTCCGACCGGCCGCTGACCGCCGAGGAGATCGCCGAGACGCTCGGCATGGCCCGTTCCAACGTCTCGAACAGCCTGAAGGAGCTTGGCGGCTGGAAGCTCGTCCGCCGCGTCCCCATGCTCGGCGACCGGCGCGACCATTTCGAGGCGGAGAGCGACCTGTGGGAGATGGTCACCCGCATCGCCCAGGGCCGCAAGGCGCGCGAGATCGACCCGGCCGCCGCCGCGCTCCGCGCCTGCCGCGCCGAGGCCGAGGGGGACCCGCAGGTCAGCCCGGTCGCCAGGAAGCGCCTTGCCGAGATGGAGGAGTTCGTCGGCACCTTGAGCCGGTGGTACGACCAGATGCTCGGAGTCCCCGCACCCAAGATCATGGCGCTGATCCGCATGGGCAGCCGCGTGGTCACCCTGCTGAGCTTCGGCCGCGCCGGCACCCGCGCCGGCAAGGCGAGGACGCCGACCGAGCATTGAGGTTTCCCGCCTGACGGAGGGCAAGATGGACGCGCGCCGTGCCGACCCCAAGCTGGTCCCCTTCCCCGCCTGCCGCGGCCGCCGTTCCGATCTCGGCGACCTGCGCTTCCGCCGGCTCGTCGGCGAGGACGGCTGGGCGCGGCTTCCCGAAGCGGTGCGCCGCCGCTTCTCCCACCGCGTCGCCGCCGGCCGCACGATCGTCTATGCCGGCGAGGTGGTCGAGTGCCGGATGAGCCGCTGCGGCTGGCTGCTCGCCCAGCTTTGCCGGCTGGTCGGCGCTCCCTTGCCGCTCGGCCGCGACGCCTTCGTCCCCGCCACCGTCAGCGTCACCGAGGACGAAGCGGGCGGCGGCCAGATCTGGACCCGCATCTACGGCCGCCGCCGCGGCTTCCCGCAGGCCATCCACAGCGCCAAGCGCTTCGCCGGCCCGACCGGCCTCGAGGAATATATCGGCCGCGGCGTCGGCATCGCGCTCGCCGTCGCGGTCGAGCAAGAGGCGCTCCATTTCCTCAGCGACCATTATTTTCTCCGCATCGGCGCGATGCGTCTCCGCCTCCCGCGCTGGCTGGCGCCCGGCCGGATGCAAGTCAGCCACGTCGACTGCGGCGGCGGCTGGTTCGCCTTCGTGCTGCGCCTCGACCATCCGCTGCTCGGGCGCCTGCTGCGCCAGACCGCGCTCTTCCAGGAGCGCCGCGCGCCCGAGGAGCAAGCGTGATCGTCGTCTTCGACGCCCTCTGCCCGCTGTGCTCGGCCAATGCCCGCTTCATCCTGGAGCGCGACCGCCGCCGCCGCTTCCGGCTCGCCTCGGTGCAGAGCGAGGCCGGCCGCGCCCTCTACCGCCGCTTCGGCCTGGAGGCCGACGATCCCGACACGATGCTCGTCGTCGACGGCGACCGCCTGTTCCGCGACAGCGACGCCGTCCTCGCCATCGCCCGCGGCCTCGGCGCGCCCTGGTCCGCCGCCGCCGCGGCGAGCCTCGTCCCCCGCCGCCTGCGGGACGCCGCCTATCGCTGGGTGGCGCGCAACCGCTACCGCCTGTTCGGCCGCCGCGACACCTGCTGGCTGCCCGCGCCCGAATATCGCGACCGCCTGCTGTGAGCCGCATCCTCGTTATCGGCGGCTATGGCGGCTTCGGCGCCCGCCTCGCCGCCCGCCTGGCGGCGGAAGGCCACAGCGTCCTCGTCGGCGGTCGCAACCGCGGCAAAGCCGGAGCCTTCTGCGACGCCTGGCCGGGGACGGAGCCGGTCGTCATCGACCGGAGGGGCGACATAGTGTCCGTGTTCGCCGCGACCCGTCCCGACCTCGTCATCGACGCCGCAGGTCCGTTCCAGGGAAGCGATTACGCGGTTCCCCGGGCCTGCATCGCGGCGGCCATTCCCTATCTCGACCTCGCCGACGGGCGCGACTTCGTGACCGGGATCGCCGCGCTCGACGCCGACGCCCGCGGGGCCGGCGTCGCGGTCGTCTCCGGCGCCTCCAGCCTGCCCGCCCTCACCGGGGCGATCGTCCGCGCGCTCGCCGACGGCCTCGAGCGGGTCGAATCGGTCGAGGCCGCGCTCAGCGCCTCCAACCGCGCCAGCGGCGGGGCCTCGGTGGTCGAGGCGATCCTTTCCTATGCCGGCCAGCCGGTGCGCTTGTGGCGTGGCGGACGCTGGGACACGGCGCATGGCTGGCAGGCGCTGCGCCGGATCGACTACCATGTCGCCGGCGCCGCGCCGCTCACCGGCCGGCTCGTCGCCTTGGTCGACGTGCCGGACCTCGCGCTGATCCCGGACCTGCTCCCCGGCCGCCCCGCCGTGGCCTTCCGCGCCGGCACCGAGCTGCGCTTCCAGATGCTCGGCCTGTGGCTGGCGAGCTGGCCCGTCCGCTGGCGCTGGCTGCGCTCGCTCCGCCCGTTCGCGCCCTTTCTGCTCCGCCTGTACCACGCGACCCTCGGCCTCGGCGGGGCGCGCTCGGCGATGCGCGTGACGCTGCGTGGCCGGCGCGGTGGACGGCCGGTCGAGCGGAGCTGGACGATCGTCGCCGAGAAGGGCGAGGGCCTGCACATTCCGACCCTCGCCGCGCAGCTCCTCGCCGCCGACATCCTCGGCGGCCGCCTCGCGCCCGGCGCGCGGACCGCCGCCGGGCTCCTGACGCTCGACCGTTTCGCGCCGCTCTTCGCCGCCCTGGCGGTGCGCCACGGGATCGAGGAGCGGCCGCTGCCGCCGCCTCTTTACGCCCGCGCGATGGGCCCCGGCTTCGCAGCGCTGCCGCCGTCCGTCCGGCGCCTTCACGACCTCGTCTCCGACGCCGGCGCGGCCGGCGAGGCGGAGGTGACGCGCGGCCGCGGACTCCTTGCCCGGCTCGCGGCGCACCTGCTGCGCCTGCCGCCCGAAGGCCGCTGGCCGCTCCACGTCGCCTTCGAAGCCCGCGGCGGCGGCGAGACCTGGACCCGCCGCTACGGCGGCCATGTCATGCGCAGCGTCCTCGGCCTCCGCCCCGGCGGGGTCGTCGAACGCTTCGGCCCGCTGCGTCTCGCCTTCGATCTCGTGCCCCGGCCGGACGGCCTCGCCATGCACCTCGCCGGCTGGAGCCTGCTGGGCATCCCCCTGCCCCCGGCCCTGGCTCCGCGCATCCATGCGACGGAGCGCGAGGAGAACGGCCGCTTCCACTTCGACGTCCGCGCCGCCCTCCCCTTTGCGGGCCAGGTGGCGCGCTATGCGGGGTGGCTGGAGCCGATCGGCTGAGGGCGAACGAATGGCGCGGGTCCTGGCGTCACGCCTGCAGCCGACGGAGGCGGATCGCGCCGCGGGAAGAGAAGAAGGCGGCACCGGGGACACCGGCACCGCCTCTTTCTGTCTTGGCCGTGGCGGTCACGCGGACTGGATCCGCGTGACGTCGGTCCTGTCGCTGGCGCGCAGGGCGGCCGGCGCAGGCCGGCTCTTCGCGCCGCTTCGGCGACGCTTTCGCGTCGGCGGCGCTGCGCTCGGCGGCCTTCGCTTAGCGCTTCGAGAACTGGAAGCTGCGGCGGGCCTTGGCCTTGCCGTACTTCTTGCGCTCGACGACGCGCGGATCGCGGGTGAGGAAACCTTCGCGCTTGACCGCGGTCCTGAGCGCCGGCTCGTAGCGGGTGAGCGCGGTCGAGATGCCGTGGCGGACCGCGCCGGCCTGGCCCGAAAGGCCGCCGCCCTTGACCGTCGCGACGACGTCATACTGGCCGCGGCGCTCGGTGACGTCGAACACCTGGTTGATGATCAGGCGCAGCGTCGGCCGGGCGAAATAGACCTCCTGGTCGCGGCCGTTGACGACGATCTTGCCGGTGCCGGGCTTCAGCCACACGCGGGCGACGGCGTCCTTGCGGCGGCCGGTCGCATAGGCGCGGCCCTGCTTGTCGAGCTGCTGCTCGCGAAGCACGGCCTGGATCTGGGGACCCTGGGTGGAGACGCCGTGGACGTCCGGCTCGGCCGGCGTGGCGGCCTCCTCGGCGGGAGCGGCGGCGACACCCTCGGCCGGAGTCTCGGCCGGAGCCGGGTTGGCGGTCGCCTGGCCGGTCAGCGCGGCGAGGTCGGAAAGGGACTGGCGGTTGTCGGACATTAGGCACCCACCTTGTTCTTGCGGTTCATGCCCGCGACGTCGAGAGGCTGAGGATCCTGGCCGC
>Ga0070692_10000753_pt1 | contig 10587 bp, 8 predicted proteins | sample KBSK1102metaG_FD_64675 | JGI IMG/M metagenome (GOLD analysis project Ga0070692, IMG submission 64675) | Corn, switchgrass and miscanthus rhizosphere microbial communities from Kellogg Biological Station, Michigan, USA - KBS K1-10-2 metaG | ecosystem: Host-associated > Plants > Roots >...
GAAGTGCGTCAGCGTGACCCGCGCATCCGACTCGGCGGCTGGCAGCAGCCGCCACGGCGAGGGGATGCGCGGGAGCATGACCTGGCGTGCGAGCGGCTAGGCGGTTCCGGCGGAGCCCATCGACACGAGCGCCTGCAGCACGACGTCGTCGTGCGTCTCGGGCGAGACGGCCGGGAAGACCTCGCGCACGATGCCGTGCTCGTCGATCAGGAACGTCGTGCGCTCGGCGGCCCACAGGCTCCCCGACGGCAGCTCGTACTCGCGCCAGACGCCGTAGCGCTCGCAGACGGCGTGGTCGGGATCGGCCAGCAGCGTGAAGTCGAGCGAGTACTTGCGGCAGAACGCGCCGATCTCCGCGACCGTGTCGGCCGAGACGCCGAGCACGACGGCCCCGGCGTCGACGTAGTCGGCGCCGCGGTCGCGCACGCCCTGCGCCTGGATCGTGCAGCCGGGCGTGTCCGCCCGCGGGTAGAAGTAGAGCACCACGCGCTGCCCGCGGTAGTCCGCGAGTCGCCGCGGGCGACCGTCCTGGTCGCGCAGCTCGAAGTCCGGTGCCGGCTTGCCGACGTCGATCATGTGGGTCCTCCCGTGGGTTGCAATGACGCCGGCGCGCCGGCGGGCGCGCCGACGAGCCGGCCGCCGTCGACGTCGGCGACCGCCGGGCAGCCGGCGAGCGCCATCGCGATGCTCAGCTCGTCGCGCAGGATCGTCAGCGCACGCTCCGCGCCGGCGTCGCCGCCGGCGCCGACGCCGTAGACGAGCGGCCGTCCGACGAGGCAGGCGCGGGCCCCGAGCGCGAGCGCCTTCAGCACGTCGGCGCCGCGGCGCACGCCGCCGTCGAGCAGCACCTCCGCGCGCCCGCCGACCGCCTCGACGACGCGCGGCAGGGCGCTGATCGCCGACGGGGCGTGATCGAGCTGGCGACCGCCGTGGTTGGAGACGATCACGCCGTCGACGCCGGCGCTCACCGCCTGCACGGCGTCCTCCGGGTGGAGGATCCCCTTGATCAGCAGCGGGCCGGACCACTCCTCGCGCAGCCATGCGACGTCGTGCCAGGAGAGCGTCGGGTCGAACTGGCTGTTGATGTACTCGGTCAGGCTGACCGCGTCGCGCGCGCCGCCGCCGTGGCCGGCTGCGTTCGCGATGCTCATCCGTGGGTGGCGCACGAAGCCCGCCGACCAGCGCGGGCGCACCATCCCCTGGCCGAGCGAGCGCAGCGTGAGCCGCGGCGGGATGCCGAAGCCGTTGCGCCGGTCGCGCTCGCGCACCGCCGCGCGCGGCACGTCGACCGTCAGCACGAGCGCCCCGTGGCCGGCCGCGCGCGCGCGGCCGACGAGCTCGCGCACGAGGCCGCGGTCGCGCCAGACGTAGAGCTGGAACCACGTCGGCCCCGGCGCCTCGCGCGCGATCTCCTCGATCGAGTACGACGCCATCGCCGACAGGACGTAGATCGAGCCGGCGGCCTGCACCGCGCGCGCGATCGCCGCCTCGCCGCGATGGTGGATCAGGCCGGTGAGGCCGGTCGGCGCGCCGAGCAGCGGCAGCGCGACCGGCTGGCCGAGCACCGTCGTCGAGAGGTCGACCTGCTCGACGTCGACGAGCACGCGCGGGTGGAGCTGGAGCGCGGCGAAGTCGCTCTGGTTGCGGCCTGCGGTGACCTCGTCGTTCGCCGCGCCGTCGACGAAGTCGAAGACGGCGTCCGGCACGACGCGGCGCGCGAGCGCGCGCACGTCGGCGATGTTCTGGCAGCGGGCGAGGCGCGCCTGGCCCGACAGCGCCGCGCGCAGGCGCGCGGGCAGGGATCGCACGTCCGCCGCGAGCTGGCGGCCGACGAGCTGGGCGAACTGGTTCATGGCCGCGCCGCACCATCCGCGGGGAAGGGAGCGGCGGCAGCGCTCAGAAGCTGGTCCATCGCCGCTCCATCAGGACCGTGCCCTCCATCGTCACGCGCGCCTCGAGCAGCATCCGGTCGCGCGTCAGGTGCGAGCGCGCCGTCACCTCGACGCGCTCGCCCGCCGGCAGCGTGGTGCGGATGCGCGAGCGCCCGTTGAAGCGCGCCCCGGAGGGGTCGGCGTCGCGCGCCGTCGCCGTGCCGTCGTAGTCCATGCCGATCTCGCCGCCCTGCGGCAGCGCGAAGCGCATGAGGTTGCCGATCGTGACGCTGCGCTCGCCGGTCACGTGGTCCTCTGTCTCGCGGTAGGTCGGCCCCGCTTCGATCAGCCACGGCGAGCGGTCGACGCCCGTCTGCGGTCGCGGGACCTCCGCCGGCTCGCCGAGCCGCGCGCCGTTCGGGATCACCGGCACGACGACGCGCGAGGGGTGCGCCGGGCCGCGCATGAGGCGGATCGTCGGCGAGCTCGGCGTCGGCCAGATGCGCGGGAAGTCCGCGCACGCGACCGCGAGCCGCAGGCGGTGGCCGGTCGGCACCATGAACGCCGTGGGCCACAGCGAGAAGGCGACCTCCTCGACGCGGCCCGCCATCATCGGCTCGGACTGCGAGGAGGAGCGGCGGTGGGCCGCGTTGAACCACCCGCTCGCGATCAGCGTCGAGGCGCCCTGTGGGCTGACGTGGGAGAGCTTGGCGACGAGCTGGAGCTCGTCACCGCGCTCGAGCGCGACGTGCAGTGCGACGCCGATCTCGCCCGCGATCTCCACATCGTGGTCGACCGGCTCGGTCTCGTAGACGAGCGAGCGCAGGTCGTCCGGCGTCTGCTCCCGCGGGTAGCCGACGCCCAGCCCGACGGGATCCCACAAGCCGCCACGGATCCCGACGGTTGCAACCGCCTCGTAGCGCTCGCCGCCGCTCTCGACCGGCTGGTCGAGCGCGAGGCGGCCGCCGGCGTCGAGGTGCAGCACGCGCGCCTCGATCCCCGCCGGGGGCCAGCTGGCGCGCCGCCATTCCTCGGAGCCCTGGACGAAGAAGGTGACGGGCGCGTCCTCCTCGCCCGCGTCGCCGTCGTCCCCGATGCCGCGCAGCCAGCGGTCGAACCAGCGCCGCAGCTCGGCGAGCCAGTCGAACGGCTCCCACGGCGAGACGTCCGGCAGGATGTGCGTCCAGGGGCCGACGACCATGCGCTTGGCGCCGGGGAGGCGCTCGTAGGCGCTCGTCATGCCCTTCAGCAGGACGTCGTTCCAGCCGCTGATGAGGAAGGCGGGCACCTCGATCTGCTCGACGTCGACGGTGCTGCGGCGCCAGTACGCGTCGAAGTGCTTGTGCTCGGTCCACGCGAGCGAATGCAGCTCGCCGCGCTCGAGCCGCGCCATCCGCTCGCGCCAGACCTCCAGCCACCGGCCCTTGGGGTCCTGGTGCGTCGGCGGCGCCAGGTCCATCGCGAGCATCATCGCCTCGCGCACCGAGTTGCCGACGAGGTTCTCGGTGCCGCCGGGGTGGACGTAGTGGTCGTAGAGGTCGGGGGAGCCGAACAGCGGCACGATCGCTCTCAGGCACGACGGACGCTCGGCGGCGATCGCCAGCGACATGCAGCCGCCGTACGACATGCCCCACACGCCGACGTTGCCGTCGCACCACTCCTGGGCGCCGGCCCAGTCGACCGCCTGCGCGCCGTCGCGCCCCTCGGCGCGGAGGTCGAACGTCGTCGTGCAGACGCCGCTCGAGCTGCCCGTCCCGCGGAAGTCGACGAGCAGCGACGCGTAGCCGTGCGCGGCGAGCTCGCTGCGCGCGTACTCGTAGCCGGCGCCGACGAGGTCGTCCTTGCGGTACGGGTAGTAGCTGATGAGCGCGGGGTGGGGCCCCGGCGCGTCGGGCAGGTAGAGGCTCGCCGCGAGCTCCGCCCCGTCCGCCAGCGGGATCAGGACGTTCCGGATGCGGCGCACCTCGTGCCGTGCCTCGCTCGACGTGGCGACGCTCATCGCTCCTCCTCCCGTCCAGATCCGACCCCGACCGGCTCGGGCGACTGTTCGAGCCGGTCGGGGTGCTCCTCGGCCGTCGTGCTGAGCAGCCCACGCTCGCCCCACGTGCGGCGGCCGAGGCGCGCGACGCTCGCATCGAGCGCCACAGCGACGATCAGCGCTGCGCCGACGAACACCTGCTGGAGGAACTCGGAGGTGCCGGTGATGACCAGCCCGTCCTGCAGCACGCCGACGAAGAAGAGGCCGGCGAGCACGCCCGCGACGCGGCCGGTGCCGCCGGCGAAGCCGACGCCGCCGAGCAGGATGATCGTCAGCGCGCTGAACTCGAGGCCGAGGCCGACGTCCGGCGGGGCCGCCTGCAGCAGCGCCGCCTGCATCAGGCCCGTGCCGGCGGCCGCCATGCCGGTGACGGTGAAGAGGATGAAGCGCACCCGCTTGACGCGCACGCCCATCAGGTAGGCGGCGCGCTCGTTGCCGCCGACGGCGTAGATGTGGCGCCCGAACGGCCGGCGGTTGAGGACCCACCAGGCGACGAGCGCGACCGCCGCGGCGACGTAGACCTCGGCCGGGATGCCGAACAGCTTGGCGGTGCCGAACTTGCCGAAGCCCGGCGTCACGTCGACGAGCGTCGCGCCGTTGGTCGCGTAGCGCGCGATCCCCTGCCACACGGCCAGCGCGCCGAGCGTCACGACGATCGGGTTGAGGCCGAGATAGCTGACGAGCCCGCCGTTGATGCCGCCGGCGGCGGCGCCGAACGCGAGCCCTCCGACGACGCCCGCCAGGGTGGAGTCGGTGTGGCCCATGAGCGAGGCGCCGATGACGCCGCCCATGCTCGCGATCGAGCCGATCGAGAGGTCGACCGAGCCCGTGATGACGAGCAGCGCCAACGGGATCACGACCACTGCGAGCGGCGCCGCGCTCTGGAGGATCGCCGTCGCGTTGCGGGTCGTCAGGAAGTGGTCGTTGAGGACCGTGAAGAGGCCGATCAGCACCATCAGGCCGACGAGCGTGCCGTTGCGCGCGGCGTGGTAGCGGAAGGCGGTTGCGTTGCGCTTCATGCGAGCTCGTGCTCCCTCAGTAGAACTTCGACCATCCGCTCCTCCCAGTTGGGCATGCGCGGGACTTCCTGCCAGCTCGGCCCGTCGGCGATCAGCACGCGGTCGCACAGCAGCGAGATCTCGTCGGCCTCCGAGGAGGCGACGAGGATCGCGACCCCGTGGGCGGCCGCCTCGCGCAGCGTCGCCGCGATGTCCGTGCGGGCGCCCACGTCGACGCCCTGCGTCGGCTGCACGAGCAGCAGGACCTTCGGCTCGGGCCCGAACAGCCAGCGGGCGAGCACGTGCTTCTGGCGGTTGCCGCCGCTGAACGCGTTGAGCGGCGCCTCGCCGCCCGGGCCGTGGATGTGCAGCGCCTGGCGCGAGCGCGTGTACATGCGGCCGATCGCCTCGTGCGAGACGCCGCCGGCACGGCACATGCTGCGCAGCCACGGGAGCGTGACGTTGTCGGCCCCGCTCATGTCGGCGAGCAGCCCCTCGCGCTCGCGGTCGGCGCTGACGAAGTAGACGCCGCAGTCGATCGCCTCGTGCGGCGAGCCGGGACGGTACGGGGCGCCGTCGAGCTGCGCCTCGACCGGCGCGGCGAGCCCGAAGAGGGACGTCAGCAGCCCCTCCTGGGGGCCGGCCGCCATGCCGTAGAGACCGAGGATCTCGCCGCTGCGCAGCGCGACGGGGCCGCCCGGGGTCTCGACCGCGAGCACCTCGCGCCCGGGCGTCGTCGGGTGCGCGTCGTGCACGGTCGCGTCCGCCGGGCTGAGCGCGCGCGAGAGCTGCGGCCCCGAGACGCCCGCGGTGCTGCCGTCCATCACGACGCGGCCCTCGCGCAGCACGACGACGCGGGAGCAGACGGCGACGACGTCGCGCATGCGGTGGGAGACGTAGACGATCGCGGTGCCCTCGGCCGCGAGCGAGCGCAGGATCTCGTGCAGGCGGTCGGTCTCGTGCTTGCCGAGCGTGGCGGTCGGCTCGTCGAGCAGGAGGACGCGCAGCGGCGCGGCGATCGCGCGCGCGAGGTCGACCATCTGGCGCTCGGCGACCGACAGCGTCTCGACCGGTCGGTCGGGGCTCAGCTCGATCCCCAGCCGCGCGAGCGCCGCGGCCGCCGCCTCGCGGCGTCGCGCGGCCGGCTCGCGCTCGAGCGGCCCGCACAGGGCCACGTTGTCGGCGATCGAGAGGTTGCCGGTGAGCGCGGGGTCCTGGTGCATCGCGCGGATCCCGGCGCGCTCGCGGGCGCGCGGGCCGGCGTCGAGCGACTGCGCGCGGCCGTCGATCTCGAGCGAGCCGGCCTGCGGCTTGACGCTGCCGATCGCCACCTTGATGAGCGTCGACTTGCCCGCGCCGTTGTGCCCGAGCAGGCCGACGATCTCGCCGGCGCGCACGTCGAGGTCGACGCCGTCGAGCGCGATCGTCGCGCCGAAGGCGACGCGCACGTCGCGCATCGACAGGCGCACCGGCGCCGCCTCGAGGGCGGCGCCGGTGGTCGTGGTGTCCTGCGATCCCGTCACTCGTACTGCGCGGCGTTCTCGGCCGTCACGCGGTCGGGGACGAGCTTTGCGTCCTCCAGCGGGCCGCCTCTGGCCGCGCCCAGCATCAGGCCGGCGACCGTCTCGGCGATCTTCTGCGCCGGGAAGTAGTACGCCGTCCGGAGGATGTCGGCGGGCTTCTGGAGCAGCGCGATCGCCTCGGGCGTCGCGTCGATCGTGCCCATGTAGACGCCGGGGTCGTCGGCCTTCACGCCCGAGTCGAGCAGCGCCTTGCGCGCTCCGAGGACCGCGTCGACCGTGATCGAGACCCACACCTTCGTGTCGCTGTGGGCGACGAGCTGCTGCTTGGCGGCGGTGTACGCGGCCGGCCGCAGCGTCGAGGCCAGCACGTCGATCTGGACGTTGGGCGCCGACTCGAGCAGGCCTCTCTGGATGCCCTCGCCGCGCTGCTGCTCGAGCGGGCTCTGCTTGGTCGCGAGCACCGCCACGCGCACCGGCTTGTCGCCGTAGTGCTCTCTGATCCAGTCGCCCGCGTCGCGGCCGAGCGTCTCGCCGTCGGCGACCGCGTCGGTGACGAGGGCGGCTCTCGTGCCCTCCCAGTTGTCGGAGTAGCCGAGCACGGTGATGCCGGCGGCGACCGCGCGTCTGGTGACGGGCACGATGCCCTTGATGTCGAGCGGGAAGCCCATGATGACCTTGACGTCGCCGCGGGCGATCCACGCGTCCCAGTCGCGCGTCTCGTTGGCGATCTTGAGATCGGGATCGTCGGTGAGGAGCTCGTAGCCCTCTCTCTCGATCAACGGCTTGAGGTCGTTGGCGACCTGCTGGAGCAGCGGGACCTTGAGCGTCGGAAGCGTCAGCGCCAGCGCGCCCTTGTCCTTGCTCGCGCCACCGCCGCCTCCGGCCTTGGCGTCTCCGCTGCTCCCATCGTCTCCGCAGGCGGAGACGAATGCGGCGGCGAGCGCGAGCATCGCGACGAGCACGAGCGCCCTCATCCGCGCACCGCGTCCGCGCCGGCGCGGGCCTGCGGCCAAATCGGCAGACATACCTCTCTCCTCATTCCTCGGCGGCTGGGGGGAACGCCGCCCTGTGCCTCGGACCCGGAGACGCCCTTCGTGACGCCACCGAATCCGAAACGGCACTGTAATAGAGCCATTTAGGCTCTGTCAAGTCGCAAATATGGTTAGAATATGTTGCGAGGTTGGTTCCTCCGGTAGCGTTCGAACCATGGATACCCAGGAACACGCGCTCTTCCGTCCCATCCGCACCCGCCGGACGTTCGAGGAGGCCGTCGAGCAGATCGCGGAGGCGATCTCCTCGCGCCGGCTGCGGCCGGGCGACCGGCTGCCGTCCGAGCGCACGCTCGCCGACGCGATGGAGGTCGGACGGCCGACGATTCGCGAGGCCTACCAGGTGCTCGCGAAGGCGGGCGTCGTGGAGCTCGTGGGCGGAGGGCGCACGGGCGGCGCCTACGTCCGCTCGGACATCCTGCCGGCGGCGCTGATCGAGGATCGCACCAACTTGCGCGTGAGCGAGGTCGGGGGCGTGCTCGTCGGCCGCCGGATGCTCGAGCCGCGCATCGCGCAGCTCGCGGCGGTGCAGCGCACCGACGAGGACATCGAGCGCCTCGACCGGCTGCTCGTGCTCCAGCGCGAGGCCGTCGGCTACCGCACCAGCTTCCTGGACCTCGACCTGCGCCTGCACATGGAGATCGGGCGCTGTACCCACAACGGGACGGTGGAGGGCCTCATGAAGGTGCTCATCCGCCGGCTCGAGAAGGCGTACGACCTCGCGCTGCGCGAGCCGGGCGACATCGCCTGGACGGTCGCGATCGACGACCACGCGGCGATCGTGAAGGCGATCGCCGGCCGCGACCCCGACGCCGCCGAGCTGGCGATGTCGAGCCACCTGAAGATCCTGGAGTCGATGTGGGAGCAGGAGAGCGGCTACTCCTTCCTGCGCAAGCTGCCGGCGTTCCTCGCCGAGACAGGTCCTCAGCCCGGCGGTGCGCCGCGCCTCGCGCGCGAGCCCGACGCCGAGGGCGTCAGCAGCCGGAGCGCCTGAGGAGGGCGGGAGGACGGGATCGGCGATGTCCTCCGACCTCCAGCAGCTCGTCGACGACCTCTGCGAAGCGCTCGGTCGCTCGGTCGCGATCGACGACCGCGCATGGCGGCTGGTCGCGTACAGCTCGCATGAGCACGACGTCGACCGCGTGCGGATGGAGACGATCCTCCATCGCGACTCGCCGGCCGACGCCAAGGCGTGGGTCACCTCGCTCGGCATCGCCGATGCGACCGGGCCCGTCGTCGCACCGGCGAACCCCCAGCTGGGGATGGTGCGTCGCGTCTGCATCCCGATCCGCCATCGCGGCTGGCTGCTCGGCTACGTCTGGCTGACCGACCCGCACGCGACGCTCGACGAGGCGGATCTGCAGCGCGCCGTCGCGATCGCCGAGCGCGCCGGCGAGCTGATGCACCGCCAGCAGCTGCTCGACGTGCGCGGGCGCGAGCGCGACCTGCTGCGCACGCTGCTGACGGGGGACGAGGAGGCGCGCCGGCAGGCGGCGGGCGCGCTGGCGCAGGAGGAGCACTTCGTCGCCGATCGCCACGTGCACGTCGTCGTGCTGCGGCCCGTCACGGGGGCGGGGACCGGCGCGAGCGCCTTCGCCGCCCCGCTCGAGCACGCGAGCGAGCGGCTGCGCCGCATCGTCGCCCCGCACGCCGGCATCGGCCTGCCCCGCCTCGACCACGCCGTCCTGCTGCTGGCCGGCCCGACGGAGGCGGCCGTCACCGCGATCGCCGAGCAGATGCAGGCGCTCGCGGCGGAGGGCGCCGGCGTGCGCTGCATCGCCGGCATCAGCGCGCCGCTCGCGGAGCTGACCGACGCGCCGACCGCCTACGAGCGCGCGACGATGACGACGCGCGTCGCCGAGCACGCGCCGGTCTTCGGCGACGTCGTGCGCTGGCGCGAGCTGGGCGTCTACCGCGTGCTCGCGCACGTCGAGCGCAGCGACCTCCCGAGCGACCTCGTCGAGACCGACCTGCGGCGGCTGGCGGCCGCCGATCGTTCCGGCACGCTGGTCAAGACGCTCGAGGCCTACCTCGACCTCGGCGGCGACGCGCAGGCGACCGCCGGGCGCCTGCACCTCCACCGCGCGAGCCTCTATGCGCGGCTGAACCGCATCCAGGACGCGCTCGGCGCGAGCCTGCGCGACGGCGAGACGCGGCTCGCGCTGCACCTCGCGATCAAGGTCGCGCGGCTGCGCGGCATCTGCTTCGGGCGCCACGGCGACTGACGCGCGGCCCGGGCAGGCGAAGCGACAGGCGGCAAACGCCTGTCGGCCCACATGCGACAGATGTCTGTCGAAGCCGCCCGAGGTCGCCGGCTACCGTCGACCCGTCGGCTGACTCCCCCTGTGCGACGCCCTGCGAGGGCCCGCAACCGCCGGCAGCACACGAACCAGGAGATGCGATGAGGACGATCCACGTGCACGCGCCCGGCGGCCCCGAGGTGCTCCAGGTCGACGAGGTCGAGGACCCGACGCCGGGCCCCGGCGAAGTCGTCGTCCGCACGAGTGCGATCGGCGTGAACTTCGCCGATCTGTGGGTGCGCCTGACGGTCAACGAGGGCCTGCCCGTGACGCCCGGCATCGAGGCCGCCGGCACGGTCCACGCGATCGGCGACGGCGTCGAGGGGCTGACGGTCGGCCAGCGCGTGATCGGCGCGCCGCTCTACCAGCGCGGCTCCTACGCCGACCTGATCGTCGTCCCCGGCACGCACGTGCTGCCGCTGCCGGACGAGGTCTCCGACCGCGACGCCGCGTGCCTGACGCTCAACTACGGCACCGCCTACGCGGCGCTCTACAACGGCGCGCGCGTCGAGCGGGGCGAGACGGTCCTGGTCCACGCGGCCGCCGGCGGCGTCGGTCTCGCAGCGGTGCAGCTCGCACAGCTCCGTGAGGCGCCGGTGATCGGCACGGCGAGCGCCGGCAAGCACGACTTCCTGCGCGAGCAGGGCGTCGAGGAGCTCGTCGACTACCGCGTGGGCGACTGGACCGAAGCGGTCAGAGCGCTGCGCCCGGACGGCGTCGAGGTCGTGCTCGACAGCGTCGGCCAGGACGGCTTCGGCAAGAGCCTCTCGGTGCTCGGCTACGGCGGCCGCGTCGTCGCCTACGGCTT
>Ga0070692_10000756_pt1 | contig 10581 bp, 6 predicted proteins | sample KBSK1102metaG_FD_64675 | JGI IMG/M metagenome (GOLD analysis project Ga0070692, IMG submission 64675) | Corn, switchgrass and miscanthus rhizosphere microbial communities from Kellogg Biological Station, Michigan, USA - KBS K1-10-2 metaG | ecosystem: Host-associated > Plants > Roots >...
TTCTCCAACAGCACCATCATTATCAGGCTGAGAAGTATTCGCTTTTCCTCTTCCTCGCTTACAACGCCGAGCTTTTCAATACTGAATTTGCCCTGGAAAAATGCCGGTTCTTTCTTCAGACGCATGAGCGGTGTGCCATCCTCCCGCGCAACTATGTACTCCGGATGAAAAACATATCCGCTGAACATTCCCAGGATAGGGATCTCGGAAAACAGCGCATCACAAACCTTGGCCCACGGATTTGCTTCCTGAATTGTCAGAGCGCGCGCACTACCATTGACTATGTCGTAACGTGCTCTCCATAAAGACTTCATTCCTTTTCGCCTCACGGTGCCGACGTGCGTGCCCCTGCCGTCCTTAAAATGATAGTTCGCAGAAAAGTCGATTACTCGATCGGCGGCTAGTTCATACAAAGGAAGTTTTTGGTCCGCATCGGCGAACACGGTGACCGACTCTTTTAGCTTAAAAGCCTTCTGCTTCACATAGAAATTCAAGTTTCCCGCGGCGTCGATAACAGAGAGCTTTCGGGCTATCGACAAGACCTCGAAAGATAGTTGAAGTGGGTAGTTCATTCGCTTTCTCCTTCTGTAGAGTAGTTTGTTAAAGACGACCAACCTTCGCAGTGAAGCGGGCGGTGAGAGTACAAGGGCAGAAGCATCCGGCATCAGGCCTCTGCAATCTTAGCAAATAGCTTTAATTAACGAAAAAATGTTTTGGACGGCCACAGTCAGAAGGCTTCAAGGTGGCTTGCGTTCATGATGTCTTTCGCTCGGGTGTTGGCAACAAGACACAGGCATGCCGAGCGAGGGCATGAGCACAGGGGGACGCAGCGGCGTTCTTGGTCGGATTCTTGCGATGTCTCGCCCTTTGCGCGAACACCCACGAGAGCAAATCCGGTTCGACGAAAGCACGCTCCCAACTGTTATGCCCGACACCTTTGTATTCTGTGTACATCGGCGCGCCGCCGGCTTTCTTAATCGCAGCGATCATTTTTCGCGATCGCTCAACGCTCACGGCCTGATCGTCTTCTCCGTGAAATGCCCAGATAGCCGTATGAATAAGCCTTGGGGCCATAGCTTCGTCGCCCCCGCCACAGACTGGAATCGCTGCGGCGAATGTCTCGGGATGTTCCGAGATCAGGGCCCACGTCCCGAACCCGCCCAGCGACTGGCCTGACACGTAGAGTTGTCGAGAGTTGATGTTGAATTCCTTTTGAATGCTCGAGAGCAATTCTTCGACGATCTGCAACTGGCGCGTTGGTTTAGCTAGTTCTACGGTGGCCCACATCTCATTCTCCGGACACTGCGGGGCGATCACGAACGCGGGATATTTCTTTTGGACGTCCGCACTGGTCCAGATGTGAGATCCACTTGCATTGCCACCCGAAATCTGTCGTAGATTGTCAGTGCCGCGCCCAGCTCCGCCGTGAAGCCACAGCACCAGTGGATACTTCTTTTGTGAGTTGTAATCTCGAGGTATGAAGATCCGGTAAGGCATCGTCTCCCCACGCTTGGTTTTAAATACTCGCGCGATAAAGGGATTTGTATCTTCGGTCTGAGGCGGTTTCACACGACTGCTACCGTTGAAGAGTGATGGGGCCGAGGCGACGGGATATGCTGCGATTATTATTAGGAAAACATGTAGGCTGCACCGCATAGCATCACCCTCCTTTGGCTTGCCTCAAAAACTAACTCCCTCGACACCAATACTGCTTTTCTTTTAGAAATATTTAAAAAGGGTTTCCATGTCTTCCTCCCTGTCAGGTGGTCAATGACCAAGACTCTGAATTGGAAGGAAGGCAGAAACCCTTTGTTAACAAGAAATGGTGAGCCGAGCAGGGCTCGAACCTGCGACCCGCTGATTAAGAGTCAGCTGCTCTACCAACTGAGCTATCGGCCCTCGTGTGTAGCGGCAAAAATTATACGTGCGATCTGAGGAGTGTCAAGCAAGCCGCCAAACGGTATTTCTGGGGTCAGACTGAATTTGATGAAAACGCCGAAGGCGTTGGCTAATTTCAGCCCAGGGTTCGAGCATCGCGAGAACCCTGGGACATGATTGTAAATGGCGTGAAAACCCTGAAGGGGTTAGGTGGTTGGCAAACCCTCCTAAGGAACTACCGCATCGAGAGTTTGATAGCTGACGAGTTGGTAGCCCAGTAACTTAGCCTTACGTTGCAGTGATTTGAGCATCGTGGCCTTGTATTTAGCTTCATAAAGGTCGCAGCCTGCGTCTACATACGCTTGCCCGTATTTCAATGTGCGGTAGATCAGTCGCGCCAACTTGTGAGCGGTAGCGGTAATGGCCACAGGCGTATCTTTTCTGCTGCGCATCCGGCGCGCATAAGCACCTAGTGCACTCTTGCTCTTTAATAAACTCTGCGCGCACATGCGCAAGGCGTTGGCCACTCGATTCACAACTTTGCGCGTGCCTCTCTTCAGCAGCTTACCACCACTGATTTCATTGTTGGGACAAAGCCCCAACCAGGAAGTGAATTGCGCCTCAGTGGGCCATTTTTGGCAAATGTCCAGCCCCAACTCCGATACTATTAACTGCGCCGTACTTTCATTAACTCCATCGATGTTCGTAAGATCGACTCCCAGCACTCGATAAAGTTCGGCCTGACTGTCAAAGCCGACCGCATGGCGAGAACGCGGTTTACGTTTTAGCACCGCGCTAGCGCTGCCGCGGGTCTCCAACCTTTGCATCTCCTGGCGGATTTCAGCATCGCACTCCGCGATCTTTTGTTGGTAGTAGTCGTAGAGTTCGAGTCCCTGTTTGAGCGCAAACAAATGTTCCGCGCGATAGTCTCCCTCCAAGGCCTTGGCAATGGTCGAAACATCGCTCTTAACGCGTCGATCTTTCAACGCCGCCAGCTTCAGCCCATCGCGTTCGCCCGCCACAATGGCCCGCACAATCCGCAACCCCGTCTGTCCGCTCAGGTCACTAATCACGTGCTGCAACTTGAGGTTCATCTGCGTCAGTGCCTTTTGCATCTGCTGGATATAGCGACCAGCAGCGCGGATCAGCATTTCCCGTTGTCGCATATAGCTGCGCAAAACGCAGATCTTTGCTTCCGGTCGGAAAGAACCAGACAACAAGCCGAAGCTTTCTAGTTGTTGTAACCATTGACAGTCCTGCACATCAGTCTTACGTCCGGGCACGTGCTTTACATGTCTGGCATTCACTAACTTCACCTGCAAACCATAGCTTTCCAGTATTTGATATAACGGAATCCAGTAAACTCCAGTGGACTCCAGCGCTACCGTTTTTATCCCACACTGCAACAGCCACTGCGCCAGTCTATGCAGCTCTTGCGTGAAGGCGCCAAAACATCTGACCGGTTGCGGATCGCGATCGACGGGCACGGCCACATAGTGCTCCCGTGCTCCCACATCGATTCCGGCCGCATCAGCCGTGATTATTGGTAAGCCACTTTTTTCCGTTCGTTTCACCACTCGCGATTGCTTCTGAGCCGGTTTCCGCATAGCATCCTCTCCACGTTGAAGTTGGTCGCGTTGCGGCTCGGGAGCGATTGTTGGGAAATCTCCTAAACGGGATAGACTCGATAATCAGGTCTTCACCAATGTGATGATCGCCAATCCCGAAACCATGCTTTCAGACGGGTTTCTCAAACACCATTGGGTCGCCGGTCTTAGCTTGCCGCAACGCGCCCTTCTTTTTACAACTATCGCGGCCTCCGCGCCTAAGTTCCTCAGACCGATGACGTGACCTGCGCGCGTCGGATGCTTTCAGGGTTAACGGAGGTGTCTTGCGTTTACCCAGGGTTGTCGCTTCGCTCCAACCCTGGGCTGGAATTAGTTAACGCCTTCGGCGTTTAAGATCAAACGGTCCCTTCGGCGTTTAGAACAAACCGTCCCTTCGGCGTTTAAGATCAAACGGTCCCTTCGGCGTTTAGAACAAACCGCGCGTCACGGGCGCGGCACCTGTTTGGTTTCTACACTTGGGAACCGCCCGAACGGTCCGCCATCTTTATCAATGCGAATGATTGGCGAGCTACGCGGCGTAAGTACAGTTGAATAGTGGCCGCCGTACGGCGAACGAAAGTACGGAGACGAGTACGGGACGAATGTGTAACTAATCTTTCCCGGGTGTTGAAACCAGAACCCTCGATTTCGGAATTGACCACGGCGTACTCCCGCCAGATGAGAGACCATGACGACCACGTCGCGGCCGTTGAAAAACTCACCCTCGCCTTGATGTTCACTCCAGAAGTCGAAATTGTCACTCTTTTTCTTTTGACACTCCGAAACCGTGCCGCCGGCGATCTTTCGACATGAGCCGATATAGCGCCCTTGAAGGCTCACTTTGCCTTCACGAATCGTGATCTCGTCGCCATTTGGTCTGATGTCGATGCGGTAGTTTCCCTTGTCGGCGATGGTGATCGACGTTGTTGCTCCGGCAACGACGATGTTTGGAACTTCCTTACTGTCGAATCTCGCGACGTCGAGAATGGCCGAGCCGCGCAACAGCTTCAGTGAGATCGCTTCAGGCGACAATTGCTCCAACAGGACTTCCGACTCGCCGTCGATCCGGAGATTGGCATCGGGCAACATCGTTAGCTCTGCATAACTGTGAGCGCTCGTGCGCACTTTATCTCCGGGATCGAGCTTCGACTTTTCGGTCAACGGCTCCCAATCTTTTGACGCGTGATTAAACTCAACACCAGCCTCTACGAAGTTGACGGTGCCCGGTCTTGCCGAAACCACATACCGGTTCTTGCTGCTCTGTGATTGATCGATTGGAAAATCGACTGACGGTTCTTCGTCTTCTTTCTTGTTGGCCCAGGGTGATTCTTTCTTCAACAGGCGGTTTGCCTGGACCAGTTCATCCGCTCTCGCGCGGCCCCACGAATCGAAACTGTCTTCCGGTTTTTGATTTCCCTCGTTGATGGTGACGTCTTGTGCCGAAGCTATCGCGCTTCGTTTTTCCTTCACGCGCCGGCCGTTTATTACAGCCTCGCCATCCCGGACGATCAACTCCGTGCGTTCCGGGCTCAATGCATTTATGCGAAATATCCCCGGGCGGGTTATGAATACCTCGGCGCTCGGAGTGATGACTCTGATTAATTCGTATACCTGGTCGACCGATTCAGCAAAAAACGACGAGTTTTCGCCCTCTCTCGCGAGAATCTCGAGACTGATCGAGCCTTCGTTCAGTTTCCACCGCATCTTGTCGTACGGGTCGCTGAAGATCTGAAGCTCTGAATCTGCTGCGACTCGCAGATAGTTTCCGGGTTGAAGTAAGAGTTCGGCGTAAGATTCGGGGCCGGTTCTGATGACGTCGCCTTCGTGCAACTGCAGGCCGGGTTCGAGATCGAACTTTGCGTAGCTGCGCTGGTAAATCACCTTGCCTTTGATCGCGTTCGGTCGGATGCCGTTGACAAAGCCTTCGAAAGTTTCCTGCTGTTGTCCGGTTGTTGAGACGGCCAGCAGACCGATGGCGATCAAAGCCAAACCCAGCGTGTATGGGATACGAGTCACGTGTTTGCGATTGATTTCTTACGATCTTAGCGTTGTCAGAAAGTCGACCAGCAAGTTCTGCGCTACCTGCAAACGATATTTCGCAGTGGATCGAATATCATCGATGGGAGTGATTTCACGCAAAAGACTTGCGCAGGCTGTCCTGACGGTTTCGTCGTCGGGCTTTCGTCCTCTTAGAGTATCCTCAGTTTCGACGCAACGCACAACTACGGGCGCAACGCTTCCCACGACGATCCTCACGTCTGCGATCAATTCCCGATCGGTTCTGGCCGTCGCCGCAAAACAGACTTTCGAGATCGCCTGCGCTTTGCGCGTGCCGACTTTGCGATAGTAATGCGTGACGCTTGCTGTATTTCGCGGCAAGCGAATTCGCGCGAGCAGTTCGTCGCCGGCGATGTGCATCTGCTTGTAGCCGGTGTGAAAACCGTGATACGGGAGCCAGCGCGACCCACGCGTTGAGACGAGTTCGATCTCAGCGTCGTAGGCGAGCAATGCCGGTGGCGAGTCGGCTGCGGGTGAGGCGTTGACGATGTTGCCGCCGAGTGTGCCGCGATTTTGAATCGCGAGTCCGCCTGTTTCACTTGCAGCCTGGCAGAGCATTGGAAACTCGCGCCGCAGAGTCGGATCGGCCTGGACTTCGGTGTAGGTGGTGAGCGCGCCGAGAGTGACGTGTGTTTCGGTGGTCTCGATTCCGCGCAGCTCGTTCAAACCCCAGAGGTTGACGTAATTGCGATGCGGGAGCTTCCCGGCTTCGAGCAGGACCATCAGGTCTGTGCCACCGGCGAAAGGTTTCCAAACGCCCGGTTGTTGGTTGAGCAGCGTGAGCACGTCCGTCAACGACGCGGGGGTGGTCAGTTGATACTCTGGGATGAAGGCTCTCATTATTTCTGACACGCGCGCACGACGGATTCAAAGATCTTCATGTAGCCGGTGCAGCGACAAAGATTTCCCGCGAGACCATTCCGAACATCGTTTTCCGTGGGCGAGGGATTTCGTTTGAGCAGATCGACGGCGGCGAGCACCATGCCGGGAGTGCAAATACCACACTGAGCGCCGCCGTGTTCGATGAATGCCTGTTGGACGGCGTGCAAGTCGCCGGCGCCCGCAACCCCCTCGATCGTAGTTATCCTGGCTCCATTAACCTGGGCCACCGGCACGAGACAACTGTTCACGATCTGTCCATCGACGATCACCGTACACGCGCCACACTCCCCCTCGCCACACCCCTCCTTCGTCCCGGTAAGCAGCAACTCCTCCCTCAACACATCGAGCAGCCGCGCCATGGGAAACACGTCCACCCTCCGCGCCTCACCGTTGACTGTAAATTCGACTACCTGCGTTTTGGACATAAGCATGAGTTCACAAAAGACACAAAATGCAGCTAAATCACTTGTTCGTTTTGTGCCTTTTTGTGGCCGTGAACGTCTCCATTAATAGCTCCGGCATTAGCGGGATGTGGTTGAAGCTGATGCCGGTAGCGTTTTCGATTGCGTTCAGGATGGCTGGGGCGGCCCCGTCCATCGGTAGTTCGCCGATTCCTTTCGCCCCGCCTGGACCGTACGCGTACGGGTTCTCTTCGAAGAACACGCGGATTGGCGGAATGTCGGCGGGCGTTGGGATGATGTAGTTGGTCATCTGATTGTTTGCCATTCGGCCGTCTTTCCAAACCACGTTTTCAAACAACGTAAATCCAATTGCCTGGGCGACGCCGCCCTCGATCTGCCCCGCGGCGAGCACCGGATTCAACACGCGTCCGACTTCCTGCAACGCGACAAAATCCTCGACGTGTGCTTCGTACGTCAACTCGTCGAAAGATACTTCGGCGACGTAAACCGCCCACGCGTACGCACCGTACGCATCGCCCTGGTATTTTTCGTCGTCCCAGTGAACGTTTGGCGGGGGTTGATAAGTCGCCGACGTTTTCAAGGAACCAAACCGAGCGACGTATTCAGCACAAGCGTTCTTGAATTCTGATTGGCTGTAGTTTTCAGGTAGTAGACCGCTGCCGAGCAGTGTTTGCTTCAAACCCGTGACAGCCGACTCGACCAACTTACCGACGACCATTGACGTGCGCGAAGCGACGGTTGGACCACTATTCGGCACGCGCCCGGTATCCGGCTGAACGATTTCGATCGAATCGAAGTCGAGGCCGAGAGCTTCGGCTGCAATCTGCGAAAAGATCGTGTTGGTACCCTGACCGATCTCGGTGCTCGCGGCGAGAATCTTTACCGTGCCCTGATCGCTCGCTTCCGCGGATACGATCGATTGCAGAAAGACTTCACCCGAGCCAGTGAAGCCCGCTCCATGCATGAACGTCGCGAACCCCATCCCTCGCTTTTTCGAAAAGCGTCCGTTGCTCGCCGCGTTGTCGCGCGCGAATCGTTCGCGCTTCGCGTGGTAGTCGCTGAGTTGCAAAGCTCGCGTGAGCAGGTGGTCCATATTTACGCTCTCGCGAATGACCTGGCTCGTCGCCGTCGTCTCACCTTCATGAATGAAGTTGCGACGGCGAAATTCTTCCGGCGTCAAGCCGAGTGTGTGCGCAACTTTATCCATGTGTCGCTCGAGCGCAAAGATGCTTTGCGGCGCGCCAAAGCCTCTGAACGCGCCTTGCGGCGGAAGGTTGGTCGCAACAGCGCGACTATGAATCCGCACGTTCGGACAGACATATGGACCAGCAGCGTGGATCGTTCCGCGTGAAAGCACGACCGGTGAAAGCGTGCAATACGCGCCGCCGTCGATCACAAACTCGATCTCCATTGCGAGGAGTTTCCCGTTTTTGTCGATCGCCGTTTTGTGACGTGTTCTCGAAGGATGGCGTTTGGTGGTCGCAACCATGTCTTCCGCGCGGTCGTAGATGATCTTCACCGGCTTGCCGGATTTCCACGCCAACAGCGCTGCATGCCCGGCGATCAGCGACGGATATTCTTCTTTACCGCCAAACCCTCCGCCTGTTTCCGTTTGAATGATGCGGATCTTGTCTTCCGGCAGACCAAACAACTTCACGAGTGCTTTGTGAACGTAGTAAGGGCACTGCATCGAACCCCAAACCGTAACTCCTTCCGCCGCATTCGCGATCGCAATCGCACCGTTGTTCTCGATGTAGAGTTGTTCCTGCGCGCCGGTTTCATATTCACCTTCGACGATGTAATCCGCGCGGGCCCACGCTTCGTCGACATTGCCCTTATCGACCAGAAACTTCTTGAAAACGTTGTCTTCGCCCCAGACGATCGCTTTCCTGGCGAGTGAATCCTCGAGCGTGAAGATTGCCGGTTGTTCTTCTATCTCTATCGACACATTCCGGCGCGCTTCCTCGACGAGATATTTATCTATGTGCGCAAGCAGCACGATCGGCTCTTCCGGATGATTCACAAAGTCAGCAGCAAGATACGGCTGGTCGTTCAAAATCAGCGCAACGTAGTTCGCGCCGGGAATGTCTTTGGCGGTGACGATCGTGAACTCGTCCCACGGAATGTTGCCTGCAAACGAGATGTTTTTGATCCGGCCGCGTGGCGAAGGACTACGCACCGTGACCCCGTGAAGCATTTCCGGAAACGACACGTCGTCGACGTACAGCGCCTGGCCTGTAACCTTCTTTCGACCCTCTTTGCGGGGAAATGATTTTCCGATGGGATGATCAGCCATTTCACATGATTACCAAGGTTCATCCTGTCTAAGGTTTTACAATCACGAGTGGATTGGATTCCAGCTCTCTCCGATAAAAGACTCGCGGGCGCTGGACGCTCTGTTTTTCGCCTTCGACAAAGTCTATCTCCAGACCCACGCCACGCCCCTGGCTCATCTTCTCTTCCTGCATCTGCGGCACACGCTCAGTCGCGAAGTTCAGCCACTCCCGCGCGATGACGACACCATCCCTGGGCGCGGTATCGGCAACCGGGGTTTTCAAACCTTCTTCGACGAGCGCGTAGGTCAAGTAGCCATGCCCGAGCTGCGACGCCTCCAATGCTGCCTGAAAACTCTGCGCGGCCGTCAGGATATACATCCCATTCTCATACGCGAGTTGCGCCAGTCCTTTTGAATTCATTGGACCACGCCGTTTCTCCTCGGCTTCCAACGCCTGGCCCGAATTGCACGCGTCGATGATGAGCAACAGGTGTCCCGCATCAACGCCTTCAACCGCGGCTTCCAGCTCGACGTCTGAAATACTATGCGCGAGAATGGTTTTCAACCCCTGCTCAGTCAGTTTGGTGCGTTCACCGGTGTATCCGAGATCGTGCGGGATCAGGTAGAAGCGTTGCGCCTGCGCCGTGCCGTGGCCCGCGAAATAGATCACGACCGTATCTTCCGGCTCAGCGCGCTTCAATGCATCGAGTGGTCCCGCTTTCAGCGTTGGCGGTCCCGGCTCGCCTGATAGTCGTTTGACAGCTTCGAGAATGTTTGCCTTCGTCGCGTCCTGATCGAGCAATTGAATCACTTCGACGCGCTCAAACCCGGCGAGCTGCGTTTGCCTGCGACGCATTTCCTCGCCAAAGCTCTTCGCATCGGCACCCGCGTACTTCAGATTGTACTGGTTGTTCGCATATTCATTGACGCCAACGGCGATGATGTAAGCCGTACCTTTGCGCTTGAGAGTGTCGGCGCCCGTAAACACCAGCGGCGCGTCTTTGCTTTTGACGTTATCGCGATTGAACGCATACGCGACAAGCCGATTTGGACCAGCAGTCACCGTGATCTCCTGCTCGAGCGCGACCGACGCTTGTCCCTTCAACACATCGCCATGCCAAACCTTCACGAGCGATCCGTTGCGAAACAGTCGCACGTCCTGGGCGCCCGTGCCCTGCGGATTGTCCTTGTCGGCAGGCGCATCCGAAACGTCAATCTTCACTTTGACGGTGCGCGTCGCAACGGAAGATTCCGGAGCCTGGCCCACCAGCGACAACTTCACCACGGGTTGGCGGCGATCTTTTTTCGAGACGTCCTGGGCCACGCGCGGACGCTTGCCGTTAAAGATGTCCGCCAGCAGACCCGGATAATAAAACTCATTGAAGAACCATTCGATCGGAGCGACGTTGAAAGTCTCCTGGTTGTAGCGCCAGAGGATCTGGTTCCAGGAAACAGGCGT
>Ga0070692_10000757_pt1 | contig 10580 bp, 11 predicted proteins | sample KBSK1102metaG_FD_64675 | JGI IMG/M metagenome (GOLD analysis project Ga0070692, IMG submission 64675) | Corn, switchgrass and miscanthus rhizosphere microbial communities from Kellogg Biological Station, Michigan, USA - KBS K1-10-2 metaG | ecosystem: Host-associated > Plants > Roots >...
AGCTCGAGATCCTGCAGCGCCTCAGCCGCGCCGCCGAGTGGCGCGACGGGGACACGGGCAAGCACATCATTCGAATGGCCCGCCTCAGCCAGGCGCTGGCCGCCGCGATCGGCCTCTCGCCCGCGGAGGCCGAGACGCTCGGACACGCCGCCGTCGCGCACGACATCGGCAAGATCGCGATCCCCGACCGCATCCTGCTCAAGCCCGGGAAGCTCACGCCGGAGGAGCGCAAGGAGATGGAGCAGCATGCGTCGATCGGGGCGGCGATGCTCAGCGGCTCGCGCTCCGCGGTGATGCAGCTCGCCGAGACGATCGCCCTCACCCACCACGAGCGATGGGACGGCGGCGGCTACCCGCGCGGACTGCGCGGCGCCGACATCCCGCTCGCCGGCCGGATCTGCGCGCTCTGCGACGTCTTCGACGCGCTCATGTCCGAGCGGCCGTACAAGCGACCATGGTCGTTGAGCGAGACGCTCGCGGAGATCCGCAGCCAGAGCGGCAGGCAGTTCGATCCCGACCTCGTCGAGGTCTTCGCGGACATCGCTTCCAAGCTCTGCGCCGACCTCTACCCCGAGCGCCCCGAACGCGTCCGACCCGCAGGCGACGCGGCTCCGGCCGGCGGACGCATGGTCCCGTCGGTGCGCTGAGACGCCGCGCGTCGCGGCCGCTCGGCGCGCGCGATGAGCGCGGCGCACGCTTCGAGCGCTTCGAGGTGCGGCGATTCCTGCTCGGAGACGCCGGCGAGGATCTCGGTCTCGGCCCCCTCGAAGAGGTTGCCGAGGAGCGTCGCGAGCGCGCGCGGGCGCAGCGGCAGCTCGACGTCGCACTCGGCGGTCCAGCGCTCGAGGCGCTCGACGATCAGCTCGCGCCAGTTGCGCTGCGTCGCCTGCCAGCGCTCGGCGAGCTCCGGGTCGGCGAGGCCGGCGGCCCACAGCTCCCACAGGATGCGGACGTAGCCGGAGCGGATGTCCTCGCGCAGGTAGTCGCAGGCGGTGCGCCACTGCTCGGCGAACGGGCGGCCGTCGTCGAACAGCGACTGCTGCCGCGCGAGCAGCTGCTCGGTCAGGTCGTCCATCACGGCGAGCAGCAGCCCCCGCTTCGACCCGAAGTGGTACTGCACGAGCGAGAGGCGCGTCCCCGCACGGTCGGCGACCGCGCGCATCGAGGCGGCGGTGTAGCCCTGCTCGCTCAGCACCGCCGTCGCCGCCGCCAGCAGCTGCGCTCGCGTCGCGCGGCCGCGCTCGAGGCGCTGGTCGGGACGCGGCTCCGCGGCGTCGGATGACGGACGGCTTGACATCGCGCGACAGTCTACGATACAAGTTGGTTGGTCGCACGACCAAACTGTTTGGGGAGGCCCTGAGGCGATGATCGAATCCGCAGTCGCTCCCGCGCCGGCCGCGCGATCGACCGGCCGCGGCGGCGAGCAGAGCCGCGCGCGCTACCCCGACGTCGAGGGCTTCGTCGAGCGCGACGGCATGCGGCTCTTCTACGAGGTCTACGGCGAGGGCGAGGAGACCGTCTTCCTGATCCCGACCTGGTCGCTGGTCCACTCGCGCTTCTGGAAGATGCAGATCCCGTACCTCGCGCGCCACTTCCGGGTGCTGACGATGGACGGGCTGGGCAACGGCCGCTCGGACCGCTGCCGCGACCCGCTGCGCTACGGCGCCGCGGAGTTCGCCCGCGACTGCCTGACCGTGATGGACGCGAGCGCCACCGAACGGGCCGTGATCGTCGGCTGGTCGCGCGGCGCCCAGTACGCGCTGGAGCTGGCGCGGCTCGCACCCGAGCGGGTCGCCGGCACCGCGTTCATCGGCCCGCTGTTCCCCTACACCCTCTCGCAGTGGTCGGTGCTGCTGCACCCGCTCTCGCTCTCGTTCGCGTTCCAGCGGCGCGCACCCGTCAATCGCTGGTGGGCGCACATGAACGCGGTCCACTGGCGCGAGTCCTACGCCCAGTTCGCGGAGTGGTTCGTCTCGCGCAGCCTGCCCGAGAAGCACTCCACCAAGGCGATCGAGGACGGCGTCGGATGGGCGCTGGAGACCGATCCCGAGACGCTCATCGCGACGACCGGCGGTCACATCCATCGCCACCGGCGCCCGCTGCGCGGGCTCGCGCAGAACCTGCCCGGCCCGGTGCTGGTGATCTCCGGCGACCACGACAAGATCACGCCGCCGCGCGACGCGCGCGCGCTCGCGAGGGTCGCCGGCGGCCGGCTGGAGCGCGTCCGCGACGCAGGCCACATCCCGCACGTGCGCAAGATGGTGCCGGTCAACCTGGCGCTGCGCGACTTCGCCGAGGACGCCTTCGAGCGGCCGCGCACGCCGCGCGACCCGACCGTCCACCGTCCCGACGGCCGTCCCCGCGCGCTGTTCGTCTCCTCGCCGATCGGCCTGGGCCACGCGCAGCGCGACCTCGCGATCGCGCGCGAGCTGCGCCGTCTGCACCCCGACCTGCAGGTCGACTGGCTCGCGCAGGACCCTGTCACGCGGATGCTGGAGGCGGAGGGCGAGCGCATCCATCCTGCCAGCGCCCAGCTGGCCAACGAGTCCAAGCACTTCGAGTCGGAGTCGGCCGAGCACGACCTGCACTGCTTCCAGGCGCTGCGGCGGATGGACGAGATCTTCGCCGCCAACTTCATGCTCTTCCACGACGTCGTGCGCGAGCAGCGCTACGACCTGTGGATCGGCGACGAGGCGTGGGAGCTCGACTACTACCTGCACGAGAACCCGCGCGAGAAGCGCGTCCCGTTCGCGTGGCTGACCGACTTCGTCGGCTTCCTGCCGATGGAGGACGGGGGCGAGCGGGAGGCCTTCGTCTCCGCCGACTACAACGCTCGGATGGTCGACCACGTCGCGCAGCACCCGGAGGTCCGCGACCTCGCGCTGTTCGTCGGCAACCCCGACGACATCGTCCCCGAGCGGCTCGGGCCGCAGCTGCCGACGATCCGCGACTGGACCGAGCGCCACTTCGACTTCACCGGCTACGTGACCGGCTTCGACCCCGCCGACCTGGGCGAGCGCACCAGGCTGCGCGCCGAGCTGGGCTACGGTGACGACGAGCGCGTCTGCATCGTCACCGTCGGCGGCTCGGGCGTCGGGGCCGACCTGCTGCGCCGCGTCATCGCCGCGTTCCCGGCTGCGAAGGAGCGCGTGCCGGAGCTGCGGATGATCGTCGTCGCCGGTCCCCGCATCGCCCCCGCATCGCTGCCGTCCCATCCCGGCCTCGAGGTCGTGCCTTACGTCCACAACCTCTACCGCCACCTGGCCGCCTGCGACCTGGCGGTCGTGCAGGGCGGCCTGACGACCGCGATGGAGCTGACGGCGCAGCGGCGGCCGTTCCTCTACTTCCCGCTGCGCCACCACTTCGAGCAGCGCTTCCACGTCCGCCACCGCCTTGACCGCTACGGCGCCGGTCGCTGCATGGACTTCGACGACTCCCCGCCGGAGCGGATCGCGGCCGCCATCGCCGAGGAGATCGGACGCGACGTCGACTACCTGCCCGTCGAGACCGACGGCGCGCGCCGGGCGGCGCGGCGCATCGCCGGGCTGCTCAACTGACCCTGGAGCGTCGTTTGGCGAGGTAGAGCTCGGCGTCGGCGCGTGCGATGACGGAGTCGAGCGTGTCGTCGTTGCGCAGGCTGGCCTGCCCGGCGCTGATCGAGGCGGCCGGGCTGCGTGCGCTGAGCGTGCGCTGTATCTCGGAGATGCGGCCGGCGGCGAGCTCGAGGGTCACGTCGGACATGGCGCAGACGAACTCGTCGCCGCCCCAGCGGACGGTGATGTCGTAGGAGCGCAGCGTCGACGTGATCGCGATCGCGACATCGCGCAGGAGCGCGTCGCCGGCCGCATGACCCGCGCGGTCGTTCACCTCCTTGAGCTCGTCGACGTCGAGCACCGCCAACACGAAGCGGCGTCCGAGCCGGCGCGCGCGGTCGATCTCGTGCGTCAAGGCGAGCTCGCCCATGCCACGGCGGAAGACGCCGGTCAGCTCGTCCAGGCCGCCGAGCCGGCGGTCGCTCGCCGCATGCTCGCGGTCGTCCGCCGCGGCGCGGCGATCGGCCGCCGCCGCGGCCCGCTCGTCCGCCGCGCGCCGGCGCACCTCGGCGGCCGACCGCCGCACCCGCTGCAGCGCGAGCATCGTGCCGTCCATCGCTCCGGACTCGGCGGCGCGCCGCTCGCGCGCCTCGGCGTCGCGATCGCGCGCGGCTGCCGCATCGTCACGCGCCTGGGCGATCCGATCGCGCGCCTCGGCGGTCAGGTCGCGCAGCCGCGCGATCTCGTCCCGGTGGGTCGCCGTCTCGATCCGCTGAGCCGTGGCCCTTGCGCGTCCCGCCGCCGTGAGCTCCCGCTCGCGGCTGCCCTCCTCACGCTCCAGTCGCGAGGCTTCGCGTGCGTCGATCGCCGCCGGATCGGCAGGCGCATGCGTTCGCTCCCAATCGGCAGCCGCCTGGTCGCGGTCGGAGGCGTGCTGGTCGCGATTGGCGAGCGCCTGGTCGGCGTCCGACGCGTGCTGGTCGGCTTCGGCGGCCGTCTGATCCGCGTCCGCCTGCGTCTGGTCCAGGTCCGCCGCCGACTGATCGGCCTCCTGCCCTGCCCGCGTCTCGAGCTCACGGTGCGCTCGCGCCTTCGCATGCGCCAGCTCACGCGCTTCATGCCCGCCGGGCGCATGCGACTTCGTCATCGGGGTCGCCCGCCGCGACGGAGCTCAGAGCGGCAACCGAGAGTCATGTGGGACCAGGCCAAGGTGGGCGAGCATCCCCTCGTCGCTGAGGTAGCCGTGGGCCTCGATGATCCTGCCCTGATGCATGGAGGCGATCATCGCGGAGTCGGTGATGAGCTCGTCGCCGACTCGCAGCTTGGCGAGCACGAGGAAGCCGCTGGGCCGAAGCGGGCGGATCTCGCGGATGTGGACTCGGAAGTCGACGCCGGTCGCGTCGAGCTCGGCGACCCACCGTCGCAGCCCCGCGTAGCCGTTGTAGGTCCTGCGATGGCCGACCAGCGCAGTGGGGCGAAACACGATGCGCGGATGCGCCAGGGCGACGAGTCCCTCGGCGTCGCGATCGTTGAACGCCTCGACGAACGCGACCGCGAGCGCGGTGAAGGCGTCCTGGTCGGAGACTGAGTCGAGCGTGGGGCCGTCGCCGGCGGGTGATGGAGGTGCGGTTGCCGCGGCGGCATGCTGCCTGGTCATGCCGAGACTCCTCGAGTCGCTGGTTGGCGAAGCTCGGAAGTCAGGCGGCGCTGCGCAGTCCTCACGGACCGCGCCCCGTCGCGGATGCCCTCCTCTGGTGAACGAGCGTACGCTCCCGGCCACCGGCCCGCAACAGCCGGGTCAGGATTCCGGCGGCAGGTCCTCGTCGATCAGATCGCTCGGAGCGAGCACGAAGATCTCGCAGAGCATGTCGGGGTCCTGCTGGTTGCCGCTCATGAAGCCGACCACGCGGCGGCCGGTGGCCTGCCGGATGACGGCCTCGAAGCGGTCGCGCATGACGTCCTGGAACGCCATCCGCTGGAGGATCACCTCGTGGCCGCGGCCCGCGTCTCGCAGAGTCTCCTCGACGCGCGTGAACCCGCCGCGCAACAGGCAGACGACGAGATCGTCCTCGTAGTAGGTCTTCGCGCGCGTCGGGCCCTTGCCGTAGAACTCCTTGAACAGCGCGACGATGCCGTCGGAGATGGCCGTAAGGATCTCGCCGCGCGCTGCGCGCGTCGCCCCGTGGCCGGCTGTCGACGCCGGCTGATCCTGGTCGCGATCGCGCATTCGTTCAGCGTAGTCCTACTATCAAGTGACAGGTACGGTCCTCGACCGACGTCCGCACGGCCCTCGCTCTCCGCCACGCGCGCGCACGCCTCGACCCGAGGGTGGGAAAGAACGGGCTGCGATGACTGTGCCCGACGGCTTCCTGGAGGGCGACGAGCTGCTCGACGCGATGAGCAGATCGATGTCCGCCCTGCACGAGCGCTACTACGGTCGCGCGCCGGCGAACGCGAAGAGCCGCATGATGGGCGAGGACCTGTTGGCCTGCGTGCTCGGCGGGGTCTACAACGATGTCGAGAAGACGATGATCGAGCTCGAGCGCAGCGCGATCGTCCAGGAGACCCGCAGCGCGTTCCAGGACGCGATGCAGCACAAGTTCATCGCCGAGGTCGAGCGCCTCAGCGGTCGGCGCGTGCTTGCGTTCATCTCCAACCACCACGTCGGTCCGGACCTCGAGATCGAGCTGTTCGTCCTCGCCACGCCGAGCTGACGCCGGGGTCGGGGTTCGCCCGGGGGTCAGGGTTCGACGTTGATCCGGTGACGCGCACGGCGCCTGCGGGCCGTGCGCGTCGACGTCGACGCACAGGCGAACGCGCCGGCCCCCTCGCGCGGTCGGCTATGGTGAGTGAAGGAGGGCACCCGCGACGGGGTGCGGTGGACGTCGATCGACCGCGCAGCGCCGTCTGACTTCCGAGCTTCGCTCATGTCCAGCGAATCGAGGAGCCAGTGTCCACATGCATCCAGTCGCTTGCCTGCGAGTGCCACTCCGTCGCTCCCGGCTACGAGCGGGTGAGCGCCGTCGGTGAGATAGACATCGCAACCGGGTCGCGGCTGACCGACGTCCTGCGCGGAGCGCAGGCGCGCGCGCAGAGCGTCGTGCTCGACCTGAGCGCGGCGACGTTCATCGACGCGAGCGGCGTCCGCGTCCTGCTCGCCGCCGACACGCGTGCCCGCGCCCAAGCCGGATCGTTCGTGATCGCCCGTCCGACCTCGCCGGTGGAGCGAGTGCTCCAGCTCGTGGGAGCGGATCGCGTCCTGGCCATCCTGCGGCCGGGCATCCTGTCGCCCGAGCCGGCGACGCCGATCCGATCGACGCCCACTCCTGCCACCGCGGGGAACGGCATGGCTGTGACACGCCGAGAATCGGCTCCGTCCCGATCGGGGTAGACGGTGGATGTGACATCCGGCTCCCATACCCCCGACGAGCCGCGCTCGGCGCTGCCCGAGCCGGATCGCTCCACGCGCGAGACGCGCCGGGAGCGTCCCCAGGGGATGGTCCCCGGCCGGAAGCGTCGCCGCACCGGCATCGAGCGCGGCTTCATGCGGCTGATCGCCACGGGCGGGATCATCGGCGTCGCCGTGATCCTGGGCGCCGTGCTGGTGGGACAGGACGTCGCGGGCTGGATCGTCGGCCTCGTCGTCGGCCTCGTGTCGGTGATCCTCGCCGCGCTGCTCTGGTCCTCGCGCCAGCTCTAGCCTGCGGCCGAGCCGGGTCTCGTGCCCTGTGCGGTCGACGCGGGCGGTGGATCGCTGCCCGCGGACGCACCCGGCAGCCCCACGACGCGGATGCCCGCGTTGACCTTGTGGCGCATGTTGATCGCGATGATCAGCGGCGTCAGCTGCTCGGTGAGCCGCGCCAGCTCGAGCCTGCCGCAGTCGACCGGGCGCAGGCCCGGGATGCGCGCGATCAGCGCGGCGACGCGTCGCTTCGCGTCCGCGTCGTCGCCGCACATCAGCACGTCCTCGTCGAGCGGGTGGTCGAGCGCGGAGAGGTGGGCGGCGCTGACGGTGTGCAGCGCCGAGACGACGTGCACGCCGTCCGGCGCGAGCTCCTGCGCCTGCTGAGCCGCCGAGCCCTGCCAGACGCCGACGGTGCGCGTCGCGCGGCCGCCGACGGCGGGCGCGAGCGGGACGGTCACGTCGACGAGCGCCGTCCCGGCCGCCAGCGCGCCTCTGACGCTCTTGAGCGTCGCCGCCTGGCTCGCGAACGGAACGCTCACGACGACGACGCCTGCGCCGGCCGCCGCGTCCGCGTTCGCCGCGCCGCTCACCGGAGCGCCGGGAACCTGGGCGCGCACGCGCTCGGCCGCCTCGGCGGCGCGCCCGGCGTCGCGCGATCCGATTGCGACCGGCACGCCGGCGACGGCGAGTCGCAGCGCGAGGCCGAAGCCCAGATCGCCGGTCGCGCCGAGGATCGCGACCGTCTCCGGAGCGCCCTCGGCGCCGCGCGACGCCTGATTTCTCTCGTTCTCGGTGAGCTGTTTTACCGGCATGGGGAGCGCCTTGGAGGATCGTCGCGGCGGAGCGCCGGTGCGCACGTGCTCCACCTTGGAGGGTTGACAGACGGACTTGACCGCTTCCAATATAGTAGCCGTTATGCGAAATATCGCACTGAGCCTCGCGACGTTGCGGACCCACCCCCGGGAGCGGGATCGGGAACGAGAAGGGCAAGGCGCCGCGCGCGATCGGCGGGGACCATTCCGAGGAGGGAGTAGCTCATGAGGTATCTGCGGACCGCCTTCGTCGCCCTGGTGGCGGCGCTGGCGCTCGTCGTCTCCGCCTGCGGCGGCAGCGACGACTCGTCGTCCAAGAGCTCGACGAACGCGGGCTCGTCCGGCGGCGAGCCGCTGGTCATCGGCGCCCCGACGGCCCGTACCGGCTTCTTCAACGTCGCCGACATGCCGGCGACTCAGATGCTCGAGTTCGCGGTCGAGGACTACAACGCCAGAGGCGGCGCGGGCGGCCATCCGATGAAGGTCATCTACGCCGACACGAAGTCCGACCCGAACCAGGGCACGAACGCCGCGCTCCAGGTCATCGACGACGGCGCCGACGTGATCTTCCCGTCGGTCGACTACGACATCGGCCGCGCCGCCGCGACGACCGGCGTCTCGAAGGGCAAGCTCGTCGTCGGCGCGGCCGGCTCGGCGCGCTTCGGCGTCCAGGGCATCGGCCCGCTCGCCTTCAACGTCGGCATCTCGACGAACGCCGAGGGCGCCGCGATGGCCGAGTACTCCTACGACAGACTCGGCGCGAAGCGCACCTACGAGCTGTCCGACACGACGATCGAGTACTCGAAGGACGTCTGCACGAACTTCGAGACGCGCTACGAGGAGCTCGGCGGCGAGCTCGCCGGCAAGGACACGTTCAAGAACTCGGACGCGTCGATCGCCTCGCAGATCACCCGCATCAAGAACGCGGGCGACGTCGACCAGATCGTGCTCTGCTCCTACAACCCGGGCGCCGCCAGCGCGATCCGCCAGATCCGCGCCGCCGGCATCGACACGCCGATCATGGCGTCGGCCTCGATGGACGGGAAGTACTGGCTGAGAGGCATCCCGAACCTCAGCAGATTCCACTACGTGGCATACGGCTCGCTCTACGGCGACGACCCGGAGGCGACGGTCAACGAGCTGTTCGACCGCTACCGCAAGGCCACCGGCGAGGAGCCGACGCAGTCGACCTCGCTCGTCGGCTACCGCGCGGTCCAGCTGATCGCCAAGGGCGTCGACGAGGCCGGCAGCACGGACGGCAGAGCGATCGCCGCGAAGCTCGACCAGCTGAAGGACTTCCCGACGATCATGGGCCCGATCAGCTACACGCCCGAGCTGCACTTCCAGGTCAACAACCCGCTGCGGATGATGCAGATCGAGAACGGCAAGCCGTCGTTCGTCGAGCTGGTCAGCCCGGAGCAGGTCCCGCCCGTCTCGCTCGGGTAGAACCGAACGAACGAGCGTGATGTTCTCGTCGAATCCCATCGACGCTCCGTGCGAGCTGCGGGCCACCAAGGTCCGGGTGCAGTTCGATGGGGTGCGGGCTCTGGACGGAGTGACCCTCCGTCTGGAGCCCGGCGAGATCCTCGGCGTGATCGGCCCCAACGGCGCCGGCAAGACGACGCTGCTGAACGTGCTGTCGGGCTTTCAGAGCCCGACGGCGGGCGACGTCTGGCTCGGCGAGCGGTCGATGACGCGCTGGTCGCCCCAGCGCCGCGCTCGGGCGGGCGTGGTGCGCACGTTCCAGGCCGTCCGGCCCTTCATGGACCTGACGGTGCGCGAGAACGTGGAGCTGGGCGCCCTCGGCACGGGCCGGCGCGCGGCGGACGCGCGCCGGGCCGCCGGGGACCTGCTGGAACGGATGCACCTGACCCACCGCGCGGAGGACGACGCCTCCGCGCTCACGGCCGGCGAGGAGCGCCGGCTCGGCATCGCACGCGCGCTGGCGGCCTCGCCGCGCTTCCTGCTGCTCGACGAGCCGGCCGCCGGCCTCAACGAGCACGAGAGCGACGACCTGGTCGGCACGCTCGCGCGCCTGAACGAGGAGGGAGAGATCGGCCTGCTGGTGGTGGAGCACGACATGCGCCTGATCATGCGCCTCTGTCATCGCATCCACGTGCTCAACTTCGGCGAGACGCTCGCGGAGGGCTCGCCGGAGCAGGTGCGCAGCGACCGGCGCGTGCTGGAGGCGTATCTGGGGACCGAGGGGGCGCTGCATGCTGCGGGTTGACGAGCTGCGCGTCAGCTACGGGCGCGTGGAGGCGGTCAAGGGGATCAGCCTGCACGTCGAGGCCGGCGAGGTCGTCGGCCTGATCGGGCCCAACGGCGCCGGCAAGACGACGACGCTCTCGACGATCGCGGGCGTGCGCCGGCCCTCGTCCGGCGGCGTCACGTTCGAGGACGAGCGGCTCGACGGGCTCGCGCCCGAGCGGGTCGTGCGCCGCGGCATCGCGATGGTGCCCGAGGGGCGCCACATCTTCGGCACGCTGACGGTCGCGGAGAACCTGCAGCTCGGCGCGACGCCGCTGCGCGACCGCTCCAAGCTCGACG
>Ga0070692_10000758_pt1 | contig 10578 bp, 12 predicted proteins | sample KBSK1102metaG_FD_64675 | JGI IMG/M metagenome (GOLD analysis project Ga0070692, IMG submission 64675) | Corn, switchgrass and miscanthus rhizosphere microbial communities from Kellogg Biological Station, Michigan, USA - KBS K1-10-2 metaG | ecosystem: Host-associated > Plants > Roots >...
GATTGACGTGGCTGATGTCGGGCTCGGCCGGATTGTCGATCGTCGGCGTCTTGACCATGTTCGAGCTCCTCACCAGCCGACCGTCTGAACGCGGACGAGCGGGGGCAAACTAGCGGCGAATCCCGCGCTGTGAAGCCGGATTGTTGCGCCTGCGGCAAAGCCTGGCAGGGTCCGTACTCAATTCCGGCAGCGGCCATGACGCGGCGGAGAGGTGGTCAGGGCTAGGCGCGAGGAGGGAGCGATGCGGGATGCATCGTGACCGACGAGCAACGCCGCCATGGCCGCCTCGCCGCTGCGCCGAAGGCGCAGTCTATCCTGAGCGGCTGCTGCAAGCAGCCAGCCGAAGGGCGGTCGCCCGGAGAAGGGCAGCGGCTGCGTCCCGGCGCTTGTGCGGGCAACCGGCCCGCCCCGCGCACCGCTCATGGCCGCTGCCCTTCTCCGGGCGATCCTGGCCATTGCCGGTATTGAGTACGGACCCTAACGCGGGCGCCGCCATGCTCAACGACCTGTCCTCGCCGCTCGCCCTGCTCGAGACCCGCCGCTCTGGCCGCCCCCGCGACCTCGTCGGGCCGGGTCCGGACGCGGCGCAGCTGCGGGCGATCCTGACGATCGCCGCCCGCACGCCGGATCACGGCAAGCTCCACCCCTGGCGCTTCGTCCATGTCCCGACGGCGGAGCGGGACGCCTTCGCCGCCATGCTCGAAGCCGCCTACCGCGCGGGCCGCGAGGGCGAGCCCGGCCGGCTCGAGATCGAGGCCGCGCACCGCTTCGCCCACCAGGCGCCGGAGCTGGTCGTCCTCCTCTCCTCGCCCAAGGAGAGCGCCAAGATCCCGCTCTGGGAGCAGCAGCTCTCCGCCGGCGCCGCGGCGATGAACCTCCTCCTTGCCGCCCACGCCATGGGCTTCGCGGGCGGCTGGGTCACCGGATGGGCCGCTTATTCCCCCGACGTGCTCGCGAGCCTGGGCGGCCAGGAGGGCGAGCGGATCGCTGGCTTCCTCTTCCTCGGCACTCCCGGAGTCGAGCTGGAAGAGCGCCCCCGCCCCGAACTCGGCGACGTCGTCACCGAGTGGCGGCCCTAACATGCCTCCCCATCCGACAGGACGGGGAGGGGGACCAGCGGAGCTGGTGGAGGGGTATTCACAGGGCATTGCGGAGCCGGCGATCGATCCTGGGAGCCTCTTCCCCCACCCCTCCACCACCCTGCGGGGGGTCCCCCTCCCCACCGGCTGACGCCGGCAGGGAGGCAACCATGCTTGACTGCCACACCGTATTAGTACACTGATGCTCCCGAAATGGCTGCCGAAGAACGTCCCGTCTACCTCCGCCTGCGCGATTCGATCGCCGCGATGATCCTCGAAGGCCGCGCGCGCGACGGCGATCCGCTCCCGTCGGTGCGCAGCCTCGCCGCCGAGCACGGCGCCAACCCGCTGACCGTCGCCAAGGCCTACCAGACCTTCCAGGACGAGGGCCTCGTCGTCGTCCGCCGCGGCGTCGGCATGTTCGTGGCGTCCGGCGCCGCCGAGCGCCTGCTCACGGCCGAGCGCGACGAGTTCCTCAACCAGCGCTGGCCTGCCATCGTCGCCCAGATCCGCCGGCTCGGCCTGGACGCCGAAGAGCTGCTCGACCGCACGCTCGCCTGAGGCAACCAAGCCGCCGACTTTCGCATTGAGCCGCCATGGCGGCCGACAGCGACCTCGTTACCCTCCATGCCGAGATCCTCGCGGTGCAGGCGGCACTGATCGCCATCTGCCGGCGGCTCGCCGCGGCGCAACCCGATCTCGGCCCCGCCTTCTGCGCCGCCTTCGAGGACGCCGAGACGATCATGTCCGGCCTCGCCATGCGCCTCGACCTCCCGTCCGAAGCCACGCTCGAAGCCTTGCGCATCCTTTCCGAGATGCGCGCCGCGGTGATCCACGACGAGGCGCTGTGCGCCGCGCGCGGCGACCCGGAGTGAGCGGGCAACCGCCCACCGATACGGTGATGGGCACAGACGCCACGTCCCCTGCATCTGCGGCGGCCCGCGCTCCGTACCTCCCCGTGCAGCCTGACCAAGAGCTGTCACAACGGAGGAAAAAGATGACCCGAATTCACCTTCTCGCCGCGGCCGCGGCGCTCGGCCTTGCCGGCGCCGGCGTGGCGATCGCCAACCCGATGGTCGGCGGCGCCGCCATGTATCCGACCAAGACGATCGTCCAGAATGCGGTGAACTCGAAGGACCATACGACCCTCGTCGCCGCGGTGAAGGCCGCGGGCCTGGTCGACACCCTGTCCGGCCCCGGCCCGTTCACCGTCTTCGCGCCGACCAATGCCGCTTTCGGCAAGCTCCCCGCCGGCACCGTCGACACGCTCGTCATGCCGGAGAACAAGGACACGCTGACGAAGGTGCTGACCTACCACGTCGTCGCCGGCCGCCTCACCGCCGCCGACATCGCCGCCAAGATCCGCGCCGGCCGCGGCACCGCCACCCTGACCACCGTCGAGGGCGAGCCGCTCCAGGCCCGCATGCAGGGCAAGTGGCTGGTCCTCACCGACGCCAAGGGCGGCATGTCTCGCGTCACCACCGCCAACGTCATGCAGTCGAACGGCGTCATCCACGTCGTCGACACGGTGCTGATGCCCTGATCCGGGCCGTGGCCGCCCTTCTCCCTTGGGCGGCCGCGGCAACCGGCGGGAGCGGAACGATGCTCATCCTCGCGCCCCGGCACGTTCCGCTCCCGTACGGCCTTCGGGCCGCCTTCCCCTCACCCTCGCCAAGGTGCATGCTGAGAACCATGGACGCGCCGCGGGGATCGGAGGAAGGTCGGGCCCTGGGGGCCACCCTTGCGGCCGTCGCGGCCGGGGATCGCGCGGCGATGCGGCTGCTCTACGAGCGGACCTCCGCGAAGCTTTACGGCATCTGCCTGCGCCTGCTCGGCAGCGAAGCCGAGGCCGAGGAGGTGCTCCAGGAAACCTACGTCACCGTCTGGCGCAAGGCCGCCGCCTTCGACGCCGGCCGCGCCAGCGCCATCACCTGGCTCGCCGTGCTGGCCCGCAACAAGGCGATCGACCGCCTGCGCACCCGCCGCGCCCCCGCCGACGATCTCGACGCCGCGCTCGACATCGCCGACGACGCCCCGCTCGCCCCCGAGCTGATCGACCGGCAGCGCGACGGCCGGCGCCTCGCCCATTGTCTCGGCGAACTCGAGGAGAAATCCGCCGCCGCCATCCGCGCCGCCTTCCTCGACGGCCTGTCCTATCCGGACCTCGCCGCGCGCGAGGGCGTGCCGCTGCCGACGATGAAGAGCTGGATCCGCCGCGGGCTGATTCGGCTAAGAGGGTGCCTCGAGCAATGAGCACCCGCCCGCCCCACGGCGCCGAAGAGCGCGACCTGCTTGCCGCCGAGCTGGCCATGGGCCTGCTCGACGGGGAGGAGCGTGCCGAGGCGGAGGCGCTCGCCGCCCGCGACCACGATTTCCGCGCCGCCGTCGCCGGCTGGAGTGGCCGTCTCGCGCCCTTGCTCGACGAGGTCGTCCCGGCCGCGCCGCCGGCGAGCCTTTGGGCGCGGATCGAGGCGCGGATCGCCCCGCCGCCGTCCAACGTCGTCCAGCTCCGCCGCAAGGTGAACTTGTGGCGCGGCTATTCGCTCGCGGCGACCGCGATCGCCGCCAGCCTGGCGCTGGTCGTCGTCACCCGGCCCGCCGCCGAGCCGCGGTCCGCGCCGCCGCAGACGCTGGTCGCGATGATGCAGTCGGACGCCGGCCCCGCGCGCCTCGTCGCCACCTACGATCCCGCCACCCGCCGCCTGATCGTCGCCGCGGCCGCCGGCATGGCACCCGCCGCGGGCCACGCGCACGAGCTGTGGCTGATTCCCGCCGCGGGCGGCAAGCCGCACCCGATGGGCATCGTCTCGGCGGTTGCGCCCAACAAGATGGACGTGCCGATGCCGATGGCGTCGGATGTGCGCGAGGGTGCGACCTTCGCCATCTCGGTGGAGCCTCCCGCGGGGTCCCCCACGGGAGCCCCGACCGGCCCGGTCATCGCGCGGGGCAAGCTCACCCGCGCCTGATTGCATCCGCCGGCCCGCACCCCACGTAACTAAGGCGGTATCCAGCAAGGAGCTCGTCCGTGACCGACCTTTCCCGCCGCACCCTCCTCGGCTCCGGCCTCGCCGCCGGCATCGGCCTCTTCGTCTTCACGCGCGGCTCCGGCCCCGCGGAAGCGGCGATGACCTTCCAGGTCACCCACCCGGCGCAGGAATGGCGCCGCATGCTCGGCGCCGAGCGCTACGCCGTGCTGCGCGAAGCCCATACCGAGCGGCCGGGTTCGTCGCCCCTGCTCAAGGAGCATCGCCGCGGCACCTTCGTCTGCGCCGGCTGCGCCCTCCCGCTCTTCTCCTCGGCCACCAAGTTCGAGAGCGGCACCGGCTGGCCGAGCTTCTGGCAGGCGCTCCCCAACGCCGTTCTCAAGCGCACCGACCGGGCGTTCGGCATGGAGCGGACCGAGATCCTCTGCCACCGTTGCGGCGGTCATCTCGGCCACCTGTTCAACGACGGCCCGAAACCCACTGGCCTGCGCTACTGCATGAACGGGCTCGCGCTCGCCTTCCGGCCGGCCTGAGCCGATGCTCCTCATCCTCCTGGCCTATGTCGGCGGCGCGCTGACGATCCTCAGCCCGTGCATCCTGCCCGTGCTGCCCTTCGTCTTCGCCCGCGCCGACCGTCCGTTCCTGCGCAACGGCCTCCCCCTGCTCGCCGGCATGGCGCTGACCTTCGCAGCCGTCGCGACCGTGGCTGCGATCGGCGGCGGCTGGGTGGTCGCGGCCAACCAGGCCGGCCGCTGGCTGGCGCTCGGCCTCCTCGCCCTCTTCGCCCTCACCCTGATCTTCCCGTCGCTCGCCGACCGGGCGATGCAGCCGCTGGTCGGCTGGGGCTCGCGGCTTTCCGAGGCGGCCGAGCAAGGCACCGCGCCGGGCAAGGAGCGGATCGGCCCCTCCCTGCTCCTCGGCGTCGCCACCGGCCTGCTCTGGGCGCCCTGCGCCGGGCCGATCCTCGGCATCATCCTCACCGGCGCCGCCCTTTCCGGTGCGACGTTGGGCACCAGCTTCCTGCTTCTCGCTTACGCGCTCGGCGCGGCGACCTCGCTCGCCCTCGCCCTCCTCGTTGGCGGCCGCGTGTTCAAGGCGATGAAGCGCTCGATCGGCGCCGGCGAATGGGTCCGCCGCGCCCTCGGCGTGCTGGTGCTCGCCGGCGTGGCGGCGGTCGCGCTCGGCCTCGACACCGGCTATCTCGCCCGCCTCTCGACCGTCCAGACCGTCAGCCTCGAGGACAAGGTCGCCCGCAGCCTCGGCGCCGCCAAGGGCAGCCGCTCGACCGCCGTGATGGGCGGCCCCGACGGCGCGCTCAAGCTCCCCGACGAAGGCGCGATGCCGCCGCTCGCGGGCGCGGCGCAATGGCTGAACGGCGCGCCGCTCACCCCCGAGCAGCTCAAGGGCAAGGTCGTCCTCGTCGACTTCTGGACCTATTCATGCATCAACTGCCTGCGCGCCATCCCCTATGTCCGCGCCTGGGACGAGCATTACCGCAAGGACGGCCTCGTCGTGATCGGGGTCCACACCCCCGAATTCGCCTTCGAGCGCGACCCCGCCAACGTCGCCAAGGCGATCGGCGAGCTCGGCATCCGCTACCCGGTGCCGCTCGACAACGGCTCGGCGATCTGGAACGCTTTCCACAACAATTACTGGCCGGCTTCCTACCTGATCGATGCCCAAGGGCGGATCCGCTACCACCATTTCGGCGAAGGCAATTACGAGGTCACCGAGAGCGCCATCCGCCAGCTCCTCAAGGAAGCGGGCCGCACCGGCCTCGGCGGCGCGGCGCCGGTCCAGGCGCAGGGTGTGGGAGCGCAGGCCGCGATGGACAGCCTCGCCAGCCATGAAACCTATGTCGGTTACGCCCGCGCCAAGGGCTTCGCCGGCGCCGTCACCCGCGACGCCGCGGCCGACTATGTGCATGCCACCCTGTCCCTGAATCAGTGGGATTTGGCAGGCCGCTGGACCGTCTCAGCCCACGACGCGCGACTCCAAAAGCCGGGCGGCCGCATCGCCTACCGCTTCCACAGCCGCGACCTCCACCTCGTCCTCGGATCGCCCGACGGCAAGCCGGTCCGATTCCGCGTCACCCTCGACGGCGCCGCACCGGGCGGCGACCACGGCCTCGACACCGACGCTGAGGGAAACGGCGTGGTGAAGGAGCAGCGTCTCTACCAGCTCGTCCGGCAGCAGGGGCCGGTCCGCGACCGCACCTTCACCATCGAGTTCCTCGATCCGGGCGTCCAGGCCTTCGCCTTCACCTTCGGCTGACGCAAGAAGGGCGGCGACAGCCTCGCGCCGTCGCCGCCCTTCGCTGTTCTTTCGGTGCGGTTAGGCCAGCTTGTCGGCGTAGATGAAGCGGCCGGGACCCATGCGCTGCAGCACCTCCTGCAGGCTGTTGTAGGGCAGCGCGAAGCAGCCCTCGGAGCGGCCGAGCTTGCCGTGCTCGGTGAGCACCTCCGGCTCGGCATACCAGGCGCTGTGGACGACGATGGCGCGGGCATAGGCGTTGCTGTTCGACGGATCGAGGCCGGCCACCCGCAGCGAGCGGCCGTACTTGCCCGGATAGTAATCGCCGGTCACGTAGGCGCCGTTGGAGCTCGCCTCCGACCCGATCGCGTTCGAGAAGCGCTCGACGAAGCCGCTATGGTCGGGGTCCGACCCGCGGCCGTGGGCGACGAGGTGCTGCGTCACCCGGCCGCTCGCCGTGTCGAGCAGGAAGAAACGGTGCTCGCGCGAGGCCTTGCTGAAGTCGGCGATGGCGACGACATCGGTGCGGCTCAGCACGCTGCGGTGCCGGTCGAACGAGGCGCGCGCGCGGGCGAGCAGGCCCGGCTCGATCGCCGGATCGACGACGATGCGAGGGCGTGCCGGCACGCCGGCCGCTACGCCCTGCGCCGGCGCGTGACGGACGAGCTCCGACAGAGTCGACGAACGCGCCGTGGTGGCGATCATGCCGGCCGCAAGACCGGCGCCAAGCAAATGCCTGCGAGACAGATCCACTGGTGAAAACCCCTCCGCTGTGGCTTCACCATATAGGGAGAAAGTGCTTACTTTTGAATGAATTGGGCGCCGGAAATGGGGCCTCGCCCATCCGTTCATCGCAGCCTAGGCACGACTCGTTTGGTTAACGCGAAAGCAAGAGGAACCGACTGCTGCTGCGCGTGAAGCTCTCCTCCCCTCCAGGGAGGAGAAAGAAGGTTACACCTTCTCGGCGTAGAGCAGCCGGCCCGAGCCGAGCCGCACCATCGCCTCGGCGTGGCTCACCCCCGGCAGCGCGAAGCAGCCCTCGGAGCGGCCGAGCTTGCCGAAGCTCTCGACCATCCGCGGCTCGGCATACCAGGCGGTGTGGACGACGATCTGGCGGGCGAGCGCGTTGCTGTTCGACGCGTCGAGCCCGTCCAGCCGCAGCGAATAGCCATATTTGCCCTGATAGGCGTTGCCGGTGAGGTACGCGCCCTGCGACGTCGCCTCGCTGCCCATCTCGTTGGAGAAATATTGGAGGAACCCGAAATTGGCCGGGTCCGAGCCCTTGCCGTGGGCGACATGGTGTTCGGTGACGAAGCCGGAGCGCAGGTCCATGATGTAAAAGCGCGGGTCGCGCGACATCCGGCTGAAGTCGGCGATGCCGATCACGTCGGTGTTGCGGAGCATGCCCCGCTTCGCCTCGAGCGCCGCCAGCGCGCGCTCGCGGAGCAGCGGGTTGATGACGGGCTGCGCGGGCCGGGCCTGGGCGAAGGCCCGCGCGGGCAGGGCAAGCCCCGCTCCGGCCGCCGCTGCCGCTCCCAGAAAATGCCTGCGCGTAAAGCTCACACCGTCTCCATCTCGCCAAAGGCGGCACTGTCGCCCAATCGGACCGCATTCTCAACGATCTGGGGGGTGGTTCGGGTTCAACCCGTCCCGCGTTCGAATCCGCTCGCCGCAAAGGCGTCCGGAACCGGGACGCGGAATCGTGCGTCTGTTTCGTTATGGACGCGTTCCAGCGCATCGCCGTGAAACCGGGCCTGCCGCCGATGGAGGCGAAGCTGGTCGGCGCGCTGCCGGACGGCGCGGGCTGGCAGTTCGAGCCCAAATGGGACGGCTTCCGCTGCCTCGCCTGGCGCGACGGCGGCGAGGTCTATCTCCAGTCCAAGTCCGGCAAGCCGCTCGGCCGCTATTTCCCCGAGATCGTCGACACCATCCTCGCCATGCGCGCCGACCGCTTCGTGCTCGACGGCGAGCTGATCATCCCGGTGGGCGGCCATCTCTCGTTCGACGCCCTGCAGCTGCGCCTCCACCCCGCCGCGAGCCGGGTGAAGAAGCTCGCGGCGGAGACGCCGGCCCAGCTGATGCTGTTCGACCTCCTCTTCCACAAGGAGACGAGCTACCTCGACGCGCCGCTCGAGGTCCGCCGCCCGGCGCTCGAGACGGTCTACGGCGCCGAGAGCCGCGACGACCTCCTCCTCTCCCCCGCCACCGCCGATTGCGCGGTCGCCAGGTCCTGGCTGGCCGAGGCCGGCGACGCGCTCGACGGAGTCGTCGCCAAGCGCCTCGACGGCCCGTACCAGCCCGGCGAGCGCGCCATGCTCAAGGTCAAGCAGGCCAAGACCGCCGACTGCGTCGTCGGGGGTTTTCGTTACGGCACCGGCAGCCGCGAGGTCGGCTCGCTGCTCCTCGGCCTCTACAATGAGGCAGGCAAGCTCGACCATGTCGGCTTCGCGTCGACCGCCGGCATGGAGGATCGCGCCGACCTCACCGCGCGGCTCGAGGCGCTGATCGGCAAGCCCGGATTCACCGGCGACGCGCCCGGCGGGCCCAGCCGCTGGTCGACCGAGCGGACCGGCGCGTGGGAACCGCTCCGCCCCGAGCTGGTCGCCGAGGTGCGCTACGACCATGTCACCGGCGGCCGCTTCCGCCACGGCACCAAGTTCCTGCGCTGGCGGCCGGACAAGGCGCCCCGGCAATGCCGCAAGGACCAGCTTCAGGGCGAGGCCCGCCCGGCCGCCCTCGCCCCGACGGTCGGCGCCGCCCGATGAGCGAGGAAACCTTCGTCGAGGGCGTCCGACTCTCCAACCCGGGCAAGGTCCTCTACCCCGAGCAGGGCACCACCAAGGCCGTCCTCGCCGATTATTATGTCGCGGTCGCGCCGCACATGCTCCCCCATGTCGCCAACCGGCCGATCACCATGGTGCGCTGCCCGACGGGGCGCGGCGCCAAATGCTTCTACCAGCGCCACGCCGGCTCGGGCGTCCTCCCGCAGCTCGGCGAAGTGACGATCCCCGGCTTCGACGAGCCCTATCTCTACATCACCGACGCCGCCGGCCTCGTCGCCATGGTCCAGATGGGCGTGCTCGAGATGCACCCCTGGGGCGTCACCGTCGCCAGGCCCGACAAGGCCGATCGCATCGTCTTCGACCTCGATCCCGCCGAAGGCCTCGGCTTCGAGGCGGTCATCGCCGCCGCCCACGAGGTCCGCCGGCGCCTCGCCGCCCTCGGCCTCGCCAGCTTCGCCAAGACCACCGGCGGCAAGGGCCTGCATGTCGTCGTGCCGGTCGAGCCGACCGCCGCCTGGAAGGAGGTGAAGAGCTTCGCCAAGGGCCTCTCCGCCGAGATGGCCGCCGCGGCCCCGGACAAATACCTCACCAAGATCTCCAAGGCCGAGCGCGCCGGCCGCATCTTCATCGATTACCTGCGCAACGATCCCACCTCGACTGCGGTCGCCCCTTATTCCACCCGCGCCCGCCCCGGCGCGCCCGTGGCGATGCCATTGGCGTGGGACCAGGTGAAGCCGGGCCTCGATCCCTGCGACTATCTGGTCACGACGGTCCCGGCCCTGCTTGCGAAGCGGAAGAGCGATCCCTGGGCCGAAATGCTCACCCTGCGCCAACGCCTCCCCGAAACCCCGCGCGGCTAGGAGGAAGGGGACACGGACAAGTCCATGTCCCCGCTTACTCCCCCGACCCCTGCAGATAGAGATAGCCCGGGTCGAACTCCCCCGCCCGCTCCAGCGCGGCGCGATCGAGGATCTTCACCCGCCCGCCGCGGAACTCGACGATGCCGCTCTCGCGCAGCTCCTTGAGCACGCGGTTGACGTGGACCGAGGTCAGGCCGAGGCATTCGGCGATGTCGGTCTGGGTGAGCGGCAGGTCGTAGCCGGTCTCGCCGGCCATCCCGACCATCGCCAGCCGCTCCCGCAATTCGCAGAACAGATGCGCCGTCCGCCCCCGCGCATCGCGCCGTCCGAGCGACAGCGTCCATTCGCGGTCGATCGCAGCGTCGAGATTGGTGCCGAACCAATAGATGTCGTGGAGCCGCGGATGCGCCTCGAACATCCTTTTAACGTCCTCGTGCCGCGCGATGCCCATCCGGCACGGCGACAGCGTCATCACATTATGGTCGAGCCGCTTCAGCGTATAGGCGTGCATGTCCGCGAAATCGCCGGCGACGTGGAGCTCGGTGATCTGCCGGCCGCCGTCGCGCAGGTCCTTGAAGCGGCACAGCATGCCGTCGATCAGCAGGCTGCTGAAGCCGAG
>Ga0070692_10000763_pt1 | contig 10568 bp, 5 predicted proteins | sample KBSK1102metaG_FD_64675 | JGI IMG/M metagenome (GOLD analysis project Ga0070692, IMG submission 64675) | Corn, switchgrass and miscanthus rhizosphere microbial communities from Kellogg Biological Station, Michigan, USA - KBS K1-10-2 metaG | ecosystem: Host-associated > Plants > Roots >...
CCGGTGCTGACGGAGCTGCGCCGCGTGCTGAAGGCCGGCGGCGTGCTGCGGCTCGCCCTGCCGAACCTCGAGCGCGCGATCGACGCCTACCGGCGCGGCGACCGCGACTGGTTCCTGATCCCCGACGAGGAGATGAGCAGCCTCGGCGGCAAGCTGATCACGCAGCTGGTCTGGTACGGCTACTCGCGCACGCTGTTCGTGCCGGAGTTCGCCGAGGAGCTGCTGCGCAGAGCCGGGTTCGCGCAGGTCCGCCACCTGGCGAGCGGACAGACCGCCAGCCCCTACCCCGACATCGTCGCGCTCGACGATCGACCGCTGGAGAGCTTCTTCGTTGAGGCCGTCAAGTAGCCCCCCGCCGGCGCTGGCCGGCACCCGCCCGCTCGTGAGGTCGGAGCCGCTGCCGCTCGCGGACCCGATCGTCGGCCGCCACGTCGGCAGCCCGGCCGCCGGCCCGCTCGACGGCGACCTGCTGCTCAACGGCTGGGCGCTGTCGGCGGAAGGGCCGCTCGCGCGCGTGCTCGTGCAGGCCGGCGACGCGCCCCCGCTGCACGTGCTCGCCGACCGCGACCGGACCGACATCGCCGAGGCCTTCCCGGACATCGAGCACGCCGCGCGCAGCGGCTTCCAGCTGCGCATCCCGGCGCGGGTCGCGGAGCGGCTGGGCGAGCTGACGATCGCCGCCGAGCTGGCCGACGGCCGCCGGCTCCCGCTGTGGCGGCTCGCGCTCTCGCGCCCGCAGCCGGCGGCGGCGCAGCCGAGCGCCCCGCCCGGCCGCCGCGCCCGCCTGCGGCGCCGGCGCGCCGCGACGCCTCCCCCGCCATCCGCGGCCGCGGCCGCCCCGCCGCCGCGCGACGGCGCGCTGGCATCCGGCTTCCTCGCGGACCCGTTCCGCGTCGTCGCGCTGATCTCCGCCTTCAACGAGGCCGACATCATCGGGCCGGTGCTCGACCACCTGGCCGCCGAGGGCGTGTGGTCCTACCTGATCGACGACGGCTCGACCGACGACACCGTGCAGCGCGCGCGTCGCCGGCTCGGCCGCGGGCTGTTGGGGATCGAGCGCGTCGACGGGGCCGGCGGCAGGACGTCGTGGAGAGCGCTGCTGGCGCGCAAGCAGCAGCTCGCGCGCGAGCTCGGCGCCGACTGGTACATCCACCACGACGCCGACGAGATCCGCGAGGCGCCGTGGCCCGGCATGTCGCTGCGCGACGCGATCCGCTGGGTCGATCGCGTCGGCTTCAACCTGGTCGACTTCCGCGTGCTCAACTTCGCGCCCGTCGACGACGCCTACCGCGCCGGCATGGACCCGCGCGAGCACTTCACGCGCTGGGAGGAGCCGGGCGAATACGACCTGATGCAGCGCAAGTGCTGGAAGGCCGGCGCGCCCGGGCTCGAGCTCGCCGAAGGCGGCCACGACGTGCGCTTCGACGGGCGCCGGATCTTCCCGCTGCGCTTCCTGCTGCGCCACTACCCGATCCGCGGGCAGGCGCACGGCCGGCGCAAGGTGCTCGAAGAGCGCAAGGGCCGCTTCGTGCAGGACGAGCTGGCCTACGGCTGGCACAGACAGTACGACCACGTCGCCGACCCGGATCACCTGTTCCTGCGCAATCCCGCGACGCTGCGAGCGTTCGACGCGGAGCAGATTCGCCTGGAGACGCTCGTACGCGACGGGGCGCAGGCGCCGGGCGCCCCGGCGGCGCCGGGCGAGGCCGAGGCGCCGGTCGCCGGCCACGGCTGCCTCGAGCAGGTCTCCCCGCAGGCGATCAGCGGCTGGGCGGTCCGCGACGACGGCGCGCCGGCGCACGTGCAGCTGTGGGACGGCGGACGGCCGCTCGCGACGGTCGTAGCCGATCGGCCGCGCGCCGACCTCGCCGAGCAGGGCATCGCGGACGGAGGCGGCGGCTTCGCGCTGCCGACCCCGCGCGAGCTGCTCGACGGCAGACCGCACTGGATCTGGGCGACGGTGGCGGGGAGCGAGACGGCGCTGCGCCGCGCGCCGCTCGTGCTGCACGCGGCCGGGCGCGTGTCGCTGGCGGCCGCGCCGGCGCGGACCACCTCCGGCGGCGGTGCCCCCGCCGCGATCGAGGTCGGATGAAGCCGGCCGTCACGGTCGTCATCCCCTGCTTCAACCTGGGGGCCTACCTCGACGAGGCGGTCCAGAGCGTGCTCGCCCAGACGCGCGAGGACGCGGAGATCCTGATCGTCGACGACGGCTCCGACGAGCCCGTCACGACGCACCTGCTCGCCTCCTACCGGCGGCCGCGCACGCGCGTGATCCGCACCGCGAACCGCGGCCTCGCAAGCGCGCGCAACACCGGGCTGGAGGAGGCGCGCGGGCGCTTCGTCTCGTTCCTCGACGCCGACGACGTGCTCGAGAGGCGCTTCCTCGAGCGCCTGATCGGGCGGCTGGAGGCGGATGACTCGCTCGGGTTCGCGAGCTGCTGGCTGACGGCGTTCGGCGCCCGCGAGTTCGACTGGCAGCCGGAGCGCTGCGACTTTCCCTGGCTGCTGGCGGAGGACACCGTCTGCACGGCCGCGCCGGTACGGCGCGAGGCGCTGCTGGCGATCGGCGGCTTCGACGAGCGTCCGGGCCTGTTCGGCTACGAGGACTGGGCGCTCGCAGTGGATCTCGTCGAGCACGGCCATCGCGGCGAGATCGTGCCCGAGCCGCTGTTCCGCTACCGCATCCGCCCCGGCTCGATGACGAGCGAGTGCACCAAGCCGCGCAACCACATGCGCGTGTTCGAGACGATGATGGAGAAGCACGCCGACAGCTACGCCGCGCACGCCGACGGCGTGCTCGATGCGATCGCGCAGCGGATCGACGCGCTGGAGGCGCTCTTCCACGACAGTCCGCCGCCGCGCCCGCGACTCGACGGCGAGCCGTGGCAGACCGCGATCCCGCGGCTGGAGCGCCACCGCCGCGGCCTGGAGCAGGCGCTGGAGGAGGGCGCCGGGGCGGCGCCGGCGGAGGCGGCCGGCGGCGAGCCCGCCGGGCCCGCGCCGGTCGCGTGGGGATCGCTGCGGCGGACCGAGCCGGTCAGCCGCGTGTGGGGGCTCGACCGCGGCCAGCCCGTCGACCGCTTCTACGTCGAGCGCTTCCTGGAGGCGCACGCCGAGGACATCCGCGGCGACGTGCTGGAGGTCAAGGACCCCGGCTACGTGAAGCGCTTCGAGCGCGGCGCGCGCTCGTACGCCGTGCTCGACGTCGCCGAGCACAACGAGCAGGCGACGCTGGTCGCCGACCTCACGCAGGCCGAGTCGCTGCCGGCCGGCGCGTTCGACTGCATCGTGCTGACGCAGACCCTCCAGTTCCTCTACGACGTCGAGACGGCCGTCGCGAACCTGCACCGCGCGCTCGCGCCCGGCGGCGTGCTGCTGGTGACCGCGCCGTGCGTCAGCCGCATCGACTACGAGGCCGGCGTCGGAGCGGACTTCTGGCGCTTCACGGCCGCCTCCGCGCGCCGCCTGTTCGCGCGTCGCTTCGCCGACGAGCGGGTCGCGGTGGAGTCGCTCGGCAACGTGCTCGCGTGCACCGCGTTCCTGTACGGCCTCGCAAGCGACGAGCTCGATCGCGCGGAGCTCGAGCGCCACGACCCGTACTTCCCGCTGCTCGTCGCCGTGCGCGCGGTGAAGGCCGGCGAGCGGAGCGGGCGCTCGCTCGCGCTCCAGGGAAGCCTCGAGCAGGCGGGCGCCGAGGCCGTCAGCGGCTGGGCGCTCGACCGCTCCGCTCCCTGGCGGCGGCTCAAGCTCGAGCTCTTCGACGGCGAGCGGCGGATCGGGTCGACGTGGAGCGACCGCCCCCGGGCGGATCTCGCGCGCGCCGGCAAGGGCAGCGGGTCGGTCGCCTTCCGCTTCGTCCCGCACGAGCCGCTTCAGGGCGACCCGCAGGAGCTGCGCGTGACCGTCGCCGGCGGCGGCGAGCCGCTGCCGCGCCCGCCGCGCGCCGCGCTGCGCGGCTCGTCGTTGGATCGTCCGCGGCCGAGCGCGCCGCTGCCCTATCCATGGCTGACGATCGCCGGCTGGGCGCTCGGCAAGCGCGAGCCGGTGGCGGCGATCGAGCTGGCCTGCGACGGCAGGCCCTTCCGCCGCGTCCCGCTCGACGGGCCGCGTCCCGACCTTGCCGAGAACTTCCCCGACTGCCCGTGGGCGGCCCGCGCCGGCTTCGCCGCGCGCGTGAACCTCGCCGGCGCCGGAGCGCGCGTCGCGCTCGACGTGCTCGCGGTGCTCGCCGACGGCCGTCGCGCGCCGATCGGGCGGATCGACGGCGCGCCCGCGCCGGCGCCCGCGCTCCCCGTCACCGTCCTGCTCGAGCCGGCGGGCGGGAGCTTCGAGAGTTGCACGGCCGTGCTCGCGCAGGACGCGCCCGCCGAGCGCATCCTCGTGCGCGGCGCCAGCGGACCGTTCGGCCATCCCGGCGTGCAGGCGGTGCGCGCCCGCAGCGCAGCGCTCGATGAGGCCGGTCATCTCGTCTGGCTCGCGGACGGGCGCGAGGCGGTCGAGCCCGGCTTCCTGACGGCGGCGGCCGCCGCGCTGAAGGCCCATCCCGCCGCCGCGTTCGCGGTCGCCGCGGCGCCCGGCGCCGAGGCGGCGGCTGATCCGCTCGCCGGCGTGCTGAGCGGCACCGCGCTCGGCGGCGCGCTGCTGCTGCGCGCCTCCGCGCTGCGCGCGATCGGCGGGATCGACGAAGGCGCCGCAGCCATCCCGGCGGCGCTGTGGGATCTCGCGATCCGCCTCGTCGAGGCCGGCTACGCGTACGTCGCCGTGCCGGCGCTCTCGCGCGGCGGGGCGACGATCTCCGCGCGCACCGCCGAGCAGGACCTGCGCGCGCTGTACCGCAAGCACGCGCACCTCTACGAGCCGCGCCTGCGCGACGTGCTGCTCGAGCGCGAGCGGACCGTCGGGAGGCTGCTGCGCGAGACGCACCTCGCCGAGCGCGCGCTGGAGGAGCAGCTGCACCCGCGGCTGCGCGCCCGCCGGCGCGAGCGCGATCGCCTCGGCGTCAAGCTGCGGCGCGCGGGCGCCGACGGGAGCGCGCACGAGGACCCGTGGGGCGACCTGCGCCGGCTGGAGCCGCTCAGCCCGTTCTGGGGCGCCGAGCGCGGGCTCGTCGTCGAGCGCCGCTACGTCGAGTCGTTCCTCGCGCGCCACGCCGAGGATGTCCGGGGCCGCGTGCTCGCCTACCACGACGCGCACTACGCCACCCGCTACGGCAGGCACCGCCTGCGCGCCTGCGACGTGCTCGACGCGGACGCCACGAATCCCGCCGCGACGATCCTCGCGGACCTCGCGCACGCGCCGCAGCTCGCCGGCGGGGGCTACGACTGCGTGCTGCTCCCGCACGTGCTGCAGCAGCTGGAGGAGCCGGCGGCCGCGCTGGCCGAGTGCGCGCGCGTGCTGAAGCCCGGCGGCGTGCTGCTCGCGACCGTCCCCAGCGCCGGCCGGATCGAGGCCGGCGGCCCCCGCACCGACCACTGGCGCTTCTCCAGAGGTGGCTTCGCCGCGCTGCTGACGCGCGCCTTCCGCGCGGAGGACGTCGAGCTCGAAGGGCTCGGCGGCACCGACGCCGCACTCGCCTTCCTCGCCGGGCTGGCCGCCGAGGAGCTCGACGAGGCGTTGCTCGAGCCCGACGGCGACGAGCCGCCGCTCGTGATCGCCGCGCGCGCCGTGAAGCCGCAGGAGGCGACGTCGTGACGAGCTCCTCCCAGACGGCGGTCGTGATCACCTGCTACGGCCTCGGCCGCTGGCTGCCGGAGGCCGTCGCGAGCGCGCTGGGGCAGACGGCGCCGCCGCAGGAGGTCGTCGTGATCGACGACGGCTCGACCGACGTGCGCACGCTGCAGGCGCTCGACCGGCTCGAGCGCGACGAGCCGGGCGTCCGCGTGATCCGCGCCGAGCACCGCGGGCCGGCGGGCGCGCGCAACGCCGGGATCGCCGCCACGACCGCGCCGCTCGTCGTGCTGCTCGACGGCGACGACCTGTTCGAGCCGACGTACCTGGAGCAGGCCGGCCGCCTGCTGCGCGAGCGCGAGGACCTCGACTTCGTCTGCTGCGCGCTGCAGGCGTTCGGGCGCGCCTCCTACCGCTGGAAGCCTCCGCAGTACACGGTCGCCGAGGCGCTCGGGCGCGGCGCGTGCGGGCACATCTCGACCGTGTTCCGCCGTGCGGTGTGGGAGGACGGCCCGGGCTTCGACGCCTCCCTGCCCGCCTACGAGGACGTCGACTTCTGGCTCGGCGCGCTGCGGCGCGGCCTGCGCGGCGCGATCCTCGACGAGGCGCTCGTGCGCTACCGCGTGCGGCAGGGATCGCGCTACCACTCGGCCGTCGTGCGCGGCGACTACCTGCCGGCGAAGGCGGAGCTGCTCGACAAGCACCTCGAGGCCTCCGGCACGCGCGGCGAGGACGTGCTGGTGACGCTGGTCGACTTCGAGCGCGAGCTGACCGGCCACCTCGCCTCCATCGGCGATCGGCGGGCGCGCGTCGAGCGGGAGCTCGGCGAGGCCGAGCGCGAGATCGAGCAGACGCGCGCCGCGCTGGCCGAGCGCGCCGTGCCCGCGCTGGAGTGGCGCCGGCCGGAACCGACCGCGCCCGGGGCCGTCGAGCGGCACCTGACGGAGCGGCTGCTGCGCGAGCTGTGCCCGCCCGGCGCCGACCCCGGGCGCACGCTGCGGATCGGGCCGGGCGACCCGTGGCCGGCGCCGGACACGCCCGCATACGACCTCGTCGTGCTCGCCGGCACGCTCGAATGCGTGCCCGACCCGGCAGCCGCGCTCGACCGCTGCCGCGAGGCGCTGCGGCCGGGCGGCACGCTCGTCGCGGTGGCCGCCACGACCGCCCGCGGCGACGGGCGCCGCCGCGGCTTCACCGAGGCCTCGATGCTGCGGCTGCTGTGCGAGCGCTTCCCGCCCGGCAGCGTGCACGTCGAGGCCGACGGCAACCTGATGACGACGCTGTGCGCGCTCGCCGGCGCGCCGCTGGACGCGCTCTCGCCGGCGGAGCTGGAGCGCGTCGACCCCGAGCACGCGACCGTCGTCGCGGGCGTCGCGCAGCTGCCGGGCGTACGCGCCCGCGGGCTGCGGCGCCGCCGCCGAGCGGGCGACGGCGACGGCGCGCTGCGAGCGCGGAGCGGCCCGGCGGCGCCGGCCCCGCGCGCGGCGATCCTCTGCTACCACCGCGTCGCGGCGCTGCACCCGGACGTCCACCACCTGTGCATGCCGCCGGAGCGCTTCGCCGCCCACATGGAGCTGCTGGCCGAGCGCTTCCGCCCCGTGCCGCTGGCGCAGCTGGCGGCCGAGGCGGCCGCCGGCGAGCTCGCGCCCGGGACCGTCGCGGTCACGTTCGACGACGGCTACCTCGACAACCTCGAGGTGGCCTCGCCGGTCGCCGCCGAGCTGGAGATCCCCGTCACGTTCTTCGTCAGCGGCGCGCCGGCGGAGGAGCCGCGCGAGGGCTGGTGGGACACGGTGCAGCGCATCCTGCTCGGCGAGGAGCCCGTCCCCGAGCGGCTCGACCTGTCGCTGGAGGACGACGCGCTGCGCCTGCCGACGCGCAGCGCGGCGGACCGCGCGGCGGCGCTGCACGCGCTCCACGGGCGGCTGCTGCACGCCGACCCGGCCCGGATCGAGGCGTGGATCGCCGCGCTGGCGCAGTGGAGCGAGCTCGAGCTCGCCCCGCGCGAGAGCCACCGGCTGATGACCGCGTCCGAGCTCGTCGAGCTGGCCGGACGCCCCGGCCACGCGGTCGGCGCACATGGGCTCCACCACCTGCTGCTGCCCTCGCACGACCGCCCCGCCAAGGCGCAGGAGCTCGGCGGCTCGAAGGCGGCGCTCGAACGGCTCCTGGAGGCGCCGGTCGAGCTGCTCGCCTATCCCTACGGCGGCTGCGACGCCGAGACGGTGGCGGTCGCCGACGAGCTCGGGTTCGCGGTCGCGTGCACGGTCGAGCCCGATCCGGTGCAGCTGGACGGCGACCCGCTGCGCCTGCCGCGCCTGGAGCTGCGCGACGAGACGCGCGAGCAGCTGCAGCTGCGCCTCCAGCAGACGATCGGGGTGCCGGCATGACCGTCGTCGTCGTGGCGGGGGCACTCGCCAACAAGCCCGGCAACGGCGGCGAGGCGTGGGTGCGGCTGTCGTGGCTGCTCGGACTGCGAGGCCTCGGCGTCGAGACGTGGTTCGTCGAGCAGATCGACCCCGAGACGCTGCGCGCCGGGGCGGGCCGCGACGTCGCGTGGTTCGAGCAGGTCGTCGGGCGCTTCGGCTTCGCGGAGCGCGCCGCGCTGCTGCGCTCCGACGGGGCGGTGGTGTGCGGTCCGGCGCGCGAGCAGGTGCAGGAGGCGCTGGCGCGCGCCGACCTGCTGCTCAACCTCTCCGGCAACCTCGCGCTCGAGGAGCTGCTGCGGCTGCCGCGGCGGCGCGCCTACGTCGACCTCGACCCCGGCTACACCCAGCTGTGGCACGCGGCCGGCGCGCTCGGCGACGCGCTCGACCGCCACGAGGAGCTGCTGACGGTCGGGCTCGCGATCGGCCGCAACGGCTGCCGGCTGCCGCTCGGCGGGCGCCGCTGGCGCCCCGTCCCGCCGCCGGTGCCGCTGGAGGAGTGGCCGGCCTGCCCGCCGCCGTCCACAACCGCCGGCGCGCCGCGCTCGGAGGCCGCCGCCTCCCCCGCGCCGGCCGCCGCCCCCTCCCCCCGCTTCACCACCGTCGCGAGCTGGCGCGGCGGCTACGGCCGCGTCGAGCACGACGGCCGCCTGCTCGGCCAGAAGGCGCACGAGTTCCGCCGCTTCGCGGGCGTGCCGCGTGCGAGCGCGGCGAGCGGCGCGACGTTCGAGGCCGCGCTCGCGATCGACCCCGGCGACCGGGCGGACGCAGACCGGCTCGCCGACGGCGGCTGGCAGCTCGTCGACCCGCGCGCCGTCGCCGGCGACCCGGACGCGTTCCGCCGCTACGTGCAGGGATCGCTCGCCGAGCTCTCCCCGGCGCAGGGCGTCTACGTCGAGACGCGCTGCGGCTGGCTCGGCGACCGCACGACGCGCTACCTCGCCTCCGGGCGGCCGGCGATCGTGCAGGCGACCGACCTGCCGCCCGAGCTGCCGTGCGGCGAGGGGCTGCTGACGTTCGCCACGCCGGAGGAGGCCGTCGCCGCCGCCGAGGCCGTCCTGGCCGACCCCGGCCGCCACGCGTGCGCGGCGCTCGCGCTCGCGCAGGAGCACTTCGACGCCGAGCGCGTCGTGGGCGGCGTGCTGGCCGAGCTCGTCGCCTGACCGCGCGAGCGGCGCCGCACCCGCCATCATCACCGGCATGAGCAGCACGACCGACCGCCCCGACATCGCCACGTACGCCGACTGCGAGCAGCTCGTGCGCGCGTTCTACGCGAAGGCGATGAGCGATCCGATCATCGGCTGGCTGTTCACCGACGTCGCGAGACTCGACCTCGAGGCGCACGTCCCGCAGATCACGGCGTTCTGGGAGACGGTGCTGCTGGGGACGAAGACCTACAGCGGCACGCCGTTCGAGCCGCACGCGCGCCTGCACGCGAAGGCGAACCTGCGCGCCGGCCACTTCGGCCGCTGGCTCGCGCTGTGGAACGAGACCGTCGAGGAGCTGTTCGCCGGCGAGCGCGCCGAGCTCGCGAAGGCCCACGCGCTGCGCGTCGCGCAGGCGTTCCACCGCCGCTTGCAGTCCTACCCCGCCCCGCCGCTGAGCGCCGACGGCGACGAGGCGTCAGCGCAGCCGCCCGCCGACCCCCGCCTCGCCGTCACCCGCCACGGCCCGGGGACGCCGACGCACGGCGCCTGAGCCGCCGGCGCTACGCGGGGGCCTCGACCGGCGCCTGCTGGCGCAGGATGAAGCGGTGCAGCAGCGGCACCGCGAAGGAGTAGCGACCCCAGCGGTTCTTGTAGATCAGCCCCATGCCGCTCAGCGTGACGAGCATCTGGCTCACGTGGCTGTTGCCGAATGGCTTCGGCAGCAGTCGCTTCGAGGCGTCGACGATCTCCTGGACCGTGAACTCGCTCCCGGCCCCGTCGAGGTGGGCGATCGACCACAGCAGCTCGCGCTGGCGATCGGTCGCGCGCGCCCAGCGGCCGGCGAAGAAGTCGGTGTCGAGCTTGCGCGTGATCGCGTCGAGCGGAACCGGCGTCGGGGTCCCGCTCGCCTTGACCGACTGGACGGACGCGTCGAACGCCTCTCGGCAGATGAACTGGATGAAGTACGGGTAGCCGCCCGAGGCCTCGCAGATCGTCTCGACCGAGCGATCGTCGAACACGAGCTGCGAGCCGGCGTCCTCGATCGGCTTGACGATCGCGTCCCGGCTCGCCTGCTCGTCGAGCTTGTCGAGCACGATCACGCGGAACATCCGCTCAGCGAACGTGCGCGCCTCAACGAGCTTCGGGAACAGCGTCGGAAGCCCGGTCAGGACGAGCATGAACGGGATGCCTCTCTTCTGGATCGACTGGAAGACGTCGAGCAGGAGCGAGAGCGGGAACTCTCCGTGCGCCGGCGCGTCGGCCAGGTTCTGCGCCTCGTCGTACGCGAACACGATGCCGCGCATGCCCTCGCGTCTGCATGCGACGG
>Ga0070692_10000764_pt1 | contig 10564 bp, 6 predicted proteins | sample KBSK1102metaG_FD_64675 | JGI IMG/M metagenome (GOLD analysis project Ga0070692, IMG submission 64675) | Corn, switchgrass and miscanthus rhizosphere microbial communities from Kellogg Biological Station, Michigan, USA - KBS K1-10-2 metaG | ecosystem: Host-associated > Plants > Roots >...
GCGCGCGAACTTGCGGCAAAGGGGCACGCACCTGCGTACGTCGATTTAACGACGTCCGATCTGGTCGATTATGCCGTGCGTGTCGTTCGCGTGATCGTGCCTGAGTTACAGCCTGTGCATTTTGGGCATGGCGTGGAGCGGTTAGGTGGGGATCGTTTATTCACGCTCCCGCAACGCCTCGGCTTTGGCGAAGGCCGTCGCACCGAGAGCGACTTGAATCCCTGTCCGCATCCCTTGGCGTGAGTCCTTAGCCACAGAATCTGTGGCTTAACTAACGTGAGTATGAGGTCGGTGATGATTCCACTCGAAGATCCAACAACGTTGTCGCTGCTGTTTCACTTGAACTCCGAGCCCTGGCTCAACGATGACGCTTACAAAGGTGGCTCGGTAAATCAGGAGCTGAAAGTTCCGGCGGGCGTCATCACCGAAATCCCGCTCCCGCGGCCCCCGGGCAGCGCGTTGATGGAACTGTTGGCCCAGCGTTACTCGTGCCGTGAGTTTGCACCGGTCGAGATGTCTCTCGATAAAGCGTCTGCATTGTTAGCAGCGAGTTATGGCGCGTTGGCTCCCGCTCGCTACGGAGGGCAGACTCCGTTTCTGCGTCGCACCGTTCCTTCGGCCGGTGGCTTGTTTCCTTTGGAAGTCTACGTCTTCACACAGCGAGTTCAGGGACTGGAAGACGGTCTGTATCACTACGACGTTGTCGCACACTCGTTGCGACAACTGCGCCGCGAGAATCTGTTTCGAACGATCGAGCCGATGTTCTACACCTACCCCTTCCTGAAAGATGCAAACCTGGTGTTTGCGATCGCGGCGGTGTTCATGCGAATACAGAAGAAGTATGGACCACGCGGCTATCGCTACACCCTCATGGAAGCCGGCCACGTCGCGCAAAACATTTCCTTACGCGCGATCGAGCTCGGCCTCGCGACATTGTGCATGGGCGGGTTTGTCGACTCCGCGCTGAACGAACTTCTCGATCTTCAGCCAAAGCAGGAAGGCGTCGTGTACACGATCGCTGCGGGCAAAGAGGCGAGCTAAAACCCTTTTCACCGGACTGATCTTATGCGTGGTCCAGTTTCAGTGTCGCCGAAACTCCGTCTTCATCGATCAATTCGTTTGCTAAAGAGGTGTGTTTGGAGGCGCGAACGTTTCAAGTAGGAATTGTTGAAACGAGTAGTCGTGGTTATTGTTGTTTCATCTTCACCCAAATTTCGTTGGTTTCACTGTCGCTGCTATAACACTTGACCTCAATCGTCGCTTCGCGCAACCGTCCGATACAGAACGGAACCTGCAGAGCGCTTTCAGCCACGAAGATTGCGTCTCGAGTTTTCCACGTCCCTCTAAACAAAACCAGGCCAGGGCCGCCACTTTTACATCGAACGAACCCGCTCGCGTCCAACTGGCAGGTGCCCTTGATTGTTGCGCTCGTGGCGTCGCGAATCTCCCAGAATGTGTTTTGCAGGCTAGTTGTGATTGCCTGATCGTTGTCAGAAGCTTCGCGAGCTTTCTGCGTCGCATCCTTCAAGAGCTCTTTGTATTTTTCGTTGCTCGGTTCAAGTTTCACTGCCCTCTCAAATGCTTCCGCAGCTTCGGTGTAGCGGTTTTGAGCTGACAGCGCGCAACCATACAACCCGTTCCATTCGGCGTTATCAGAATGAATCACTGCGGCGAGTCGCAACTCTTTTTCAGCACCCAACGGGTCTCGCTCTTGCAGCAATGACGCAGCGAGATAGATCCGCGTTTGGGCAACGGAACGGAAGTAGCGGATTTCTGCGTCAGAGATGCCCGCAGCGATCCCACCGAGTATCGCAGCCCACAGCGCTCTTTTCTTGGAAAGATCCATAAAACGCAGCGCATCTCGATACGCCTTCGCGGCTTCCGCATAGCGTCGCTGATCCCAGTACAAATTTCCCAAACCAACGTAGGGTCTTGGATCTCGCGGATTCAGCTTCCATGCCAACCGGTATGCCTTTTCAGCCGATTCGAAATCGGGTGGTTGCCTATCACGCGCAGCATTGCCTAAAGCAATTGCGTCCTCGACTTTGTCACTCGTTTCGTCCCTCGCAGATCGCTGTGTCTTCGCCGTTGCCTCTGCGCGATCTCGAGGCGTGGGATTCTCGGGGCGGTTGAAAATTAAGGCAGCCCCGCCTGAGATATCTGACCGCGTCGGAGTTTGATTGGCCTCAATTCGAACCACGCTCGCAAGCATCAAACTCAATATGAAGACGAATCTTGGCAGGTTTGTCATAACTAATTCGTCACAGCGAGTGGGAAATCCTCGTTCATGCCTGAAAGCGCGCGCGGATTCTGACGGGAGTTAGTCTCGCGGCGTACAGTGCGATTCACGTAACTAAATGCTTCGCCGGCCGTGACCACCCGATCGCCGTTCGTATCGGCAGCCCCGCTCAAAGCTTCGAGCAGCGCCCACGTAAACACTCCGTGGCCGCCGCCCCAATGTGGTCCTTCTTCCGAGACCTCATTTACATCGGATGAAGTCAAAACCGCTCTACCACTCTCGCGATAAAGCTTCGAAGCATAAAGATTGAAGACGTTGTTTTCTACTCTCTCCAATTGCCGTCCGGTGACGATTCGTGGGCCCGCCACGCCGGCGCTATGGCAGGCGTCAATGAACACCACGACTCGGTCTGCTCGCACCACGTGGTCCAGCACTTCCTGAAGCTCAAACATTCCTAGTCCTGTCTTCGGCATGTTCGCCACTTTCGTATCGTTCATGAGGAAGTAAAGCTTTCGCGGATCAAACGGATCGGGTGAGCCATGCGAGGCGATGTAGATAAACACCAGATCACTTGGAGCCGCCCTGCGCAATAAACGCATCAGCGCATCGCGTACCGCCTCAGTCGTCGCGGAGTTATTCTCCATGTAAACGATGTCCGCAGGCTTGAAGCTTCCACCCTCAGGTTTAAGCAGGAAATCCCGTACTGCGCGTGCATCAGCGTCTGCATAGCGCAGGTTGTTCAATCCGGCGTCATTGAACTGGTATTGCGACACTCCGATGATCGCCGCGAATTTCCTGCCTGAAAACCTGACCTTGACGGGCTGCGACTTCGCAGGCCCGACCGAGGAAGGCTGTGAGCCACCCGCAATCAATACATAGGAAGCGTAATAGGAATTGTTATTTCGATCCGTGGCACTAATCTCGACTACATTCTTACCAGGTTGAAAAGCAAAGCGTGGCTTACTCTCCAGATCGCAATTAATCACTTTGCCGTCGCTGCTCGATCTAATGTTGCCGCAGACGGTGTTGGCTGCTTCGCCGTTTATCGCAGTGTAGATCTGCCCGTAATTGATCGAGTCGGCAAATGGATTACGAATTGTTAACTTCAAGCTGCGCAAATTGGTGGTTGGAATTCGCGCTTCTACAGCAGTGATCGGCGCACCACCAATGTCTGGTAACTCGAGTGCAAAAGGAGCCCGCGACGGAGTTTGTTGAGGCGCGGTGGCTTCACTCCACCGCGCCAGAACAAGAGTCGTAACGAGCAACGCTGTCAGCAACAATGCGAACAGCGCTTGCGCTTTTTTTGCCTCCTTGTGGTCAGTCATTAAGGTCGCCGTTTTGGTGCCGGCTTCTGTGGCTGCGCCGGTTGCGAACCCGTTGTTTGATTCTCGGTTGGTGGTGGCGCTGCTGGTCTTGATGCAGCCTCCATCTTTGCGCCAATCGGATCGATACCTTTCGTCGAAACGTTCACAGCCGGCGTAGCGGTCCAGGAGTTTTCTCCCGCCTCCTGCATGTAGTCGTATATCACTTCCATATTTGGAGGCAGTCCACCGCTATGCTCTCGTTGATAAATCGCTACGTAGTCTTTCAGCGCTGTGACGATCTCCTGCATTTGACCTGGGTCTTTAGAGTCAATCATCGACAGAGCCCGGTAAAGGTAGGGTTCGGCAATTACCTTCCGCCGGTCCAACTGTATGGCCTGCGCAAATTCTCCCAACGCCCTCAACTTGTCCTGCGAGGTACGGGCGGTTAGCTTAAGTATCTTGCCATAGTAATAGTGCGCGTAGGGATCGTTTGAACGTATGCGAAGCGATTCTTCGAGATTTTCTCGAGCCATCTTGAACATGTCGAAGTGATAAGCTCTGACTCCGTTGTCTCGTGTGATCCCTGCCATCACTGCTTCGAACTCAGCGCTGTTGCCTATCAACTCGCCGGCATCGAGTTTGGCTTTAATATCCGAAGCCATCGCACCTTCAATACTCTTTTGCGCGGCGTCTGCGCGTTGTGCTGCATTCTGTGATGGATCCAGCATCTTTCCAGGAGCGAGATTTGTAGATCCGACGTAGAGCGTCTTTTGGATCGCACTGCTGTTGCCGATGAGTGACTTCACCTGCTCCTCTCGCTCGTTCAGGCGATCTTTGTCGGCGATGAACCCGAGTCTCACACGAGGATCGAGCGACGAAGTGCTGCGGAGGTTTGCGTAAAACTTTGGCACTTCACGAACGTCGTAACTGCGGTCCAGCATGTACTTCAGACCTAACTGGTCCGCCTCATCTTCCTGTAACCGGTCCCACGAAGTGATTGCATTGGGCACCCAAAGCTTCGTCACCGTTGGTGCAATTGTGTAAGCGAGAAACATGGTGTTAGCCACAGTGCTGGCAGAGCCGCCGGCAGCTCCGACAACTGCGCCTGCTGCAACCGTCACGATCGCCCCGATGAGCGCGCGTTTTTTAGCCTGCTTCTCGTTGTACGGCTCAATTCCCTGGGCCACAAACACGTCTTCTTTCCAATGTTCCTTTTCGATGTGTGCAATCTCATGGCCCAGCACGTAACTTAGTTGGGCTTCGTTGTCGATAATCGACATTAATCCAGACGAGATGTATACGGTGCCCGTGGACAGAGCACGCGACTCGGGAATCGGATTGAGCATGATTCGGAAGGTATAGAGCCGGCTTGAACCAGCAGGGACGAGCGACTGCCCTACGCGATTCACATAATCCTGGGCCAGAGGATTGTCGTAGAGCGTGTATTCGACCGTCAGCTTGTCGCCATCGCGCGTGACCTGTTGGAACGCGGGATTTCGGGTATTGATGTAGTAGGCATATTCCGAATGCTCGCGCTGCTTTTTGAGATAAGCGTCTTCACACGCGTCGCGAAAGTCAGCATCCTTCAGATAGAGATCCAGACTGAACTTCTTGATCTTCTGATACTCTTTCTCTTCCTTCGTGAGTTTTGGTTTTTCGTCCTTCTTCTGATCCTCTTTCTTCTCGTCCTTCTTATCTTTCTTGTCCTTCTCCTGATAACGCGAGGGTTGCGAGGTACGAGCCGCAACTGTGATTGGCAGAGCGAGTGAAACAAGTAACGACACAGCAACAAGACGTGCTATGTGGGAGTTGCGCAGAACTATCATTGACGATCTCCTCGGTAAGGTAATTGGTTGGCGCTCGGTCAATGCCAACCGGAGTAAAGGAATGGCGCGTAGGCCTGCTGACCGATGGAGTTCAGTGAGATTACCTGGTCCTACGCGAAGGATTAGTTCGCTCGTAAGTTAGTGCAGACGGCTGAAAAAAACAACTAATTTTTGGTCTACTTCCACTACCTGCCATATTGAAGACGAACGTTTACCAGCAATGCCTTAGTGTCAGAGACGAAGATGCGATAAATGGTTTGCGGTGCGGGATCTTCGCGAGTCAATTGACGACCGCCTGTCTGGGTGGCGGCTTGTTGTTCCGTGGCGGTCCAGGGTTCGCCTGCGCCGCCTTCCATCTCGAAGCGCTCAGTTTGTCCGCCCCAAAGCTTTTCCCACTTCGCCACGTCCGCATTCGAGATCTGTAGAGGCTTGTCAGAAATAGGCAGATCAAGCGGGGAACTGGTGACAATCACTGTTAGGATTTCACCTGCGTGAGTCGCGCTACTGCGTCGCGCGGTAAAGTAGCTCGGATCGTCTTCCTGCGCGGGAATGTCAATTAGCTTTCCCGGGTTAACCTGATTATTGCCACCTTGCATTCCTGTCCACGGATAAATCAACATCGCTGGTCCAGTGGAGCCATCTACCAATAGTTCCCGATCTATGACGTAAAGATAACCAGTTTGTGCCGACTCAATCGTCAGCCGCACTTGATCGCCTTCGCGGAAGGTCGTTCCGGCTTCAACTCGCTCGGGCACGAATTCTGAGGTTTTGGTTTTTTCTTTCACCAACATCCTCGCACCCGTGTCGTTCGCATTTGTTGGCCGCAATCTCCAGATAGTTATTCCTAACTGCGCAACCGTGCTTTTGCTGATCGTCGCTTGCTTTGTGGCTGGCGACGCAGACGCGAGCCGGTATGTGCGCTTGGGTTGTTTGGATTTCGGTGTTTGAGTTGCAGGCTGCTGCCGGTTTTTCGTGAAGTCGTCCGAGACGATCTTTCGGGGCGTGGATTGGGTCAACGCTTCGGCATGTAACCAGCCTCCCGTAGTTAGAAACACCATGAGGATCGTGTATGAGACAAAACGAGAAATCATCGGGGTTCTTCAGCGATGTTCGAGTTCGACGAGCTTGACCAGGACATCGCCTCCTCTGCTGACGGTTGTTTGCCTGAGCGCCGTATCTTTAACGGTGTCCGGGTGCGGCTCCGAATGTTTGGACAAGAACTGTTTCAGATTGTCTGTAGTTGCCGCATCCTTGATTGCGCCTTCCGGATCTTTGAAGGCGGCATCCTTCGCGGCTTCCAGCGGCGGTACGGGAGACGCGGACCAGATCAGCCAAAAGCGTTCCGTACCAGCCTCACCCGCGAATGTATTCCAGTTTGTTTGCAAGTTTGAGTTCGCATCCAGCCTGGGTGCTCCCTGTTTTGTTGCAGGTGTTGGATAGATGATGTTAAAACTTTTGTCCTCGCCACTTTCATTGAACACGTACAGATAACCTGATTGAGGACTGGAGACGTTGAGTCGAAACTTGTAGCCGTTCTCAAAAATTTCCTGACCCGATGACTGAAACGGCTCCTGATAAGGTTTGCCATCGCGCATTTTCTGTACAGTCAGTGAATACGTAAGTGAGCGTGAAGGCGGTTGATTGGGTTGAACAACTCTATCAGTACTCCCTCCTGACGACGCAAAAAACAGTGCGGCTATAGCTCCACCGACGAGGAACACGATAACGACCGCGAGAACTATCGCATACCTGGGCCACGCTTTGGATCGCTGAACCACTTCCGGCGGCTGGACTGGTTCAGGCCGAACTGCCTCTCGCACGGTTTCGGCAAGTGACTCGTGACGTTTTGAAACGACTGTGGGTGCCAACTCTTTCGCGGGTGGTCCGTGCTTGAGCGTTTCTTCTTCTCCAAGTAGCGCGTGCGCCAGCGCCTCCCCGAATTCCGCCGCGTTTTCATAACGATCTTTTGGATCGAACGATACTGACTTGAGGATTATCTTTTCAGCTTCGGCAGGTAAACGCGGGCACAAGTCAGCAGGTTTGACTCGAACGCCTTGTCGTTGCATGTCAGAGAGCTGAGCGATTGTCTGCGGATTGAAAGGACGCCTGCCGGTAACCATCTCGTACGCAATGACGCCAAATGAATAAATGTCGCTGGCCGCCGTCACCTTCATGGCGTGAAGTTGCTCGGGTGACATGTAAACGATCGTCCCTGCGGTAGCGGCGCCCGTGACGGTACTAGGTGCAATAACTGATTCTTTGATTTTGGCTATGCCGAAGTCAACGATCTTTACTTGCTCGGTGCCGCGTCCGAGAGATTGCAGCATGATGTTCTCGGGCTTCAGATCGCGATGGTAAATCTTCTTCTGATGGACCGCATTCAAAGCAGAGCCCGTTTGCCTCACGATCGACGCGACCCGTTCCAGGCCCATTCCCTCTGGCGTTTCCTTAATCGCGTCACGCAGCGATACACCGTCAACAAACTGCATCACGATATATGGTCTACCGTTCGGCAGTTCACCGGTGTCGAGAATACCTACCACGCCGGGATGGTCCACCCGCGCCAGCGCCTCTTTCTCCTGTAGGAACTTCTGGACCACCCAGTTATCGTGCGCAGACTTTTCGAGCAGGACCTTGATCACCACAGGCTTGTCATGAAGCTTATGGTCCCGTGCGAGATAAACAGCGCCTACACCGCCGTGGCCCAACTTCTTTTCGACGAGATAACGGTCGTCAATTCTGAGCCCGATGATCTGATCGGTCGGGGGTTCAGAGTCCGGAGGTATATCGAACCATGTTGAGCTGTTGTTCATAGTGGACGTTTTCGTCAGGAGAGCGAGACTCCCGAAAAAATGGTTCGTGCCGGTTGACCCGTACACTCAAGGAATTCAGGCTGAGAGTACTGGGCGCAAATCTTAATTTGAATTTCTTCTCTGTGCAACCTCTGTGTTCTCTGTGTCTCTGTGGTGACTCTTCCCACGAATTCTTAACCACAGAGACACAGATAACGCAGAGGTTGCACAGAGATCATTCACCAAATTCGGCCTTCATAAAAACGCCGTAAGTCGTTGTCTCACAACACGACACAGGTGGTCCAACTCTCTTAGGAAATAGTTAGCAAACAATTAGTAACTGGCTAAAGACTGCTGGTTTTGCCCACCCCTATACTCCCGCCCGTTCCAAGGCCCCTAGCCACAGCAAGCAAAGTTTTGAAAAGGAGTTCTGACAATGATCGCCAACGCTAACACAGCCTCTCGCCTCTTTTCGCTAATACCTCAGATCGCCAGCTTGCTGCGGATCAGCCTTATCTTTTTGATTCTGGTTGGGGTCGCACAGGCACAGAGCCTGAACAATTCTGAATCACAATCGGACAAAATTTCTCCGGTGCTCAAGGGAAACACTCGAGCGGATGAAACCGTAACAGTGGTCGTCACTTTGAATGGACCAACGAGCGGCAGCCTCAACGGTTTCATGAACCGTAACGGCGTCCGCCTCCGCAGAGAGATGAAAGCCCTGCATAGTTTCTCGGTGAGTCTGCCTTCGGGAATGATTCCTGAGCTCGCGTCTTTTCCTGAAGTCGATCACGTATCTGCTAACGCACCCGTGGTTGGTTTTGGACACGCCACGACGACGACCGGAGCAGCAGCCGGCCAGGCCGCCGCGACTGCGGCGGGCCGTGGGACCATCAACGGCTCTGGAGTTGGCATTGCCATTCTGGACTCCGGTATCGACGTTAATCACGCGCAATTTTCACCGGGCAGTTCGCGCATACTCGCGAGCGTTGATTTCACCGGCGAGAATCGCACCGACGATCCATACGGACATGGCACCTTTGTCGCAGCGGCAGCAGCCGGTGGCGCAGGCGCCGGATCTCAATACACCGGAATGGCGCCGGGTGCTTCGTTGCTGAACGTTCGCGTACTCGACAGCGACGGCCAGGGAACGGTCGAGACTGTCATGGCAGGACTCAACTGGGTAGCAACAAACGCGCGAACGCACAACATCCGCGTTGTGAATCTGAGTATCGGAATGCGAGCAGTCGAATCTTATAAATACGACGCCTTGTGTCGTGCCGTCCGCGGCCTGGTGAATTCTGGGATTCTGGTAGTTGTGGCCGCCGGCAATGAGGGAAAAGATGAGGAAGGTGAAAAAATCTACGGCTCTATTCACTCACCCGGTATCGAACCCTCGGCTTTTACCATCGGCGCTTCCAACACTTTTCAGACCGACGGTCGCAGCGATGACGGCGTCGCCACCTACAGCTCGCGTGGTCCAACCCGCGGCCATTGGACTGATGGCGATGGCGTGGTTCATCACGACAACGTGTTGAAGCCCGATCTCGTAGCCCCCGGCAACAAGCTCGTCTTCGCGCAGTCTCCGAACAATGTACTGATCGCCGAGAATCCGACGCTGAATGAATCAAGCAGTGGAACCAGCGCGACGATGAAAGTGATGCGGATGAGCGGCACTTCCGTCTCCACTCCAATCGTTGCCGGCGCGGCCGCCCTTTTGTTCCAGCTCAATCCAAAGCTGACGCCGAATATGGCGAGGGCGTTTATGGAGTACACAGCTCAGACGTTGAGTGGTGAGGGAGTCCTGGACCAGGGCGCGGGTCAACTGAATATCGAAGGCGCGATGAGATTGGTGATGGCAGTTCGCACCGACCTTGCGTCACCGGTCCACGTCGGGCTGTCGCTTCTTACCACGTCGGTCACGGCCTCTTCCTCGTTCTCCAGCAGCAGTTTCAATTGGAGCACCACGGTTGTCCGTAAATTCAATACCGTGTCGGGAAGCGGTTTGATCTCTCGTTTTCATGGACCATACGCCACGGGCGAACTTCTCGGCGACGGTTTTCTGATTTCTGATGGGTTAATCATAAACAAAGGCACCCTCTATGCGGGATCACAACCGCTTTCAAATGGAACCTACGTTTGGACCAGCAGCGGCTTTGCTGCCGATGGCGTGCTGGTTTCAGACGACACCCTGATGTCCGATGCAGTTGATATCTCAAGTTCATGCGTCACCATGGTTGGCAGCGTTCTCTCGGATTCCTTAATGAGAGGCGGCCGCAGCATCACGACACCCGAGATCTACGACGGAATTCTGTTCACGAGTGGCATTGAACTCTCTACGAGTCAGGTGCTCGGGAACGGCGACATGATCAGCGGCAGTCAGTTCGTCGGCGACGGCGTCCT
>Ga0070692_10000770_pt1 | contig 10542 bp, 7 predicted proteins | sample KBSK1102metaG_FD_64675 | JGI IMG/M metagenome (GOLD analysis project Ga0070692, IMG submission 64675) | Corn, switchgrass and miscanthus rhizosphere microbial communities from Kellogg Biological Station, Michigan, USA - KBS K1-10-2 metaG | ecosystem: Host-associated > Plants > Roots >...
CATCGTCCCTTTCTGGATCGCGTCGCGCACCAGCGAGCTGGAGACGCGGATGCCGCGGATCTTCACCTCGTCGACGCCCTGCACCGCGAAGCCGTACTCCGCGCCGGCAGCCTGCAGTTTGGCCAGGTTCCCCTCGCGGCCGGCCCCGAAGCAGAAGTCGCGGCCGATGCGGATGTCGCTGATCTGCAGCGCGCCGACGAGAAACTCGGCGATGAAGCGGTCCGCCGTCCAGCGCGAGAATTCATGCGAGAACGGAACGACGATGAGCGCGTCGACGCCCATGTCGCGCAGCAGCTCCTGCTTCTGCGGCAGCGTGACGATCTGCGGCGGCACCCGGTCGGGCGCGACGATCGACAGCGGATGCGGATGAAAGGTGATGACCGCCGACGGCCGTCCCGTCTCGCGGGCGCGCTCCACGACGCCGCGGATGATGGCCTGGTGGCCGATGTGCATGCCATCGAAGTTGCCGATGGTGGCCACGCACCCGCGGGGCAGGTCGGTCTGGCGAAGGGGATCGTTGATGAGGATCATGGCGCGAAAGCGGGCGCGCGGATCATCGCATACGTCATAAAATCGTGCGCTTGAAAGCATTCCTCCCGTTTCTTCTGCTCTTCGCCGCCGCCTCGGCCATCGCTGCCGATCATCCGTCCCGTCCGCCCGCGAAAGGCTGCAAGTGGGAGAAGATCTCGAACGCGTCGATCGGTCTCGAGGCCTGGGTGCAGCGCTGCGACTACGGATTCCGCAAAATCGATTTCTTCATCAAGGGCTCGTCGCTTTTCATCCGCTACTCGGATGGCGGCGCGCCGGATCCGCTGATCGACGTCCTCCCGCTCCTGCCCAACGAAACCGCGCAGGCCGCGATCAAGCGGGTTTTCGCCTCGCACACCGATGCGAAGCTGGTCAAGCGCTGCGTTCTCGCGCCGTACCCCGGCGACAAGCGTCCCGGCGCGACGCGATACACGTTCGTTCCGAACGCTGCATACAAAAAAGAGCTCGACGCAAAAGCCGATCCGAACGAAGTCGGCGATCCCCCATGCGGCGATTGGGGCGATGCGCCGGACGGCATCCAGTACTTCGAAGCGCAGCCGGGCGCGCGCAGCGTCCTCTTCGTCCGCGCCGGCCAGGATGAGCCGCTATTCGACGAGAAGACGCTGCGCCTGACGCCGGTCAGGTGACCGCGGCTGCCGAAGCTGGAGGGCCGATCGGTTCCATCGCGACCTTCTCCGGGAACAGTCGGGTGACAGCGGCAGCAAGAAGCAGAACGGAGGAGACGGTTGCTGTGAATGCGATCACAGGCCGCCCAGGCAACCCGAAAAAGGCTAGAACCGTCGCGCAGAAGCCCGCAGTCGTCAACGCTCGCAGGCCGGCGCCGATCCAGTACCATCGCCCACCTCGGTCCCGGTACTGAAGAGCAAGAGCGCGGCAGGCGAGGAAGAAAAGGAGCCATTTGATGGTGCCGAGGACCGGCAGCGCCGTAAAGGCGCGTGAGCCGGCGAGTTTGACGTCGCGCTCGATGCGTCCCAGGCAAACAAATGCTGCAAAATCCTCCAGATAGTCCACCAACCCCGTCGCAATGGCGCTGGCGACGATGCTTTGCCAGATGCCTGTCCCCCACAGGGAATCATTCGTGAGCGCGCGCGGATCCGGCAGCCACAGGGCAAAAAAGAGAAGCACATATCCGGCAATGAAAGGAATGTCCCAGTGAAGAATGGCGCGCCAGATATGCAGGCTCGGGCGAGGGGCCAGTGAATACAGTTCCCGATCGCTTCGCGGAATCTCCAGGGCCAGAATGGGCCGGTCCAGGAACCCATGTGTTTTGAGCGGCAGCGCTGCAACGAGTTGAGCGGTGATGCTCGCGCTCGCGATGAGCAGGCACAAGGCGATCAGTACAAGGGCCGTGTGATGGCGGTCCAGAGCCTTGTGATAGCGGTCGATGAGAAACCGCAGTCTTGCGACGGTCATAGGTGCCTCTTTACCGTGTTCAGTGGCGTGCCCCAACTTTCAATGCGGCCCACGCGATGGCGTTTCAGATCGGCCTCCGCCTGACCCTGAAGCCATCGCACGATGTCCTCGCGGAAGTCCATGAGGAACGGGTCATCCTCCGTCCAGTCGGGATAAATGGTGCCGACGAGAACTGATTTTGATCGTTCAAGATCCACCTGTTGTGAACGATCAAAGAGATACTCGAATGCTTTTCCCACGTTTACTGCCAGTGCACCGACGCGGCTGTTTTCCTTGGTCGCTGTATCCGCTCCCCGGCGAGCCACGTTTTCGATGACGAGAATCTGGCTGGCACCCGTCGCAAGGGCGGCATCGATCGGGACGCGGTGCGCATACCCTCCGTCGACAAAAAGGCCCGGACGATGCTTATCCTCGAGCCTGACGCTGGTGGCGGGGTAGATCGGGAAGGGAGAACCCGAGGCAAAGACCGCATCGTCGAAAGAAGGGGAATGGAGGGGGTATAACGACTCCCGCACGGCGGCCATGCGTCCCTTCCACGAGTCGAGGTAAGCGTAATAGTCGCCCCGGTACGGATCGAAATCGCGAACTTGCGCGCCGAATCCCGTTACAGAGACGACCAGCGGCACGAGCGGTTCCCGCTGCATTCCTTTGTGGCCGGTGCAACTCTGTAGCGCCGCGCGGAACGTCTGCCTGCCTTTTTCCCCCGAGTAAAGCGCCGGTGCAACAAAGATGAGGTAAACAGCGATGCCTATACCGCCCCAGGTCACCAGCATCAATGTAGGGGTATAGGGAAACGGCGCCGTGCCGGATGGGTTAACGAGAAAATCAAAGCCCCTGGTGAGAAAATGCTGGCGGCGCGTGATTTCAACGATCAGGCGCGATGCGAATAGTGCCCCAGCCAGAACCCATACCCAATAAGCGCTGGTCATCTCCAGCACTGTAACTTCGCCGAACACGAGGCCGACTCCGAAAAAGGCTGTCGTCAGGATCATGAGCAGCAGAAGGACGACGAATGCATAACGATACATGCCCGCCCTGCTTCGGTCCAGGCGGAGCCCTGTCGACCTTGCGATGAGTACGACGCCGCTGATCACCATAATCACAGCTGCGCAGGAAGCCACGCTCCAGAATACGGTGCCGTGGGACTTGCGAATCCACCATTTTCCGATCCGCCAAAGACTTTTCTTGTCTTCTGGCTTGGTGGAAAAAGCGATCATCACACCCGCCGCATAGAGTCCAAGGACCGATAGAACCACTCCAAAGATAACGCCCCTGCCGCTGAGGGGACTGCGCGTGGTGGCTGAGGCGGAATGGAAAAAATGCGCCCACAAAAGAATGAACAGGAAGGCCGCCCCCTCGTATGCGGGGTGATATGCGGGGTTCAGGAGCGTGTTCCGCCAGATCAGCGACGGCGCGAAGATGATGATTACGGTCAGAGCTACGGTGAACCATACCGGCACCTCCCGCATGGGCAACCTGGGGCGTTGGGCTCTTGCGGAGCCGGGCTGCAGCGCGGAAATGCCTGCGAAAACAATCAGGGCAAGAAGAATCGAGAGCCAGCGAAATACGCCAAGAGGCGGAAAGACCGCCGAAGGCGTCGTTTTTACGCTGCCGTCTTCGATCCAGCTGTCCGTCAGTACGTTCGAGCGATCGGTGGTCCGGTGTGCGGTCAGTGCTCCGAGCAGCGCGCCGCCGGATGTGCCGGCAATCGAAGTAATCTTCAGAAGCCGCTGGCCGGGCTGGCTCATTGCGCCGACGCATGGCCCGCTGTTTTCGACCTTTCTGTTGTACAGCGAATCGAGGATGACCGCCTGATAGGTTGCGCGCACGCCGCCGCCAGGAAGTACGATCGCTGCACAAGGCGTGCGCCTCGTGATTTGATCGACATTGAAAAGGGCGATCAGTTCATCGATCGTAAAGTCGTAATGGCCCTTGTCATACCATTCGTTGTACAGGTGACGGAGCGGGGCGCCGTCCGTGGCCGAATCAAAGGTCCTGTTGATCGACTGCGCGAGCCTTTGCCGGTTATCGTCCTTCCACGGCGCGATGCCGACATAGCCGGGCGCGGTCGTCTTGCCGGGCGGTGTTTTTGTCATCATCGACGCGGCGTGGACCCACGGGCTGCGAGGATTCAGGCCCTGGCCTGACTCGTCGACCGAAGAAACGAGGATCCCGAGAACGCCGTCCGGAAGCGACGGAGGGACCCCGCGCTCGCGCGCAAGACGTTCTTCGGCGACGACCGCCGCCAGCCGGTCCTTGTCGTTGGCCGCCGGCGGCGCGGGCGTCAGGCGGCGCACAGCGACCACCAGCACGTCATTAAAGAAACCGGGATCGTCGGGAATCGACAACGGTTCGCCAGGCGAGGCGGCCTGAAAATCAAAACTGACGGTAAGCAGATGTTTCGGCGGACTCTCGCCGCCGTTGTGCCAGATCGAGAATTGCGACCGTTCTAGAAATTTGGTCCAGAATTCTTCCTGTCTCTCGGCGGAGAGATGTTTTCCTCTGATGAACTCTTTCGCATGAGCCAGCGGCTGTACGAATCCCGTCGTGGACAGGTGATTGACCAGACGGATCTGGCAGGTTTCGGGCAGGGACGGGTCGCTGAGCGACCTGATGATTTCCTGCAGGCATTCGTCGTAGCGCTTGTTGGCGTCGGGCAAAGCGACGCCATTTTTTTCGGCGCGAACGTGAGCTGCTGTGTGCATCTCGTCGCGGTGTGGCCGTACGAATTCGATGAGCGGGAAGGCCGCCAGGTTCCGGTCGTTCGTGAGCAGGTACGCGGAAAACGGCGAAACGATCGCCGCATCGAGCGATCCGTCGCGCAGCCACTGGAGAATCTGGTAGTAGCTGCCCTTCACCATCTGGACGGTCAGCGACGCGCTCTCGGTCCTCGTGTCTTTGCTGACCGCTTCGAAATAACGGGACAGGTAGTTTTCGAGCACGTCGGGATCGCTCGACTTGGAAGGATCGCTGTACGGCACGACGCCGACACGAAACGGAACTCTTGCGGTCAGCGTCAGGCGTGGAGCGTTTTTCGCCGACGCCACGCGAAGACTCAGCAAGCCGAGCACTATCAGCGCACAGGCTGCGATCCTCTGATGTCTCTGCATCCTCACCATCTCTCTCTATTTGCTGGGGGGTTCGAGGAGGAGAGTCGTGAAACCGGCGATTCCCTACCCCGGCGGAGAATCAAATCTCGCCGGCTGTTTGCGCGCGGCGCGAAGGAGTAGCGCGGTTCCGGCGGCGAGCCAGAGGGCGATCGGCATCAGTGAGGCGCGCTTTCGGCGGCCGAACAGAAGCTCGCCGAGGTTGCCGGAGTCGCGCGGGAGCTCGATTTTGTCGACGCGCACGGTCGTGTACCAGGGGAACGCGCGCCGCGTGTTTTCAGGAATGCGCCCGGTGAAAAAGGCCGGCATCAGGTAGCGGCTGATCGGATGCGGAACGTCGGGACACGGCATCGGATCGGTGGCCGTCGCGACGAAGGAGAAAAAGACGGATGTGATCGCGGCTGCGATCCACGTCACCCGGAAGATCTGCGACGGAAGAGCCGCCGCGGCGAACATCGGGATTCCGAGCAGCGGAACGATCGGCAGGAGATAGCGTGGTCCGAACGCGCAGCCGCCGTTCCATCCGTTGAAGGCGGCAAGGACGATGAAGAACGTCGCCGCGATCAACACAACCGCGTAACGTTCGCGGCGGCGGCGCATCATGATCAGTCCGATGAACGAGAACAGCAGAACTGGCGCGGTGAAAAAGAGGCCGCGATACGGCGAGAACGAGAGGCCGTACAGCGCGTCCAGCCGCGGGATGCGCAAGACGCCGAAGAGCAGACCGTTTTCGGTGAACGAGGTGCTCGCCTCGACGGCGGTGCGAAACGGCGATCCGAAACAGAGCCATTGATAGATTCCGAGGAGGATGGCGAACGGCAGTCCGCCGATGACGAACCGCAGGACCGAGCGCCGCGAATGGATCATCGCCATCACCGCCAGGATGATCGCGGCCGCCGCGCAGACGTAGAAGCAGCATGCGGCGATTCCGGCGGCGACGCCCGCCGCGGCAGGATGGTCATCGAGGAGCGTCACCGCGAGCAAGAGAAACAGAGCGGCGGGGACGTGCGCGAAGAGCATCGTTGAATAGGGAAAGACGATCGTTCCGAAGACGATGCAGAGCGAGACGCACAACGCGGCCAGCGGCGTCGCCGCCATTCGCCGGCGTCCATGGACGTAGAGCAACGGTCCGATGAACGCGCCGCACAATCCACAGGTCAGCCACGACACGATCCAGCAGTCGGTTCGCGTCATCGGTTCGATGGGAGCGCCGAGCGCTTTTTTCGCCGCGAAGACGGCGGCGTATGGCGCAGCGGCGAGAAACGAAACGCCGGGAGCCTTGTTGATGAACGTGTGTCCGTTCACGCCGTGCGACACGTCGCCGGTATTCGACTCGTAGCCGTCGATGGAGAGCGTCTGCCGCTCGACGAGCGCGCGGGTGAGATCGAAATGCGCGTCCTGGTTCCAGCCGGCGCCGCCGTAAAACCAGCCGAAGGTTACGGCCGCGAGCACGAACAGGCCGGCCGCGATGTTGCGATCCGCGCGGCTCACACCGAGTACAGCGATGGCACGGATTGCGTGATCGCATCCCAGTCCGGCGCCGCCGCTCCCAGCATTCCGATGAACTGATCGACCATGGCCGGGTCCCACTTGCCGCCGGCGGCTTCGCGGCGCAGCGTCTCCAGCGCGGCCGTGTGCGACAGCGGCGCGGGACGATACGACCGATGCGACGTCAGCGCGTCGTACGCATCGACGATCGACAGCAGGCGGACCTCGTGCGGAATCGCGTCGCCGCGCAGTCCGTCCGGATAGCCGCGGCCGTCGTAACGCTCGTGATGGTGGCGGATCATGCGCAGGATCCCGGCCAGCGTGTTCAGCGGCCGCACCATCTCCTCGCCGATGACCGGATGGTCGATCACGCGCAGAAACTCGTCGCGCGTCAGCGGCCCTTCCTTGTTGAGCAGCGACTCCGGCACGGCGATCTTGCCGATGTCGTGCAGCAAACCGGCGATGCGCACGCGGTCGCCGGTGGCGTCATCGAGTCCCAGATAGAGCGCGAACGTGCGGGCGAGGTCGCCGACGCGTTGTGAATGGCCGCGGGTGTACTGATCCTTCGCCTCCAACGCCAGCGCCAGCGCGCAGATCACGCTGTGCGTCTGCTCGAGATCGGCGTGATAGTCCTTGATGCGCAGCAGCGAGCGGATGCGCGTGATCAGCTCCAGCCGGTTCAGCGGATAGGCGATGAAATCGTCGGCGCCGGCCACGATCGCCTCCTGCCGCATCGAGCCGCCGCGATGCGCGGTGAGGACGATGACGGGGAGGAACTCGTGGCGCGGATCGGCGCGCAGCAGCCGCAGCGTCTCCGCGCCGTCCTGGACCGGCATGAGCAGATCGAGCAGGACGACGTCGATCCCGTCGCGCTCGATCATCTCCACCGCTTCCGCGCCGTTTTCCGCGAACGAAACGTGAAAGCCGGCGTCGGCGACGCTGGCGGAGACGAGATCGCGGTTCACCGGATTGTCGTCGACGCAGAGGACGCGCGCCGCCGGGGCGAGCTTCGGCCGGATGTGACGCGAAGCAACCGGCGCCGGCGTCTCTTCATCGATCGCCGCGGCGAACAACGCCGTGAGCTCCGTATCGAACGCCCCTTCTCCCGCTTCCGCGCGCAGGTGCTCCAGCGCCGCGGCTTCCGGCACGCCGTCGTCGTGATGGATCTCGTCGTAGCGATTGACGATGCTGACGATCTGCGCCTCGATCGGAATCGCGTCGCCCGCCAGCCCGTCGGGATAGCCGCGGCCATCTTTCCGCTCGTGATGCCAGCGCACGATCGGCAGGAACGGCCGGAACGTCTTCATCGGCTCCAAGATCGAGGCGCCGATGCGCGTGTGCGTGGCCACGATCTGACGCTCGTCGGCCGTCAGGACCCGTTTCGCCAGCAGCGCCTCCGGCACGCCGATCATGCCGATGTCGTGCAGCATCGCCCCCTTCACGATGATCTCGCGCTCCTCGCGCGACATCCCCAGCTTGTCGCAGAGCCGCGACGCGTCGGACGCCACGCGCTGCACGTGCCCGCCGCTGCGCGGGTCCTTGTTCGCCAGCGCGTTGGTGAGCGTGAGGATGATGTTCTCGCTCGAATCGAGCTCCTTGCGCAGATTGCGGATGCGGATGAGCGAACGGATGCGCGTGCGCAGCTCGTCTTTGTTGATCGGCTTGTTGAGGAAATCGTCCGCGCCGCACTCCAGCGCCTTGATCTTGTCCTCGGTGCCGGTCAGCGCGGTGAGCATCAGGATCGGGATGGTCCGTCCGATCGCTTCGCCCTTGATGCAGCCGCACGCCTCGTAGCCGTCCATCACCGGCATCATCACGTCGAGCACGATGACCGACGGATTCACCTCGGGATAAAGCTTCAGCGCCTCGCGGCCATCGCGCGCCAGCACGACGTCGTAGCCCCAGGTGGAAAGGTACTCCTCGAGAAGCTGCAGATTTTGTTCGTTGTCATCGACCGCGAGAACCTTGTCTCGTTCGGAAAGGTCTCGATCGACGACCGCCGCCATTTCGGGGATGGCCATTACTGGGACGGCGATTATAGACGCAGCTTCTGTTGCTCCGCCGCCGGATACACGAGATGTTTCCCCTCGATCTGCGCGTGAGGGTTGAGCGTGTGCACCTTCGCCTTGCCCGCTCCGATGATGTGCATGACGTCGATGCCGCGCCGCGTCAGATCGTCCGCGACCAGGTTTCGATGACAGCGCCACGGTACGGCCTCGGCGCACATGATCGTAACGCGCTGCCGTTCGGCGAGTGCGAGCAGCTTGTCGATCGCGGCGCGAAATTCGTCCGTCGCCATGTAGTCGGCATACGCGCGGAACTGCTCGTTGCGCCACGCCGTGTTGCGCGAATCCGGCAGCGGCTTGCGCCGTCCGCCGAGCTCCGGCATGTGGATGTATCCGATGCCGTGCTCCGGCAGCCATTGCGCCATCGCCTCGCTGGCAAAGTGCGGATAGCGCTTCGACCCCGGATAGCGCCGGATGTCGGCGAGCAGTTTGATCTCGTGCTCGCGCAACAACGCGCTGAGCTCGTCAGCGCCGCGGGTGGAGTGGCCGATTGTGTAGACGTTCATGCGAAAACATTGAATGATGCATCGGTTTTCAATCCCTTGCTTTTAGGAGCCCCATGTCCCTGCTCGCCCGCCGCGCCACCGTCGGCATCAGCGCCCCGCAACCCCTGCTCCATCTTGACGAAACGTTTCGCCGCGGACGCCGCGGCGACGCCGTGCGGCTCATTCAGGAGTGGCTCTGCCTCAACCTCTGCGACGTCATGATCGACGGCCAGTACGGCTACGCCACGGAGCAGGCGGTGAAAGATTTCCAGGGCGGGACCGGCGTTCTGCCGGTCACCGGCGAAGTCAGTCCCGAGTCGTACGCAATGCTCATCCGTCCGCTCACCGAGGCGCTGCGGCCGATCCATCCGCCGGACGAGGCGACCATGGGACAGATGGTGGCCGCGTACGCGTTGCAGCATCTGCGGCAGCGCGCGCGGGAAGTGGGCGGACAGAATCGCGGACCGTGGGTGCGGCTCTACCTTCACGGCAATCAGCGTCCGCGCGATCCGAAGCTGCCCGTGGGCGCCGATGCCTGGTGTGCCGGATTCGCCAGCACGATCATCGCGCAGGCGGCGGCGACCCTCGGCCGCGATCTTCCGATCGATTACCACACCAACTGCAACCGCCTCGCCGAGGATGCGAAAGCGCGCAAACGCTTCATCAGCGGCGAGAGCGCAATCCGCAATCCGAAACGCGTCCCCACCGGCAGCCTGATGCTCATCCGCAAGTCGCGCGCGAAGGACCGCTGGCACCACGCGGGGGTGGTCATGCAGGCACTCGACAAGGTCGTGCGTACGATCGAGGGCAACTCGGCATACAGCACGGACGACGATCCCTCGGGGCACGAGGTCTGCCGCCAGATGCGCTCGTATGGCAACCTCGACTTCATCGTGCTGGATTAGTTCCGCGCCCGCGCCGGGTTCTAACCGGTACTCCGATGTCCTACTACGCCGATCACGCGCAGCAGCTCAAACGCGATCTCGCCGCCGAGTTGCCGACGGATGAGCTTCGCCGCCTGCACGCGAAGCGGCCGCTGCTGCACGCGCTGATCGCGTTTTTGAACGTGGCGGTGCTCGTGGGCGCGGGGATGGCCATCGTCCACTTCGACCGCTGGTATCTCTGGCTGCCGTTCGCCGTGATCGCCGGCTTCGCGGTATTCGACTTCACCGTCCTGCTGCACGAGGTCGTGCATCGCGCGGTGCTGACGGAATCAAGCGACCGCGCGTATCGCATCCTCGGCCTGCTCTACGCCGTGCCGAGCGGCATTTCTGCATCGCAGTTCACGCGCTGGCACCTCGATCACCACAGCGCCCTCGGATCGGACGTCGACGATCCGAAACGCCACTATCTCTCGCCGAAGATCAACGCCCGCTGGCTGAAGTTCCTCTACTTCACCCCGGCCCTCTTCCCGATCTACTTCCGCGCGGCGGC
>Ga0070692_10000772_pt1 | contig 10539 bp, 10 predicted proteins | sample KBSK1102metaG_FD_64675 | JGI IMG/M metagenome (GOLD analysis project Ga0070692, IMG submission 64675) | Corn, switchgrass and miscanthus rhizosphere microbial communities from Kellogg Biological Station, Michigan, USA - KBS K1-10-2 metaG | ecosystem: Host-associated > Plants > Roots >...
GCATGGGTTACTCCTCGAAACGCGTCGCCCCAGCGGGCAGGTGCGGCAGAGCCGAAGCCCAGAACGATACGCTTGCGGCACGGTTCCGACGCAGGCGCGCCTGGATGCCGCGCGGACCGGCGGGCGGGGCGGCAAATCGCGCAATTCGAGCCACTTGCCTGCCCCCGCTCGGTCGATTAAACTTTGCGCGGGGTTTCAATGGGGGCGCAAGCCATGGCTGATTCGATTGCTGACAACAATGTGGGCGGCACGCCGGCGATGCCGTGGCACATCGTCGTCAAGATCGATGCGCAAAGCGACGTGCCGGCCGAGTGGCACGGCAGCCTCGCCGACTGGCTGGCCGAGCAGGTCGGCGCCCATGTCGCCTCCGTGGCCCTGACCGACGCCCAGTTCGAGAGCCTGTTCCCGGCGCCGCTCGGCGCGGGCGCGGCCGCCGATCCGGCGCCCGAGGCGCTCTCCCACAGCCTCTTCGACCTCGGCACCGCCGGGCAGGGCGCTGGCGAGCCGATGCTCCCGATGCTCCACGGCCATCCCGAGTTCGTGCTGTTCTTCGACGGCGGCGGCCACGTCGCCATCGCATAAGCAAGGGGGACGGTAGGGAGCCTCCCCTTGCCTCCCCATCGCGAGACGGGGAGGGGGACCAGCGAAGCTGGTGGAGGGGTAGCTGCCGTGGCCTCGGCGGTTCTCATCGGAAACCCTGAGATCTCGACCTGTAACCCCTCCCCCACCTTCGCCGACGGCTGCTGCAGCCGGTTCCGTTCCCCTCCCCCCGCCTGCATCTTTTCCTCATTCGACAAGCATTTCGCTTTGGAGTAGCGCCGGCCCCGTGACTGCGACCGACCCCAAGAGCGCCGCGCCGTCGACGCCGCTCCTCGATACCGTCTCGACTCCCGCCGCGCTCCGCCGCCTCAAGCCGTCGCAATTGCGGCAGCTCGCCGACGAACTGCGCGCCGAGACGGTCTCGGCCGTTTCGACGACCGGCGGCCATCTCGGCGCCGGCCTCGGCGTCGTCGAGCTGACCGTCGCCCTCCACTATGTCTTCGCGACTCCCGAGGACCGGCTGATCTGGGACGTCGGCCACCAGGCCTATCCGCACAAGATCCTGACCGGCCGGCGCGACCGCATCCGCACCTTGCGCCAGGGCGGCGGCCTGTCCGGCTTCACCAAGCGGAGCGAGAGCGAATACGACCCGTTCGGCGCCGCCCACAGCTCGACCTCCATCTCGGCGGCGATCGGCTTCGCCACCGCCAACAAGCTCGCCGGCACGCCGGGCAAGGCGATCGCGGTCATCGGCGACGGCGCGATGTCCGCCGGCATGGCCTATGAGGCGATGAACAACGCCGAGGCGGCGGGCAATCGGCTGGTCGTCATCTTGAACGACAACGACATGTCGATCGCGCCCCCGGTCGGCGGCCTGTCGCACTATCTCGCCAGGCTCGTCTCCTCGCCCAAATATCTCACCATCCGCCACCTCGCCCAGCGCTTCGCCCGCAAGCTCCCGCGCCGCCTCCACAACCTGGCGCGCAAGATGGAGGAGTTCGGCCGCGGCCTCGCCACCGGCGGGACGCTCTTCGAGGAGCTGGGTTTCTATTATGTCGGCCCGGTCGACGGCCACAATGTCGAGCGGCTGGTCGACATCCTGGAGAATGTCCGCGACGCCGACGAGGGGCCGATGCTGGTCCATGTCGTCACCAAGAAGGGCAAGGGCTACGGCCCCGCCGAGGCGGCGGCCGACAAGTATCACGGCGTCCAGAAGTTCGACGTCGTCTCCGGCGTCCAGGCCAAGGCCGAGGCGGGCCCGCCCAGCTATACCGGCGTGTTCGCGCAGGCGCTGGTCGGCGAGGCGGAGCGCGACGCCAAGGTGGTGGCGATCACCGCGGCGATGCCCTCCGGCACCGGCCTCGACAAGTTCGGCGCCAGATTCCCCGACCGCATGTTCGACGTCGGCATCGCCGAGCAGCACGCCGTCACCTTCGCCGCCGGCCTCGCCGCCCAGGGCTACCGCCCGTTCGTCGCCATCTATTCCACCTTCCTGCAGCGCGCCTACGACCAGGTCGTTCACGACGTCGCCATCCAGAATTTGCCGGTGCGCTTCGCCATGGACCGCGCCGGCCTGGTCGGCGCCGACGGAGCGACCCATGCCGGCAGCTTCGACCTCGCCTATCTCGGCACCTTGCCCAATTTCGTCGTCATGGCGGCGGCGGACGAGGCCGAGCTCGTCCACATGGTCCACACCATGGCGCTGCACGATACGGGGCCGATCGCGGTGCGCTACCCGCGCGGCAACGGCACCGGGGTCGCCCTCCCCGCCGTCCCCGAGCGGCTCGAGATCGGCAAGGGCCGCATCGTGCGCGAGGGCAAGAAGGTCGCGATCCTCTCGCTCGGCACGCGGCTCGAGGAGGCGCTCAAGGCCGCCGAGACGCTCGAGGCGCGTGGCCTCTCGACCAGCGTCGCCGACCTGCGCTTCGTCAAGCCGCTCGACGAGGCGCTGATCCGTCGCCTGCTCACCACTCACGAAGTGGCGGTGACGGTCGAGGAGGCCGCGATCGGCGGGCTCGGCGCCCATGTCCTCACCCTGGCGAGCGACCAGGGGCTGATCGACGCCGGCCTCAAGCTGCGCACCATGCGCCTCCCCGACCGCTTCCAGGACCAGGACAAGCCCGACAAGCAGATCGCCGAGGCCGGCCTCGACGCGGAAGGCATCGTCGACACCGTGCTCAAGGCGCTGCGCCACAACAGCACCGGCGTGATCGAAGGCGCGCGGGCTTGAGGCGCCACCGATAACCCGTCATCCCGGCGGAGGCCGGGATCTCGCGGGGTGAAGAACGTCGGCGCCCTCAGCGACAGGAGATCCCGGCTTCCGCCGGGATGACGGAACTGTCCCCCCCGGCCGGCGCGCTCCTGTTACCGCCTGGGTTTCCTGAAGCGGTAGACCACCCGGTCGGTGTTGCCGCGGATCGAGGGGTCGAAGACCAGCTTGGTATGGTCGTCGGCGGGGTTGCGCAGCAGGTTCGATTCCGCCTCGAGGACGAAGCCGGCGCGCTTGAAGTCGGCCTTGATGGTCGCCGGATCGATGCGGTGGAGCTTCTCGACGATCGCCCGGGTGTCGCCGGCGGGACCGACATGGTCGATGACCGCGATCGCCGCACCGGGCTTCATCGAATCGTACACCGTCCGCAGGAACAGGCCCGGATTGAGCGGGCCGTAGCCATATTTGGCGCTCTGCCAGTAGACGTCGTGGTAGTTGAGGTGCAGCATCACGAAGTCAAACGCGTCCTTCGGCAGCGTGAAGGCGCTGGCCGAGACCATGATCAGCCCGACATTGGGCGCGCGGGTCCTGAGGTCCTTCCAGCCGGCGCGGGCCTTGTCGTTGAGGAAGCCGGCCGGCTCCCAGGCGAGGACGCCGCCATAGGGGCCGACCGCCTTCGCCATGATCTCGGAATAATATCCGCCGCCGGCGAAGAGATCGAGGGCGATGTCGCCGCGCTTCAGGCCCTCGAAACGGAGGATCTCGACCGGCTTCCGGACCGCGTCGAGCTTGACCTGGTCGGCGGGACGGCCGGGCGCCGCGACGGCGGCGGCGACGTCGGCCGGCCCGGTGGGGCGCGGCTGCGCCGGCGCCGCCGCCGGGAGCGCCAGAGCCAGTGCAAGTGCGGTCAAGGCCAGTGCGCGCATCGTCCCCTCCTTCGGTCGTTGCCCCGGGAATTACGGCAAAGCCGCGCGGTTAGCACGCGTTTTGCGTCCTCGTCATCCCGGCGGAAGCCGGGATCTCCGGCCGCCAAGGGCGCCTGCGCCTTTCACCCCACGGGATCCCGGCCTTCGCCGGGACGACGAGCTTTATCGCCGCGGTTTCCGGAAGCGGTAGAAGACGCGGTCGGTATTGCCGCGGATCGCCTTGTCGAAGACCAGCTTGCTATGATCGTCGGCCGGGTTGCGCAGCAGATCGGACTCGCCGTCGAGGACGAAGCCGGCGCGCTGGAAGTCGGCCTTGATGACCGCGGGATCGATGCGGTGAAGCTTGTCGGCCAGCGCGCGCGGATCGCCGCCCGGCTCGCCGACATGGTCGATGACCGCGATGGTCGCGCCCGGCTTCAGCGCCGCGTAGACGGTCTTGAGGAAGCCCTCCGGGTCCATGCGGCGGAAGCGGAACTTGGCGCTCTCCCAATAGACGTCGTGATAATCGAGGTTGATCATCGCGAAGTCGAAGGCGCCTGCCGGCAGCGCGAGCGCGTCGTTGGGGGTGACGAAGAAGCTGGCATTGGCGGCGCGGCCCTTGAGCTCGGCCCACGCGGCGCGGCCCTTGTCGTCGAGCTCGGCAAGCGGCAGCCAGGCGACGACGCGGCCTTCCGGGCCGACGGCGCGGGCCATGATCTCGGTAAAATAGCCCGAGCCGCCGAACAGGTCGAGCGCATGGTCGCCGCGCTTGAGCCCGGCGAACTTGAGCACCGCGGCGGGCTTGCGGCCGGCGTCGAGCTTGACGGCGGCCTCTGGACGGCCCGGCGCCGCGACGGCGGCGTCGATGTCGGCGGGTCGCGCGGCAGGCCTGGCAAGCCCCGGCGCGGCAAGCGCGAGGGCGAGCGCGGTGAGAGCGAAGATGCGCATGGTTCCTCCCCTTGGACGAGCGCGGATTGGCTAACCGGCGCGGTGCCGGAGGCTAGGCCGGGTCGACCGAAGCCGCCTGCGCTGCGACGAAGCCGGTGCGGCGGCGGGCGCGCTCCTCGCGACGGCGGCGGCGGCGCGAGCCGGCGACGATGTCCTCGCCGAGCCATTCGCGCCAGACGAGGAACAGGGCCGCCATGATCGCCGGGCCGATGAACAGGCCGACGAGGCCGAACGTCTCGAGCCCGCCGAAGGTCGCGACCAGGGTCCACAGGAACGGCAGCTCGACCGAATTGCCGATCAAGGCCGGCTGGACGATATTGTCGCCGATCAGCATCACCGCGGCGCCGAACGCGAGGAGGATTCCAGCCGCGACGAGGTGGCCCTGGACGACCAGCACCAGGCTGGCGACCCCGAACGCGGCCCAGGCGCCGAACGGCAGCATCGCGAAGCCGATCGTGATCACCGCGAACAGCACCGGGCGCGGCACTCCGAGCGCGGCATAGGCGAATCCGATCAGCGTCCCCTCGCCGATCGCGACGAAGACGGTGCCGTTGACCGCGCCGCGGATGGCGTCGGCGAGGCGCATCACGAAGCGCTCCCCGAAATCGCCGTAGAAGCGGCGGGCATTGTCGACCGTCTTGTCGGCGAGGCGCTGCCCGTCGCGCAGGATGACGAAGAGGGCGAGCAGGGTGATGACGAAGAACATCGAGCGGGAGGCGAGCTCGCTGGCGATCGTCTCGGTCCATTTGGCGATCATGCCGGCGTCGAGCCGGCCAAGCAGTTGCGAGGAGCCTTGCGGAGTCGCGAGGTGACCGTTCCACCAGCCGACGGCGCGGCCGCCGGCCAGCGGCAGGTGGGAGAGCCATTGCGGCGCGGGCAGGCCCTGCTTCTGCGCGGTGGTCACCCAGCTCATCGCCGCCTGACTGTCGCGCGCCGCCTCGACCGCGACGATGGCGAGCGGCAGCATGAGGACGAGGCCGGTGGCGAGCGTCACCACCAGCGGCGCGACGATCGGCAAATGGTGGCCGTCGCGGCGCGGCGGCGCGAGTCGGCGATAAAGCGGCCACAAGGCGACCGCAATCACCACCGCCCAGGCCAGCTCGAGCACGAAATCGCGGGCGATCCAGATGCCGGCGGCAGTGAGCACGACGACGAGCAGGCGCAGCTGCAGCATCGGGGTCGCCACCGCCGCCTCCTCGACCCGGGTCTCGTCCCGCGCCGCCTTCTCCCGCCCCGGTTCGTCGCTCGCCATGCAACCTTCCTGCCCAACGGGCGGCGGCGACACAAGCGGGACGGCGGAAGGGCGCGCGATTGACTTGCGCGGCGCGCCCGCCTATCGGCCCCTCCCCGCGGCACTGGCGCCGCGCAAGACGACGGAGAGCGCGATGCACAATCGCACGACGCACGGGTATAGCTGCCCCGCCTCCGTCCGGATCCCGCCCAAGCGCTGACGCGCGCCGGCCGGGTTCGGACCCGGCGGGCACCGCTTTTCCAGAACAGAAATACGCAACGGCTCCGGCCGCGCCCGTCGCGGCGCGCGGGGCTCCGCAGGAATGAGCCATGGGCGAGAAGCTTCTGGCGCAGCGCATGTTGCTCGCGCTGCGCGACACGATGGGCGGCGGCGGCAAGGCCGCGGCCGCGACGCTCGAATGGGCGTTCGAACAGCGCGGCTGGCTGTGGCCGGAGCGCACCTTCGCCGATGCCGAGAAGGGCATCGCGGGCGAAAGGCTGGAGTGGGGACGGCTCGGCGAGCTTGCCGGGGCGATGGACACCCATGCGCCGCGCCCGGAGCTGCTCGCCGGCGTGGGGGCGGCCGCGCGGCTGCTTCAGCTCGACGATTTCGAGGCGCGGCTGCTCGAGACCGCGGTTGCCCTGTGGCGCATGCCGCGCCTCGCCACGCTGCGCCGGTCGCTTGCGTCCGTCGGAGTGAACATGGCGGCGTTCGCCGCGGTGCTGGCGGGGGCCGACGCGAGCGGCGCGGCCGAGCGCGTGCGGCGTTCGGCGACGGTGACGCTCGGCCTGCTCTACTTCCACGCGGAGGGCTCGGGCGGGATCGAGCTGGCCGTCGACTGGCGGTTCGGCGACGCCCTCGACCAGGGGTTGCGCGGCGACGAGGCGATGATCGAGACGCTGGTCGGCGCGCCGCAGCAGGCGAACCTCGAACGCGGGGACTTCGCCGAGCGTGCGGGTGAGGTCGACCTGGCGGTGCGGCTCCTCCGGGGCGCGCTGGCGAAGGGCGCAGGCGGCGTCAACATCCTCCTCCACGGGCCGCCCGGCACCGGCAAGACCGAGCTCGCGCGCGTGCTCGCCGCCGAGGCGAAGGCGGCGCTCTACGCCGTCTGCGAAGCGGACGCCGACGGCGAGGAGCCGTCGCGGTTCGAGCGGCTGCACGCCCTCAAGCGCGCCCAGCGGCTGCTCGCGCGGCGCGGCGACAGCGTCCTCCTGTTCGACGAGCTGGAAGATCTGTTCGCCGACGCCTCCGGCACCGCCGGCGGCGGCCGCCGCGCCGGCTCGAAGGTGTTCGTCAACCGGCTGTTCGAGGAGAACAAGGTCCCGACCATCTGGACGACCAACGCGCTGGACGGCGTCGACCCCGCGCACCTGCGGCGCATGAGCCTCGTGCTCCGGCTCGACCACCCCTCGGCGCGGGCGCGGGCGCGGATCGTCGCGCGCGCCGCGGCGGCCGAAGGCGCCGAAAAAGCGGCCGAAGGCCTTGCCAGCCTCGCCGCGCGGGCGCCGGAGGCGGGAAGCGTCGCCCGCGTCGCCCTGCGCACGGCGGCGCTCGCGGGCGGCGGCGCGGCCGATGCCGAGGCGGCGGGGCGCTCGCTCGTCCTCGGCCTGCGCGGCACCCGGATGTTTCCGCCCGCGCCGGAGGCTGGTGGGCTCGACCTGTCGCTCTACGACGGCGGCGAGGATGTCGCGGCGCTCGTCGCGCGTTTCGCAGCGCCGGACGCGCCGCGCGACTTCTCGCTGCTGCTCACCGGCCCGCCCGGCACCGGCAAGACGGCGCTGGCGGCGCACATCGCCGAGCGGCTCGACCGGCCACTCGCGGTGAAGCGCGCCTCGGACCTGCTGTCCAAGTGGATCGGCGGCACCGAGGCGAACATCGCCGAGGCCTTCTGGGAAGCGCGGGAGAACGGCGCCGTCCTGCTGTTCGACGAGGCGGACTCGCTCCTGCTCGACCGGGCCGAGGCGCAGCATTCGTGGGAGATCACCCAGGTCAACGAATTGCTCACCTGGATGGACGGCCACCCGCTGCCCTTCGTCGCGGCGACCAACTTCGCCCGCCGGCTCGATCCCGCGGCGCTGCGGCGGTTCGTGTTCAAGATCGCGCTGCAGAGCCTCTCGCAGGCCGCCGCGGCGCGGGCGTTCGAGCGCTTCTTCGGCCAGGCCGCGCCGGCGGCTCTGCGCGACGTGGCGGGGCTGACGCCGGGCGATTTCGCGGTGGTGAAGCGGCAGCTGCGCTACCGCGCCGACACGCGGCCGGCGGAGATCGTCGATCTGCTCGCGGCGGAGGCGAAGGCGAAGCCGGAGCGGCCGGCGAAGCTCGGCTTCTAGATCCGGACCTTGTCCGGCAGCGGGAAGAGGGTGACGAAGCGGCGGGCGAGCGCTTCGTCGCCCTCGACCTTCAGCGCGCCGGCGGCGGCGAGCGCGTCGAGCGGCACGCCGCCATAGACCGCCCCCGCGATCGCCTCCGGCGCCCCGGCGAGGATTGCGTCCGCGCCTTCCGGGTCGCCGCGCTCGGTGTGGACGCGCCCCCCGCCGATGCGCGCGACATAGCCCTGGGCGCCGATCCGGAATCCGATCGTCGCGGCGAGGTCGCCGAGGCGTTCGGGCGACTGCATGGTCCGGAACGAGAGCATCAGCGAGGTGGCGCTGAGCGGCAGGGTGGGGTCGTGGGCGGGCGAGCGGGTCGCCCAGCGGCCGAGCTCCTGGACGATCGGCTCGGCCTCGTAGCCCCAGTCCGTCAGCTCGTAGACTTGCGCCGGCGCGGGCGGCGGCAACCTGCGGCGGCGGACGAGGCCGGTCTTCTCCAGCCCCTCGAGCCGCTGGGTGAGGACGTTGGCGCTGATCCCGGGCAGGTCGGCCTTGAGGTCGCTGAACCGCTTCGGGCCCAGCATCAGCTCGCGCATCACCAGCAACGCCCAGCGCTCGCCGATCAGGTCGAGCGCGTGGGCGGTGCCGCAGGCGTCGCGATAGCGTCTGGTTGTTTTTTCTAACTTCATTGTTGCTTTTTATAACACGCTGCGGCATCAGCGTCAAACGTGAGTCGAAAAGTGGATCGGGAGAAAAGTGCGATGCGTGCCATCTTCGTCAACTTACCGGTGTCCGATCTGCCGCGAAGCAAGGCCTTCTACGAGGCGGTCGGCTTCACGGTGAACCCGCAATTCACCGACGACACCGCCGCCTGCATGGTGCTGTCCGACGCGATCCATGTCATGCTGCTGACCCACGACAAGTTCAGGATGTTCACTCCGAAGGACATCGCCGACGCCCACCGGACAAGCGAGGTGCTGCTCTGCATCTCGTGCGACAGCCGCGAGGGGGTCGACGCGATCACCGAGGCCGCGCTGGCGCAGGGCAGCCGCGAGGTCGGCCCGAAGGACGAGCACAGCTTCATGTACGGCCGCAATTTCGAGGATCCGGACGGGCATATCTGGGCGCCGATGTGGCTCGACATGGGCGCGCTCGGCGGCCGCAACGCCGCCGAGGTCGCCGCCGAAGCCTGCGCATAAGGAGAATGGCGATGAACTATATCGACGGATTCGTGATCCCGGTGCCGGACGGCAAGAAGTTGGCCTATGTCGAGATGGCCAAGACGGCGGCCGAGGTCTTCATCGACCATGGCGCGCTGCGGGTGGTGGAATGCTGGGGCGACGACGTGCCGCACGGCAAGGCCACCGACTTCTACCGCGCCGTCGCCGCCGAGGAGGGGGACGGCCTCATCTTCTCGTGGATCGTCTGGCCTTCGAAAGAGCTGCGCAACGCCGCCAGCCCCAAGGTGATGGCCGACCCGCGGCTCCAGCCGACGAACGACATGCCGTTCGACATGAAGCGGATGATCTTCGGCGGCTTCGAGGTGCTCCTCGACAGCGGCGAGAAGGCCTGAAATCGCAACGCCAGGAGAGCAACGATGTCCCGGACGATCTTCGTCAACCTGCCCGTCGTCGACCTCGCGCGGGCGACCCGCTTCTACGAGGCGATCGGCTTCACCCCCAACCCGCAATTCACCGACGACACCGCCGCCTGCATGGTGCTGTCAGACGTGATCAGCGTGATGCTGCTGACGCACGACAAGTTCAGGATGTTCACGCCCAGGGAGGTGGCGGACGCGCACCGGACGAGCGAGGTGCTGCTGTGCATCTCGTGCGACAGCCGCGACGCGGTCGACGCGCTTGCGGAGGCGGCGCTCGCGACCGGCGGCCGCGAGCCGCGAGACAAGCAGGATCACGGCTTCATGTACGGCCGCAGCATCGAGGATCCGGACGGGCACATCTGGGAGCCGATGTGGATGGATATGACGGCACTCGGCGATCGACCGGCGGGAGAGGCTGTCGCCGAAGCGGCCGCCTGACAGCAACGCGAAAGGGAGAGACGGCAATGACCTCGAATTTCATCTGGTACGAGCTGATGACGCCGGACCAGTCCGCCGCGATCGATTTCTACACCAAGGTGGTCGGCTGGACCGCGGCGCCGCATCCCGGCGCAGCGGCGAGCGGCGGCCAATATATGGTGCTGAGCACCGACGGCGTCGGCGTCGGCGGCGTCCTTCAGTTCACCGAGGAGATGAAGGCGGGCGGCATGCCGCCGAGGTGGGTCGGCTACATCGGGGTCGCCGACGTCGACGAGACGGCGAAGCGGATCGAGGCCGCGGGCGGATCGATCCACATCGGCCCGGACGACATCCCCGACGTCGGCCGCTTCGCGATGGTCGCC
>Ga0070692_10000775_pt1 | contig 10525 bp, 7 predicted proteins | sample KBSK1102metaG_FD_64675 | JGI IMG/M metagenome (GOLD analysis project Ga0070692, IMG submission 64675) | Corn, switchgrass and miscanthus rhizosphere microbial communities from Kellogg Biological Station, Michigan, USA - KBS K1-10-2 metaG | ecosystem: Host-associated > Plants > Roots >...
GCCGACGGCAGCGTGCCGGCCGCCGGCCTGCACCGCGCGCTGGAGATCGAGCTGGGGGAGCCGGTCGACGGCGCGGCGCCGGGGCAGATGGCGTGCCTGATGGCCGGCGAGGCGATCGTCGGCTGGGGCACGATCGCGGCGCCGCCGGCCGTACGCCCGGCGCGCAGGCCTGCACGAGCAGCCGAGCCCGTGCCGGCGGGCTGAGCTCGCCCGGCGCAGCAGCTCCCGCGACGACGACGGCGACGACCTCGCCTCTACACTGCGCAGACTCATGACGATGAGCTCGGACGAGATCCGCGAGACCTACCTCTCGTTCTTCGCGCAGCGCGAGCACCTGCGCCGTCCGTCGGCCTCGCTCGTGCCGGCCGACTTCGACCCGTCGGTCCTGCTCACGACCGCCGGCATGCACCCGCTGAAGCCGTACTTCCTGGGGCTCGAGCAGCCGCCGAGCCAGCGCATGACGAGCTGTCAGAAGTGCTTCCGCACGACCGACATCGACAACGTCGGCAACACCCACCGCCACCTGACGTTCTTCGAGATGCTCGGCAACTTCTCGATCGGCGACTACTTCAAGCAGGGCGCGATCGAGGCGGCCTGGGAGCTCTCGACGCAGGGCTTCGGCTTCGACCCCAAGGACATCTGGGTGACCGTGTTCGGCGGCGACGAGGAGCTCGGGCTCGGGCCCGACGAGGAGGCGATCGAGCTGTGGCAGGCGATCGGCGTGCCGCGCGAGCGGATCGTCGAGTGCCCGCGCTCGGAGAACTTCTGGCAAGCCGGGCCGACGGGCCCGTGCGGGCCGTGCAGCGAGCTCTACCTCGACCGCGGCCTGTCGTTCGGCAGAGCCGACGACCTGCCGGGCGGCGAGAACGAGCGCTTCCTCGAGTTCTGGAACCTCGTCTTCATGCAGTTCAACCAGGACCCCGTCAACGTGCTCACGCCGCTGCCGGCGTCGAACATCGACACGGGCCTGGGCCTCAACCGCCTCGCGGCGATCATGCAGGGCAAGGAGTCGGTGTTCGAGACCGACCAGTTCCAGCCGCTGATCGAGCTCGGCGAGCAGCTCGGCGGGGTCAGATACGGCGCCGACTTCGCCGCGACGCGCTCGCTGCGGATCCTCGCCGACCACGCGCGCGCGATGACGTTCCTCGTCGCCGACGGCGTCGTGCCGAGCAACGAGGACCGCGGCTACATCCTGCGCCGCGTGATGCGCCGCGCGATCCAGCACGGCCGCGCGCTCGGCTTCGCGCCCGGCTTCCTGCCGCGCTTCGCCGAGGTCGTCGAGGAGACGATGGGCGCCGCCTACCCGGAGCTCGGCGAGCAGCGCGACGCGATCCGCAAGTGGCTCGCGTCCGAGGAGGAGTCGTTCGGCAGAACGCTCGAGCAGGGCGTGAAGCTGCTCGACGAGCTGATCGCGCAGGCGAAGGCGCAGGGCGAGGAGGGGATCGGCGCCGAGGACGCGTTCAAGCTGCACGACACCTTCGGCTTCCCGATCGACCTGACCCGCGAGATCGCGGCCGAGCACGACCTCGGCGTCGACGAGCCCGGCTTCGAGCGCCTGATGGAGGAGCAGCGCGCGCGGGCGCGCGCGGGGGGCCGCGGCGGTGCGGGCGCCGGCGACGACCTCCGCGCCCGCGCGCAGGTGCTGGCCGGCGCGGCCGGGGCGACCGTGTTCACCGGCTACGAGGAGACGGAGCGTCAGACCGCCGTGGCGGCGCTCGAGCGCGACGACGGCCGCGTGCTCGTGAAGCTCGCCGAGTCGCCCTTCTACGCGGCCGGCGGCGGCCAGGTGTCCGACTCCGGCTGGGTCGAGTGCGAGCACGGCGACTGCCGCGCCCGCGTCGAGCAGGTCTTCCGCCTCGCGGGAGGGGAGGACCAGGTGCTCGTGCTGGCGCCCGAGGTCGGCGAGCTGAAGCCGGGCGAGGCGGTGCGCGCCGTGGTCGACCACCGCGCGCGCCATGCGACGCAGTGCAACCACACCGCGACGCACCTGCTGCACGCGGCGCTGCGGCGCCGGCTCGGCACGCACGTGCGCCAGGCCGGCTCGGCCGTGCAGCCCGACAAGCTGCGCTTCGACTTCACGCACGGCAGCGCCTTGAGTCCCGCGGAGCTGAGAGCGGTCGAGGCGGATGTGAACGAGTGGATCGTCGAGAACCATCCCGTGCGGGCGCTCACGACCACCTTGGACGAGGCGAAGTCGCGCGGCGCGATGGCGCTGTTCGGCGAGAAGTACGGCGACGTCGTGCGGATGGTCGAGGTCGGCGACGGCTCCTTCTCGCGCGAGCTGTGCGGCGGCACGCACGTGCGCTCGACGGCGGAGATCGGCCTGTTCCGGATCGTCTCGGAGACCTCCTCGGCCGCGAACGTGCGGCGCATCGAGGCGCTGACGGGACCGGCGGCGGTCCACGTCGCCCGCGCTCACGACGACGCCCTCCGCGAGGCCGCCGTCGCTCTTCGTGCGACGCCCGAGCAGGTGCCGAGCGCCGTTCAGGCATTGCAGGCGCGCGTGAAGGAGCTGGAGAAGGCGGCCTCGAGGGGGAAGGGAGCCAACGGCGCGGTGGACGTGGACGCGCTGCTGGCCTCCGCCACCGACGCCTCGGGCGCTCCCCTCCTCGCAGCCGTCGTCGACGTCGCGGACCCCAAGGCGCTCCCCGACCTCGCCGACAAGCTCAAGGCCAAGCTGGGCGACAGCGCGGTCGTGCTCGGCGCGGTCGCCGACGGCAAGGTTCACCTCGTGGCGACGGTGGCTCCCGCCCTCGTCGAGCGCGGCGTGAAGGCCGGGGCGATCGTCAGCGTGGCCGCGAGCATCACCGGCGGCGGCGGGGGCGGGCGCGACACGATGGCCCGCGCCGGAGGCCGGGACCCCGACAAGCTGCCCGAGGCGATCGCCGCCGCGCGCGCGGCGATCGAGGCGGCCCTCGCGGGCTGATGCGCGTGCTGGCGCTGGACTACGGGAGAGCCCGGTGCGGGTGTGCGCTCTCCGATCCGACCGGGACGCTCGCCACGCCGATCGAGCCGGTGGCTCGTCCCGCCAGCAGAAAGGGCTTCGCGGCGTTGGCGGCGCTCGTCCGGGACCGCGAGGTCGGTCGGGTGGTGGTGGGACTGCCGCTGGGCCTGAGCGGCGCCGACACGCCGCAGACGACCGAGGCGCGGGCGTTCGCGGACCGCCTGCGCGACGCGGTCGAGGTCCCCGTGGACCTCTACGACGAGCGCTTCACGACGGCGATCGCCCAGCGCGCCGGCGGCACGAGCGCCTCCGAGGACTCGCGCGCTGCCGCCGTCCTCCTGGAGGACTGGCTCGCCCGCCACGGCGCGGAGGTCACCCGATGAGCCGCACGCCCGAGGAACGCGAAGCGGCCCGCCTCGCACGCGAGCGCCGCCGCGCCGAGCGCTCCGGCCGGCCGCTGCCCGAGCCGCCGTTCGCCGAGTCGGCCTCTCCGCCCGATGCGGCGCAAGCTGCACCGGCTGAGTCGGTGCAGATCGACACGCATCGCCTCGCACCGGCGCCCGACCCGCAGCCGACGCAGGTGTTCGACGTCACCTCCCAGTGGACGGAGGAGCGGGCGGTGGTGGCGGCACCCGCGGCGCCGGTCACGCCGGCGGCGCCGGAGCCCGAGCCGGCGGCGCCGCTCACCGACGAGCACGAGGTCCCGCTCGGCACGCGCCGCGTCGCCCGCACCGCGTCCAGCGGCCGGACCGCGCGAGGCGCGCGACCGCCCGCGCCCCCGCGCAACCCCGGCCGCGCGCCGCGCCCCGGCGGCGCCGCGCCCGGCCGGCGACTCTGGGGGCTCCGCGCCCTTGCGGCCCTGGCGCTCGCCGCGATCGTCCTCGCGGCCTGGTTCCTGTGGTCGACCTACCAGCCGGGCAAGGGGGAGGGCTCCGGCCGGGTCGTCGTGAAGATCGCGCGCGGCGCGAGCGTGAGCGAGATCGGCGACCTGCTCGCCGACCGCGGCGTGATCGACTCGCCGTTCTTCTTCCGCATGCGCTCCCGGCTCTCGGGCGGCGCGGGCGACATCAAGTCCGGGACCTTCACGCTCAGACGCGACATGAGCTACGGCGCGGCGCTGGAGGCGCTCAGCCACAACCCGCCGCCGCCGCCGGTCATCCGCGTCACGATCCCCGAGGGCAAGAGCCGCGGCGAGACGGCGCCGATCGCGCGGCAGGCCGGCCTGCGCGGCGACTACGCCGCCGCCTCGCGCTCCTCGCGCGAGCTCGACCCGCGCCGCTACGGCGCCCCGCGGGGCGCGACGCTCGAGGGCTTCCTGTTTCCCGCCACGTACGAGCTGAGACGGGGCGCGACCGCCCGGCAGCTCGTCGGCGAGCAGCTGGCGGCGTTCAAGCAGAACATCGCGAAGGTCGACCTGCGCTACGCGCGCAGCAAGAACCTGACCGTCTTCGACGTCCTGACGATCGCCGCGATGGTCGAGCGCGAGGTGGCGGTCGCGAGAGAGCGGCCACTCGTCGCCGCGGTGATCTACAACCGCCTCAGAGACGGCATGAACCTCGGCATCGACGCGACGCTGCGCTTCGCGCTGCACAACTGGACGGAGCCGCTGAAGGTCTCCGAGCTCAACAGCACGACGCCCTACAACACGCGCAACCATCCCGGCCTGCCGCCCGGCCCGATCGGCAACCCGGGGCTCGCCTCGATCGAGGCGGCGGCGCATCCGGCGAAGGTGCCCTACCTGTTCTACGTCGTCAAGCCGGGCACCTGCGGCGAGCACGCGTTCTCCTCGACCGACGCCCAGTTCGAGCGGGACGTCGCGCGCTACAACAGCGCGCGCGACGCGGCCGGCGGCAAGTCCCCGACGAAGTGCTGAGCGAGGCGGACTGAGGTGCCGATCGTCGGCGTGCTCGGCTGGCCGGTGCGCCACAGCCGCTCGCCCGCGATGCACACCGCGGGATATGCGGCGCTCGGGCTCGACGACTGGCGCTACCAGCTGCTGCCGGTTCCGCCGGAGCTGCTCGAGGAGACCGCGCGCGGCCTCCCGGGCGCCGGCTTCGTCGGCGCGAACGTCACGATCCCGCACAAGGAGGCGGCGCTCGGGCTCGCCGACGAGGCGACCGAGGTCGCACGCGCGATCGGGGCGGCGAACACGCTCACGTTCGAGGGCGGCCGGATCCATGCCGACAACACCGACGCGCCCGGCTTCCTCGACGCCGTGCCGTTCGAGCCAGCCGGCCGCACGGCCGTCGTCCTGGGCGCGGGCGGGAGCGCGCGGGCGGTCGTGTGGGCGCTCGTGCAGGGCGGAGCCGACGTGATGGTGTGGAATCGCACGAGCGAGCGCGCCGAACGGCTGTGCGCGGAGGTCGGCGGCCGGGCCGTTCAAGTCCCCCCGCCCGCGGCCGATCTCCTCGTGAATACGACATCCGTTGGTCTGCACGGCGAGGATCCGTTCAAGGCCCTTCCGCTCGGGGTCGATGCGATGGACGGATATCCATGTCTCGTCGATCTCGTATACGGCAGCGGCCCCACGGCCCTGGTGAGCGCTGCGCACGCCGCCGGCGCGATGGTGGTGGACGGCCTTGAGATCCTGGTTCGACAGGGAGCCCGATCGTTCGAGCGCTGGACCGGGCGGCCCGCCCCCCTCGACGTCCTCCGCGCCGCCGCCCGCGGCGAGCCCACCTCCGCGCCCGACTCCGCCGCCTGAGCGCTCCCGCATCGAGGACGGCGAATCCGACTACCTCACAGGTAGGCAGATCCGCGCTCCTCAGTCCGATCCGCCCGTGTTCGACCCGTTCGCCCGGCAGGGAGAGGCCGAGCTGCCGCCGGAGTGGTCGGCGATGCGCGGGGGGGAGCCGGCGCCCAGGGAGGAGCCGGCCGCGCCGGCGGAGCGGGCGCCCGAGCCGCCTCCGGCGATCGAGGAGCTCACCGCGCCGGAGCCCCCACCGCCCCCGCCCCGCACGCGCATCGCCACGCCGCCGCCGACGCACGGCGGGCCGCCCCACCTGCGCGCGCTCGGACCCAACGACGCACCGCCGATCGACGGCGCGCTCGCACAGCAGCTCCAGCCGCACGAGGAGTGGAACGGCGTCACGCCCCCGAGCCGCCGCGGCGGCTCGGGCCGCTTCCTCACCGACGTGCTCGTCGACCTCGGCTTCGTCGAGCCCGCGCGGGTCGAGGCGGCGGTCGAGGCCGCCCGCAATCTCGGCAAGCCGCCCGAGCGCGTGCTGCTCGAGCAGAGCGCGATCACCGAGGACCAGCTCGCGCGCGCGATCGGCGAGCGCTACGGGCTCGACCACCTCGACCTGACCGTGTTCGGGATCGACATGACGGCGGCGAACCTGATCGACTCGGGGGCCGCCAAGCGCTACGAGGCCGTGCCGGTCGCGTTCACCGACGACACGCGGCGATCGCTGATCGTCGCGATGGCCGACCCGGCCAATGTGCTCGCCGTCGACGACATCGCGATGCTCACGCGGCTCGACGTCAAGCCGGCGGTCGCCTCCCGCGAGGACATCGCCACCCTCATCGCCCGCCTCGACCGCTTCGGCGACTCCGTCCGCGACGTCGTCGAACAGCAGGCCGAGCAGGACGAGGCCGAGGTCGTCGACCTGCAGGAGTCCGCCGACGACGCGCCCGTCGTCAAGCTCGTCAACTCGATCATCGCGCAGGCGGCCGAGCGCGGCGCCTCGGACATCCACTTCGAGCCGGACGGCCGCGAGCTGCGCGTGCGCTTCCGCATCGACGGCGTGCTGAGCATCTCGACGACGATCCCGGCCCGCATGACCGCCGGCGTGATCTCGCGCGTGAAGATCATGGCCGAGCTCGACATCGCCGAGAAGCGCATCCCGCAGGACGGCCGCGTCGGCCTGAGCGTCGACGGCCGCCAGGTCGACATCCGCGTCGTGACGCTGCCGAGCGTGCACGGCGAGTCGATCGTCATGCGCATCCTCGACAAGGAGGGCGTGCGCGTCGACCTCGACAAGCTCGGCATGCAGGACCACGAGCGCAAGCGCTTCGAGACCGGCTTCTCGCAGTCGCACGGCGCCGTGCTCGTGACCGGCCCGACGGGCTCCGGCAAGTCGACGACGCTCTACGCGGCGCTGCAGCAGCTCAACACGCCCGAGAAGAACATCATCACGATCGAGGACCCGGTCGAGTACCAGCTCGAGGGCATCACGCAGGTGCAGACGAACCCGAAGGCGGGCCTCACGTTCGCGACCGGCCTGCGCTCGATGATGCGCGCCGACCCCGACATCATCATGGTCGGCGAGATCCGCGACGGCGAGACCGCGCAGATCGCGGTCGAGTCCGCGCTGACCGGCCACCTCGTCCTCTCGACGCTGCACACGAACGACGCGCCGACGGCGATCGCGCGCCTGACCGAGATGGGGATCGAGCCGTTCCTCGTCGCCTCGGCGATCGACTGCGTCGTCGCGCAGCGGCTCGCGCGCACGCTCTGCCCGACGTGCAAGAAGCGCACGATCGTGCCGGCGTCGGTCCTGCGCGAGAGCGGCTTCAACGTGCAGCTCGACCTCGAGTGCTACGAGCCGGTCGGCTGCGGCCGCTGCGGCGGCATGGGCTACAAGGGCCGCCTCGGCCTCTACGAGGTGATGGTCGTCAGCGAGGAGATCCGCAAGCTCGTGCTCCAGCGCGCGCCCGCCGACGAGATCGCCGCGGTCGCCTGCCGCGAGGGGATGCGCCGCCTGCGCGAGGACGGCTTCGCGAAGGTCAAGGCCGGCCTCACCTCGCTCGCCGAGGTCGCGCGCGTGACCGGCACGACATAGTCGTCGCAAGCTTGCAAACATCGCGCAGGCGCGTATAGTTGCGTCTGTGCAAACGTCGAAGGCCGTCTCGACGCGGCAGCTCGCGCAGGATCTGCAGCGCTTCTTCCACCGCGTGATGAAGGGCGACCAGGGCGAGCTGCTCGCGTTGATCGCGGAGCTGGACCTGACGATGCCGCAGATGCGCGGGCTGTTCGTGCTCGACAGCTCCGACCGCGCGCTGGCGCTGACGGAGCTCGCGCCGACGATGGGGCTGTCCGTCGCCGCGGCCGGTCGCGCGGTCGACGCGATGGTGCGCAACGGCCTCGTCTCGCGCACCGAGGACCCGGTCGACCGCCGCGTCAAGCGCCTCGCGCTGACCGCGAGCGGACGGGCCGCGATCGGGCGCCTCACCGAGGCGCGCCTCGTGGCGCTGCGCCGCTTCGCCGAGACGCTCGGCGAGCGCGAGCGCGACGCGCTGGCGGGCGCCCTGAGCGCGGTGTTCGACCGCTGGGACAGAGAGGAGACGGCATGAAGCTCGACCGCGCCCTGCTGGGCATCGCGACCGTCGTCGTGCTCGGCACGATCATGTCGATCCTCGACACGACGATCGTCAACATCGCGATCAACCACCTCTCCGAGGACTTCGACGCGCCGCTGCCGACGATCCAGTGGGTCGCGACGGGATATCTGCTCGCGCTCGCGACGGTCATCCCGCTCACCGGCTGGGCGGCCGACCGCTTCGGCACCAAGCGCCTCTACATGACCTCGCTCGCGCTGTTCCTCGCGGGGTCGGCGCTGTCGGGCATGGCGTGGTCGGCGCACTCGCTGATCGCCTTCCGCGTGCTGCAGGGGCTCGGCGGCGGCATGATCATGCCGGCCGGCATGACGATCCTCACGCAGGCGGCCGGACCGGAGCGTGTGGGCCGCGTGATGAGCGTCGTCGGCGCGCCGATGCTGCTCGGGCCGATCCTTGGCCCGGTGCTCGGCGGCTGGCTCGTCGACGACGTCAGCTGGCGCTGGATCTTCTACGTGAACATCCCGATCGGCGCGGTCGCGCTCGTGCTCGCACGGCGCATCCTCCAGCCGGACCAGCCGAGACCGCACCACCGCCTCGACGTGCTCGGCCTGCTGCTGCTCTCGCCGGGGTTGGCGGCGCTCGTCTACGGGCTTGCGGAGACCGGCTCGCACGGCGGCTTCGACGGGCCCCAGGAGGTGCTGCCGACGTTCGCCGGCGTCGCGCTGATCGCCGCCTTCGTCCGGCACGCGCTGCGCAGCGCCGATCCGCTGATCGACGTGCGGCTGTTCAAGCGCCGCACGCCGGCCGTCTCGGGCATCACGATGGCGCTGTTCGCCGCCGCCTTCTTCGGCGCGATGCTGCTGCTGCCGCTCTACTACCAGGTGGCGCGCGGCGAGAGCGCGCTGCACGCCGGCCTGCTGCTGATCCCCCAGGGCGTCGGCGCGGCGATCATGATGCCGATCGCCGGGCGGATCGTCGACAGAACCGGCGCGGCGCGCGTCGTGCTGCCCGGCCTGGCGCTCACGCTGCTGGGCTTCGGCTTCTTCACGCAGGTCGCGGCCGACACGCCGTACCTGCAGCTCGGGATCGCCTCGTTCGTGGCGGGTCTCGGGATCGGCGCGACGATGATGCCGACGATGGCGGCCGCCTACCAGACGCTCGCCCGGGCGGAGGTCTCGCGCGCGACGACCGCCTTCAACATCGTCCAGCGCGGCTTCGGCGCGCTCGGCGTGGCGCTGATGTCGGTGATCCTCGCCAACCAGCTCGCCGACCGGCTGCCGGGCGCGGCGAACGCGGGGGAGGGCCTGCAGGCTGCGCAGTCGATCCCGCCGGCGGCGCGCGAGGCGCTCGCGCCGCGCGTCGCGGACGCGTTCGCGCAGACGTACTGGTGGGCCTTCGCGCTGATCGCGCTGGCGGTGATCCCGGCGCTCTTCCTGCCGCGCACGAAGCCCGCGGTGCCGCAGCCGGCAGCGGAGCGGGCCGAGGAGGCGGCGGCCGTGGCGATCGAGGTGTAGGCGCTAAGGCCGCGGCCCTCCCGTGCCGATACGGCTCGGGATGGACATCGACTTCGCCGAGCTGCTGCTGGAGGTCGTCGACCGACGCGCCTCCGACCTCCACCTCACCGCCGGCTCCCCGCCGATGGTGCGCGTGCGCGGGCGCCTGGTAGCCGTCGACGGCTACCCGACCCTCACGCCCACCGACACGCGGGAGATCGTGTATTCGATCCTGTCGAACGACCAGCGCCAGAAGCTGGAGAACAACTGGCAGCTGGACTTCGCCTACCAGATCCCCGGCCGTGCGCGCTTCCGCGTCAACGCCTACTTCCAGCGCTCCGCGCTCGGCGCCGCCTTCCGCCTGATCCCGTTCGAGATCGCACCGCTGGAGTCGCTCGGGCTGCCGCCGGCCGTCGCCGAGATGGCGAACCGCCCGCGCGGGCTCGTGCTCGTGACCGGCCCGACCGGCTCCGGCAAGTCGACCACGCTCGCCTCGCTGATCGACGTCATCAACGAGTCGCGCGAGGAGCACATCATGACGATCGAGGACCCGATCGAGTTCCTCCATCGCCACAAGAGATGCATCGTCAACCAGCGCGAGATCGGCTCCGACGCGACGACCTTCGCCGACGGCCTGAAGGCCGCGCTGCGCCAGGACCCGGACGTGATCCTCGTCGGCGAGATGCGCGACATGGAGACGATCTCGACCGCGATCACCGCGGCCGAGACCGGCCACCTCGTGTTCGCCACGCTGCACACGCAGGACACGCCGCAGACGATCGACCGAATCATCGACGTGTTCCCGCCG
>Ga0070692_10000779_pt1 | contig 10517 bp, 10 predicted proteins | sample KBSK1102metaG_FD_64675 | JGI IMG/M metagenome (GOLD analysis project Ga0070692, IMG submission 64675) | Corn, switchgrass and miscanthus rhizosphere microbial communities from Kellogg Biological Station, Michigan, USA - KBS K1-10-2 metaG | ecosystem: Host-associated > Plants > Roots >...
GATGATTTTGATGATCCTGCTATTGTAAAGGAGCAAAAGGCTGCATACGCCAAAATAGGAATAGCCACGGGTAAATGGGATTGGGATGCATCGGACACAAAGAGATTCCCTGCAATCCAAAAAATAGAACAAAAACTTGCTGCATCTTACCTCATAGAGTATTATGGTTCTGGAACGGCTGAAGAAATAGCCGTTATAAAGTCACTACGAGATGCAGTAAAAGAGGATCTAACTGAAATAATAGCGCAATCGACAGATCTTACCTCAACTGATGACACTCTTCTTATCCTCACATCTTTGTTTGAATCGTATCCGGCATCTTTACAAGATGACATGAATGCAATCCCACATCGAAGTACCACCGTGAGCGTTTAATGGTCTTTGCAATTGATGGGCTGGGAACACCATTTCCGAACTCTTTTGAAAAGATGGCGCATGATTACATTTATTCAAAATGGAGTCTAACAGGCAACCTACAAAAACATGCAACTATTCCTCTAGGCTCGGACAAGAAAATAAGATTCAAAGTTGGATTTCCTGATTATAAAAAACCATATGAAATTAACTTTATAAAAATACGAACAGATGCCAAGGCCGATGAGGTTGGAGGCCATCATTATGAGTGCTTAACTTACATGGATGTTGCACTTCGAATGAAAAGACTGCCTCGAGACACCTATGTCAATAGAGAGCTCAACGACATGGAAGAAGAGTTCTCACGAATAATAGCCGGATATGATGCACTAACCCCAGAAATCGCCGGTGTTGAAAACTTGATTTGGGGTGGAGATGAGCGCGTCTATGGTGGAACAGACAACTTCGCCACATCTAATTGGAGATCAATCGGTCATTTCGCATTCTGGTATCATCGAACCTGGGTAGACTAACTAGATTAACCCTTTAACACTGCTCTTTTTCTTCGCTCGCCTTTTTGCAGGACTGTTTTGTCTATTTTATCCACATCATACGATCGGACAGCCGTAAACCCAAAATGCCCTGTCTCTCTCAACTTCTTTTCTTCCTCTGCAGACAGATCCATATAATATTCCTCAAATTTGGTATAGACAACAGGAATACCATTCTTGTCCTTTCTTATGGCTAGGTCTGGTTTGCCGCTTGCGTGGTATTTTCTTTCTTTTACTAGAACAATTGTCATTTCATGTTACTTACTTCTCTCATTTTTTATAAAGTAATCGCAAGTCATCCTTGACGTTTATTCAAAAAGTCATCAATGCCGACTCCGGTGATGCTGATCATGTAGGAGGTAATTCTTGGGATACTCTCGATGACTTTTTCGACGATGTCGCTACAGGATTAACTGCCAATGTAAACTCCACTTTCAATGTTAGGAGTAACAAACTTCGGCTTTGGAATCCTGCCAAGACTTTCACTTACCAGTTTAATACCAGCGCTATTGTCGCAGATAGAATAATAACATACCCTCTTTTGACCGCAAACGATGAACCTCTCTTTAAGACATTTGCCGCCACAGTTTTGAATAAAACTGTAGAGACTGACAATAACACAATAAAAGATTCTACGACCAACGCGGCAGGCGACCTTCTAAAAGGCAATGCTACAAAGTATGTTCGGTTTGCTAGAGGCACCGCATTACAGGTATTACGGGTGAATTCTGGAGGCACCGACCTAGAATGGGCAGCTCCTTCTGGAGGCGGCGATGTATTCCTTGGGGCGACCAATGACTTTGGAGATTTTGATAATAGTTTCAAAGACAACAGGTTAAGAATTTGGAATCCGGCAGATACATTCAGGACAACAATTGTAAACTCTGCAATCGCAGCCAATAGGAACCTTACTATTCCACTACTCACAGCAGATGATACTTTTGCAGTTGTAGGCATGAATAACAGTTTCAGTGAAAAACAGACAATTACTAAAGATCAGGCCACATTATTTACTCTTTACAGAACAAATAGTACTAACGGTAGTCAGGTTCATCATGAATTTAATCTAAGGGATTCTGCTAATAACGAGACGATATATGGAAGAATCACAGGAGAAATCATAGATAACACAGATACTTCTGAGGATGGTACTATCAGGTTTTACCAACAGATAGGAGGCACTTTAACACAAGTTGCGTTCTTTGGTACTACCGGAACATGGGCGTGTGGAGGGCCTAATAGACGAGTATTGATAGATGAAACTGGATTAACTGCACAGAGAAGTATAACCTTTCAGGATGTTGCTAGTAAACAGGCAGCTCTAGCTTTTGCCAATATATTTACTGAACCTCAAACAATCAGTAAATCTCAAGCATTACAGTTAACAGCATATAGACCAGCAAATACTGTTGGAAATCTCACTTCAATAGCATTTGATGGTCAGGATTCAGCCGCCAATCAACAAAATTATGTTACTATTTCTGGTCGTATTGGAGTAAATACTAACGGAGCTGAAACAGGAGCATTTCTAGTTGATATCATGAAGGCTGGAAGTTTGACAAATCTGTTATGGATGGATCTTAATGGTTTACAGATCTCTCAAACTGGGTCTAATTATGTGGTGATAACAAATACTGGATTAACCGCAGATAGAACCCTTACTTTCAAAGATGCAACTTACAGAGTAGCTGCTGAGAATATAGCTAACTCATTCGCTCAAACTCAAACATTCCAAGATCCAATAGACATGCAAGATAGGATCATGATCTCTGGAAAAGTGTCACCTTCACAAATTACTGCTGATCAGAATAACTACGCGCCTTCTAGTTGGAATGTTGTTGGAATAGTCAGATTAGATGCAAACAACAGCATGCCTCAAATTACTGGATGGGGAGATGCTAGTCAAGCTGACGGATGGACTGTGAGGCTTCGAAACGTTGGTTCTAATACTATATTACTAAAAGATGCTTTCACAAACAAGGCAGCCTCATCTACGGCAGCCAATCGGTTTGATTTTGGAGGGTATGATTATCCATTATTCCCAAAAAATGAAATAGCTTTAGAATATGATGGAACATTGGCTAGGTGGATTACAATAGATCCACATCCTTTCATAATACCATCTCCTCTTCTTGGGTACTATTATGTCACTGATTTCAATGTACTTGTAAGTACTGATGGTTTGGTATCTACTGCTGCATCTGGAGGTAGTAACAGTTCTGGAGTTGTAGCAGCAACAGCAGGACATACAGGTAATGTAAGAATGACATTAGGAACTTCAGCTACAGGATCAGGATCTCTATTTGGTTCTAGTCAGGCTATATTATTAGCTAATAATTGGTATTGGAGATACGATATTATTGTTAAGTTCAATAATCTATCCGATGGTACCAATACATATACAATTAGGTTTGGATGGATTGATTCTACTACAGCAGAGAGTACTGATGGAGTATTCTTCCGTTATACTCATTCTGTTAATTCAGGAAAATGGGTTCTAGTAGCACGTTCTAACAGTACAGAAACTGCGGTTAACGCAACCAATACAGCAGTAGCAGCTAGTCAATTTTATAGATTAACAATAATAGTTAATCCAGCAGGTAACTCAGCAGAGTTCTTCCAGGATGGTACGTATCTAGGCGAGGTGACTACAAACATTCCAACCGGAGCAGGTAGAGTATGTTCTTTTGGAACCATGTTCTTAAAATCAGCCGGAACCACAAATAATGATCTTTGCGAAGTTGACCTTATTGACTGTCTTGGATACACTAATACACCGAGGTCGGTCTAGAAATGGTTACAACTGAAGGCCTCGGAGATTTGGATGCTTCTGATGCAGTGTTATACACATCTGAATTTACAATTACTAAAACAAATGTCAACACTGTCTACGTTGATTTATTCACTGATTTTAACGGTAGGCCGTTCGTAGTAGATACTAGAGGATTCACAGCATTAGCGGTTCAAATATTCTGGAACAAGAACGCGGGTGTTTCAAACCATGATCTACGAATAGTGAATAACGCAGATCCTACAAAAGTAATTTATGAGAAACTTAACCTAGTAAACGGAGTTAACCTCGATGCAAGTGTAGATATTCCTACTGATTTTATTACATTCAAAGGTCAGCTAAGAATACAGGTAAAGGCCGGTAATGCAACAGATGATCCAATATTCTCGGCGATAAGAATTTACCTTAGACGTTAATCTAAAAAACAATGAAAAAAATATTCTGTAGGGATTGCGACAAAGAGATAGGTGCCGGAGATAATCTTCAAGTATTCGTTGATGGTCATTTGAAAAAATTTCCAGAACACAAGAGTTACGAAGAAAAAGAGTCAAATTAAAATACTGGCTTTCTAAACGGTCTTTATGTCAGAAGTAAAACCAGAGAAAGAGAAGAAGGAAAAGGAGAAAAAACCAAATAAATCCAACTTAGAGTTACAAAATGAAGTTAATATGTGGAAAGAAGAGGCAGGTTACAGTCAAGGAATAGCAGCTCAGCTATACGATGAACTTGATTCCATTCAAAATATTATAGGCACTATAAAACAAAAGGCCAAGCGCCAACTACAACAAAGTCCTATGAACCGTGTTGTAGTCAATAACCAAACAAATACGCAGGATCAACAAGCAAATGCACCGGTAGCCAAACCTCAAGAACCTGTAAAACCCGAAACACAATAGATACTTCTCTATTTCTTTCTTCGTGGCATTTTATTAAATGTCACAGACTCCCTTCACTCACACTCATAGCGCCTTAATAGAAAAGCCATTTTGTTCAACTCCTGAAACAGCATTTGGTGTTACACCTACTTCAAGTCCTATATTTACAGCATGGGCTATTGTTGGAGAGGTAGTTCCAAAGATTGACGATATAGAAATTGACATTAGACAAATTGGTAGTCACTTAAAATATGCTTCTGGTGGAATGCAAACAGCAGCCCACAAATACGGTTTTACCATTATGCTTAATCCATTCGCAATTACCAATTTACAGTATGGTGCTGCAGTCCCGAATTATTCTACGCCTACGGGTACTCCAGCTGAATCTCTTTCTTTCTTACTACAATACAAACAATCGTTAGGTGCTGCAGCTCTCACAACTCACTTCGTATTATTCAAAGGATGCAAGTGCAACACGCTTAACATCTCAGTATCTGCTGAAGGCCTTGTTGAAGTAACTATGGAGTGGATCTGCAGAGAAATAATCACTCCAATTGCAACTGCCAACGCAGGTCTTACCACTCCAACTATTCCTGACTTTGCCTCAATTACTACGGCTGCCTTGTCAAACGTAGACTCTGGCGCAAAACCATTGACAATAGGTGGAACGGCATATGCAGTCAACAACTGGAATATTCAGTGGAACAACAACCTCATACCAGATCCGTATATAGGCACTGGATTAATAGAGGCGCTTAATGTCGGGGAAATAGAAATTACCGGATCCTTTGTCACGCCTGTTGGACAGGACTTGCTGCTAGAAACGGCAATCAACGCATTTCCGCAGACGGGTGTTGCTGCAGTATTCAAGTACAAGGCAGCGACGATGTTTGCCAATATTACAGGACTCAAATTAGTAAGCGATGATGCTCCCTGGAGACGAGGCCCTACCGAGACAAAGAAACATACATTCAACTGGAACTGTACTTCAGCTGTTCTAGCAACTTCCTAAATCTTTTTATTTACACTATTTTTTATACAAATTGAATGTCTGAAGAGCCTGAGCAAAATCAACCTGTAGAACAAGATCCAATTTATGCGGAAGCAACAGTAACAATGTCTGATAAATGGAATCAAAAAATAAATGATCAACATGCTAAATATCTAGAAGAATTATGCCCGAAAAGTCAATATGAAATTGATGTCAAAGGTGAAAAAATAATCTACCGAAGACGTAAAATTAAATCAGGTGAGCGGAAGGTTCTCGAGGCGTTACGAGCTCAGTTAATAATTGAGGTTCGACGTGGTAGCAAACACAGTGTCGAAACAGAAGATCAAATATACAAGAAATCTGCTCAATACCATCTAATTAACTCCAAAACAAATGCACCAATGACCACGGATGAGTTTGATGGAACAGAATTTGAAGAGATTAAAAAGATCCTGGATGCCTGCTCATATAGAACTGAAAAACCCGTGCCCCCTTTGGAGGAATAAAAGAGGGTGATTCCTATGCTTTTGGTTATTCACTCCTGGAATTATTTCGCGCAGGCCCCGATGAAGTAATCCATCTCACACAGGCTGAAGATGAATGGTGGGAAATGTACCGTCTGAATAAATATTTTGGTATAAAACCACACGAAATTCATTTAATTCCTATTGAGGACAGAAAGGCATTATTAACAATGCATGACTATGATGTGGACGCAACTAATAAGAGGAAAGCGGAGGCGGCAAGAAGAAACAAATGAATTTTGAATCCGAGATGGTAGGTATAGTCGATGCTCTTAGATGGTCTGATGATAAACAACGATCTCAATTGCTTCAAAAAGTCATTGTAAATGATGTTGGTAGATTTATGGTGAATGAGCTAAAAAAGAGAGGACATCGCTGGGAGAAAAGAAAGACAGGCAAACACATGGTCGATACAATAGGAATGACTCCTGTTGGAAATGAAGTGCTTGTTATTGTGCCTAAACCTTACGCTCAAATAGAAAACGATAGAAAAGGAACCAAACCCGGACACGGTACTCATAACTTTGCAGATCAATCTGAACAACAAACAATCACATATTACACTCCGAGAATCAGGACAAAATATGATGACTTTTTCAACGCCCGTTAGTTCTCTCTTTTATTCTTCTATTTTTTAGATTAATAGTAGTTGTCATCCTTTTTCGGAACCACTGTTAACAAAGGCGAGATGAAATGGATCATCTCAGTAGATGATACCAAATCTAAAGTTGGTCTTGCAAGTTTCAAGAAAGGGGTTCAGGATATTGATACTACCACAAAAGGTGCAGGTAGAAATATCAAAACAAATATTGGCGGCACCGCCGATGAGATTCGTAACAAACTCAAATCTGCAGAAACCGAGGTAACTACTCTCAAAACAAAACTGCAGGACTTGGAAAAAGGTTCAACTTCTCTTGGGACTAAACTAAAAGACTCTGCAACAAAATTCTCCACTTTAGGCCTTGGCATCTCAACCACAATGACCAGTGCTATTCAGCTAGGTAGGTCTTACAGAGATTTAGAGGATGCTCAGATAGCAGTTGATAGAACGAGTCTTAAAATGTCAAGAACCCAGGAAGCCGCAAATAAGGCACAGGGCAAACTGAACGAACTCGTAGGCAAGGGAATCAAATCTGGTGCTGAATATGAACAGGCCCTACTTGATGTCCAGCAGACAACTGATGCGGCTACTCTAGCAGTCACAATGCATGGAGAGGCATTAGAAGCCCAAGGTGATACTTACATGAATTTTGCCATGTCAGTAATTCCGACTGTAATAGGATCTGTTTCTACAATGAGTGTCGCAATAAAAGAATTGGGAATTAACACCTCGAAATTAAAAGGATTCTTCTCAGGGGCTATGGGACAGATGACAATATTAGGCGCAGGAATAGCCGGCGCTGCAGTTGTAATAAGCAGTTACATTCAAGATGTTAAAAGGACGGAAACCCTTCATTCTGTGTTTGATGCTCATGTCCGGGATTGGGGCAGAATAAAGGATGCAATCAACGCAGCCATCTCTGGCATAGAAGCGGATCCTGTAGCTCTTGTTATCAAAAGTTTGAGTGGAAGTCTTGGAGAACTGAAGAAAGAACTTGCCTTGGCTGACAATCTTTCGCAGACGGGCTCAATAGTAGATAAGATTTTGTTTGGTAAACAAATCGATTATTTGCCACCCAATGCAAAGGCATCCGTTAAAACCAAACTCCAGTTCATCAAGGATATACTCGCAAATCCTAATAATTTCAAAGACGCGTGGTTCACAAACACCACACTCGACACTGTGAAGAGAACTCTGGGTGAAGTAGAAGTTATAGTAAAAGATGCCATCCCTGTGTGGTCTAAATACGCTGATACAATAAATGTCGCAACAGAAGCTCATAAAAATTTGGTATTATGGGCTGAGAAGGGCGGAGGTGATACCAAGGATGTATCCATGTTAATAATGCAAGAGCTGGGTAAAATGCCTGGTATTGTAGGTGATGTTTCCAAAGACATCATGAGTACATACGATCTCGCTTTGGATACTATGGATTCAGACACTGTAGACTGGACTCGACTACAAGGACAGCATTGGAAGGATTTTGCTAAATCCCCAGCAGAACAATTCAAACTAATGCGAGAAAACCTCGATGATATGTGGGGCGGAGTTACTACCGATATGTTCAAGGCTGCGGATCTATGGAAATCAAAGCTCACATCAATGCAATTTCCACGACTCGAATCCGCATTAGGCATCAAAGTAGATGATGATCGTATAACAAAAAAGATTCTTGATTATATTCCTGACAGCATAACAAAAGAAATCAAGGTTCATCTGAAAGAAAGTGCCACCTTGAAATCAGCCGCAGAGGGAATCACGGAGACACTTTACGCGGCATTAGCCGATCCAAAGATGAATGATAAAAAGATGGACAAGGTTGTGGAGGGAATAATGAAAATGCTTGCAGAAAAATTCCCAAATAATCCTGCGGCGCAAAAGATGATCGATGCTCTTGCTGGCACTATAGGAAGTAAAGATACAGAGACGGAGGTCGCCAAGTTACTGGCAGAGTGGGATGCTGCCCCCATTCCTATTACATTCACCCCCAAAGATCTGAATCTCCTATCCAAAGCCATCTCTGAGGGTATTTATGGTACACCTGTTGTAGTCGAACCAATATTTCCTGGAGGTGGATTTGATTGGCCTAGTGATAAGCCACCAAAGAAAGACAACTCTGATATTCCGAAGGTACTAAAAACTAACGATCTTAACCGATCTCAAGATATTGATAAAATGCTAGATGAAGCAGAAATAGATGCTTCTGGCATCAACCAATTAACTCCAGACCAAAAAAGAAGAATTAGAATATTATTTGAACAAAAATACGGTATTGGAAAATGGGGCACGGGAGATGCAGCGATATACGATCCAAGCAGAGATGCAGTTCTAAATTGGTATAAACACAACAAAGATCCTAAAAATCAATTTGGCATGTATGCTTGGGGCACTAATCCATTAGGCCCCGATTCACTTCAAGGAAGAACCAAACCCTTAACTAATATTGCTTTTGGAACAGGTTCACAAGGTACAGGCACTTATCGTGATCCTCTGGGATTTATGGCTACTGGTGGTGGAGGAGGCGGCGGATCTCCAGTTGGTAAAATGAAGGAAGACTTATCCAAGGCGAATCCCTTAGACCTATTTGCAAGACAAATTGACCAGATAACAAAGAATCTGAATGTACTGGCAAGAGCAGTAAATCAAAACACAACTAACATGAATATGTACGCTCGGACTATCGTGCAGGTAACAAAGGACAACAACGTCTATGCTAAAACTATAGTCCAAGTAACAACGAATCATAACACTTTGGCACGTACTGTTGATCAGGTCACCAAGAACAATAATGTACTTGCGCGGACTATAGTCCAAGTTACCAAGAACAATAACACTTATGCACGTACCGTAGCCGAAGTCACAAAAGATCATAATACATTTGCAAGAACACAAGTCCAGATAACCAAAAATAACAATACATTAGCCAGAACGGTTAATCAATTAACTAGTAATTTCAAGGCCTTGGCATCTGCTCTTAATAAAATTCCCAGAAATATCACAATAACAACTCACTATAAAACTACCGGAACCCCCCCAAGAAAAGCACAACATGGAATGCATGAGACATTGGAAGAAGACACAGTTATACTGGCTCATAAAGGCGAGAGAGTAGATATTGGAGCCCACACTTCCAACGCATCTGCATCTCCTGGTGGTGGCGGTGCTGGAGGCGGTGGCGGTACTCCAGTGGTTGTAGAAGTCCACAATCACCATGATACCTTTACAGAAATTAGGATGCTCAAGCACAAAATGGGTGCTGGTAGGAGCGTATTTGGCCCGTGACAATAACGGCTGACTCGGTATATAGACTCCCTACAAAACCCAGAGTCAAAATTTACACACAAGATGGCAGTACCCTGGTGCATACTTGGGATGGCTTTGCTGGCAGTAACCCTTTCATCCTAAACTACATTGATGTTGACGATGCACAGGGAGAATCCGGTATATTCAATCTCATAATAATAGATCCAGATAACTCTCTGAACACAAGGGATTTTAGAAACTGCGAAGTCCACATCGAGTTTGGTCGATCAAGTTCTACTTACAAATATTATTTGATAGGCCCTGGCCGCATATTTGACAGGAGGCGTCCTCGTACAAATTATCAGGAATACCTTATAACCGGATTTGGTGATTGGATAAAGGCATCAGAACACCTTCTATTGATAAGACAGTCGGCTAAGGTAACGGATCTTGATGATTCGACCCCTGTCTTCGATCCACAATTTGATGTTTCAGAACAGGTACATGATGCGATTGAGGCCAAGAAATACAGGCCTCTTAATAGAGAGCCTATAGTTGATACGACGCAATGGGATACAAGCGGAATC
>Ga0070692_10000780_pt1 | contig 10509 bp, 12 predicted proteins | sample KBSK1102metaG_FD_64675 | JGI IMG/M metagenome (GOLD analysis project Ga0070692, IMG submission 64675) | Corn, switchgrass and miscanthus rhizosphere microbial communities from Kellogg Biological Station, Michigan, USA - KBS K1-10-2 metaG | ecosystem: Host-associated > Plants > Roots >...
ACCGTTGGTAACGCCGTCACCGAGGGTTAGGCTCGTTAGATCCGTTGTCACACCGCCGTTAATCGTCAGTGTAGCGCCGTTAGTTACTGTCACATTTCCGTGGCACTGGTTGGTTGCCCAAGTTGTGTTGCCAGTAATGCTCACCGCATCGACACAGCCGTGGCTAGCCTGGGCTGGCGAAATATTATTAAGGGTGAAATTGACCGCTCCAGCTAATGCCAGAACCAAGATAATAAAATGAACGCCGCTGGCGAAATGGCGGGTGTGCCACCAGCGGTAAATCCTAACCTTCAGTCGGAGCCAGTCGTGGAAAGGTAACATCCAGGGAAAAAGCGTCCGAGTCGCCTGCTGATTGAGCCAGAGCCAGTAGTCGTCTTGCGGCAGGTTAATTAGCTGACGGTAACAAATGGCTGAGCCGATCAGAGTCAGCGAAAGCAAAAAGCCGAAGACTAGCGACAGGTCGACCAAATGATTGCCAACCCACATCTTTAGCTGCTGGAAATCGAACGACCAAGCAAAATGGTAGTGCAACCAGGCTACGACACCGACCGCCACCAACGTAGCCAACCCTAAATAGAACGTTGTTGGGTAATAGGCAACGCCCTTGCTGATCCGCCGAAATAATGATGATAATCCTCTCACTAAGACCCCTCCTCTTAGAATATACCGTATCAAGTAATTGCTATGTCGAAAAGTCTTTGGCTCAAACTCAGATTAGGCTACAATTGAGCCACCAACTAAACCCGATGGCTAAAACTACTCAACCGCAATACGAAGAGTCTAATCTGTACAGAATCCGTCACACCGCCGCTCACTTGCTGGCGATGGCAGCACTGGAATTCGACCCAAAGGTGAAATTAGCGATCGGTCCGCCGATCGAAAACGGCTTTTATTACGACTTTGAGTTTTCCCAGCCAATTAGCGAGACCGATCTACCCAACCTCGAGAGATCAATGGCTAGAATCATTGCCAAGGATCTTCCAATCGAGCACTCTCTCGTCGAGCACAAAACAGCGCTGCGCCAGATTGCCGCCAGGGGCGACCAGCCCTTCAAGCAAGAGCTTGCCGAGAATTTGCCTGATGCCAAGCTAAGCTTCTACAAAATCGGTGATTTTGATGATCTTTGTAAGGGGCCGCACGTTAAATCGACCGGTGAAGTCAAAGCCTTCAAACTCTTATCGCTAGCTGGCGCCTACTGGCACGGCGACGAGAAACAGCCGATGCTGACTCGCGTTTACGGCACCGCTTTTGCCAGTCAGAAGGAGCTGGATACTTATTTAGCTCAACTTGCCGAAGCCAAAAAGCGCGACCACAAAAAGCTTGGCCCCCAGCTCGATCTATTTTTATTTTCCGATTTGGTCGGCGCTGGCTTGCCGCTCTGGACACCCAAAGGCAACGTTTTACGCCAGCTCCTCGACGATTATGTCTGGTCGCTCCGAGCCAAAAAGGGTTATCAAAAGGTAGAAATCCCCCATATCGCCAAAAGCGACCTCTATAAAAAATCCGGTCACTGGGAGAAATTCAAGGACGATTTGATGACGATCGAAACCCGCGAAGGCCACACCTTCGTCCTCAAGCCGATGAACTGCCCTCATCACACCCAAATATTCGCTCGTAAACAATGGAGCTACCGGGAGCTACCCCAACGCTATGCCAATACAACAATGGTCTACCGCGACGAACAAACTGGCGAGCTCGCCGGCTTGTCGCGGGTGCGCTCGATTACCCAAGATGACGCCCATGTTTTCTGCCGAGCCGATCAAGTTAAAGCCGAGCTGCTGGCCGTCTGGGAAATTATTGAGACGCTTTACGCCAAGGTTGGTTTCGAAGACTTGTCGGTTCGCCTTTCGTTTCGGGATCCGAAAACGCCCGAAAAATACTTGGGCGACGGACGAGTTTGGCAGAAGGCCGAAGCCGAGCTGACCGAACTGGCTAAGCAAAGAAACGCCAACTACACCACCGCCGAAGGCGAAGCGGCTTTTTACGGGCCGAAAATTGATTTTATGGCTCGGGATTCGCTTGGCCGCCAGTGGCAGTTAGCCACCATCCAACTCGATATGAATTTACCCGAGCGCTTTGACTTAAACTTCACTAACAGCGACGGTCAAGAAGAAAAAGTGGTGATGATCCACGCCGCCATTATGGGCTCGGTTGAGCGTTTTCTATCGGTCTTAATCGAGCACTACGCCGGCGACTTCCCCTTGTGGCTGGCGCCAGTTCAGGCCAAAATCTTGCCGATTTCCGAGAAATTTATCGGCTACGCCGAACAGGTAGCTGAGGCTTTGAAAGCTGTCGGTATCCGTTACGAGCTAGACGATGCCTCGGAAACTTTAGGCAAACGGATTCGCACCGCCGAAGCCCAAAAAGTGCCGTTTATTTTAGTTGTCGGCGAAAAAGAGGTGGGCGATAAAACTGTTTCCGTTCGCAGCCGCCATCAAGCTGAGCAAAAAGTGGTCAAGCTGAGTGCTTTAGCGAAGATTTTTGAGTAGCGGCAGCGGCGCGCAGTAAGTTCTCAAAAAGAAAGCTGACTGTCAGCGGACCGATCGCACCCCGGGCCGGCGTAATTGTTTTAACTAACGGTTCGATCGTTTCAACGTCAATATCAACGCCCGAGCCGTCAACGACGGTCATTTGAGGATTAACCATCGTTGGCAAAACGATATCCTTAACGCCGGTGGCTGAAATAAGCAAGTCGCAAGTTTTAATTTGCTCGGCCTGGCGCCGTGCTTGCCTGGCGATGACCGTTAGCGGCCAATTATTCTTGGCGAATACTTTCGCCAGTGGCGCCCCAACCAGTTTGCCGGCGCCTAAAATAACCGTTGTCATTTTTTCAATCGGAATCTGATGAAAACGAAGTAAAGCGATGATGCCTAAAACCGTCGGCGAGTCGTAAGGCGAATCTCCGCGCAAGTTATCGACGTCTTTATGGCGGTCAATTTGACTAATCAGCCGTTCGGTATCGATCGGTTCGGGCAGTGGTAGCTGCAAAACGATGCCGTGAATGTCGGTCCGACGGTTTAAGCCGCTCAAGACCGCCTCTAGTTGCTTTTGGTCGGCCTGATCGAAGTGATGAAGGGAGAATTGGCAGTCGAGCTTTTTAGCCAGCGCTTGCTTACGGTGAATAAAAATAGCCGTCTGCGGATCGTTACCGACCCAAATTAGCGCCAAGGTCGGCGCGGTGTTTAACTTGGAACGCAATTTGGCCAGCGCGACCAATCGGTCTTTAAGTAACTCCTTAGCTGACAATTGCATTACTTAGTCGTGGCGGCGGCTTGGTCAACCAGTTTCTGCCAGTCAGCAACCGACCGACCGCCAGTGTATTGAACTTTATTGACGTAAAAAGTTGGCGTCTCGTTAACGCCTAAGGCTTGGCCGTAGTTACTATCATCGGTGACGGCCTTTTTAGTCGCCGAGTCAGCCATATCTTTTTTAAATTGGTCGGTATTAAGATCAAGCTGTTTGGCGTAATTGACGTAAGTGTCAGTCGGGTCGTCGAGCTGCTCCCACTGGGTTTGGTTGATATAAAGCAGGTCGTACATCGGCCAGAATTTATTCTGTTTACCAGCCGCCTCAGCTGCGAGTGAGCTTTTTAGGCCATTTTTGTGCTGCGGCAAGGGAAAATGGCGAAAGATTAGCTGGACTTTGTCACCGTTGTTTTTTTGAACCGTTTCAAAGTTTTCTCGGGCGGACATGCAGGCTGGGCACTGGAAATCACCAAACTCGACAATTTTAACTGGGGCTGAATCGGGGCCAAGTTTGTGGCCGATGGAGTAATCCAGGCTATCGGCACTAACTTTTGAGGACGATTTGTGGCTAGAAAAGACAACGATACCGGCGACAACTAAAACAGCCGCTACCGCCACGCCCAAAAAGAATTTCGCGTCCCCAGACATTTACTTACTTTTAACCCAAGATAGGATATTTAACAAGACAACGACCCCCAGCGAAGTCAGGCACCAGGTGCAATAAGCGTGAATTTGATATTTCTCAAGGTAAAGGAGATACAAACTGAAAGCCAAGCCAGTCGCCGCCCAGAGCCGTAGTGGTAACTCCGCCCAAACGCGCTTAAAGTAAACCAGCCAAATCAAAGCCAGGGTGCCCAGATACCAGGCCACGCCCAGCATTGCTACTGAAATACCATCGATTTTGGAGAATTGGCTAGCTAAAACAGTTTCACAGCCGCCGCCAAAAGAACAGACGACCGAACTGGGATCAGCGGTCTTCGCTACTAAGTAGCCAGAGATAAGTAAGCCCGCCACCGACAAAATAACTAACAGCCGCTGCTTCATCTGACAACAGAATATCAGGACTAATCTGGAAAAACAAAACCAAAACCAGGCTAAAACAGGAGTAATAGAAGCCTTTTTAGAGTAAAATACTCTTATGAGATTAAACAAATACCTCGCCGCCGCCGGAGTAGCCTCGCGACGTCAAGCCGATGAGCTCATCAAACTCGGCCAAGTGAAGATTAACGGCCAGGTCGTGACTGAGCTTGGTGTCCAGGTTGATGAAAGCAGCGATAAGGTCGAGGTTAACGGCCAAGCGGTGAAAATCGAGGTGACGGTGGTCACCTATCTACTCAACAAACCCCGAGGTGTCGTGACTACCACCGACGATCCCGACGGCAAAAAGACGGTGATGGCTCTGGTTCCGACTGAGCCGCGGGTTTTTCCGTGCGGCCGACTCGACGCCGATACCCAGGGCTTAGTCGTCCTAACTAACGACGGCGATCTTTGCTACCAGCTAACCCACCCTAAATTCGAGCATCAAAAGGTCTATCTGGTCGAAGGGACGTGCCGCGATCCGCAGGGCGCCGCCGCCAAGCTTAAGGCCGGCGTTAAGCTTTCGGACGGCCTAACCAAAGCCGACGAGGTTAAGATTCTGAAGGCTTCCGGCAACAAGATCGAGCTTCTTCTTACTATCCACGACGGCCGCAACCGAATCGTTCGCCGGATGTCGGCCGCGGTTAAAATCGAGCTAACAGCGCTAACCCGAACCCGGCTCGGCCAGTTTGAGCTGGGTGACTTAAAACCGGGCGAATACAAAATGGTCGCAGCTGGGCTTGGTTAGGCTGTATTTCTAGGGTAAAAAGCGCTAAAATATTTAGGTTCGGGTCGTTAGTTCAGTGGCAGAACACCGCCCTCTTAAGGCGGGTGTCGCTGGTTCGAATCCAGCACGACCCACAGAAGATAACACTGACTCCCTGTCTGATCGCCTTGGCTTCTGCTAATCTAAAGCCATGCATCTCTTTGGCATCGACCTAACGGAACTGATCGTCCATTACGGCCCGCTAGCCGTTTTTGTCATTTTATTTGCGGAGTCATCGCTGATTTTCTTTTTACCGGGCGATAGCCTGCTCTTTGTCGCCGGAATTTTAGCCGCTCAGCATTTAATCGGCTTTTGGCCAACAATTTTATTCGGCCTGGTTGGCGCCGTTTTGGGCAACAACTTTGGCTATTTTATCGGCAAAAAGTTCGGCCCACCACTGTTTTCGCTTAATCGCTGGTATTTATTTAAACGTGAGCATATCGACAAAGTTCAAAAGTATTACGAGCGCTACGGCCCGCTGACGGTCGTTTTAGCCCGTTTTATTCCCGGCATCCGAACCTTGGCGCCGATTGCCGCCGGCATCGGCAGCATGAACTACACCACCTTCTTTATATATAATGTCGGCGGCGCCGCGACGTGGCTAGTTTTAATTATGGCGACTGGTTTTACTCTCGGCCGAACGATTCCTAATATCGATCACTACATTCTGCCGATCATCGGCGCCGTCATCGTCGTTTCTTTTATTCCCGGCCTAATCGCTTACTTGCGCCAACGAAAAAACTAGCGCCTGGTCGGTAGAAACTTGCCGATATCACCCAGCCACTGGCCAATCACCGGCAAGCCGCCAAAGTGACGGATCAGAAAACCAATCAGAGCCAGGATAATAGCGACGCCGATCGTCGCGCCTAAACCCGACATCAGACCAGAGAGAAAACTGCGCCAAACTAAGGCACGGGTGGTGCCGTATGTTTGTTGGATGGCGGTGGTTAAAGCTTTGAGATGTCTTTCCAGCTCTTTTTCTTCGGGTTCCATCAATTTAGAATAGACGGCTTTCGCTAGCTTGACTAGCCAACCTTACTTGGTGCGCCCGGAGGGATTTGAACCCCCGACCCTCTGGTCCGAAGCCAGATACTCTATCCACTGAGCTACGGGCGCATATAACACCCGAATTTTCCCACAATTAACCTCGAAAATCTACCGCCGAACGGTTTTGGGAACAATATCCGGGTGGTCGCTAAGCATCTCGTGCATCTGGGCTTTGGTCAGCAGGCCGGTTTCCGGGCCGATGTGACTAACGACACCAGCGGCGTTAGCCATCCCCCAGCGCATCGCCTCATCGACAGTTTCGCCGTGAAGGATCGCCGCCGTGAAGCCCGCCCCGTACGAATCGCCGGTGCCAGTTCGTTCAACCGGATCGATCGGAATAATATCCAGGAATAATAGCGTCTGGCCGTCAAAGCAGTAAGCGCCGTTCGGCCCGTCAGTGATGTTGACTAGCTTGACACCCATATCGTAAAGAGCCTCGGCCATATGCCGAACTGGTGTCGTCGCCGAGCTCTCGGTTAAGAGCATTGCCTCTTCTTTGTTGATAAAGAGGACCTCAGTGAGAGCAAAGTAGGGCTTGAGGTCAGTCACCCCCGCCTTAAGTTGGAACGACCCAGGATTGAAACTCATCTTGGCGCCGGTTTTTTTGACGAAAGCGGCCACTTTTTCATAAGCCGGCCGATAGCCTTTGCCCATACTAGTCAGATAGACCCAATCAACTGGCTCAAAATTGGGCAGAAGATACTCGCGCGGTTCGTGGTAGACCAACAAGCTTCGCTCATTTTGGAAGCAAATGGCGGTCGTGTAGCTAGTCATTTTCTCGTCCATTTTAACGTAGCGCTGGTCGACGCCCTCGTGCTTAAATTGGCTAGCGATCCGTCGACCGTTGTCGTCATCGCCAATAACACTAAATATCTGACTGCCTAAGCCCAACCGGGCGAAGCTAACAGCAGTATTGGCGGCGTTGCCACCAACGGCAAAAACCAACTTTTCCGCCAGAATTTTGTCGGCGTAATGAACACAAAGCATACAGTTAGCCTGATGGAGCTCGCAGCGCACCTCGGCGTCTTTAAGAAAAACAAAACAATCTAACGTCGCCTCCCCGATTGATAGTACGGTCTTCATCGTCCTTATCTTAACAAAATGTTTGAGGCGGCAACGCTTTCGCGCTACCGCCTCGATTTATAGGATCGGCGCCCTCTTTCCGGAGGGTCGGTTAGCCACGCATGACTTCCCTAACCGTGTACTTAGCGACGTCCCAAGACACCTCAACGGTTGTCCCGACCTCGCTAGTCACTAGCGGTTCGATTTCCTCCCTCGGGAACATCAGAAGACGTGCCCCTCCGACCATCTTCTGACTCAATGCCTGAGCCAGCTCTGTTGTCATCGCCCATGGTAGCGCGATAACAATCGAGCTCGACTCGCCATCGAGCGACTGGAGACAGACAACTGCCATTCCCTTGGCCAGAAGCAGTTGCCCTTCGGTGGCTGCCTCGGCCATATGCGCGAGACTTCTGACTAGTTCCTTCAGAGCCTGACATTCCGCCTGAGCGGCTCGAACCTTCGACGCTGGCTCGAGGCCCTCCCCGTTTTCGAGAATTTGGAGATACCTTTCTTTGGCTGGTAGAGCTTCTTCGTGGGGTTTGAGGATACGACGAAGTGTCATCCCCAAGCGTGGCAGAAAAAGCGGGTGTTGGCGTAGAGCCGATGATGCACCGGCAAGTGACGGATCTGTAAGCAGCCCGATTGGACGCTTCATTGTGCTAACGGCCATGGTTTATCCTCCGTGGTAACCCTGGTTGTGATTGCTTTGATTATTAGTCAAGCGCACCGATCGACGGCCGTCGATCAGCCTCCTGGTTATACGCTTTTTTAGCGTTTTTTTCTAGATCCTCGTCTTACTCTCAACCAAACAAGATGGTACAATTCGACGGTACTAAGCGAGAAGATATGGTGCTAGTAGCTCAGTGGGCTGAATCGCCAGTGAGAACTAAAGGATTTTAGTTCGAACCGATTCAGCGGGTTGAGGCCTGTCCGTAGGACGCCGAAACCCCGGAAGAGCAGGTATTAAAAATTTGGTGGCTGTAGCTCAGTGGTAGAGCAACCGGTTGTGGTCCGGTTGGTCGGAGGTTCGATCCCTCTCAGCCACCCCAAACTAATTTATAAAAAAGATGCCCCGTGTTACCACGAGGCATCGAGCGAGTCGTTACTGACGGATGGACCGTCTGAATGCTTCCAGCGAGCCGGACGATGAGTCGATCCGCCAGTCCGTCTCCTTCTTCTGGCCGAACCAAATCACCGCCCGAATGCGCGGGTAATTGGCGCGGATCGATTTAAAGGCGCCGGTTATCCAGTCGGCCTTGTCGCCGCCTTCTTCCGAGGACGAGACTTCGGTCAGCACGATCTCTTTCTTCGTTAACTTGGTCAGCTCAGCATACGAACGGCCGAAGATTTGATCGAAACTTTGCCAGCCAATGGCTGGTTTCGCCGATCCCCAATTGTAGCCGTCCAAGCCGATCAGGTCGACGTAATCGTCGCCCGGATAGAGCGATTCGTAAGAGCCGGCGTCGCCGTTATAACGAACGTTCGGGCTCCAAAGCCAAACCGCGTTCTTGACGCCGCAGTCGCGAAACTTGCTGACCACGTGCTGGAAGAACTGCCGATAGACGGACGCTCCTTGCTTGCTTGCCGACCAACCCGTCCAATCGCCGTTCATTTCGGGGGCGAGTGAGATCAGGATTTGTCGGCCAGACTCCTTGACGAGGTTGGCGCAATCCGTCAGAAACGCGTCGTACCGACCGTCAACGACGGCCTGCAAAGCGATTGGTTGGCCATCGACCATTGGTTGCCAGACAACCAACGGGGTCGCGCCGTGCTGGCTGATAGTGCCGATCGCCGATCGATCGAGCGGATCCTTCCAGTCCTGGTACCAGGTGACGTAAGCGAATTTCGCCTCGACCTGGCTTTCCAGATTGGTCAGGTCCTCGATTTTCCAGGCGGCGCCCGGGAGAAAGATCCCGACTTCGGGACGGGCCGACTGAGAAGTGGCGACGCTTGCTGGTTGAGCCAGGCAGCCCACAGAGACGAGCCCAACAAAGATTCCCAAGATGTGACGAACAAGATTCACGGTTCCCTCCTGACACAAATGCTGGTTGCATGATACTCTCCCTCTGGGTAAAAGTCCAGGCCATAGAACAGGCCTTACCAGGCCACTGACAAAAAACCCATCATATTCAGCACGTACCCACAAGACTTGACAAGATATTCTATACGACCTATACCTAGGGTGGAGGTGCTATGGGTATAGAAAAAGACAAACGAAAAATCCTGATTGGTTTGAAGAAGGCTCAGAGTTTAATGAGCACGGTAACACAGATGGTGGAGAAGAATGACTACTGCGTCGATATTATGCAGCAGAACTTAGCCGTTATCGGTTTGCTGCGCTCGGTTCATCAGCAGGTAATGGAAGATCATCTCTCCTCGTGTTTCTTAGAAGGGATGAATAGCAAAGATAAGCGCAAACAGAAACTAATGGTCGAAGAGATTATTAAAGTCGACCGCCTAGTCGGCAAGGCTTAAAGATGACCAAGTTTGTAGCGGCCGTTATTGGGCTGAGCCTAGTGGCGGTGATTGGCATCATTATTTTCGGCTCTCGCGGAGTGCAAACCGACCGAACAACCGTCGGGGACATGAAGACAACCAAGCCAATTTACCAGCTCGATAAAACTATCGTCGACTTCGGCCAAATTACCGTCAATGACGTTAAGTCAGCTGATTTTACCTTCACTAACACCGGTACGGAATCAATTCAACTGACTCATTTTCAAACCAGCTGTGACTGTACCGCCGCCACTATCAGGGTTGGCACCGTTCTTTCACCCGAAATTGGCATGGCTGGCATGATGACCGGCAGTGCGGCTAATTGGCGAAGTGATCTCCCCGCTGGCATATCGGCCACCATCACCGTCGTCTACACACCATCAAAGATGCCGGTTTACGGAGTCGTCGAGCGGACCCTTAAGTTTATGGCTAACGACAACGACTTAACCCTGACTGTCAAAGCCAACGTCCAGTAAATGTCTGTGTCACTCTTTTGGCCAGTCAGCGTCACAGTCGGTTTCGTCAGCGGCATGGTCGCCTTGTTCGCGCCCTGCTGTCTAACCGTCTTACTGCCGACTTATCTGGCTCAAATCGTTCAAACCCGCTTCAAAGTCGTCCTAGCAACGCTCGTTTTTGCCCTGGGCATCGCCACAGTCATGCTGCCCGTGGCGCTGGGTTTTCGGGCCGCCGTCAGTCTATTCAACAATTATCACCCTTACGTCTACGCCATAAGTGCCTTGGTAATGATCTTAGCTGGTTTGCTGTTAATTGGGCAGTTCAAGTTGCCGATGTGGGTCACGCCCACCCAATTGCGCG
>Ga0070692_10000782_pt1 | contig 10501 bp, 6 predicted proteins | sample KBSK1102metaG_FD_64675 | JGI IMG/M metagenome (GOLD analysis project Ga0070692, IMG submission 64675) | Corn, switchgrass and miscanthus rhizosphere microbial communities from Kellogg Biological Station, Michigan, USA - KBS K1-10-2 metaG | ecosystem: Host-associated > Plants > Roots >...
TTGCCATCCGCCGAATACTGCGGGTCGATGTGCTTGGCGTTAGGCTCGCCGGCGAGGACGTGGATCCGCCCGCTCGCGACGTCGAGGATCGCGACGCGCAACTGCGAGTAACTGAGACGCTGAAAGTCGGAGCCATACCCGGCCGAGTCGGGTCCCGCAGCGCGATCCGTCGCGAACGCTATCGAGCGGCCGTCCGGCGACCACGCCGGCTGGAGATCGGCGAACCGATCGTTCGTCAGCTGACGCAACGAACCGCTAGACAGATCCCATAGATACAGATCGCTCAGGCCTCCTTGCTGCCCGGAGAACACGATCTGCCGGCCGTCGGGAGACCAGGCGAGCGTCGACACGGCGCCAATATTCTTCGGCTTGAACTGTCTCCTGATGTTGTGCGATCGGACATCGATCACGTCGATCGCATTGTTGCCGTTGGCGTACGTCACGAACGCGAGCTGTTTCGCGTCAGGTGACCACGTGCCGGCAGAGTAGAGGAAGCTCAGCGCGTCGAACTTGGAGAGGACGCCGGGCGACGCGATCTTCGACTTCACCTTGCCCGTCACGGCATCGGCGACGTAAAGGTTGATCCCCGTGAGATCGCGAGACGAGAAGAATGCGACCAGCCGTCCATCGGGACTGATTGCCGGGGCGATATTGTAGTCGCCGTACTGGCCGGAACCCGGGATGATCTGATCGCCCGTCTCCGCGGGACGCGACCGCCCCTGCACGAGCGGCGCATATTGCCTGCGGATCGCCGCGCGCCATCGATCCGAGAGCGAATCCGCCGACATGCCGAGCGTGCTTCGGATGGCGTTGTCGAAACCTGACGAGAGCGCAGCGCGGAACAGTCGAGGAACGGTCTCGTCGCCCCACGTTCCACCGATGTATGCCCACAGCGCCTCGCCGTACCGGTACGGGAAGTACTTCCCGCCGTCGGTGAGCTGCTTGATGGTCGGGAGGTCGTTGCGCAGCACGGCGTCGCGCAGCCACATCGCAGTATGCGAGTCCTCGCCGCCTAACGACAGATACTCGGCCATGCCTTCGACGAGCCACTGCGGGAGCCGATCCAGCGACGCACCGACCGACGCTTTGCTCTGAGCGATGTCGTACTGGAACACGTGAACCATTTCGTGCCCGAGCACGTGGTCGCTCTCGGCATAGGAGCCCGCCAAGGGCAGTACCATGCGGTCGAGCATGGACTCGGTGACGCCGCCCGTGCCTTCGTCGAGCTGCTCGGAGACGACGTTGGTCTGCTGGAAGTCCGGCTGATCCGCGTAGAGGATGATCGGCTTGCGTGCGGAGAGCGGATGGTTGAAGAGATCGGAGTACCTGGCGTTCCAGCGCTCCAGCATCCGCGCTGCGTCCTCCGCCGCCGGCTTCTCAGCGGCGTAGTAGTGGACGTCGAAATGCGGCGTGTGCAGGATCTCGAACTTGAAGTGCTCGTACTGCACCTTGTTGCGTCCGAAGTACTGGGCGCCAGCTCGTGAAGTACACGCGGTGAGCGCGACCGCGATGGCCGCGAGAATGAGAAGAATCCGAACGGCATCGCCAACGAGGGCGTTGCGCGACGAGGGAGATCGTGAAACGGTGCGCATGGCAAAGAGGACTGGCCGCTTGCGGCGACTACCGCGTGCGGACGAGAGTGAGCTGTACGTTCGACGGCAGAGTGCTGAACTGGACGGTCGCGGTCTGACCGGCCGAAACGGCAAAGCGGAGATACGCCGCGCTTCCGCCGTCCACGCTCATCGTCATCGGTGACGCGCCAAGCGCGACGGTCGAGAGCGGATAGCCGCCGGTGCTCTCCAGCGCGGCGAAGATCGATCGCAGGTTCCAGCTCGGTTGCTGATAGCGCGCGTCGGTGGACGCGACGTCGTCGGCGAACACCGACGTCGCCCAATCACGCGCGAGCGCCGTCAGATCGGTGCCGAACACCCGCTGGAGGTTTGCGACTCCGGTCGTCGTCGAGTTCACGAGTTGGTACCACGTCGTCCCGTCGTCGCTCCCGGTGTGGTCCGCGGCGTAGCGGAGGAACGACCACGTGGCGCCGCGGGTCGCCAGATCATCGTTGTCGGCGAAGGGTGAGTTCGACGATGGCGCGCCCAGATAGCTTTCGAGGCGGCTGAAGTTCGAGATGGCGTCTTCGTTGAACGCGTCCACATACGCGCTCGACGACCGCAGCGTCGTCGCGTCGATGTTCGCGCGTGGCGCGAGGCCGGTCTCGGCGTAGAACAGCAGCTCCTCGGCGACGTGCGAGAGCCCTTCATCGAGCCACGTCACCTCGAAGTCGGTCGCGTCCGTGTTCACGTACATGCGTCGCGACGCGTTGATGAGATGCTGGTACTCGTGACCCAGCGTCGCGATCACGACACGTGTGACGTTGTCCTTCGTGAACTTGTTGCCGTTCACGACGCCGTTCGGGTCGGGCACGAGGAGGTAGAACATCTCGCCGCCGTTGCTCCCCGCGCACGCGTCGAAGTCCGGGCTCGGTGTCGAGGGGAACAGATCGCGGGCGTAGAAGAAGCCCGCGACGTACGACGTGCTTTTGGCCGGCGTGAGCTCGTTCACGGCGCGCGTGAAGAACAGCACGACGTGGCCATTGCCATCGATATCCGTCGGTGACCCGAAGGCCTTCGTGTCCGTGGGGTCGACGAGGTTATCGAACGTGGACGCCATCGACGCGTAGTCGGCGTCGGTGTAGCCGGACGCGGGGTTGCTCGTGTCCGCGACGATGATGGCCTTTTTGCTCACCGCGGCGACGCGACCGGTGCGCAGATCCGGCGACGAGCATGCCGATTCTGTATTCGCGTTGAGCGTGACGAATTGGCCGACCTGCGCCGTGGACGGGACGACGCTCAGTGAGAGGCCGGGCACTGAACCCGACGTCGTCCGCTGGCGCGACCGCATCCACGCACGCGCCCCGGCGATGCGCGCTGTGAGGTCGCGTGCCTCACTCGCACGCAGCTTCGCGTCGAGGGCCCGGGTGAGCGCGAGCGACGACAACGTCGCGGACGTGCGCGACGCCCCGGCAAGCACGTTGAATGTCCCTTCGGTCGGCAGCCGGCTCGCGACGGCCGTCGCGGTCACGCCGCTCGCCTGCACCGTGAAGGATGTGCCGGCGGATCCGTCCAACGCCGTGTTGAATGGAACGAGCGCGAACTCACCGCCGCTGGTTCCCCCGGCGACACAAAGCGATGTGGCACCAAGCCCCGTGAGGACCTGGCCGGGGGAAAGCGATGTCACGGCAGTCGAACAATCGGCGTTGGCGACGTCTGTTGCCGTGGCTGTGGTGGATGGGGCTGTCGTGTCGGTGCACGCGGCTGCGACGGTCAGGATCAGCGTGCACACTATGGTTCTGCGGCCAGTGGCCGCGATTCGCGAGAACATCAGGCTCTACACTTTCTCGGTGTTTCTCGGTGTTGCTCGTGCCGTGAACGACTGCACGACTGTCATTTCCTACAACACGCGAGACTCGCGATACCCTCACGAGACACTCGTTAGGTGCCGGCGTGGAACTCGGGCATCACAGTGGGGTAGATGCCCCTGGCGGTTGTGTCCCCGCGAGTCGTAGGGGTACCGTCGGGGTGCGGTGTTGTTCATCATGGGCCGTGGCCGTGATGCCCGTGTGTCCAGGACCTCTCGTCGCTGACCCCCAGGGGATGACTCGTTCCATCCGCCTCGCATTGCTGCTCCTGCCGCTTGCCTGCGCCGCGTTGCCGTCACTGGCCCGCGCTCAGACGAGCTGCCCAGGCGCGGCGAGTGGTGCGGTGACGACTACCGCTCGCCAGTGGCCCGCACCGCTCGACCGGCTCGTCACGCTGCACGAGCGCGAGGTGTCGCTCCGTGATGCGCTCGACCGTCTCGCGGCAGCTGCACGCGTACGGCTCGCCTACTCGGCGGATCTTCTGCCGCTCGACCGCCGGGTGTGTGCGGTTTACCGGTCCGTCGCCGTCGGCACGGCACTGACGGAGCTTCTGGAAGGTGTAGCAGTCGAACCCGTCGTTGCGGACAGCGACCGCGTGGTACTGGCCCCCGCGTCCACGCTGCAGGCGGCCGCGGCTCCCGGCCCTACACTGACGCGACGAACCGACGTCCTCGAGCGCGTCGTCGTCACCGGCACGGTCAACGGCTCGGCGCAGCGCGCGGTTCCCGTTGCACTCGACGTCATTGACGGCCGGGAGCTGCAGCGACGCGACGCGCGCTCACTGTCCAACGTCCTCAACGGCGCCGTCCCCGGAGTCTGGGTCTGGGAGCAGTCACCGACCAGCCTGCTCGCGAGCTACGCAAGCATCCGCGGCGCCAGCTCGTTCGGCTTGAGCTATCCAAAGGTCTACATCGACGGCATCGAGGTCGCGAACTCACTTCTCATCACGGCGCTCGATGTCGAGTCGGTAGACCACGTGGAGGTCATCCGAGGACCACAGGGCGCAGCATTGTACGGCGCCGACGCGATCAGCGGCGTGGTCAACATCGTGACGCGTCACGACGGGGTCGATGGTGGCGCGCCACACGCCGAGTTGCAGACCGGCGCCGGTATGGCCGGCAGCATTTACGCACCGAGCGGGGTGCTCACCCAGCGTCATTCAATGATGCTGAGGACCGGCTCCGGTGTGGGGTCTGCTTCGCTCGGGCTCTCGGCATCCACGCTGGGCGATTTCATTCCCGATGCGTTCGACCACCGGTTCACGATCAACGGGACGGGCAGACGCGTGGCCCGCTCCACCATCATATCCGGCATCGTGCGATTCCTGGCCGAGGATGCCGCATCGCCTCCAAGTCCTCTGCTGGCGACCGTCGCGGGCGACGACTCACTCGCCACACCGCCCGCGGGCGACTCCGCGGTCCACCAGTCTGTGCGCCAGTACACGTTAGGCGGCACAGCTACGGTGCGCCAGAGCGACCGATGGACGCACACGGCAGTGATCGGCGTCGACGGGTACAGTCTCAACGACGCATCGGCATTCGGAACGCCGTTCACCTCCGCCGCGGATTCCGCCCTTCGCGCGGCACGCGGGAGCGCCGTGCGCGGAACCGCTCGTCTCAGCACTGTGGCGCAGCTGCGGACGTGGAATCGTCTCGCCGGGGCGGTCACGCTCGCGCTCGAGCATTCCGCGGTTCGCGAGGCCAATCGCCTACCCACGACGTTCGGGCCGGAATCGCCGCCTGGCGAGTATGGGGTAACGGAGCGCACCGAACGCTCGCGAAGCAATACAGGCCTCATTGGCCAGCTGAACGGGTCGTTCCGGGACATCGTGTTCCTGAGCGGCGGCGTTAGGTTCGAACACAGCGCCGGCACGGCCGATGTCGACCGCAACTCGACGCTACCGATGTTCGGCGCCGCGTTCGTGCAGGACCTCGGCCGCGCCGCGTTGAAGTTCCGCGTCGCGTACGGGAAAGGGATTCGCCCAGCCGAGACAACCATCCGCACGACGTCGTGGATGGGAATGCGTGGATCCGAGGCGGCATCGAACCTCTCGCCCGAGGAGCAGTCGGGTGTCGAGGCCGGGGTGGATCTCCTGGTCGGCCGGACGCTCGGCTTCCACCTCACGAGGTTCGATCAGCTTGCGTCGGGACTCATCCAGCCGGTCGCGGTGAGCAGCTCCGGGCCGGGGCCCGGCGGCGGTGGCGGCAGTGGCGGCAGCGGCCCAGGTGGCGGCGGCGGGGGGCCTAACGATGGCGGCCGCATCGCCTACGAGCTGCAGAACGTCGGCGAGATCACGAATCGCGGCTGGGAGATCTCCGGCTCCGTTGGGGCGCACGGCTTGTCCGTTTCCACGGCATATGCAATCGTCGACAGTCGCGTTCGTCGTCTTGCGGATCGTTATACCGGAGACCTCCGGCCGGGGGATCGCATGCTCGAAGTGCCGGAGCGCACGTTGAGTGCGACGGCCACCTACGCGCGAGGACCGTGGTCGGCGTCGGTGACTGGCTCTCGCGCCTTCGACTGGGTGAATTACGACCGGCTGGCGCTCGCCGATGCCGTGGAAAGCGGCGATCGACCCCCACGAGACCTCATCGGCGCCCAGCTGCGAAGCTTCTGGCGCCTGTATCCGGGTGTGAACCGCCTGCGCGCAAACCTTTCCTACGACCTGCGGCGCGCGTTGTCACTAGTGGCCACAGCCGACAATCTTTTGGATCACCAGTTCGGCGAACCCGACAACGTCACAGTCCTTCCGGGCCGGACGATCGCCGGTGGGTTGCGCGCGAGGTTCTGATCTTGCCGAGCAGGGCGGACGACCGACAAAAACGCCAAGCAACGGCAGTTGCATTGAGGAAGTACGCGATGTCAGCAGATCTACCATTCACGCCCGCGCACGTGTCGTCGATCGCCATGCGCGCCGCAGAGCTCGAGCGAATTGGCGAGGAGACACAGGACCCCGAGGCGCTGGTCCGTGCCGCTCGGCTCTATGCGCTCGCCGTACGCATCGTCGACGACATCGAACACCGCGAAGCGCTGCCGTTCATGCACAGCGACCTCGCGCGCGTACGGGACGAGCTGCGCACATTGGCCTCGGAAAGGATTGCCAATCGCACGGTGGACGACCACGCCGCGGGACCGCAAAGCGCGAGCGATTCGGCCGGGACGATCACCCGATCGTTTCGCGAGATCGCGGTTCGGATCGAGCAGCGCCTCGCGCGGCGCGACGAGCCGGCTCAACGCACCTAACGACTCGGGACGGGGTAGCGAAGCGCACCTGGCTGGTCGCACGGTGCAAACCAGCACATCGCCGGGATCGCCCCGCGCATAGGGGTACGCGCAGGTTCGCGTGTTCCTGTTGCGTCAATCGCTGCCAACGCCTGCGCCCACCCGCGAACAGTTCGCGGGACCCGCGGGCCCGATACCCGGAGCAAAGCAATGAGGCGCAGCAACATCCGCGCGTGGTACCGCCGCGCCGCTTTTGTCACGCCACTCCTCGGCATCGCTGCATGCGCCGAGCTCAATTCACCTCGTTCGTCGACGCTGTCGGCCGCGGCGCTGACTGCCGCCTTCTCCACCGTCCCGGTTGGATTCGGGGACGTTTCCACGAGCTTCGTGGGCACCTCCGCCGCAAGTGTTCGGTCAGCTGGCTTCTGGCTTGGCGGTGGCCGGGAGGGACGCATGGACCGTGGCTCGCTCATGGGAGGCGGCCTTGCCGCGAACTACAGCGGCGAGGGCGAAGGGTTTGGCCGCGGGTTTGGTAATCGCGGTCCGTTCGGCGGTGGGGTTAGCTGCGATGGCACGTTCGACTCCGGCCTGGGTCGCGTGATCTGTGCAGCTCAGACTCGAAACGGCCTCACGATCAGCCGGTCGGCACAATACAAGGATGTATCCGGCGCGATTCAGCAGGCCTTCGACTCGACGACCACGAACTCGGTCAACACGCAGACCAGCGTGACAGGCACGGTGACGTACGAGCCGGAGGACGAAAACGAGGCGGGGGACGATCGTGGTGGTAACCGAGGGTCCGGAGGCAATCGCGGACCTGGTGGCGGGCGGGCGTGTTGGGGTGACGGTCGCGGTGTCGGTGGTCTGCTCCTCGGAGACACGGCAACGATCGTGAGCGCTACGACGAGCGTGAACGACGTCAGCGATCGCACGGTGTCCGGCCTGGCGAAGGGCAGCACCGAGCGCACGGTGAACGGAAGCTCGATGGGCCAGGAGTCGACCACCGGTGAGTCGAGCCGAGGCAAGTTCACGGCAACGCGCGTGGTGGGTGACACGACGAGTGGGCTGGTGATCCCTATCGCGACCGACAACAACCAGACCTACCCGACTGCCGGCACCGTGATTCGCGCGATCCGGGCGAGCCTAACGTACGAGGGCCAGTCGGCGATTACGGTGACGCGCCGTGAGGTCGTGACTTACGACGGCAGTGCAACGGCGAAGGTCGTGATCACCGAGAACGACTCGACCCGAAACTGCACGCGCCCCCTGCCGCGCGGGCCGTTGAGCTGCAGCTGATTTTCGAGGACGATCAAAGGGGTCGGAGTCGTTTGAATTCTGGGAACCCGGCCGTTCCGAGATCTCGCATTCAAACGACTCTGACCCCTTTGATCCTTCACCCGCTCTCGTCGGGTAGCCACGCCGCAAGGCGCTCGCGAAGGGTCCTGAGCGCCTTTCCCATCTGCGCCTCGACCGTCTTTACCGAGATACCGAGCGCGTGTGCGATCTCAGCGTACTTGAGCCCATGGACTCGACTCAGCTCGAACACCTCACGGCATCGATCGGGCAATGCCTGCACCGCCCGCTGCACCGCGGTGCTCAGCTCCTGCTGCACCAGGGCGGCATCGGCCGGCGGTGTGGATGAGCTCTCGCCACGCACTTCCGGCTCGCTCCGCTGCTCGATCTTCAGGTGCCGAAGGTGGTTCAGCACGCGGTTGCGCGTTGCCTGAAACAGGTACGCCTGCGCCGACCCGTCACTCGACAGCGTTTCGCGCCGGCGCCAGAGCTCGAGCATCACATCCTGCACCAGTTCCTCGGCGACCGCCCGATCGCGCAGCATCCGCTCGGCCGTGCCAACGAGAGGCCCGTACCACGTGCGGAAGATGACGTCGAACGCCGATGTATCCCCCCGCCGGAGGCGTTCGAGTAGCTCGGTGTCGCTCGCTTGATTGGTCAGGGGGAAGCGGGAATGCGGGAAGGGGGAAGCGAATGCGAATTCAGCGAGGGAAGCTACTTTCCCGGAGCGCGATCGGCACACATGGTGGCGTCTCAGGTCGCATGTCTATCCGCCGGGTAATTCGATAACCCCGGTCGATTCCCGATTCCCTTTTCCCGATTCCCGACCTTCGTAGGGGTTCCGTCGCAGTCGAGTGTATTTAGGGGTGCAGCCACTCAGCCGTATCTTTCTCCCGATTCGAGCTCCATGCCCAACGAGACACCGAACCCTCTAGACGACTCCGCCGATTGGGAGGCGATCGCCCGGTATTTCGCCGGCGAATGCACTCCCGACGAGGCGGCTGCCGTCCAGCGGTGGCTCGACACGCATCCGGACGAGGCATCGGCACTGAGCTCGCTCAACGACGCGACGGGGCTGCTTGCGAGCGCGACGCCGGCAAATCTCGACGTCGAAGCCGCATTGAAGCGGGTGACCGAGCGGCGTGACGCTGCGGACGTGATCCCGATCGGCAGCCGGCGTCCCGCTCGCACTCCCCCGCCCCGCGTCGCGGTGCCCGTTCGTCGATGGCGGACCCTGGCGCTCCCGGCGGCCGCGGCCGCCGTAATCCTCATCGGCGGAGGGCTGTGGTGGCACTCCCGGCAGACGCCCGGGTATACCCCCGCATTGGCTGCCCAGGTCTTTGCAACAAACGTCGGCCAGCGGAATTCGGTACGACTTGCTGATGGGACGCGTGTTCTACTCGCTCCCGAAAGTCGTTTGACCGTGGCGATGGGATACGGAAATACGGTGCGTGAAGTTGAGTTAACAGGAGAGGCGTTCTTCGACGTGCGACACGACGCGGCGCGGCCGTTCGTCGTGCACGCGGGCAGCGCCGACATCCGCGATCTGGGGACGACGTTCACCGTTCGCGTCGGTGGCGATTCGGGCGTGCGCGTCGCCGTCACATCGGGATCGGTCTCGCTCGCCCCGGCAACCGCTTCGCCTAACGCCGCCGTCGTGCTACGCCCTGGCGATGCCGGAACGCTCGGGCTGGATGGCCGCACGCTCGTAGAGCGCGGTGGCACCGCCGAGCGCGATACCGCATGGACCCACGGTCGCCTGGTGTTCCGCGAGGCACCGGTTTCATCGGTGCGATCGGAGCTGCGCCGGTGGTACGGAATCGATCTCGTGATCGACTCAGCGTTCGCCAGCCGTCACTTGTCCATGACGTTCGACGGCGACAGTGCTGACCGCGTCCTCGAAGTGATCGCGTTGAGCCTGGGCGCAGAGGTTCAGCGCCAGGGCAACACGGCCGTCATCAAGCCGACGTCGCCCCGGCCGCGATGAGCGTGCGGAGGGCCGCTCCCACGTTGCGGGATGTCATCGTCACGCGCGGAGCGATCGCGTCGATTTTAGCGGCCCTCGGCCTCGTCACACCCGTGGCATCCGCCGCCGGGCAAGCGGCGTGCACGGTCTCGACCATCGCGAGCAGGACACCGCGCCAGTGGCCCGCCCCGCTCGACCGCGAGGTCACGCTCGTAGGCGACAAGGTCACACTGCGCGATGGTCTCACGCAGCTCGCCTCCGCTGCTCGCGTTCGCCTCTCGTATGTGGCCGAGCTGCTGCCGCTCGATCGCCAGATGTGCCTCGCGTATCGGTCGGTGGCGGCTGGCGAAGTGCTGTCCGACCTACTGCGGGGAACGGAGCTCGAGCCGGTTGTCGCGGGAGACGATCAGGTCGTCCTCGCGCCGGCACGCCGCACAGCGTCGACCGATCCACCTACCGATGAGGGCAGTGCGCGCCGAGCGAGCGTGCTCGATCGCGTTGTCGTGATCGGGACGTCGTTGGACAATGCACAGCGATCCGTACCGATCTCGCTCGACGTCGTGAGCCGGGACAAGCTGGCGCACGAGGACAACGGCTCGCTG
>Ga0070692_10000783_pt1 | contig 10498 bp, 7 predicted proteins | sample KBSK1102metaG_FD_64675 | JGI IMG/M metagenome (GOLD analysis project Ga0070692, IMG submission 64675) | Corn, switchgrass and miscanthus rhizosphere microbial communities from Kellogg Biological Station, Michigan, USA - KBS K1-10-2 metaG | ecosystem: Host-associated > Plants > Roots >...
GAAGTTCGACCCACCGGAGGAGTTCAAGCGCAACGCGCTGTGGAACGACCCGGCGGTCTACGACGAGGCCAACAAGGACCACGAGGGCTGGTGGGCCAAGCAGGCCGAGGCGCTGCACTGGTTCGAGAAGTGGGACCAGGTCCTCGACTGGTCCAACCCGCCGTTCGCGAAGTGGTTCGTCGGCGGAAAGCTCAACGTCGCCTACAACTGCGTCGACCGCCACGTCGAGAACGGCAACGGCGACCGCGTCGCCTACCACTGGCGCGGCGAGGAGGGCGAGGAGCGCGACGTCACCTACGCGGACCTGCACCGCGACGTCCAGCGCCTCGCGAACGCGTTGAAGGACCTCGGCATCGAGGCCGGCGACGTCGTCGGGATCTACCTGCCGATGATCCCTGAGGTCGTCGTCGCGATGCTGGCGTGCGCGCGCATCGGCGCGCCGCACAACGTCGTCTTCGGCGGCTTCTCCGCCGAGTCGGTGCGCGAGCGGATGGAGTTCTCCGAGGCGAAGGCGCTGATCACCGTCGACGGAGCGCGGCGCAAGGGCAGAACCGCGCCGATCAAGCAGCAGGTCGACGAGCACATGGGCGAGCTGAACACGCTCGAGCACATCGTGGTCGTGCGGCACGCCGGCATCGACGTGCCGATGACCGACGGCCGCGACGTCTTCTACGACGAGATCTGCGCGGCGGCCGAGCCCGAGTGCCCGGCTGAGCCGCTCGACGCCGAGCACCCGCTGTACATCCTCTACACGTCCGGCTCGACCGCCAAGCCGAAGGGGATCCTGCACACGACGGGCGGCTACCTGACGGGTGTCGCCGCGACGCACAGATACGTGTTCGACCTCAAGCCCGAGTCCGACGTGTACTGGTGCGCGGCCGACGTCGGCTGGGTCACCGGCCACTCCTACATCGTCTACGGGCCGCTCTGCAACGGCGCGACCTCGGTGATGTGGGAGGGCGCGCCCGACTACCCGCACAACGGCGTCTGGTGGGAGATCGCCGAGCGCTACAGAGCGACGATCCTCTACGCCGCGCCGACCGCGATCCGCACGTTCATCAAGTGGGGCGCGGAGATCCCGGCCAGATACGACCTCGGCTCGCTGCGGCTGCTCGGGTCGGTCGGCGAGCCGATCAACCCGAAGGCGTGGCTCTGGTACCACGAGGTGATCGGCGGCGGGCGCTGTCCGATCGTCGACACGTGGTGGCAGACGGAGACCGGCGCGATCATGATCACGCCGCTGCCCGGGATCACCGCGACGAAGCCGGGCTCGGCGACGACGCCGTTCCCGGGCGTGTCCGCGGACGTGGTGAGCGAGCACGACGGGCAGCCGGTCGAGAACGGGCAGGGGCTGCTCGTGCTGACGCAGCCGTGGCCGTCGATGCTGCGGACCCTCTACAAGGAGGAGGACCGCTTCGTCGAGACGTACTTCTCGCGCTTCGGCGAGGAGACGTACGTCGTCGGCGACGCGGCGCGCAAGGACCAGGACGGGTACTTCTGGGTGATCGGGCGCATCGACGACGTCGTGAACGTGTCCGGCCACCGGCTCTCGACCGCCGAGGTCGAGTCGGCGATCGTCGCGCACGAGCTCGTCGCCGAGGCGGCCGTGATCGGCCAGTCCGACGAGGACACCGGGCAGGCGATCTGCGCCTTCGTGACGCTCAAGGGCGACACGGAAGGCACCGACGAGGTCGAAGGCGGCATCAGAGAGACGGTCGCCGAGCGGATCGGCAAGTTCGCCCGCCCCAAGCGGATCGTGTGGGCCGACGACCTGCCGAAGACGCGGTCGGGCAAGATCATGCGCCGCCTGCTGCGCGACATCGCCGAGGGCCGCGCGCTCGGGGACGTCACGACCCTGCGCGACCCCGACGTGATGGGCCAGCTGCAGGAGAAGATCGCCGAGGCGCAGGCGGCGGAGGGCTAGGCGAAGGACGACGGGTGCGGCCGCCGGCCGTCGGCGGTCGCACCTGTCCGCTGGAGCGTCACGGCCCGTAGACGCGCGGGTCGAAGCGCGGGCAGTAGTCGCGTGCCGGTCTCGACGTGGGAGCGCCCAGGCGTATCCAGATGCCCGTGCCGTCCGGCAGGCGCACGCACGGGGGCGCGGCGCCGAGGGCCGTTTCGCGTATCAGCGTCGCGAGCTGCGGGCCGGGAGTCCGAGCCGAGGCTTCCGCCAGCGGGGTCAGATGCGCGATGCGCAGGAAGAGGATCAGGCCGTTGGCGTTGAAGTCGGCCTCCCAGTCCGGGGCCGGCGACGCTAGGAGCACGTAGCGGACGCCCACCGCGCGCAGCGCTCGGAAGAGGCCGAGCAGGTCCCCTGCGCGACGCGGGCCGTACACCATGTAGTTGTCGGCGGAGTAGAAGGTGACGGTGTTCAGCTTCATGACGCCCTGGCCGCGCGGCGCGTACCAGTTCCCCGGCAGCCGCCCCGCGTGCCTGGCGCCGACTCCGAAGGTGGCGCCGGCCGTGCTCGCCGTGATCGCCAGCGCGAGCGCCGCGATCGCGACGGTACGCGGCCTGCGGGCGAGGCCGGCGATCCAGCCGGTGCCGAGGACGGCGAAGAACGCCAGCAGCGGCATCGCGTAGCGCACGTCCTTGTGCGGCATGACCGTGATCGCGGCGTAGCCGAACGCGAGCCCGCCGAGCAGGTCGACCGCCAGGCCGCCGCGTGCGCGATCTCGCACGGCGGCCGCCGCGGTCCTCGCCGTGCCGATCGCGGCGAACGCGAGCAGCGGCGCGAACAGCAGTCCGTTCGCGAGCGCCCAGAAGTACCAGGTGAGGTTCGCGGTGGAGAGCAGCGCGGGTCTCGCCAGCGGCGGGACGTTGGATTCGTGGCCCGCGTCCTGCAGGACCGTCCGCAGCTCCGACGCATGCCCGACGTACCAGGGCGCGGCGAGCAGCAGCCCCGCCGCGAGGAAGACCGCCAGCCCGCGGGGATTGCGCCAGCCGCCTCTCAGCAGGACGATCAGCACGAAGCCGGCCGCGTACAGCGGGAAGGTGTGCTTCGTCATCAGCCCGAGCCCGGCGAGGGCGCCGGCCGCGGCGGCGATCGGGAGCCGTTCGAAGCGCTCGCTCTCGAGCACCAGCCATACGGTGCCTGCCACGAGGGCGGTGAGCGGGGCGTCGAGCATGAAGACGTGGAACTGCTCGGCGATCAGCGGCGCGCCGAGCGCGAAGGCGACCGCCAGGCAGCCTGCGAGCTCGCCGTAGGCGCGTCGCCCGATCCGATAGCAGGCGACCGCGAGCAGCGGAACGTAGATCAGGTTCTGCGCCACGATCGGCGCGGCGACGGAGCGGCCGCCGACGAACATCGCGAGCGCTCCCGTGAGCGACGTCAGCGGCGGGTAGACGTTGTTCACGGCGGTGTTCACCATGAACGGCTCGGTCCACTTCCCTTCGGCGATGAAGTCGTGGAATTCGAGCGCCGTCAGGATGTGGAAGCCGGCGTCGCCGTACGGCAGGGCGCGGTTGCGCGAGAGCCACCAGCAGGTGAGGGCGATGAAGAGCGCGGCGATGCCGATCGCGACAGCGGCTGGTGCGCTCGGGGGCGGCCTCGGCCCCCCGAGCGGGAAACCCCGCCGACTCTCGATGCTCCGGCCGCCCCGCTCGGCGGGCGCCGGCCTCACGACCCCCATCGGCCTACTCTAACCGCCCGGCAGAGCGTCGCTGCCGGCTTGCTCGCGAGCGTCAGCCGGCGGCCGCGTCGCGTCGCGCCTGGGTGCGGATCTCGGAGAGGATGCGCTCCAGGCGGGGCTCCGTCTCGCGGTCGACGTGCGTCATCGTCGCCGCGACCGCCGGGTGGACCTTGGCGATCGCCGCGTGCAGCGCGTGCGCGACGGCGCGGTAGGACGGGTGGCCCTCGCGGCCGGAGCGCAGCTCGATCAGCTGCATCGCCGCGCGCGCGTTCATGTCGAGCACGTAGCGGATGCGGTACCCAAGGCAGACCGCGTACGGCGCCGCGTCGCGCAGGCCGGCGCCGGCGAGCCGCTCGTACTCGAGGCGGGAGACCTCGAGCGCGCGGCGGTAGTCGTCGCCGCAGCCGGCGAGCTCGACCTCCTCCGGCACCTCCGCGCCGAGGTGCGGCGTCAGCGCCTGCCACTGGCACGTCAGCATGCGATGGCGCTGGAGGTCGCGGAACGCCCCGTAGTCGGAGACGATCTCGAAGCGGTAGCGGAGCGCCTCGAAGCCGCGCCCGGGCCGGTGCCGGCGGTTCTCGCGCGCGCCGACGAGGTCGTGCAGCAGCTCGGAGCGCCGCGCCTCGTCGAGCCCGGCCACGAGCTCGAGCGCGCGCGTCTCCGGCACGCCGCTCGCCTCGAACAGCAGCGCCGCGAGCAGGTCGTCCTCCTCGCCGTCGTGGCGCAGCAGCCTGACCGAGGCCCCACCCGCCCCGGCGCCGGCGGAGGCGTCCGCGTCCTCCGAGATGCCCAGCCGCGCCGCCCACGCCGCGCCCGCCTGCGCCCGCGCGCGCAGGTGCTCGACCCACGCGCCGCCGCGGTCGGGCCGCTCGACGCGCGTCACGAACGAGGGGATCGTCGACTGCACCGCCCGCAGCATCAGCTCGCCGCAGCGCTGCGCCTCCGGCAGCGGGTGCGCGAGCAGGTGCAGGATCAGCTGCTCGTACGTCTGGCCCGTCGCGAAGATGCCCATGTGCGAGAGCGAGGCGGCCGGCAGCAGGCCGCGCAGCAGGTCGAGCGCCTTCGCCTTCACCGCGCGCGCGTGCGCGCGCTCGTCCTCGCCGTCGCGGCGCGGGAACTGCTCGGCCGCCCAGGCCGACACGCGCGGCAGCAGCGCCGCGTAGGTGTCGAACAGCGCGTCCATCGCGCGCTCGTACTCGTCGCCGAGCGCGGCGTCGCGGTAGTAGCGGTAGCGCGCAACCCGGTCCCGCCCGCCCGCCGGCTCCATCGGCGCGTCGTAGGCGATGTAGCGCGTCGACTGCTCCAGGTAGGCGCCGAGGCGCGGGCGCTGGAGCAGCTTCGTCAGCACGTTCGAGACCCACTCGCAGGCGACGTGCGCCCCGCCGAGCTGCGCGACCGAGTCGTCGCCGTAGCCGAGGAAGATTCTCTCGTACAGCTGCGCGGCGCGCCCGCCCTCCTTGGAGGTGTCCCAGCCCGGCGGCAGCTGCGGCAGCGAGTCGGCGAACTCGTCGAGGAACAGCCGCCGCAGCGTCCCCGGGTAGCGCGAGTAGCGCGCGAACAGCGCGCCCTTGACCGTCTCCGGCAGGTTCAGGAGCGCGAACACCGGCGCGTCGAGATCGCTGACGTGCGGCGCCAGTCGCGCGCGCTCGGCCTCGGTGAACGTCTCGCTCGGGTACTCCACGGGGGCGGACAGGCTAGCGCCGGGTGCGGCGGTGCCGTGAATGGGCTGCTGCGCGGCGGGTAACCCGAGCCCATGGCCGACACCGACACGACTGATCTCCACCGCACCGGCGCCCAGCCCTCCGGCGACGCGCCCCGGCGCCGCCGGATGGATTACCGGCCCGTCGGCACCGACGCGCGCACCGGATTCTTCCCGACGCTGAAGCGCACCGTCCTCGAGTTCAAAGAGGACAACATGACCGACTGGGCCGCGTCGCTCACGTACTACGGGCTGCTCGCGCTGTTCCCGGCGCTGCTGGCGCTCGTCTCGATCGTCGGCATCTTCGGCGACCCGCAGACGACGACGACGAAGCTGACCGAGATCGTCAGATCGATCGGTCCGAGAACCGCCAGCGCCACCTACTCCGGCCCGATCGAATCGCTCACGAGAAACCGCAGCGCAGCCGGAATCATGTTCTTCGTCGGCCTCGGGATCGCGCTGTGGTCCGCCTCCGGCTACATCGGCGCGTTCATGCGCGCCTCGAACGTCGTCTACGAGACGCCGGAGGGGCGGCCGTTCTGGAAGCTGCGCCCGCTGCAGATGCTCGTCACGCTCGCGATGGTCGTGCTGCTGGCGCTGCTCGCGCTCTCGCTCGTGCTGACCGGCCCGGTCGTCGACCAGGTCGCCGGCCCGCTCGGCGTCAGCAACGCCGCCACCACCGTGTGGGACATCGCGAAGTGGCCGGTGATGCTGGCGGTCGTGATCCTGATGATCGCCGTGCTCTACCACGCCGCCCCGAACGTCGAGCTGCCCGGCTTCAGGTGGGTCACGCCCGGCGCGCTCGTCGCGGTCGTCGTGTGGCTGGTCGCCTCTGCGCTGTTCGGCCTCTACGTCGCCAACTTCGGCTCCTACGACAAGACGTACGGCGCGCTCGCCGGCGTCGTCGTGCTGCTGATCTGGCTGTGGATCACGAACCTCGCGCTGCTGTTCGGGCTGGAGCTGAACGCCGAGCGCGAGCGCAACCGCGAGCTCGAGGCGGGCGTCCCCGGCGCCGAGCGCGAGCTGCAGCTGGACGCGCGCGACGACCCCAAGCGCAAGCGCACCACCTGAGCGACGGAGGGCGAAGCCGGAGGCGTCAGCCGACCACCGGCGGCAGCCGCGACGGCTGCGCGGGCGAGTCCTCCTCCGTCGGGGCGTCGCCCCCCGTCCCGTCGCCGGCGATCGGACCGTGCTCCGGCCCGGGCAGCCGCCACTGCGCGCGCGTGCCCATCAGCGCCTCGATCTCGGCGCGGCGCGCCGGCGAGGGGACCGCCCAGCCCGGCTCGTAGCCGAAGATCTCGTGCAGCGGCGCGCTGCGGTAGCGCTCGGAGACGATCTCCACCCGCCCGGGGTCGACCAGCGCCGGATGCGCGACCCCGCAGGTGCGCGCGAGCGCCAGCAGCTCGCCGCGGAACGCTCTCATGTAGTTGGCGTGGCGGACCGACTTGAGCGCGGGGTCCAGGCCGCCCGACAGCCACGGTGACTGCGTCGCGACGCCGGTCGGGCAGCGGCCGGTGTGACAGCGCTGCGCCTGGATGCAGCCGATCGCCATCATCGCCTCGCGGCCGACGTTCACCATGTCGGCGCCGAGCGCGAGCGCGCACAGCGCCTGCTCGGGGAAGCCGAGCTTCCCGCTGCCGACGAAGACGACGTCCTCGGCGATGCCGGCGCGGGCGAAGGCCGCGTAGACGCGCGCGAAGCCGAGCTTGAACGGCAGCGCGACGTGGTCGGTGAAGGTCAACGGCGCCGCGCCGGTGCCGCCCTCCCCGCCGTCGACGAGCACGTAGTCGACGCCGCGCCCGCCGCCGGCCATCAGCTGCGCCAGCTCGTCCCAGAAGGCGTCATCGCCGACCGCCGACTTGATCCCCACCGGCAGGCCGGTCGCCTCGGCGATCGCCTCGACGACGTCGAGCAGCTCGTCGGTGCTGCAGAAGGCCGAGTGGCCGGGCGGGCTGACGCAGTCGCGCCCCACCTCGACGCCGCGGATCGCGGCGATCTCGGGCGTCACCTTCGCGGCCGGGAGCAGGCCGCCGAGACCCGGCTTCGCGCCCTGCGAGAGCTTGATCTCGATCGCGCGCACCGGCGCGTCGGCGATCGTCTCCTGCAGGTGCGCCAGCGAGAAGCGGCCGCGTCTGTCGCGACAGCCGAAGTAGCCGGTGCCGATCTGGAAGATCAGCTCGCCGCCGCGGCGATGGTGGGGCGCGAGGCCGCCCTCGCCGGTCGACTGCATGCAGCCGGCGATCCGGCAGCCGTCGTTGAGCGCCTGCACGGCCGGCCCCGACAGCGCGCCGAAGCTCATGCCCGAGACGTTCACGAGCGAGCGCGGGCGGAACGCGTGGGGCCGCCCGCGTGCGGCGCCGAGCACCTTGCCGGCCGGGATCTCGTACTCCGGGAAGCCGCCCGGCATGCGGTCGTTCGGCGGCGGGAAGGGGAACGGCGCCGGCTTGATCGCGAGCATCGCGCTGACCGACTCCACCTCGTTGTCGGTCCCGAAGCCGAAGGTGTTCGTCTCGCGCTTGGCGGAGGCGTAGATCCAGCGGCGCTGGTCGCGGCTGAAGGGCCGCTCCTCGTCGTTGCCCGTGACGATGTACTGGCGCAGCTCCGGGCCGAACAGCTCCAGCAGGTAGCGGAAGTGGCCGACGATCGGGAAGTTGCGCAGGATCGCGTGGCGGCGCTGGAGCAGGTCGTAGGTCGTGACGCCGGCGAGCCCGGCTCCGAGCGCCTTCAGGGATCGCCGCATAGCGGCGTGATCGTAGCGGTCGCGACCGTGGTCCAAACCTTCTCTTCGGGCCCAAGGTCATCCGGCGCGCGGGTGCCGGCGGGACGTGCTTGACATGCGCAGCGGTGGGTAGCCGAGAAGCCCGGCAACCGAACGGACAGGAGGCAGCGAGATGGTCGACGCGAGTGCGACCACCGACCGCGCCAAGGAGCAGGTCCAGGAGAAGGCGCAGGTCGCTCAAGAGAAGATGCAGGAGACGGCGGACACGGTGCGCTCCCGCGTCCGCGAGCAGGTCGACCAGCGCTCCACGCAGGCGGGCGGACAGGTCCGCTCCACTGCGCAGGCGCTCCGTTCGACCTCCGAGAAGCTGCGCGAGGAAGGCAGAGACGGTCCGGCGCGCGCGGCCGAGCGCGCGGCCGACCAAGCCGAGAAGGTCGGCAGCTGGCTCGAGGACTCCGACGCGGACCGCATCCTCGCGGAGGTCGAGGACTTCGGCCGCAGACAGCCGATGGCGGTCGCCGCGATCGGCCTGGCGATCGGCTTCGCCGCCTCGCGCTTCCTGAAGGCCTCGAGCCGCTCGCGCTACGAGCTGAGCGGCGGATACGACGCCTGGGCGCGGCGCCGCAACCCGGCCTATCCCGGCGCGGACCGCGTCCCCTCGCAGCTCGGCGGCGGCGCCGGCGGCGTGGCGACGGAGCGGCCCGTGACGTCCGGCGTCGGCGCGGGCGCGGGCACCGGTCCGGCGGTCCCGCCGCACGGCACGAACGGGCTCTCGTGAGGAGGCGCGCGTCATGAGCGCACACGGGACGACCCCGAACGGGCAGGACCTGCGCGACGAGTCGATCGCCGAGCTCGTCAAGCGGCTCGCCGACCAGACGAACACGCTCGTCAAGCAGGAGATCGAGCTGGCGAAGGCCGAGCTGACGGAGAAGGGCAAGGTCGCCGGCGCGGGCGCGGCCCTGCTCGGCGCCGCGGCGCTCGTCGGCCTGCTCGCGGCGGGCGCGCTGACGACGTTCCTGATCGCGCTGCTGCAGACGGCGATCGACCACACGTGGCTGGCGGCGCTGATCGTCGGCCTGGTCTACGCCGCGATCGCGATCCCGCTCGCGCTGCGCGGCCGCGACCGCATCCGCGCGGCCACCCCGCCCGCACCCGAGAAGACCATCGAGAGCGTGAAGGAGGACGTCGAATGGGCCAAGACCCGGACACGATCCGCCACGAGGTAGAGCACACCCGTGAGCAGATGGGCGAGACGATCGACGCGCTCGGCTACAAGGCCGACGTGAAGGGCCGCGCGAAGGAGCGCGTCGGCGACACCGTCGACAGCGTCAAGGAGAAGATGGGCATGGCCACGAGCAAGGTGGGCGACGCCGCACCGGACGCGGAGCAGGTCAAGCAGGGCGCGCGCCGCGCCGCCGGCGTCGCACAGGAGAACCCGATGGGCCTCGCGGTCGGCGCGATCGCGGCCGGCTTCCTCGCCGGCATGCTGATCCCGTCCTCGCGCGTCGAGGACGAGAAGCTCGGCCCGATGGCCGACCAGGTCAAGCAGCAGGTCAAGGAGACCGGGCAGGAGGCGCTGGAGCACGGCAAGCAGGTCGCGCAGAGCGCCGCCCAGAGCGCCGCCGACACGGTCCGCGAGGAGGCGCCGCAGCACGGCGAGCAGCTCGCCGAGAGCGCGCGTGACAGTGCGCAGACCGCCCGCGCGAACGCGGGGTCGGTCAGCCGCTAGCGTAGGAGATCGCCGCCGGCCGAGACCCCGCCGGCGGCGGCGCCTACGCCGCAGCCAGCCGCTCGGGCGCGCCCGCGTCGACGAGCGCCTGCGGGATCGCGATCGTGCCGTCGTCCCGCTGGCCGTTCTCCAGCAGCGCGATCAGCGTGCGTCCGACGGCGACGGCGGTGCCGTTGAGCGTGTGCAGCGTCTCCGGCTTCTTGGCGTCCTTGGGGCGGTAGCGGATCTCCAGGCGCCGAGCTTGGAAGTCGGTCGTGTTCGAGCACGACGTCAGCTCGCGGTAGCGGCCCTGGCCGGGGAGCCATGCCTCGCAGTCGTACTTCTTCGCGGCGCTCGCGCCGAGGTCGTTCACCGCGATGTTGACGACGCGGTAGGGGATCTCCAGCGCCTGCAGGATCGACTCCTCGATCGCGAGGATGCGCTCGTGCTCCTCGTGCGAGTCCTCGGGCGCGACGAAGCTGAACATCTCGACCTTGTCGAACTGGTGCACGCGGAAGATGCCGCGCGTGTCTCTGCCGGCCGCGCCGGCCTCGCGCCGGAAGCAGGGCGAGAAGCCGGCGTAGCGGCGCGGCAGCTGGTCGGCCTCGAGGATCTCGCCGGCGTGCAGCGAGGCGAGCGCGACCTCGGAGGTCCCGACGAGGTAGAGGTCGTCGTCGGCGACGCGGTAGATCTGCTGCTCGGTGTCGGGCAGCATGCCGGTCCCGAACAGCGCCTGCTCG